>Ga0302235_10003316_pt1 | contig 11360 bp, 10 predicted proteins | sample II_Palsa_N3_3_FD_193577 | JGI IMG/M metagenome (GOLD analysis project Ga0302235, IMG submission 193577) | Peat permafrost microbial communities from Stordalen Mire near Abisko, Sweden - II_Palsa_N3_3 | ecosystem: Environmental > Terrestrial > Soil > Palsa > Peat permafrost | place: Sweden... | reverse complement strand
GCCTGTCTCGCGCTGATCCGCCGCCACGGGACGGTGCTCACGTCGGCGACTGTGGACCGGTTGCTGGCAGACGAGCGGGGCGTGTCCGGCGCGGTCATCCGCGCAGGCGACCACGAGCTGACGGTCCACAGCCGCGCCACGCTGCTGGCCACGGGCGGCTTCGCCGGTGACCCTGAGCTGCGAGCCGAGCGGATCCACCCCCTCGCCCGCCGGATGCCGCTGCGCGCCAATCCGTACAGCGCCGGCGATGGCCTGCGGCTGGGGCTCGCGGCCGGGGGCGCGTTCGCCGGCGATCGCGCGGGCTTCTACGGCCACCTGATCCCGTCCGGGATCGCCTACGAGAACCCGCTCGAGTTCGTCGAGCTGACCTTCTACCACAGTGAGCACGGGATCCTCCTCAACCTCGCGGGCGAGCGGTTCGTCGACGAGACGCTCGGCGACCACCTCAACACGCTCGCCGTGCTCGACCAGCCCGACGCCCGCGCGCTGCTGATCTGCGACGAGCGGGTACACCGCCAGTGGATGCTGACGCCCTACGTCGAGGGTGCGGAGGCGCCCGACAAGTTCCGCCTCGCGTACAACCGCGGCGCGCGCGCAGCGGTCGCCCACGATCCCGATGAGCTCGAGGCGCTCCCCGACGAGTGGGGCTACCCCGGCAGCGCCGCGCGTGACGCGCTCCTGCGCTTCAACGAGCAGTGCGCCGCGGGCACGCCCGCGCCCGGCCGCCGGCTCGACTGCCAGCCGCTCGTCGATCCGCCGTACTACGTGATCGAGGTGGTCCCGGCGATCACCAACACCTGGGGCGGGCTGCGAATCGACACGCGGGCCCGCGTGCTCGATGCCGACGGCGCCCCGATCCCCGGGCTGCTCGCCGCAGGCGCAGATGCCGGCGGCCTGTATGAGCGAGCATACGGCGGAGGCCTGGCCGCGGGCCTGACGTTCGGCTTGCGGGCGGCAGCGACGGCGGCTCGGACGGCAACCACAATGAACACATACCAGGAGGAGAGAGCATGATCTCCCGGGAGTACACATCGTTCTACATCGATGGCGAGTGGCGGCCGGCGGAGTCGTCGGATACGTTCACGGTGATCTCGCCCCGCGACGGCACCCGGGTCGGTTCGGTGCCGGCGGCGACGAAGGCCGACGTCGACGCAGCGGTCGCCGCGGCCCACCACGCCTTCTACGCGACCGCCTGGCCGCGGCTGCCGGTCAGCGAGCGAGCGACGATGTGCCGCCGGCTCGCCGACCTGCTCGCCGAGCATCGCACCGAGTTCGCCGACCTGCTCGTCGATGAGATGGGCATCAACAAGATCCTGGCGGACGTGTACATGGCCGTCGCGCCGACGCTGCACTGGAACTACTACGCCCAGGTCGGCGAGGAGTACTCGTTCACCGAAGTCCGCGACTCCGACCTGACGCCGCTCGCCGGTGGCGGCGGTGGGCTGATCATGCCCTACGCGGGCCGTAGCGTCGTCGTCAAGGAGCCGGTCGGCGTCGTCGCCGCGTTCTGCGCGTACAACTTCGGTCTCCCGTGCGTCGGCCAGAAGGTCGCACCGGCCCTCGTCGTCGGCTGCACCGCGGTCGTCAAGGTGCCCGAGCCCGACCCGCTGGCGATCTTCGCGATGGGCGACCTGATCACCGAGGCCGGCTTCCCGCCTGGCGTGATCAACCTGATCGCCGCCGGACCGGAGGCTTCGGAGTACCTCGTCAGCCACCCGCTCGTCGACAAGGTGTCGTTCACCGGCTCGGACAAGGTGGGCGCCCGCGTCGCCGAGATCTGCGGCTCGCTCGTGCGGCCCGTGACGCTCGAGCTCGGCGGCAAGTCGGCCGGCATCATCCTCGAGGACGCCGACCTCGACGTCGCGATCCCGACGCTCGTCGGCGCGAGCGTCGGCACCAACGCCGGCCAGAGCTGCGTCTGCATCAGCCGGATCCTCGCCCCGCGCAGTCGCTACGACGAGATCGCCGACAAGCTCACCGCGGCGATCGGCGGCCTGAAGGTCGGCGATCCGCGCGAGCCCGACACGGTCATCTGCCCGGTGATCACCGAGAGGCACCGCGACCGCGTGCTCTCCTACATCGACAAGGCCCGTGACGAGGGCGCGACCGTCGCCACCGGCGGCGGCATTCCCGAGGGCCTCGCCGGCGGCTGGTACGTCGAGCCGACGCTGCTGACGAACGTCACAAACGACATGACGGTCGCCCAGGAGGAGATCTTCGGTCCGGTCACCGCATTGATCGCCTACGACGACGAGGACGAGGCGATCCGGATCGCGAACGACAGCCCGTACGGCCTGTCGGGGTGTGTCTTCACGGCCGATTTCGAGCACGGCTTCGAAGTCGCGCGGCGGATCCAGGCCGGCACGTTCTCGGTCAACACGATGGCGGCCGACTTCAACTCGCCGTTCGGCGGCTACAAGCGCTCGGGCTACGGGCGCGAGCACGGCGTCGCCGGGCTCGAGGGCTACCTGCACACGAAGACGATCTCGGTCAACCCGTCCGCGGACCTGCCGAGCTCGATCGTCGCGGAGACCGCGGCGGTCTCCTGAGGAACGGCGAGCCGGTCTTTCGGGGTGGGTGGTCTAGTCGGACCACCCACCCCGCTGTGACGTTCGGTCAGATCCGGACGAGCGTCTTGCCGACGGTTTCGCCGGCCAGCATCGCCACCAGCGCGTCCGGGGCGTGCTCCAGGCCGTCGATGATCGTCTGGCGGTATCGCAGCCGGCCGGAGGCAAGCCAACCGCCGAGCACCCGGGAGGATTCCGGAAGCAGGTCGAGGTGGCTGCTCGCGCGGAACCCGCGCACCGTCAGGTCGTTCGCCACAGCCTGGAAGAGGTTCGTGGGTCCTGGCTGCGGCTCGGTCAGCTCGTATTCCGAGATCGCGCCGCACATCGCGATCCGCCCCCACCGGCGCAGCATCGCGAGCGCTGCCTGCAGGTGGTCGCCGCCGACGTTGTCGAAGTACACATCGATCCCGTCGCGCGCAACCGCCCGCAGCTGGTCGAGCACCGGCCCGCCGTGGTAATCGAACGCCGCGTCGAGGCCGAGTTCGTCGAGCAGGAAGGCGACCTTGTCCGCCGAGCCGGCGCTGCCGATCACGCGGTGGCCACCGAGCTTCGCGATCTGGGCAGCGATGCTCCCGACCGCGCCGGCGGCCGCCGACACCCAGACGACGTCGCCGTCGCGCAACTCGGCGGCGTGGACGAGCCCGACGTACGCGGTCAGGCCCATGTTGCCGAGTGGGCCGAGGAACATCTCCGCCGGCCCCAGCGATGTGTCGAGCTTCGCCAAGGTGCCCACCCCGCCGACCGACATCACGCAAGCGGGGACCACGGCGAGGTCGCGCCACCCCCAACCGTGCGAGACCGCGTCGCCGCGGGCGAACCCTTCGGCCCGCGACTCGACGACCTCCCCCACGCTCATGATCCCATCCATCGGCGCGTTCAAAGGGAACGCGTTGAAATAGCCGCCGGGCGCCTGACGTCGCAGCTGCAGCCGCAGCGCCGGGTCGACCGAGGTGAACAGGTTGCGCACGAGCACCTCGCCGTCCCCGAGCTCGGGAAGCTCGACCTCGACGATCCGGAAGTGCGACGGGCTGACCTCCCCCTCGGGGTGACGGGTCAGCTGCACCTGCCGGGCGGTGTGCGGCATCGACTGTCAGTCGGTCCGTAGCAGCAGGCAGGAGGCCAGGGGTCCGGCGCCCGCGGAGACCACGCCGAGATGGGCGCCGGGCACCTGCCGCCCGGTGGCCTGTCCCCGGAGCTGCAGGCAGACCTCGTAGAGGTGGCCGAACGCGTGCAGGCGTCCGGCCGACAGCTGCCCGCCGCTGGTCGCAAGCGGAAGCTCGCCACCGAGCGCGATCCGCGCGCCGCCCTCGACGAACGGCCCGCTCTCGCCCTTGCCGCAGAACCGGAGTCCCTCGAGCCAGAACAGCGTCAGCACGGTGAAGCCGTCGTACAGGCCGGCGACGTCGACGTCGGCCGGCTTCAGATCCGTCCGCGACCACAGGTGCGCGCCGGCGCCGGCGGCGGCGGTCTCCGTCATGTCCTCCCACTGATCCCAGGAGGCGCGGCCGCGCAGGGCGCTCCCGACCGCCTCGACGTGGACGGGCTTCCCGTGGGGCACGTCGGGGGCGTGCTCGCGCGTGGACACGATCACCGCGGTCGCGCCGTCGACGGCGAGGTCACAATCGAACAGGCACAACGGCTCGCTGATCATCTTCGACGACAGGTAGTCCTCCATTGTCAGCTCGCCCCGCATCACCGCCTTCGGGTTGCGCTGGGCGTTGCGCCGGGCGTTGAGCGCCACGGCCGCCAGCTGCTCGCGGGTCGTGCCGAACTCGTGCATGTGGCGGGTGGCCCACAGCCCCATCCAGTTGGGACCGGAGAAGGCGCCATACGGGAGCATCCACTGCATCGTGCCGCGGACGCCGCCGGCGTCGACCGAGACCCGCTCGGTCGCCTGCCGCCACGCGGTCGCCTCGTTGAGGGCGCGGTAGACGAGGACGTGCCGGCAGAGCCCCGACGCGACGGCCATGCAGGCGTGGATCACCGCGGCGAACATGCCCGGGCTCTCCGGGCCGCCGTAGTGCCAGTTGGTGGTCAGGCGCAGCGCGTCCATCACCGCGCCGGTCCCCGGCCCGGACGAGCCGGGCCCCGGTGGCGCCAGCCCCTCCGCGCGCGACACCGCGCCCGGCCAGGACACGACGCCGTCGATGTCCCTGGGCTCGAGCCCGGCGTCTGCGATCGCCTCCACACAGGCGTCGAGCGTCAGTGCCAGCACGCCCTTGGTCAGCCGGCGCCCGACCTCGGACTGGCCGATCCCGGAGACGATGCATCGCTCCTCGAACCCGCTCATGGGGGTGCCGCCGCCCTGCGAAACACCGGCACGAACACGTCGGCGCGCTGGTCGAACTCGACCTCGACCGGCATGCCGATCGCGACCTCCTCGACCGGGCAGCCGACGATGTTCGTGAGCAGCCGCACGTCCGCCTGTTCCTCGAGCGCGACCACGGCGATCACGTACGGCACCTCGAGCCCGGAGGACCACTGCTGGTGGTTGATCGTGAAGCTGTAGACGCGGGCCCGACCGCTGACGGGGCTCGGCGCGGCGCGGTCGCTGAGGCAGAAGGGGCAGCGGGGAACCGGCGGGTGCGTGCGCCGCCCGCAGTCCTCACAGCGGGTGATCAGCAGGCACCCTTCGCGCCCCCCGGTCCAGAAGGCTCGGTTGTCCTCGTCGATCGCCGGGATCGGCCACGCCATTGCCAGCACCCTCCTCGAGTGGTAGCGTATAACTGAACTGAGATCATATCAACTTGTGAGAGAGGGATGAGGACCAATACCGAAGTGTCGCGCCGGCGGAGCGCCGGCTCGTGAACCTCGCGGACTTCGCCGCCCATCAGGCCCTGACGCGCGGCTCGCAGACGCTCGCGACCGTGGACGGTCACCCGGTCACCTACGGCGAGCTGGTCGACGGCGCCGCCCGCGTCGCGGCCGGGCTGCACCGACTCGGGATCGAACCGGGCGACCGGGTCGCGGTGATGATGTCGACTCGCGCCGAGTTCCTATTCGCCTGGTTCGGGATCCTCGGCGCCGGCGCGATCGAGGTGCCGATCCACGACGCGGCGCGCGGTCCAGGGATCTCCTACATCCTCGACACGACCGGCGCGAAGGCACTCGTCGTCGACGACGAGCATGTCGAGTACGTCGCGCCCTACGTGGGCGGGGTCGAGACGCTCGAGCGAGTGATCGTGGCGGGCGAGGCGCATGGGCTCGAGCTGCCGGCTGTCGATTTCGACGAGCTGCTGGGCGCGCCGCCGGCCGGCTTTGTCGCGCGCGAGCCGAGCGACCCGGCCTCGATCTTGTTCACCGGCGGCACGACCGGGCCGCCGAAGGGCGTGGTCCTGTCACACAGCCACAACCTGAACGTCGCCCAAGGCGCTGTCGAGCGTTTCGGCTACCGCGAGAGCGACGTGCTCTACTCGGTCTTCCCGCTGTTCCACGCCAACGCGAAGTACATGAGCGTGCTGACCGCGATGGCCGTCGGCGCGCGGCTCGTGATCGACCGCCGCTTCTCGGCGAGCCGCTTCTGGGAGATCTGCGCCGCGCATGGGATCACGGCCTTCAACGGCCAGGGCGAGATGCTCCGGATCCTGCTCAAGCAGGAGGAGTCGGAGGCCGACCGTGAGAACACGGTGCGGATGGTGATCGGCGCGGCCGCGCCGGCCGAGCTGGTGGAGCAGTTCGAGCGGCGCTACGACGTCGCCGTGCTCGATGTGTACGGGATGACGGAGACCGGCCCGATCACCGCGATCACGTGGGATCGGCGCCGCCCCGGGTCGTGCGGGCCGCCGGTGCCCTGGTACGAGGTACGCGTCGTCGACGACCACGACGTCGACGTCCCGGCGGGCGAGATGGGCGAGATCGTCGTCCGCCCCAAGCGCAATCACGTGATGATGGAGGGTTACTGGAACAACCCGCAGGCAACCGTCAAGGCGCTGCGCAATCTCTGGTTCCACACCGGCGACCTCGCGCGCAGGGATGAGGAAGGGTTCCTGTGGTTCATCGAGCGCGGGACCGACTCGATCCGCAGGCGCGGCGAGAACGTCTCGGCCTGGGAGATCGAGCGAGTGCTCGCCGACCACCCTGAGCTGCTCGAAGCGGCCGTGTTCGGTGTCCCGTCGGAACTGGGCGGGCAGGAGGTGATGGTCGCGGTCGTCGCGCGGCCCGGGTTGGAGATCACGCCCGAGGCGCTGCTCGACTACTGCACCGGCAAGATGCCCCACTTCGCGGTCCCTCGGTACGTGCGGTTCATGCAGGCGCTTCCGAGGTCGCACGCCCAGCGCGTGCTCAAGCAGGAATTGAAGTCGGCCGGTGTCGCGGCACCCGGAGTCTGGGATCGCGAGGCCGCCGGGTACGTGGTGAAGCGATGAGCGCTTCGGGAGCCGTGGCCAGCGCCGATGGCGCCAGCGGCCGGGTTGCCGTCGTGACGGGGGGCGGTGCCGGCATCGGCCGCGCGATCGTCCTGCGACTCGCCCGCGGGGGCGCCCGCGTAGCCGTTCTCGACATTCGGGCAGAGACGGCGCAGGAGACGCTCGCGCTGGCGGGCGACGACGGCGCCGGGGCCGCGTTCGCCTGTGACGTCAGCGACAGCGCCGCGGTGGATGCTGTGTTCGAGCGGATCGCCGCCGAGCTCGGGCAGCCGGACGTGCTGGTCAACAACGCCGGAGCAATCGGGCTCGACCACGTACGACGGGTGACCCCGCTGCTCGCGCAGCAGCGGGCCGAGGCGGCCGGCGAGGGCATCAAGACGCCACTCGACGCGCTCGTCAGACTGACCGACGAGGAGTGGCGGCGGATGCTCGCGATCCACCTCGACGGCACCTTCTACTGCACGCGGGCCGCCGTCCGGATGATGGCCCCGCGCGGCCGCGGGGTGGTGGTGAACATGTCGTCGATCTGCGGGCTCGAGGGCTGCACGGGCCACCCGCACTACTCGGCCGCGAAGGCGGCCGTGCTCGGGTTCACCAAGGCGGCCGCGAAGGAACTGATCGTCCAGGGGATTCGTGTCAATGCGGTGGCGCCAGGGCACGTCGACACGAGCACCCTGAAGGGGGAGATCAATGAGCAGCGAGCGGCGATCGCCCGGGGCACCCCCGCCGGCCGCCTCGCGACGCCGGACGAGGTCGCCGCCACCGTCGCCTTCCTCGCGAGCGACGACGCCGCCTTCTACGTCGGCGCGGTGCTCAGCCCCAACGGTGGGCTCGTGACGGCATGAGGTGTCTTGATTAAAACCTCGCCACTAACTAACCTAATCGAACTCAGTTCAGTCCAGAGTTGAGGGAGCCTTGACCGAGACGACGACAGGCATGCGACCGATCGCCGACGGGCTGTTCGAGCTCGTCGAGGGCGAGCCCGTGCTGGTCGGGTCCCGCTGCGCGAGCTGCGGGACGGTCGCCTTCCCCTTCCAGCAGTCGTGCCCGCGTTGCACCTCGGAGGACGTCGAGCGACACCTGCTGGCGCGGAGCGGGACGCTGTGGACCTGGACGACCCAGGGATTCCGGCCGAAGTCCCCCCCATACACAGGACCTGAGGACTTTGCTCCGTATGGGGTCGGTTATGTCGAGCTGGGAGGCGAGATCCGCGTCGAGGGCGTGCTGACCGAGGCCGATCCGGAGCGGCTGGCGATCGGGATGCCGATGCGACTGGTGTCACTGACCGTCCCGGTCGCCGACGGCGAACTGCGGGCGACGTATGCGTTTGCGCCGGTCGGAGACGAGGCGTGATGGGCGACGACGTCGCGATCGTCGGGATCGGGATCCACCCGTTCGGGCGCCACGAGGGCGTGACCGGGCTCGACATGGCGGTTCACGCGACACGCGCGGCGCTCGCCGACGCCGGGATCGCGTGGAGCGATATCGGGTTCGCCGCCGGCGGTTCCGACAGTGCCGGCAACGCGGACACGACCGTCGCGCAGCTCGGCCTGACCGGCGTTCCCTTCATCAACGTCAAGAACGGTTGCGCGACCGGCGGCTCGGCGCTGACGACAGCGCATGCGATGCTCGTGGCGGAGTCGGCCGACCTGGCGCTGGTCGTCGGCTTCGACAAGCATCCCCGTGGAGCGTTCGACCCCCGCCCGGAGGACTGGGGCATCGGCGGCTGGTACGGCGAGACCGGGCTGATGCTGACGACGCAGTTCTTCGGGATGAAGATCCAGCGCTATCTGGCCGAGCACGACATCGACGCCTCGGTGCTGTCGAAGGTTGCCGCGAAGGCGTTTCGCAACGGCTCCCTGAACCCGAGCGCGTGGCGGCGCACGCCGCTGAGCGAGGAGCAGATCGCCGGCTCGACGATGATCAACCACCCGCTCACGCAGTTCATGTTCTGCTCTCCCGGCGAGGGCGCGGTCGCGCTCGTGCTGGCGCGAGGTGACCGGGCACGGGCTCTGCGTGCCGACCCGATCTACCTGCGCAGCGTCGCCTTCAAGACGCGCAGGTTCGGCACCTTCGAGGTGTTCAGCCCGTCGATCCCGGTCGAGTCGGCGCCACCGCCCACGGCTGAGGCGGCGCGGGCGGCGTTCGAGGAGGCGGGGATCGAGCCCTCCGACGTCGATGTCGCTCAGCTGCAGGACACCGAGGCGGGCGCCGAGCTCATGCACCTCGCCGAGACAGGTCTGTGCGCGCACGGCGATCAGGAGGGATTGATCCGGGAGGGCGCCACCGAGATCGGCGGCTCGATCCCGGTCAACACCGACGGCGGCTGCATCGCCAACGGCGAGCCGATCGGCGCATCGGGCCTGCGTCAGGTTCACGAGGTGGTGCTCCAGCTTCGCGGGGCCGCTGGCGGCCGGCAGGTGCCAGGCTCGCCGAAGGTCGGCTTCACGCACGTCTACGGCGCGCCGGGGGTTTCCGCCTGCACCGTGCTCACGCGATGACGAGCCGGCACGTAACCCAGTTCAACGAACCATCGGAGGTCTGATGACCGTCACTCAAGCAACCGACACACCGATCGACACCGAACCGATCCAGTACGAGGTGGCAGACCACGTCGCGACGATCTGGCTCAACCGTCCCCACATCAGGAACGCCGTCAACTGGGAGCTACTGACCCAGATGGCCGAGCGCGTCGAGGAGGCAGCCGAGGATCCCGACGTGCGCGCGGTTGTCTTCCGCGGCCGCGGGCACACATTCTGCGCCGGCGCCGATCTGAACATGCTCTCCAGCGAGCATCTCGGAACCAGCCGCGAGTCGCTCAGGCTCGCCAACTTCTCGGCCAAGACCTACAACACGATCCAGACGATGGACAAGCCGACGATCGCGGTCGTCGAGGGTTACGCGGTGGCGGGCGGCTTCGAGCTGGTCATCTCGACCGACTTCGCGATCGCCGAGGACAGCGCGCGGATCGGCGACTTCCACATCCGGCGGGCGCTGTTCGGCGGCTGCGGGCCGATCTACCGGCTACCCCGGATCATGGGTCTGCGCAAGGCCAAGGAGCTGATGCTCACCGGCAAGCTGCTGAGTGGCAAGGAGGCGGCGAGCCCCGAATGGAACCTGTGCAACGCGTCGGCACCGGCGGATGAGCTGGACGCGGTCGTCGCCGACTTCGTCGGACAGCTCACGAGCCTCAGCCCGTTCTGCATGAAGGTCACCAAGAACACGCTCAACCGCGGGCTCGACGCCGATCAGGAGTCCCTGATCGTGATGGAGCAGATGGCCTGCAACGTGTGCCACAACTCGAACGACGCCAAGGAGGGTGTGGCCGCGTTCCTCGAGAAGCGCGAGCCGGTTTGGAGCGGAACCTAGCCGGCAGCGCTGCTCGCCCAGCCCTCACCGCCGTCTTCGCCCAGCCCTCACCAGCCGTCTTGGGCGGGAAATGTGCCCTCCACGGTCACGATTCCCGCCCAAGTCACTGTGCCCTGCCGTCGGACGGGACTAGTCGGCCGCTCGGTCGCTCGCAGGACGCCGACTCTCCCGCCGTTACGCGGCCGCGACCTTGCGGAGCTCGACGGGCTCGAACCCGACGATCGAAAGCATGCGCGGGACGAAGAACGCGTCGACGTCGGCGAGCGAGAGCGAGCCGCGCGGGCGGTACCAGTGCCAGACGCTGTTGTAGAGGCCGAGCACGGCGCTGGTCAGGAGCTGGGGATCGGCCTCGGGTATCGCGCCGGTCGCCATGCCGCGTGAAAGGTAGTTCGACCAGGCGGTCTCGAGCTCGCGCACGCGCGAGCGAGCGCGCTGCCGCGCCTCCTCTTCGCGCTCGGTGTTGCGGGGCTGGCTGAGCCGGCCCTGCTCGGCGACGAGCGCACGACAGCGGGCGACCTCGGCTTCGGTCAGGTCGAAGTTCGCGTGCAGGAGCGCGATGAAGCCATCCTCGAACCGCTCATGCGAGCGCGTGACATCGTCGAACACGGTCCGGAACGACGACAGCGTGTCGAGCATGATCTCGAACAGGCAGTGGAGCTTTGACTCGAAGTAGTGGTACAGCGCGGTCGATCCGACACCCACGTCGGCGGCGATGTCGGCCCACTTCGTGTCCTCGTAACCCTGGCGCCCGAAGTGGTCGGCCGCCGCTGTTAGGATGTCCTCCCGCTTGCTCCGCGACGAGGTTCCGACCGCCCGCTTGCTGGATGCTCGCGCTTGTGGTGCCCTGGCCACGACTGCCGTCCTCTCTAGCTGATGTTCCGAGCTCGGTATCGTCGAGTTGAGGTCATCTCAGATTGTGCTGGCCCCTACTGACGGGGAATCATACCATTGACCCGATGTCATGTCAGTTATTGGCTGGGTGCGACCGCGACCTGAGCCTGGGAGGTCGCAGCGATCCGGGCCGCGATCTGCGCGCGGATGTCGCGCTTGACCGCTTTCA
>Ga0302235_10003311_pt1 | contig 11367 bp, 8 predicted proteins | sample II_Palsa_N3_3_FD_193577 | JGI IMG/M metagenome (GOLD analysis project Ga0302235, IMG submission 193577) | Peat permafrost microbial communities from Stordalen Mire near Abisko, Sweden - II_Palsa_N3_3 | ecosystem: Environmental > Terrestrial > Soil > Palsa > Peat permafrost | place: Sweden... | reverse complement strand
CCGCCGTCGGAATCCGGCGGTTTTTCATCGCCACGCCCAGCGACCCGGTACCGGTGATCAACGCGGCGCTGGCCCGGGGGCAGGATCTGATCCTCACCCCCGGCGTCTACAACCTGCACCAGACCATCGAGATCACCCGGCCGGACACGGTGGTGCTCGGCCTCGGCTTCCCCACCATGGTGCCGGCGAACGGCATCGTCCCGATGCGGGTAGCCAGCGTTCCCGGCGTGAAGCTGTCTGGGATGATCTTCGCGGCCGGGCCGGTGAACTCCCCGGTGCTGCTGCAGGTGGGCAGCCGGCCCGGGCCCGGGCCGGGGAACCCGGCGGACCCCACCCTGGTGCAGGACGTGTTCTTCCGCATCGGCGGTGCCGCGCCGGGCCGGGCGACCACCAGTCTCGTGGTCAACAGCTCCCAGGTAATCCTCGACGACATCTGGGCCTGGCGGGCCGACCATGGCCAGGGGGTCGGCTGGACCGACAACGTCGGGGACACCGGCGTCGTCGTCAACGGGGACCACGTGACCGCCTACGGGCTATTCGTCGAGCACTACGAGAAGGACGAGGTGATCTGGAACGGGCGAAACGGCACCGACATCTTCTTCCAGAACGAGATGCCTTATGACCCCCCGAGCCAGGCCGCCTGGATGGCCAATCCCACGACCGACGGCTACCCCGCGTTCCTGATCACTGATCAGGCCGCCGGCTTCCAGGGGTACGGGATGGGCAGTTACAGCTACTTCAACCGGGGTGTTCCGATCTTTGCCAGCAACGCGTTCCAGACCGCCAATCCCCTCGGAAGCAAACTGCACGACCTGCTGACAATCTTCCTTAGCACCGCCGGGTCCGGCGGGATTGACCACGTGGTGAACGGCACGGGCCGGTCGTCCACGATCACCAACCCCGATACCGCGGTGGACGTGGCCGGCTATCCCTGACGCGCCGGGCCGGCCTGATCGACGTCGCTGTCAGGCTCCTGGCCGGTTTCCGCGGGTACGCTCGCGTCGAGCAGCGCGGTCGAGCCGGCCGGACGGGTCACGGCGTCCTCGGTCCGCTGCCGCAGGCGCTCGAGCGCCTCGCCGTCGCCGAGCGGGACGGTGGCCTCCAGCCGGGTGCTCGCCCGCACCTCGGGCAGGTCCATGACCGCGTCGACCAGGCTCGCCCGGCTGCCCGGGGGGATGTGCCCGGACGTGGCGTGCAGCGAGGTCCTGGCGGTTCCCTCCGCGCCTTCGGCCGTCGTCACCTCGGCCGCCGCGACCGTCTGGTCGCCATCTTTGACTTCGACGTGCCGTGGCGTATCAGGATTGCTCATCAGATGCCTCCATGGCTCGCTGCGGTTCAGGTCAGGTCCTTGCCCCGGACCGGATGGATGAAACGGGTCGCTATGCGTTAATCCCCGGCCTCGCTGGCCTCGGCGCGGAGTACCGTGATCAGCGGCAGTGCGCGAGGGTGGCCGGGCGGAGGTGGGATGGATTGCGAGTGCGGGCAGGCATGGCCGGCCTGGTCACCGCCGTCCTCGGCAGCTGCGGTTGCGCCGCGGCCGGGAGTTCACCCGCGCCGGTAGCGCAGGGGCGCACGACCCCGGCGTCAAGTGCGGCTCCGGCCACATCCGCCGCGGCGCCATCTGCGGCGGGCACATCCGCGGCGGGCACATCCGCGGCGGGCACATCCGCGGCGGGCACATCCGCGGCGGCGCCATCTGCGGCCTCGCCCTCTGCGGCGGCGCCGCTTGCGCGCCCGGTATCGGCATCGGAGGCAGCTGGGGCTGTGCCGTCTGCGCACGCGGCAGCTGCGTCCGCCGCCCGGGGAACCAGCCAGCTTGTCACGGTGACAGCAGCGTCCCGCGGGGCGACGCAGGCGGAGCTCACTGCCTACCGGCGGGTAGACGGGCGGTGGCGACGGGTCTTCGGGCCGTGGGTCGCGTGGATCGGCCGTAATGGGATGGCGCCGCCCGGTGCCAAGCGAGAAGGTGATGGCCGCGCCCCTTCCGGCACGTTCGGCTTCGGGTTCTTCTTCGGGGTTGACCCTGATCCGGGGGTGCGGTTCCCGTACCGGCGGATAGAGGCGTCCGACTTCTGGGACGATGACCCGTCGAGCCCGCTCTACAACGAGTGGGTGGATGACCGGGACGCGAACCCTGGCGCCGCTCCCGAGCCGATGGAGGTCTCCGCTTACGACTACGGCGCCGTTATCGCGTACAACACGGCCCGCATACCCGGGCTCGGCAGCGCTATCTTCCTGCACATCAACATCGGCACCCCGACCGCGGGCTGCGTGACGTTGCCGGTGGGCGAGCTACTGGAGATCCTGCGATGGCTCAACCCGGCCGCATCGCCGCGGATCGCGATGGGCGTCGAGGCATCCGGATAGGGCGCCGAGACGGCCATGGCTGCGACCCCCAACTGCGTCCCTTTTTAGTGATATTGAGGACGATTTGACGGTTTCCCCGGGCGGGGTACCCGGGGCCAGCGGCCCGCGAAACCTGCGTGGCAGGAGCCTTCACGTCGTATCGGTGGCACGCTTCCAATTGGGTGACTCTCGCTCGCGCAGGAGTTCCTGCTGAAGCTGGCGGAACTCAGCGGCCAGCTCCGCGGTGCCGGTGGGATAGGACAGGGCATCCGCATAGTGTTCTGTCTGCACGTCGCCGAATAGCCGGCTGTCGGCCCGGATCGGAACGCCCGCGACGAGAGCCAGATTGACCGCGTCGCTGGGCCGGGCGTCGACTTCCTGCAGGCCGTTCTGGGCTTCCACCACGACGGCGGCGTAGTAGATGGGCGGCGTCAGCCGGGTGATCCGGACCTCCCGCAGCGGAGAACCGGCGGCCGCCAGAAGGCTCGCGGTCAGGGTGTACGGCATGGGCCGCGGGTGCTCGACGGATTCCAGCGATATGACCATCGCGGTGGCTTCAGCCGGGCCTATCCAGATCGCCAGCCGCCTGTCGCCGCCACGCTCGCGCAGGAGCATGAGGTGCTTGGGGTGCGGCACGTCGTCGGTGCGCCGGACCTCGGCCACCGAGACGTCGATCCATTCAGAAGCGTCGGCTTGGTTCATGGTTGTTGCCTCCGGAATATCGGCGAGCGGGGACAATCTGGGTGCGAGGTTGGTCCGGGCCTGGTGCAGTCGGGCTTTGACCGCGCCCGCGGAGGTACCGAGTTCGGCGGCCGCCTCGCGATGGCTGAGGCCTTGCAGGTAGAACAGCAGGACCGCGTCGCGCTGACCGCTCGGGAGGGTCGCGATAGCACCTCGGACCCGGCGGGCCAGGTCGGTGGCCGCCACGATCTCCGCCGGACCTGGTGCATCGGAAGCCAGGTCATCCGGTAGCAAGCCGGGGATCTCCCGGCGGAGCTGATACAGCCACCGCCTCGACACATTCAGCGCTATGCCGCAGAACCAGGCGCCGAACCGCTCCGGTGACCGCAGCTGATCCAGGCCGGTCAGCGCGCTGACCGTCGCCTCTTGCGCGGCATCCCGGGCCAGCTCCCCGGACCCGAGCACCCGCGCGGCCAGCGCGAAAGCGGTCGCCCAATGCCGGGTCACCAGCTCGGCGAACGGTTCCTTCGCGCCGAGCAAGGACTGCCGGACCAGTTCAGCATCTGGCCGGCCCGAGTCTGTCTGCCTCGCCATGTCTCATAGTGCATACGGACCACGCCTGGGTTAGCCGCTGTACCTGAGAAAATCTGCGTGACGCAAGAATGCCCTGGTCGCGTGCCCGTGACCATGAGAAAGTGCGACCTGGCCATTCACATCGTGCTCCCGGCTTGGCTTGGGAGCAGGAGGCCCAACCTTGACACGCCGTTGCGGGCCGATCCATAGTGGTTTTCACTTCGCGCGGCTCGTGCGCACGACACCCCGGGAGATGATTTCCTGCATCTCTAAGCCAGAATTGTTAGCGCTCACATCCGCTGATCCAGCGCCGGCCTGGCATCGGCGGCGCTACCCAGACCACCGGCCGGCCGGGAGAGTGATTTCCTTGATCCGGATGAGACACCGAGGTCTGTCCAGAGCACTGCTGTCGGTGAGCGCCGCCACCGCGCTCATCGCCCTCGCGCTCGTCGGCGCGATCGGTACCACCGGGACGGCGCAGGCCGCCACCGCCGTCCTGCCTTGCAACATCTACGCCTCCGGGGGCACGCCCTGTGTGGCCGCGTACAGCATGGTGCGCGCGCTGTACGGCAGCTACGACGGCCCGCTGTACCAGGTCACGCGCGTATCAGACGGCACGACGAAGAAAATAGACGTGCTCAAGGAAGGCGGCTACGCCGACGCCGCGGCGCAGAATAAGTTCTGCGCGGGGACGGTGTGCACCGTCACCAGGATCTACGACCAGAGCCCCAAGAAGAACGACCTCGGCATCGAGGGGATCGGCGGGAACGGCGCGGCGGACAACGGCGCCTACGCTAACGCGCTGCCGGTGGTGGTCGGCGGCCACCTGGTCTACGGGCTCAACGTGCAGGCCGGCGTCGGCTACCGCAACGACGTCACGAAGAAGATCCCGACCGGCGCCGACCCGCAGGGCGCGTACATGGTGACCATGGGCACGCACGTGGACGGGCAGTGCTGCTTCGACTTCGGCAACGCCGAGACGTCCAACACCGACACCGGCAACGGCCACATGGACTCGATCAACTTCGGCACCGAGTGCTGGTTCGCGCCGTGCACCGGGTCGGGGCCCTGGGTCCAGGCGGACCTGGAGAACGGGCTCTTCGCGGGCGGCAACGGATCCTGGCCCGCAAACCACGGCAACTCCAGCACATTCGTGACGGCGATGATGAATAACAACGGCACGACGGCATACGAGATCCTGGACGCCAACGCACAGTCGGGCGGCCTGAACACCGAGTACAACGGGCCACTGCCCGACGAGGGCGGCTACGCGCCGATGCACCAGGAGGGCGCCGTCCTGCTGGGCACCGGCGGCGACGACAGCAACGGATCCGACGGGGCCTTCTTCGAAGGCGTCATCACCTCCGGCTACCCGACCGCCGGGACCGACAACGCGGTCCAGGCCAACATCGTCTCGGCCGGCTATGAGCAGGTCAGCAGCGGCTTCCCGGTTCTCGGCACCCCCTACGTCCTCACCAACGTCAACAGCGGCTCGGCCCTGCAACCGGAGAACTGCGGAACCGCCAACACCACCCCGATCGTCATCTCGGCCGCGGTGTCCGGCAGCACGTGCCAGGAGTGGAAGTTCAGCAGCGCCGGTAGCGGCCACTACACCATCACCAACGTGGGCAGCGGGACGGTCCTGGACTCGGTCGACTGCGCCACCGGGGACGGCGCCGCCCTCGATCTGTACTCCTCGCTCGGCAACATCTGCCAGGAGTGGGACGTCACCCCGGCGGGCAGCCACTACACCGTCAGCGGCGTCAACAGCGGCGAGGTCCTCGACGTGGAGGACTGCGAGACCGCCAACGGGACCACGGTGCGCCAGTGGGCCCAGCTCGACAACACCTGCCAGCAATGGGACTTCACGCCAGCGTCGTGACAGGTAGTACGCATAAGCGCGGGACGCGGCATCCCGCGCCGTAGCGCATAAGTGCGGTGAGCGCGGAGCCGTCCGCTACGGACGGCTCCGCGCCGGTCCCAACCGGGCACATCGCCCTCTAACCACAGGTCAGCCGCACGGGGACGTTAGGTCCAGGTGTCACGCATCGCGTTCCTCCCTCGGTCTAGCTGCTTCCCGCAGCGGTCCGGCTCACCTAGATTGAAACGCTATGTATTCATATAACGACAGATAGTCATCATCGGTTCAGCGGCCGGCGATCCCCGTCAGGACGGGCCGGTGAGCCCGTGGTGATTGTGATGATGGTCGTGGTGATGGTCGTGGCGACGGTAGTCGTCATCGGCCGGACCGGGTGACGGAGCTTGCTGGCCCCAGTCCTGCCTTTCGGGTCTTCCGGACTGGTCGACCCGCTGGCGCAGCGAGCGGCCGCAGGATGCGGAACCTGCTGATCGCGCGGTGCGATCCTAGGTCCGCTTCTAGCACGGCGGCCAAGACCACCACGTTGACGATTTCGGCGTCTATGAGCACAGACATCTGGCGACTCCTCTGTCCCCGACTCGCGTACAGGTATCCGCCGCCATGCGGCCCTTCCGGCCGCACACCAGGACCGTGATTCCGGCCACGCCGTTCGCGTGAGCCCATCCCTGCCGGTAACCCGGGGGTAGCGGGCCGCCGTCGGCGGGTGGATCGCGGATCCTGCCCTCAGGCTACGTTTGAAATTTGAAACTAGCAATATTTTTCATGAAATGTAGCACCATTATTGCGCGACGAGTTAGGTCCCAGATCAACCACGCCCGGGTGCCGCCGGCCTTCGGGCTTGAGGAAAACGTCCGGCTGCTCACCGACCTGCCGCCGACCATCGCGCCCGCGCTGGGCTGAGGCCGGGGGCGGGGGCGGGGGCGGGAGAAGATCAACACGGCATTGCCAGGCGGCTGGCGGCGCAGCTGCTAAAATATCCGCTTACCAGCATCAATGCGGGTGAGGAATCTGACGGGAGGCAACGTTGGGCCAGCGCACGCTATCCGGCCTCGCGAAGGCCTTCAAGCGGGACCGAGTCACCTTCGGCCCGGCCGTCGACGCGCAGGAGGCTTTCCGCCTGGGCACCTCGCTCGGGCAGCAGGGCGACGTCGAAGGCGCGCGATCGGCCTACCAGCAGGCGATCGACTCCGGGGACGCCGAGCATGCCCCGGCGGCCGGGTTCCACCTGGGTCTGCTGCTGGGCCAGCATGACGACATTGAGGGCGCCAAGGAGGCCTACCGGCAGGCGGGCAACTCCGGCCACCCCGAGTACGGGCCGAAGGCGGCGCGCAACCTCGGGCACCTGTACCGGCGGCAGAGCCGGGGGCGGCAGGCGCTCGCGGCCTACGAGGCAGCCATCGAGTACGGTCACCCGGACGTGACCCCCTGGGCGATGCTCTACCTCGGAAACCTCTTCCTGCACCTCGGGAACCTGCCCGACGCGCGAGCCAGCTATCAAGGCGCCGTGGATTCCGGCCACCCGGAAGCCGGCCCGCGAGCCGCCCAGCACCTGGCTAATCTGCCCTGACCCGTCTGCGGGTCAGGGCAGGTCGTCCGGGTGGCCTTCAGTGGCGTGGGCGCAAGGTGGCGGGATGCGCAGTTGAGTCAGGCTGACCGATTGCCTGGCGCGACCCCGGCGGGCAGCCGGTCGGTGACCGCGAAGCAGAGAGTGCTGCCGCCGCCCAGGATCGCCCGGGCCATTTCGGGCAGCTGGATCTCGTACCCGATGCCGGCGAGCTCCAGGGGCTTATCCTGGATGGGGTCATTCTTCGCCAGCACGCCGCTGACGGCTGAGTTCCACGCGGCCCAGACCTGCGGCTCGCCCGTCGTGGGCGCGTCGTCGGGATACCCGATGTCCGCGATCAGCGTGTCGTCCCAGTCCGCGATCTGTTCGAGATGACGGCTGAAGTCGAAGAACCCGTTCTTTTGCAGGACCCGGAACACGCGTAGTTGCAGTGCGAACCTGCACCTGTTGGCGACCGCCCCTGGGCCGCTGCCCGGAGTGAGCAGGAAGACGCTGGTCACAGGGACCAATCCGTCTTGGCCGGCCGGGGCTGCGAGCTCCGCGGTGAGCTCGATCGGGCAGTAATGAGCGGCCAGATGCTCATCCATGACGACGGGCAGGCCGCGGACGGACATGCGCAGGTCGGCCTGCCACTTCGCGTCCGCGTCCGCGTCTTCGGCGGTGTCGGCACCCGTCGAAGCGATGTCCAGCCGAGTCGGATCGCCAGCTGAAACCTGCCGAACAGGAACCGGCGCAAGTTCTGATAGCCCTCTTCGCTGTTGACGATGCCGTAACGGCCCGAGTGCGACCTGTAGACGTAGGCGCGATGCGTGTCCGGGTTCGTCAGCTGCGCGTCCTGGATCCGGACGAGCCCGTCGCTCTGCGGTCCGACGACGACCCGGGACAGCCCGTAGTCCTGCGGGTCGGTCCCGACCAGGCAGAAGATGCGATCGGGGTCGAAGATTTCAGGGGGAATGACGCGGGGGTCCCAGTCCTGCGGCGGCTCATCACCCCAGTGGGCCCCCTTGGTCAGGTAGCCGTACATGTTGGGCGGCGAGAAGATCTCCGAACCGGCTGGCCCGATCACCTGCTCGAGCTGGTTGAGCGCCCCTGCGGTGAAAACGATCCCGCCGTGCGGGGTGGCGTAGGTGAAGAACCGGTCGACGAGTTCGGCTCCCGGCGTCCTCGGCTGGCCGTCGGCAGGGGTCTGCGAGATCTTCTGCAGCATGCAGCGCGCAATCAGCCCACCCATGCTGTGCGCCACCAGGTCGACCTTCGGCGCGCCCGTCTTCGCCAGGATCTCCTTGATGAAGTCATACAGCCCGGTCGCCGCGCCCTCAACGTCGAAGCCCGGCGCGGACACCTTCGCCTCGACCCGGTGGAGCAGACCATCGAGGAACGGCCGCTTCGCAGGAGCGGTGAAGGTATCCGCGGCCGTGTCGTAGAAGCGATAGACCCAGATCGAAGGCTGAACGTTGCTCAGGCTTCCGTCCGGGATGGACTGCAGGTAGGCGTCCTGCCCGCCCCGAACGAGCAGCTGGTACCCCTCGTCCAGCATCAGCCGCAGCATCGGGCCTTCGAACTGGTAGAACTCCGGGTCGCCGTCACCGTCGACACGAACGTGCGTACCACCCGAGTTGAATCCGTAGAACGGGTCGTCGGCAGCCGTGTCGATTCCGGTGGTGGGTCCCGCGTAACCACGGACATAGACAATAGGAAGCTTGTCCATAAGCCAACCTCCATCAGAATGCGCCGCATGCCTGCCAGCCGCCCGCAGCACCTTCGGCCTGATCGCGGTCTGCACCGCCGGCCGGGAAGCCATGGCTTACCCAACATGCGGCGTGGCCGCCCTTTCTTTAAGGAGAGGCACCGCGGCGTTTTGATACATGGATCCGGCATCCAGGACCGTAGCACAGGGCACCGCAAGGTCCTTTCGCCCACGGAAATGGATATATCAAGCTCTTAGTAGCTTTGGGTGGTCTGGAGACGGCACGGGGATCGCATGGAGATGGTGTGGAGATTCGGCAAGTTACCTCCCATCGGGATTCCCGCCTGAAGAAGCCGACGGAGCTGGCATCGAGGGGAACCGTCCCCGGCGAAGGCGGTGCGGGGGGGCGTGCGGCAGGAACTACCAGGCACCGGTGATCGGCCCCGGTGGAACTCCGGCCCCCGCGAAACTCCGGCTTAAGCTTTCCAGCGCGGATGAGCAGGCTGCGCCAGAGCTAGGCGAAGGTATCTCGGAGCTGGTGGCGCCCGGTGATGCCGAGCTTGGGGAAGATGCGGTACAGGTGAGACTGAACGGTGCGCGGTGACAGATACAACCGCTCTCCGATCGTGCGGTTGGTTCCCCCGGCCGCGGCCAGCTGGGCGATCTGCAGCTCCTGCGGCGTCAGCTGCGTCCACGCCTCGGGCGGGCGCTGGCCGGGTTGATCCCCGCTGGCGCGAGGTTCCTGCCGAGCGGTATTGGCCAGCTCGGGGAAGGCCAGCGCCTGGAAGCCGTCCAGCGCCACGCGCAACGGGGTGCGCGATTCCGTCACCCGGCGCTGCCGGCGCAGCCACCTGCCGTACCAGAGCAGCAGCCGGCCCCGGTAGCACGGCCAGTTAGTCAGCTCGGTGCCAAGCGCTTGCTGATAGAGGGCTTCCGCGGCATCGTCGCTGGCGACCATCGCCCGCGCGTATCCTGCCGTGGCCCGCAAGAGAGAGCCGGACGTCTTGGCCGCCAGGGTTTCCAGCTGGTCCAGGGAGGCCCTGGCCGTGTCGCGGCGGCCGGTATGGGCGGCGGCCTCAACGAGATCCGACAGCCCCCACGCGCCGATGAACGGATGGTAGGCGGTGTCGGCCGGATCGAGGGTCCGCCGCAGCTGCTCGAAACCCTCGGCATAATGCTGGTGTGCCACCGCCCGGCGACCGCGGACGAACTGGACCAGGGCGAGCATCGGGGTCGCGCCCATCGGCAGGATCAGCGCCTCGGTCCGGGCTGGACACGATCCCGAAACCGCCAAGCCGCACCCAATAGGAATAAAAAGGGCGTATCCAGGAGCCGCTGCTGCCGGATTTGCCGGCATGACGGCACATCCCAAGCCGGCAGCAGCCGGCACAGGCGTCCATCGTGCCGGCTAAAAATCCCCAGTAGAAGCTAGGTATTTGGAATTCGTGTTCCTGCAGGTACGGGTGAGGCTCGGAGAGCCGACATCCCGCACGCACAGCGCCAGACCGGGGGCCCTAGGCAGATGTGATGGTCCCCAGGGCACCTGCCTCCACCCTGGCCAGAGCCGCGAGCGACCGCACCCGACACCCAGTGCACCGACCAGGGCACCGACAGGCGCGCCCAGGCCGACTGGAGCACGACGCTGAGTACCAGTGCCGCTGGCACCGATAGATACCGCTCAGATCCAACAAGGAGTCCCCGTGTCCACACCATCCCCCAGCACCGATACCGCGATCCGTCCCTTCCGGGTGCACGTGCCAGACGAAGAAATCGCCGACCTTCAGCGGCGCATCGCCGCGACCCGCTGGCCGTCCGCCGAGCTCGTCACCGACCGGTCCCAGGGCGTGCAGCTGGCCACGATCCAGGAACTCGCCCGCTACTGGGCGACCGATTACGACTGGCGCACGTGCGAGGCGAAGCTGAACGCGCTCCCGCAGTTCACCACCGAGATCGACGGGGTCGAAATCCACTTCATCCACGTGAAGTCGCCGCACCAGAACGCGATGCCGCTGATCATCACGCACGGCTGGCCCGGCTCGGTCATCGAACTGCTCGAGGTCGTCGGCCCGCTGACCGACCCGCCCGCGCACGGCGGACGCGCCGAGGACGCGTTCGACCTCGTGCTTCCCTCGCTGCCCGGCTACGGCTTCTCCACCGAGCCGGCCGAGCTCGGCTGGGACCCCGGCCACGTCGCGCGCGCCTGGGCCGAGCTGATGCACCGCCTCGGCTACACCCGGTACGTCGCTCAGGGCGGCGACGTGGGCTCCTCCGTCACCGACGCGATGGGCCGCCAGGCCCCCGAGGGGCTGCTGGGCATCCACCTCAACCTGCTCCTGGCCGTGCTGACCGGCAGCCCGACGCCGGCCGAAACCGAGGCCGAACGCGCGGCGCTCACCGCGCTCGGCACCTTCGCCACGAGCGGCAACGGCTACTTCATCGAGCAGGCCACGCGGCCGCAGACGATCGGCTACGCCCTGCTGGATTCACCCGTCGCCCTGGCGGCCTGGATGATCGACCACGACACCGACAGCTACGGCAAGATCTCCCGCGCCTTCCTCGACAAGCAGCCCGCGGGCCATCTCACCCGGGACCGGATCCTCGACAACATCACGCTGTACTGGCTGACGGGCACCGGGG
>Ga0302235_10003305_pt1 | contig 11382 bp, 9 predicted proteins | sample II_Palsa_N3_3_FD_193577 | JGI IMG/M metagenome (GOLD analysis project Ga0302235, IMG submission 193577) | Peat permafrost microbial communities from Stordalen Mire near Abisko, Sweden - II_Palsa_N3_3 | ecosystem: Environmental > Terrestrial > Soil > Palsa > Peat permafrost | place: Sweden... | reverse complement strand
CCACCCCGTACCCGCCGCCCTCACCATCCCCCCCCGCGGCCAGCCCGCCCGGCCCGGACCCGTCCGCCGCATCCCCGGCCTCCGGCCCCTCCGCCTCATCCCCGGCCAGATCCCCGGCCAGATCATCGGCCACGCCGACACCGGCGATCTCGGCGACATCGGGCTCGCCCAGATCCGGATCGGCCAGCACCGCCTGAAGGTCCACCTCATCGGCCTCCAGATCGTCGAACTCCTCCAGATCAGCGCTCTCCGGCTCCGCGTCGCCATCCAGATCGGCGACCTCGCCGGGCTCGGTGCCCAGATCCACCGCGGTCAGGCCGGCTTCCGCGTCGGCGCGCACCTCGGAAGGCTCATCCGGGTCCCTGGGTCCAGAACCGGCCGGCCGCGGAGTCGCGTGCACCGCCTGATCCTCCACAGCCCGCGGCCTCACGTCCGGTGTCCTGGGGCGCTTCCGCTCACGCTCCGTTATCTGCTGGCCGTCTATCTGCTGGCCGTCACGCTCCGCACGTCGCCGGGCTTTGCCTTGCCTGCTATTACGCCTGCTCATCCCCATCGCCTCCTGGACCAGCAGCCGCGACAACACCGTAGCCAGCCGCGGGCCAGGCCATCACCCGGCCCCGGGGCACCTCGGATACCTGCATAATGGCATCGAGGTTCAATAAGGTCCAGCCGGCCGGCCCAGGCGTCCGCGCGGGACCAGGACCCTTCGTGGTACACCTCCGGGTGGCAAACGGCCGGGATATGACTGGCCGCCCCGGCGGCCTCTAGGGCCGCGGCCTGGCCCTCAGTGAATCCACGGCCGGACAGCGATGTCACGGTCCATCAGCTTCCACCCTCGGAGTATCACCCCTGGAGAGCCCGTCGGCCTAGGTGTCGCGCGACGTGATCGACGTACACCGACGGTGCCCACAGTCAACGTTACATTAGCTGGCCTGCAACTTGTCAGGCGCCGGGACCGGCGGAATGCTATTACCCAGCAGGAAAGCCTACGGCGAACGCGCCTGTAATCGGCCGCGCACCCTCGGATACGAGCAACAAGGCTGAATTGACACCGGAAAATGCCTTGGCGACCTCGTTCGCGCGGTCCTACGCTCTGAGCGTGGCCGTTCGCCTGCTCCGCCCGCGGACGCCATTTGACGAGTGGGACATGGGTTTATGATTGCGGCACTCGCACACCGGACGAACGCAGCCTGATCCGGCACGAGAAAGAGGTTGCCCGATTTATGAGTACTGGCCGTTGATGCGGGCTTAACGAACCGGCCCGCAGTGCCCGGAGAGGCGGGAGGACCTAGTGGCGGCAGAGTCGGAGCGTCAGTTGGCTGACCCGCCGGCCACCTGGCAGGAGCACTGGTTCGACCACCGCCAGTTGCTCCGGCTTTACCAGAGCGACGAGCACTGCGCGATCTACCTGGATCCCGACGTGCGCCAGGCTCAGGTCCGGTGGCTGCCGCGGTTCATCAATGTGACCTGGCACTACTCCAAGGCAACCTACGGCGACGCGTTCGGGTCCGACCCGCGGATTTACTCCATCCACCACGCCGGGCGACACGGCGGCGGCCACGCGGGCTACTACGTCAGCCCGGTCCACGACTACCACAACGTCAGCGACTGCGGGCTGGACACCTGGCGGGAGGGCAACATCCTCGCTCGCGAGCTGCCCGCTCATGAGATCGGGCATTCCGTGGAGAGCGCCAACAACGGCCTCCAGGGCTCGCCGGCGTATGAGATCTGGGGCGACAGCAAGTGGGCCGAGTTCTACATCTATGACCTCTACACGGCGCTGGGCATGGATCGCGAGGCCAAGGGCGTCTACCGCCGGTTCACCGGCAACAGCGACGATTTCCCTCGCCGGGGGACCCGCTGGTTCCGCGACTGGTTCTACCCGCTATGGCGGGACTGCGGGCGGGCACAGGTCATGAACAGGTTCTTCCGTGAGCTGGCCCGGCACTTCCCGCGCGACTCCGGCGGGACCTACACCCGGCGGATGAACTGGGGCGAGTACGTCCACTTCACCAGCGGCGCCGCGGCCGCCGACCTGAGCGGCCAGGCCGCCCGCGCTTTCGGCTGGCCCCCCGAGTGGGCCGGCCAGCTGGAGCGCGCCCGCGAGCAGTTCCCCGGCATCACGTACTGAATTACCGCCCGGACGGCCATGATAGGGGTAAGGGATGACTGTTGGCAGCTCGGAAACGATGCAGGCGTGGGTGGTCAGCCAGCCGGGACCGATCGAGACCGGCCCGCTGAGGTACGTGCAGAAACCGGTGCCGGTCCCGGCTCCCGGCGAACTGCTGGTTCAGGTCCTGGCCTGCGCCGTCTGCCGCACTGACCTGCATGTCAGCGAGGGCGATCTGCCCGTGCACCGTGAGCACGTCACGCCCGGTCACATGGTTGTCGGCCCGGTCGCGGCCCTGGGCGACGGCGTCACCGACTACGTCGTCGGGGACCGGGTCGGCGTCGCGTGGCTGCGGTACACCGACGGGACCTGCGTCTACTGCCGCCGCGGCAACGAGAATCTGTGCCCGAACTCGCTCTACACCGGCTGGGATGCCGACGGCGGCTACGCGGAGTACACGACCGTGCCGGCCGCGTACGCCTACCGGCTGCCCGCCGACGTCGCTGATGTCGAGCTGGCGCCGCTGCTGTGCGCCGGGATCATCGGCTACCGGGCGCTGCTGCGCGCATCGCTGCCGACCCGCGGCAGGCTCGGATTGTACGGATTCGGTGACAGCGCCCACCTGGTCGCCCAGGTAGCGCTGGCGCAAGGTGCGACCGTCCATGCCCTGACCCGCGACGAGAGATCCCAGCGGCTGGCGCTCGAGCTAGGCGCGGCGTCGGCGAGGGGGGCGTATGACTCCCCTCCGGAGCCTCTGGACAGCGCGATCCTGTTCGCGCCGGTCGGTGATCTCGTGCCAGTCGCGATGCGGGCCCTGGACCGCGGTGGAGTCCTCGCGGTCGCCGGGATCTATCTGACCGACACACCGCCGCTGAATTACGAGCGCGAGCTGTTCTATGAGAAGGAACTACGCAGCGTCACCTCCAATACCCGCGACGATGGCCGGGAGTTCCTCGCATTCGCCATCGGTCACCACGTCCGGGCCACCACCCATGTGTACCCAATGTCACGAGCACAACAGGCGCTTCAGGACCTCAAGGCGGGCCGGTTCGACGGGGCGGCTGTTCTCGTCAACGACGGGGACACCGCGCCATGACCCAACCACAGCTCATCGGTGTCACCAAGGGCGTCCATTTCCAGAACGGCCGGGCCACCAGCACATGATCACCGAGGCGCGCCTCACGGCCGGCCCTTCCCGCAGTGTCATCTCGCGGGTGATTCGCCCGAGCGCGAGCGATTCGAGCAGCTCCGCGACCAGGTGCGCTCGGCCGACGGCGGTCACGGCCTGCCGGAGGGCTTGCTCCACGGAAACCTCCTCCACGCCCCCGATCACGCCGTCCTGAGCGAACAAGGGCCGGTCGCGATCAACTGGAAAGCGTCCGGGCGCGGACCGGCCACCTAGGCCACGCTCTCGGCGATCAGCTGCCTGTATCGGCGACCGGGCAGGGCCGCTGTGTGAAAGGCTGGCCGCAGCAGGCCCGGAGCGGGCCGCACGTGTTCAAAGGAGAACGTTATGAGCGTGTACAGGGTGACCGAGATCATCGGGACAAGCAGCACGTCATGGGAAGACGCGGCAGCGGAGGCGATCAGGACCGCCGCCGGGACGATCCGTGATCTGCGGGTGGCCGAGGTCGTCAAGCAGGACATTTCCCTGGACGAGGGCGGGGCGATCACCTATCGCACCAAGCTCCAGCTCTCCTTCAAGTACGAACCCGGCCAATGATCCCAGGTCAGCTGCTCCCTGCACGGGCGGGTTGAGGCCGCCTGGGTGAGATCACGCCCTCATAGTTGCGGCAATAGCCTGTCCGCGAGGAGACGTTCTGGCCGCAACGTGAGGAGCAGCGGGTGTTCGCTCATAAGATCGTGGACTTCACGGGCCCCGATGACGTTCGGTGGGGCGAAGCTGACGAGCCAGCCGCTGGCGGTGGCGTGCTCATCGACGTCGCCGCCGCCGGCGTGTCGTTCGCGGACCTGCTGCAGACCAGGGGCGCTTACCAGATGAAGGTGCCCCTTCCGTACACGCCCGGCATGGACGCCGCCGGGGTGGTCCGGTCCGCCCCGCCCGGCACCGGGCTGGCCGCGGGCCAGCGCGTGGCGGTGCTGCTGGACTACGGCTGCTGGCAGGAGGTCGTGTCCGTCCCGGCCCCCAGGGTGCTGCCGTTGCCGGGCGGCATGAGCTTCGAGGCGGGCGCGGCCGCTCCCCTGAACTACCTGACCGCGCTGTTCGCGCTGGCCCGGCGGGCCCAGGCGCAGCCCGGAGACACCCTGCTGGTGCACGGCGCGGCGGGAGGCGTCGGGACCGCCGCGATCCAGCTCGGGCGGGCCCTGGGACTGCGCACGGTCGCGGTCGTCAGCGACGAGGCCAAGAAGGAGTTCGCCTTGCGGTGCGGCGCGCACCACGCCGTCCTGAGCGACGGCTGGCTCGCCGCGGTGCGCGACCTGACCGGGGAACGGGCGGTCGACATCGTCCTGGACCCGGTCGGCGGGGACCGGATGACCGACAGCCTCCGCTCGCTGGCACCGGAAGGCCGGCTCGTGGTCGTGGGATTTACCGGCGGCGAGATCCCTGTCGTCAAGGTGAACCGGCTTCTGCTGGGCAACACCGCCGTGCTGGGAGCGGCCTCCCGGGAGTTTTTCGGGCAGCAGCCGGCCACGGTGGCCGGCCTGTGGGCCCAGCTGGTCAGGCTGCGACGAGCCGGAACGCTGCCTGATCCTCCCGTCCAGCCGTACCCGTTCGCCGACGCCCGCAGCGCCCTGCGCGCAATCGCCGGCCGCCAAGCCCAGGGCAAGATCGTCCTGAGCAGGCAGGCCTAGCTCCACCGCGCGCGTTCCCGCTCACCGCCGTTGGGTCGTCCGCTCGCCCCCGTCTCACCCGTTCGAAGGTGCGGGGCCAGGCCCTGCGCCGCGCCGGGCCAGCACCGATGGTGCCGCCGGCCAGGAGATGCCCCGGGCATTTACGAAATGTCCCGGCTTGGAAATGAAAAAGCCGAGCGGAAAATTATGATGTTTATTGGTAAAATGTGACAAGTCTTATGTCTTAAAGATAGCGCTAAGGGTGCTTTATGCATCCCGATAACCACGCAAAGCGCTGGACGCCGCGAAGCCACTGACAGTGTGTGGGATCGTAAGAGAGCCGGGCCCGGCGGTTGTGCTGACGGGGAGGGCTGGGCCGTGGATATCTCGGGGAATCACGTTCGGGGGCTGGCGGATATGGACGCAGGCAGGCCGGGGCCAGGGCTTGGCGAGGATCGCCGTGGCCTGCTGAGGAAAATGCTGCTGCTGGGCGCCGCGGCGCCGCTCGCAGGCGCCTCCTGTGAGGCCCGGACCGCAACGGCTGACCAGCGCCCGGCACTACGGCGCAGCCGGGTACCGGCAGTACGGCGCAGCCGGGTACCGGCCGGGCTGTCGTCCCGGCAGATGGCCGGCCAGCGGGTGGTCTTCTCCTATCCCGGCCTGACCGTGCCGCCGGCGCTGCTGGCGCTGATCACCGCGGGTGAGGCCGCCGGAGTGATCTTCTTCGGCGACAACATCTCCGGTGACGCCCAGATAGCGTCCGTCATCGGGCAGCTAGGTAAGGCGCAGCAGCAAAGCCCGGTTCCGGCGCCGCTGCTGTTGATGACCGACCAGGAAGGCGGCGAGGTCCGGCGGCTGCCTGGCGCGCCGGTCCTGTCGGAAAAGCAGATCGGCCAGTCCAGCAACCCGGCCACGGCCGCGGCCCAGGCCGGGACCGGAGCCGGGCGCAGCCTCGCCAGCGTGGGCATGAACGTCAACCTGGCGCCGGTCCTTGACGTGTTCTACCAGGCCGGCAACTTCATCGACGAGTACCACCGTTCCTACGGCAGCGACGTGCAGACGGTGACCGCCTGCGGCCGGGCGTTCGTCGCCGCCCAGCAAGACACCGGCGTGGCCGCCACCGCCAAGCACTTCCCCGGCCTAGGCTCGGCCACCGCCTCCCAGGACACCGACACCGGCCCGGTCACCCTGGCGGTGCCGCTGTCTGGCCTGCGGTCCAGGGACGAGGCGCCCTACCCGGCGGCCATCTCCGCCGGGGTCCGGCTCATCATGGCGTCGTGGGCGATCTACCCCGCGCTCGATCCCGCCTTCCCGGCCGGGCTGTCCACGACTGTGATCCAGAGCGAACTGCGCGGCAGGCTCGGCTACCAGGGCGTGACCATCACCGACGCACTGGAAGCCGGCGCGCTCGCCGCCTTCGGCACCCCAGCGCAGCGCGCGGTGCTCGCCGCCCGGGCCGGCATGGACCTCATCATGTGCGCAGCCCGCGATGTCACCCAGGGCCAGGACGCCACCGCGGGACTTGCCGGTGCCCTCGACAGCGGACAGCTGAACCCGGCCGACTTCGCTGCCGCCCTGCAGCGCGTGACATCCCTGCGCACCGCCCTGCCCAAGGCCCGGCGGCTGGCCGAAGCCGGCTGACCCCGGACCTTGGTTGTGCGGTCACGCCGGCTGTTCAGTGATCAGCTCGGCGAGGATGCCGGCGGAGAAGTTGCTTCCGGTCACGATGGTCGCGGGCTTCCGGCCCGGGATCTGGTCATGCAGCGCTGCGGCGATTCCGAGCACGCCGGAAGGCTCGAGTATCAACCCGATGGTGTCGCGAGCTATCCGCAGCGCCTCCCGGAGCTGCGCGTCGTCGATGAGGATCATGTCGTCGACGAACTCGCTCATCCACTCCAATGCCGCTGGAACCGGCACCCGGACGGCCACGCCGTCCGCGATGGTCGTCACCTCGGCGGATGTGATCGGGTTGCCGTGCCGCCAGCTTTCTGCCATGGCCGGCGCGCCAGCGGCGCAGACGCCGACGATCCGGGTGCCTGGCGAACGCGCCTTCATCCAGCAGCCGATACCGCTGATCAGCGCGCCGTTCCCGACCGGCACGAAGATCACGTCGGGCTGGAGCGGTGCGAGCTCGGCCGCGATCGTGCCTGCGCCTTCTGATATGCGCGGCTCGTGTCCGTCCTCGACGAACAAGCGGCCCGCCGCGGCGGAGGCATAGGCCCGGGCCGCGTCCTTGGCCGCATCGAAGTCGGCGCCGCCCAGCCGTACGCGGGCGCCGAGATCGCGGATGCGGGCGACCTTCACGGGGTTCGCGCTTGCGGCGCAGAACACGGTGGCCCGGATCCCGCGGCCGCGGGCGGCGTATGCGATGGCCTGGCCGAAGTTGCCCGCGGACGCGCATACCACCTGTGTGTCCGGACCGACGCCACGCATGAAGAAGTCGGCGCCGCGTCCCTTGAAGCAGCGTACCGGGTTGAAGATCTCCAGCTTGAGGATGAGTTCCCTGCCGATCCTGCGCGTCATCGAGGCATCGACGACCTGCGGGCTGTTCAGGAAGGCCGGATCGACGCAGCGGGCGGCCGCGTCGATGTTCTCCACGCGTAGCGCGGAGGTCATCCGGTCAGCCCACCCGGATCCGGTGGCAGCTCATGTGTTGATCGTATTTCCCACGCACCTGAGGCCCCACCGGGCCGACCAAGCCACCAGCTCTGCCGCTAATATCCTGCGTCTGAAGTCCGGCGAATTAATCCGCGTCTGGGGCTGGTCAGGTGAAGTAGTGGCCCTGTTCGATGTCCTCGAGGAGGCCGGGGTGGGTGGGCTGCCAGCCCAGGAGCTCCTGCGTGATGGTGCTAGAAGCGGGCATGTCCCTGCTGAGCAGCGGCACGAGCACGCCGCCGAATTCTTCGGCGGGCAGGGACCTGGCGGGCAGGTTCAGGCGCCGGCCGATGGCCTCGGCGATCTCGCGGACGGGCACGCCTTCGTCACCGACGGCATTGAGCACTGCGCCGGCGGGAGCCTGCTCGATCGCTAGCCGGTACAGGCTCGCGGCGTCCTGCACATGGACGGCGGGCCAGCGGCTGGTCCCGTCGCCGATGTAGCCGGAGACGCCCCTAGCCCGGGCCGCGGCGATGAGCTGGGGGACGAAGCCGTGGCGTTCTCCCTGGCCGTGCACCGAGCGAGGCAGCATGACCAGGCCGGAACGGACGCCTCTTTCTGCGGCCGCGAGGGCGGCTTGCATGTTGGTGATGCGTGCCGCGATGGGCCCGGCGGCGATGAGTTCGTCGCGTTCGGTCGCGGTCCGGCCGGGTGACACGAGCGTTGCGCCGGAGATCACCAGGGGCTTGCCGGAGCCGGCGAGTCCGGTGGCAAACGTCTCGATAGCCCGGGCATCGGTCCGCGTCGCAGCCTCGCTCATGCTGGGCACGACGAAGGCGAGGTGGATGACGCCGTCGCTGCCGAGGGTGCCGGCGCGCAGCACGCCGGTGTCGTTCAGGTCGCCGCGCAGCACCTCGGCGCCCATGTCGGCGACTGCCTTGGCGGAGGCGTCCGAGCGGGCTAGCCCGAGGACCTGGTGGCCGGCGCTGATGAGTTCGGGGACGACGGCCGAGCCGATCCAGCCGGAAGCGCCGGTGACGAAGATGCGCATGGAAGGTCTCCTTGGTTGTGCTGCCGGTGAACAGGATGTGCGGGCAGCCGCCGCGACCGGAACGATGCGATCCAGTCGCATTGACTCTATCATGCCTATGCGACTAAGTCGCATCGGCATCTCGGATGATGCGATCCGATCGCGTCGCTTAGGATGTGACAGTGAGCAGATGGGCACCGAATGCGCGCGAGCGACTGGAAAACGCCGCACTGGACCTGTTCGCGGACAACGGCTACGAGGAGACGACCGTTGCGCAGATCGCGGACCGCGCGGGAATGAACCGCGCTACGTTCTTCCGGCACTTCGCCGATAAGCGGGAGGTTCTCTTCGGCGGCGAAGACGTGCTGGCCGGGCTGTTCGCCGACGCTATCCGGGCCGCGCCCCCGGGAGCGACGCTCACCGAATGCCTGCGGGCGGCGCTCGCGGCGGCCGGGGCCGCGATGACCCCGCAGCTGCGGCCCGCAGCCGCCAGGCGCAGACTGGTGGTGGCGGCGAACAGCGAGCTGCAGGAGCGGGGACTACTCAAGCACGCCCGGATCACCCAGTCGGTCACTGCTGCCCTGCGCGAGCGAGGCACAGACGAACTTACCGCGCGGCTGGGGGCCGAGATGGGCATGCTCGCGTTCAGCGTCGCGTTCGACCGCTGGATGAAGGCGAACGATGACGAACCGTTCCCGCCCTTCGCCGATGAGGCCCTGAGCGACCTGCAGGCACGCGCCGCCGAGCTCGTCCTCCCGTCCCGCCTTCCAGCTTGACGCGGACTCCGTGGCACCCCAAGGGTCAGATATCCGCAAACTGAAGAGTGCTCTTCTATCAGTGGATAGAAAGCCTGCCCCGTCTCTGCTGCCCATCCTGCGCTCCCAGCAGCAGGGCGAGCGCAGCGCCCGGCAATGCTGGTGCCGGCGGCGCTGAGGGGCGCGTCGACGGCAAGGCGTTTGACCGGATGCCCGGAGAGCTGAAATCGTGACAGCGATGGATGATGAGCTGTCGCGTGCCGCCGCCGCGCCCTGGGCCGCGCGCGGCTCTATGTTCAGTCAGCCCGGCCTGGCCAGGCCGGTGGCCTGGGCTGCACCGCATGATCTGGATCGGCTGCGCGCCCGCCACGCGCGCGGACAGCCGGGCGAACCGCTGGTGCCGACCAGTGTTGCATCGCCGCGGCTGGGCGATGAGCTGTTCGCGCGGCTCCTGACCTACGGCACGCCGCACCGGACTCATCGGGGCGATGTACTGTTCCGGCCTGGTGACGAAGACGTCGACCTGATCGTGGTCGAGCGGGGTTCGGTCGAGGTTATCCGGACGGAAACGGCTGACGTGCCCGCCGCGACCGTCGCGGCGGTGGATGCGGGCGGCTTTGTCGGCGAGCTGAACCTGCTCACCGGGCAGAATGTTTACCTGCTGTGCCGGGTGCGGGAGGACGGCACGGTCTACCGGGTGCCGCCGGAGCGCCTGCGGCAGCTCATGGCCAACGACGTCGAACTGTCCGACATCGTCTTCAAGGCATTGATTGCCCGGCGGGAGCTGCTGCGGCGCAGCACCGCCGCCCAGGCGATGGAGATCGTCGGCGCCGCCAGGTCGGCGGCGGCGCTGGCGCTGCGGACTTACGCCGCCCGACAGCGCCTGATCCACCTGTGGTTCGACGCCGATACCCCCGCGGGCCGGGCGATGATGCAGTCCTCCGGCCTGACCGAGGACGATCTGCCCGCCGTCGTCATGCCCGGCGCCACGCTGAAACAGGCCACGCCGGGCGGGCTGGCCGACAAGCTTGGCCTCAGCTACCGCCGTTCTTCGGCCAAGCCGGTTGACGTCACGATCGTCGGCGCGGGCCCGGCCGGCCTGGCGGCCGCGGTTTACGGGGCGTCCGAAGGCCTGGACACCGTGCTGCTGGACGCCGTCGGCACCGGCGGGCAGGCCGCGGCAAGCTCCCGGATCGAGAACTACTTCGGCTTCCCGTTCGGCCTTTCCGGCGCCGATCTGACCGGCCGGGCCGTGCTCCAGGCGCTGAAGTTCGGGGCCCAGCTGGCCAGCCCGTGCCAGGCGGTCAAGCTCAACACCGACCGGGAGGGCGACCTGCTCCGCCTGCACCTGCAGGGCGGGGAAGTCATCGACAGCAAAGCCGTCGTCATCGCGACGGGCGCCCGCTACCGGGTACTGCCGCTGGAACGCTGGCCTGACTTCGAGGGCGCCGGCATCTACTACGCGGCCACCGAACTAGAAGCCCGCGGGTGCACGGGCAGCCCGGTCACGGTGGTCGGCGGCGCGAACTCCGCGGGTCAGGCGGCACTGTACCTGGCCGGCCGAGGCAGTGAGGTCTCGCTGGTCGTCCGCGGCCCGGACATCGCGGTCGAGATGTCGGCCTATCTCGTCGACCGGCTGCTGGCCCACCCGCGGGTGACGGTGCGGTGCCGGAGCGAGGTCACCCGGCTAGACGGCGGTGACTTCCTCGAGGAAGTCAGCATCACCGACCGGACGGCGGACACCGCCGAAGCCCAGCCGTGCTCGGGCTTGTTCTGCTTCATCGGCGCCGAGCCCGCCACGGGCTGGCTGACCGGGATCGCTGCCGGGGATGATGGTTTCATCCGGACCGACGTCCAGCTGACCGACGATGACCTCGGACCGGCCTGGGCCACGGCCGGACGGCGGCCGCTTCCGTTCGAGACCAGCATTCCCGGCGTGTTCGCGGTCGGCGACGTCCACTCCGGTTCGATGAAGCGGGTCGCCGCAGCTACCGGCGAAGGCGCCAGCGCCATCGCCTCGGTACACAAGGCCATCGCCACGCTCGCCTAGCGACCCCAGCGCCGCTCACGGGAAGTGGGCGATCGATGAGCCAGGGACC
>Ga0302235_10003303_pt1 | contig 11383 bp, 11 predicted proteins | sample II_Palsa_N3_3_FD_193577 | JGI IMG/M metagenome (GOLD analysis project Ga0302235, IMG submission 193577) | Peat permafrost microbial communities from Stordalen Mire near Abisko, Sweden - II_Palsa_N3_3 | ecosystem: Environmental > Terrestrial > Soil > Palsa > Peat permafrost | place: Sweden... | reverse complement strand
GCCCTCGCCCACCACCGCCGGAGCGTCGGGGCGCGCCCGCGCGTTGCGGCGGATCATGTCCGCGACCGTGCGCGGCGCCGCCTCGTTCACGCCGCTCCCGTGCGCAGTTCCTCGCGCAGGTCGCGCTTGAGGATCTTGCCGACCGGGTTGCGGGGCAGCTGGCCGCGCAGCTCCAGCCGTTCCGGCAGCTTGAAGGTGGCGATGCCGATCCCGCGCAGGTAGTCCACGATCTCGGCCAGGGTGACCGTGTCGACGCCGGCCCGTGGCACCACGACCGCGCAGGTCCGCTCGCCCAGCACCTCGTCCGGGTACCCGACCACGGCCACGTCGGCCACCTTGGGATGACCGGAGATCAGGGTCTCGATCTCGGCCGCCGAGATCTTCATGCCGCCGCGGATGACCATGTCCTTGGACCGGTCGACGTAGTGCAGGTACTCCAGCTCGTCGCCGACGATCTCGAGGATGTCGCCCGTCTTCAGGAAGCCGTCGGGCTCGAACGGGTCGGGGACTCCGCTCGCGGGCAGGTAGCCGGGGAACACGGCCGGCCCCTTGATCTGCAGCTCTCCCGGCACCCCGGCCTCGGTGATCTCCTGGCCGGTCAGCTGGTCCACGATCCGGACCTGGGTCCAGCGCGCGATCGAGAAGGACCAGTCGCGGCCCGGGGCCGAGTAGCGCGGGAAGTACAGCGCCCGCACCGACGGGTCGGGGATGTCCTTGGGCGTGCCGAGCAGCGAGATGCCCTCGTTGGAGCCGTAGAAGTTCAGGATCTCGAGCCCGAACTTGTCGTGCCAGCCCTGCAGCAGGCTGGGCGCCAGCGGGGTGGAGCCGGAGCCGAGCAGCCGCAGTGACGACAGGTCGGTCTGCGCCAGCAGCGATTCGTCGTGCAGCAGGGCGGTGAGCAGGGCGGGCGGGGCGACCGTGTAAGTGGCGCGGTACTGGCCGATCTGGCGCAGGAACGTGGGCAGGTCGAACGGGTGGTGCTGAACGAGCAGCCCGCCGACCGTCAGCCACGGCAGGAACATGCCGTTGATGCCGGCCATGTTGACCATCGGAAACGGATTGAGGAGCACGTCATCGGCCGTCAGCCCGGGGCCCTCGACGGTGGTGGTGCGCATGGCGAGCCAGTCGTAGTGCGTGCGCTGGACGCCCTTGGGGGTGCTCTCGGTCCCCGAGGTCCAGCAGATCGTCACGCAGTCGTTGGGATCGGGCTGGAACGCCGTCAGGTGCGCGGCCAGCCCGCTTCGGTCGTCGGCGGCGGCGACCCGCGCGTCCAGGCTGACGACATCGGGCGGCAGGTCGGGGCCGAACGCGGCCAGGGTCCGCAGCGACCCGATCTGGGCCCGCAGGTCCGCCATCTCCGCCGCTGCGTGCCAATGGCCGACGCGCCCGGCCGTGATGAACGCCTTGACCGCGGCCACGTTGGACAGGTGGACGAGCTCATAGGAGCGGTACTGGACCGGGAACGGGGTGACGATCGCGCCGATCCGGACGATCGCGAGGAAGGCGACGGCGATCTCGATCGTGTTCGGCAGCTGGACGCCGACCACGTCGCCGGCCCCGACGCCCTCGTCGAGCAGCACCTGGGCCAGCCGGGAGACCTCGTCGTCGAGCTCCGTCCAGCTGAGGGTGCGAACGGGCCCGTCGGTCAGCGTTTCCCGGTTCAGCGGGTCGACGATGGCCGGGATGTCACCGAACTCGGCCACCCGCGCCCGCAGCAGCGCGTCGACCATGTCGTCGTTCCAGTAGCCCTTGTCCCGGTACTCGCGGACTCGCTCAGCCGGATGAAGTCCCACGCTGTCCTCCTGGAAGGGGCGCCAGCGTCGGCGCGGCGCCCATCGCCCGTTTTATCACTCCGTTAGTTGTATTGTCACTACCGCCGGATTCACTCGTAGACGATGTCATCGGGGAACTTGGCGCTGTGCAGCAGCGCGGCCGGGTCGAGGGTCCCGCTCACCCAGGCCTCGGGCCGGGGGCCGACGTCGTGCGCCCAGTCGAACCGCAGTCGGCGCCGCGCGATCAGCCACCGTTCGTCCCGGCGCACGAGGTCGTCGACGATCCGGGTGGCCACCAGCGAGTCGCGGACCACGCCGTCGGTCTTGACCCGGGTCAGGGCGAGCACGTAGTGCTCGGACTTGGCCTGGTCGCCCGCCACCTCGATCAGCACGTTGCTGATCGTGTGGGTGGCGACCAGGCGCGGGTTGACCAGCGCGCGCTCGATCGTGTCGAGGTAGCCCTGGGCCGGGCCGGAGTAGATGCCGCCGTGCTCCTCGGTCGCGCCGGGCGCGTAGCACGATCGCAGCGCGGCGATGTCGCCGCGGTCGATCGCCCGCATGTAGCGGGTCAGCAGCTCGCCGATCTCGCTCTTGTCCAGCAGTGCCTGGACCGACCCGGCGTCGCTCACTGGGGCGCCACCGCGTACGAGGCGGCCAGGCCGAGCAGGTCGCCCGGGAGCGGGCGACCGTCCCCGGGCGGCCCGGGCTGCCGGAAGGTCGCCCCGAGCACCTGTCCGCGCGGGTGCGGCACGAAGTCGACCGCGCAGCCGCTGAAGTCGAGCCGGGCCGGGCCGGCCGGCTCCAGGCCGATGATGCCGGCCCACTGGGCAGTGACCGCCTCCGGGTCGGGCACCCCGACCGTGACCGCGAGGATGTCGTCGATCAGCGCGTCCGGCTGCGGGCCGGGGGTGATGTCATCCCAGAACCAGGCGCTCCGGTCGGCAATCCCGTCGAGCTCGAGCAGGATGCCGACGTCGGCCGGGTGGAGCTGCACGATCGGATGCCCGAGCACCTCCTGGTCGGCCGCCAGTCGCACCCCGGCGTCCAGGGCCCGCTGCTTGCACGCGGGCACGTCGGGCACCTGGACCGACAGGCAGTAGCCGCCCTGGCCGCCCACCCGGGCCAGCCAGCGGTTGAGGTAGGAGCCGGGGCCGAGCGGGCCGACCACCTCGAGGTACTTCTGCTCGCCGACCGGCATGTTCCGGTCGGTCAGGCCGATCGCGGCCAGCTCCGGATCCCCGAATCCCGGCGGCAGCCGCAGCTCGCCCGCCAGCCTGGCGCTCGCCGCGAGGGCGTCTCCGGTGGCGAGGACCAGGTGCCGCAGAACGGCCCAGTTTGGTTCAGCTGGCATGGTGACCTCCGGCTCCGGCGAAACGATCGACCCGACACTACAGTTATCGGAGCGATATGGCCAGAGGCCTGAAAGTCGGTTCTCGGGGCGGTCGGTGACGGATCGAGCCAAGTTTCGCGACTGAAGATTGCGCTTTGGTTACACGCTCTTGACGTGAGTGGCGTCACGTGGGGACTCTGTCAGTTGTAGTGACTTTCTCAGCTGTATCAAACGGCCCGGATGCCGGTGACACGACGGGAGCGATGCCTGTGCTGGTAATCGAGAACGTGACCGTGCGGTTCGGCGGCGTCACCGCCCTGTCGGACTTCAGCGCCCGGGTGCCGGACGGGGAGATCTGCGGATTCATCGGGCCGAACGGGGCGGGCAAGACCACCCTGTTCAACTGCTGCACCCGGGTCGTGCAGCCGGCCGCCGGACGAATCAGCTTCGACGGGCAGGACCTGCTGGCCAAGCCCGTGCACGGCGTCATCCGGTGCGGCGTGGCCCGCACCTTCCAGAACCTGGCGATCTTCCCGACGCTGACCGTCCTCGAGAACACCATGGTCGGCGCCCATTCCCGGGCCCGGGTGAGCTTCGCCCAGGGCCTGATCGGGTGGCCGCCGAGCGTGCGCAGGCAGCGCCGGCTGCGGGCCGAGGCGTACGACATCCTGGAGCAGGTCGGCCTGGCCGACGTCGCCTTCGAGCGAGCCGACAGCCTGCCGTTCGGCACCCAGAAGCGGCTCGAGCTGGCCCGCGCGCTGGCCGCGCGGCCGCGACTGCTGCTGCTGGATGAGCCCGCGGGCGGGCTGACGCACGCCGAGGTGAGCGAGCTCGGCCAGCTCATCCGGCGGGTCTGCGCCGACTTCAAGCTCTCGGCGGTCCTCGTGGAGCACCACATGGGCCTGGTCATGAGCGTGTCGCAGCACATCGTGGCGCTGGACAACGGGTGCAAGATCGCCGACGGCTCGCCCGAGGCGGTCCGCACCGACCCGGCCGTGGTCGACGCCTACCTGGGCCGGGCGTCATGAGCCTGCTGCAGGTCGAGGGCCTGCAGGCCGGCTACGGGCAGGCCGAGGTGCTGCACGGGATCTCGCTGGCAGTCGAACCGGGCGAGGTCGTGGTGATCCTCGGCGCCAACGGGGCCGGCAAGACCACCACCATGCGGGCCGTGGCCGGCCTCATCGGCCGGCGGGGCGCGGTCAGCATCGACGGCGCCGCGCTGCCGCCGCACGACCCGGGCGCGGCCGTCGCGGCCGGGCTGGCGCTGGTGCCGCAGGGCCGCGGCACCTTCACCAAGCTCACCGTGGCCGAGAACCTGCTCGTCGGCGCGACCAGGCGGCGCGACAAGGCCGCGGTCGCCCGTGACATCGAGCGCTGGTACGAGGTCTTCCCGGCCCTGGGCCGCCGCACCGGGCAGGCCGCGGGCACGATGTCGGGCGGCGAGCAGCAGATGCTGGCGATCGCCCGGGCGCTGATGAGCCGCCCCCGGCTGCTGCTGTGCGACGAGCCGAGCCTGGGGCTGGCGCCGCAGATCGTGCGGAGCGTGTTCGACGTGCTGCGGCAGGTCAACGACGACGACGGTACCGCGATGCTGATCGTCGAGCAGAACGCCGAGCTCGCCCTCGACCTGGCCAGCCGGGTCTACCTGCTCGAGGTCGGCCGGGTGGTCAGCTCGGGCGCCGCCGCCGAGCTGCGGGACAGCGACACCATCCGCCGCGCATACCTGGGGTACTGATGGAGATCTTCCTCGACCGGCTGTTCGACGGCATCAGCAACGGCGCCATCTACGCGGCGCTGGCGCTGGCGCTGGTCATGGTCTACCGTGCCACCGGCACGATCAACTTCGCCCAGGGCGAGATGGCCCTGTTCACCACCTACCTGGCCTGGGGCCTGACCACCAGGAACGTCCCGGTGTGGGTGGCCCTGCTGGCGGCCGCGGCGGCCGGGTTCGCGCTTGGCGCGGTCTCCGAGCGGGCGCTGGTGCGGCCGATCGAGAAACGCGGCCTGCTGGCCACGCTCATCGTCCTGCTCGGCCTGTTCTCGGTCCTCAACGCGGCCGACGGCCTGCTCTGGGGCCGGGGCAACCAGTCGATGCCCAGCCTCTTCCCGAACACGCTGCAGTCCTACGTATCGGTCTTCGGCGCTCGCCTGTACTGGGCCAACATCGGCGTCTGGCTGCTGGTGGCGGCGGTCGTGGGGCTGATGTTCGCGCTGTTCAACCGCACTCCGCTCGGCCTCCAGATGCGGGCCACGGCCAACAACCGGGAATCGGCGGCGCTGTCCGGCGTCCCGGTCGGCCGGATCCTGATGCTCGGCTGGGGCCTGTCGGCCGCCATCGGCGCGGTCGCGGGGGTGCTGTTCACGCCGCTGACGCCGGACTCGCTCAGCCTCGGCGAGATGTTCCCGTTGCTGATCTACGCGTCCGCCGCGGCGCTGTTCGGCGGCCTCGACTCCCCGGGCGGCGCGGTCGTGGCCGGGCTGCTCCTCGGCGTGGTCGAGGTGCTGCTGCCGGCCTACGTGCCGGCCGTCGGCGGGCAGCTCCAGGAGGCGATCGCCTTCGTGGCGATCGTGGCCGTGCTGCTGCTGCGTCCGCAGGGACTATTCGGAAGCCGAGAGGTGGAACGGGTATGAGCATGCCGCTGGTCGTGCCGGAGCGGTCCGCCGCCCACCGCGGGCTGCAGGCGGCGGGCATCGTGGCGCTGGGCGCGCTCGCGGTGTGGGCGTCGACCTCCAACCAGTTCGTCCTCGGGCAGCTGACCGTCGCGCTGCTGTACGCGACCGCCATCGCCGGGCTCAACCTGGCCACCGGCTACACCGGGCAGCTGTCGATCGGCCACTCCGCCTTCTTCGGCCTCGGCGCGTACACGACGGGCATCCTGGTCGCCTCGCACAACTGGAACCCGCTGGTCACGCTGATCCCGGCCGCGCTGATTTGCTTCGCCACCGGCCTGCTGGTCGGACTGCCGTCGCTGCGGATCCGCGGCATCAACCTGGCCCTGGTCACGCTGGCCCTGGCGGTCGCGTTCCCCGAGCTCGTCGACCGGTTCCCCAGCTTCACCGGCGGGCAGATCGGCCTCGACATCAGCGTGTTCCAGCTGCTGCCGCCGCACTGGACCGGGATCTCGGTCGCCGACCGGTTCCAGTACTACTACTGGCTCTCGGCCGGGCTGCTCGCGATCGTCCTGGTGCTGTGCGCCACGCTGACCCGCAGCCGGGCCGGCCTGGCGATGCGGGCGGTGCGCGACCGGGAGACCGCCGCCGCCGCCATGGGCGTCAACCTGGCCTGGACCAAGATGGCGACGTTCGGCCTGTCGGGCGCGATCACCGGGGTGGCCGGCGGCATCTTCGCCATCTACCTCGGCTCGCTGTCGGCCGACTCGTCGTTCACCCTGACGCTGTCGATCACGCTCATCACCGGGCTGGTGATCGGCGGGGTGGCGACCACCCTCGGCCCGGTGATCGGCGGTCTGGCGGTCTACTTCGTGCCGTACTGGACCGAGAACCTGCGCCAGGGCGAGGCATCCGAGCTGATCTTCGGCGTCGTCCTGATCGCCCTCATGTTCGTCATGCCCGAGGGGCTGATGGGGCTGGCGATCCGGCTGTCCCGCCGCGTCCTCCGGATCGAACCGCAGCCCCCCGCCCGTCCGGACGGCCGGACGGGCCCGCCCCCACCCAATGGCACCGACCACCCGGCGGCACGCGACAGCGGGCCGGCCGCAGCACCCGATCACCGACAGGAGCGGAACACCGCATGAAACGACGTCAACTCGGCTTGATCGCCGCGGCAGTCACCGCAGGCGCACTACTCGCGGCCTGCAGTTCCGGCGGAACCAGCAGCGCCGGCGGCGGCACCGCCAGCGGCAGCAGCAGCGGCGGGTCCGGGTCCAGCCCGGCCGCCTCCGCCACCCCGGCCGGCTTCTACTCGATGAGCACGGCCGACTGCACTGACCCGGCTCAGGCCACCAAGAAGATCACGGGAACGCTGACGCTGGGCTGGTCCGGACCGTTCTCCGGTCCGATCTCGCCGTTCGCGGACGCGGTCGTCCAGGGGGCCAGGGACCGGTTCGCGCTGCAGAACCAGGCGGGCGGGGTCGGCGGGGTGAAGCTCGCCATCGCCACCAAGGACGACCAGTTCAACCCGGCCCAGACCAAGGCCAACGTGGACGGCTGGATTCAGTCCGGCTCGGTCCAGGCCGTCACCGAGTTCGGCTCCGGCCCGCTCGCGGCGGTGGCGGCCGACCAGAACCTGGCCTGCCTGCCCAATTTGTTCGTCAACGCCACCGACGACACCTACCGCGACATCTCCAAGTACCCGTGGACGACCGAGTTCCTCCCCTCCAACACGGTCGAGGAGGCGGCCGAGGTCAAGGTCATCGAGGCTGAGTTCCCCGGCGCCAGCACCATCACGGTGGCGGTGGCGGAAGACTCGACCGGATCGGGCCAGTCCTACCTGGACGGCCTGCAGGACGCGGTCAAGGGCACCAACGTGACGATCAAGAAGGTCGTGAGCTTCGGCACCGACCCGAACGCGACCGCGATCAGCCTGCAGCAGACGGGGGCCGACGTCGTCTTCGGCGCGCTTGTGGTCCCCGAGTGCCTGCAGCTCACCGAGGCGATGGCCAAGATCGGCTACTCGCCCAAGCTCACCGTCCAAGCCTCCAACTGCGGCAGCGCATCGCTGATGTTCGCTCCCGCGGGCACCGCCGCCAACGGGCAGAAGCTGGTCTTCTGGGAGAAGGACCCGGGCAACCCGGTCTACGCCAAGGACCCCGGGTACCAGGCCTACGTCGCCGACGCGACCAAGATCGACCCGGCCCACGCCCAGCCCGACGACACGTACTACGAGACCGGCTGGATGATCGCCGACATGATGGTCAACGGGTTCCAGACCGCGGCCGCGTCCAGCCTCGGGCTGACCGAGGAGGGCATCATGCAGGCGGCGCGCAACCAGGACTACCAGCCCCCGCTGTTCATCAACGGGATCAAGTGGATCATGAACGCGAACGAGGCCTACGGCATCATGAAGCTCCAGCCGCTGGTGTACAGCGCCAGCAGCAAGAGCTTCAACTACGACGGCTCGGTGATCGACACCTGCGCCGGGATCCTCGGCGCGGCGGACTGCACCGGCGGCCTGTAGCGGCGGCCGATAGCGGGCAAGCGGTATCCCGTCCCCGGTCGGGGGCGGGATACCCGTGCCAGCCGGCTCAGGCCCCGTCTTCCGGCCCGACCCTGACGCAGGTCCCGTGCAGCTGGTACCCGCAGACCGAGCAGTGCAGCACGGGATGGAACTCGCGGCCGCAGGCGACGTGGGTGAGCAGCGTGGCCGGCCCCTCGGGGGCGCGGAACCAGCGGTCGCCCCATTCGAGCATCATCATCACGTGCGGGAAGAAGGCCCGGCCCTTGTCCGTCAGCCGGTACTCGGCCCGGCCCGAGCCGGGCCTGGTGACCGTTTCGAGCACCCCCATCTGACAGAAGGTGCGCAGCCGGTCGGCCACGATCGCGGGCGGCGCGCCGGTCAGCGTCAGGATGTCGGTGAACCGCCGGGCGCCGAACAGCGCCGCCGCCAGGGCCGCGGCCGACCAGCGGTTGCCGATCAGCTCGATCGTCTGCGGCACCAGGCCGGGACCGGACGAGCTGGCGGCCGGGCGCCGCCGGGTGGGGACGCGCGGGGTGGACCGCTTGAAGCCGCCGCTTGGCCCGATGGCGGCGTGCACGTCGCGCAGGCCGACCGGGTCGCCGCAGATGCGGCACCGCATCACCGGGGAGAACGGGGAACCGCACTCGGTGTGGTACGCCGACGGCAGCGTCTCGGTGTGCTCCGGCACCCACTCCGCCTCCCAGGCCCACACCGTCAGCAGCACCTTCCACAGGTCACGGCCGCGCCGGGTGAGGACGTACTCGTACCGCCGCGGCGCCTCGGAGTACTGGGCCCGGTCGAACACGCCGACCTCGGTCAGATGCCGCAACCGCGCGGTCAGCACGGAGTTGGCGATGCCGAGCCGGTCGCGGAAGTCCTTGTAACGGCGCACGCCCTCGAGGATGGCCAGCCGGACGATCGTCAGGTTCCACTCGTCGCCGATCAGCCCGAGGGCGATGGCGTCAGAGTTCTCGCCGCCTCCGGGTATCCCGGATGCCTCGGTGTTCGTTGGCGTCACCACCCGCGGCCGTCCTTCCCGTTCCGCCTGTACCCGGAGCGACATTGGCGATGCCCTCAGTCAACCGGGCGACAGCGGATGGCCGATCCTACCGACACCCCCGTCGACGAGCCCGCCGGACCGGGACGGGCCGCCCCTGGCATCGTCACTCCTTTAATTGTAGTGTTGAAATCGACACTACGACGTCTTTGGAGGAACAGGCATGCCACGGACCACGAAAGCGGCCGGCTCGGTCGCCCTTGTCACCGGGGCCAACCGCGGGATCGGGCTCGCCTTCGTGCAGGAGCTGGCGGCCAGGGGCGCGCGCAAGGTCTACGCCGGCGTGCGCGAGCCGGCCGAGGCGGCGGGGCAGTTCGACGGCCTCCCGGTGGAAGTGATCCGGCTCGACGTCACCGACCCGGCCGCGGTGAGCGCCGCCGCTGCCGCCTGTCCCGAGGTGAGCCTGCTGGTCAACAACGCGGGGCTGTTCACCGGGACCCGACTGGTGCTGACCGAGGACCTCGACGCGGCCCGCCGCGAGATGGAGGTGAACTACTTCGGGGTGCTGAACATGATCCGGGCGTTCGCCCCCGCGCTGGGGGCGAACGGCGGCGGCTACATCGTCAACGTGCTGTCGGTCGCGGGCGCGTACCCGGCCGCGTTCATGGGCGGTTACTCGCCCGCCAAGGCGGCCGCGCTCTTCCTCTCCAGCATCGCCCGGTGCGAGCTGGCCGACCAGGGGACCGAGGTGACCGCGCTGATCGTGGGCTCGGTCGACACCCGGATGGCGGCCCACGTCGACGGCCGCAAGGAGGATCCGCGGGACATCGCCGCGGCGGGCCTGGACGCGCTCGACCGGGGCGAGTACACCTCCGACACCGACTTCATGGCGATCGACGCCCGCGCCCGCTACGCCCGCGACCCGGTGCGCTACGAGCGCGGCATGGCCAAGCTGCTCAAGATGACGGAGCTCAGCACCGGCCGGTAAGTCCGGCTGGCCGGCCCGGCCGGCCAGCTCGGTCAGCCGGGCCCGGACCACGTCCTTGCGCACCTTCAGGCTCGCGTTGCGCGGCAGCGACTCGACGAAGTAGACCCGCTGCGGGCGCTTGAACCCCGCGATCCGCGGCCGCAGGTACTCGATCACGTCCAGCTCCGTCAGCCGGGCGCCGGCCGCGGTCACGATCACGGCGGTGACCGCCTCGCCCCAGCGCTCGTCGGGCAGGCCGAGCACCGTGCACTCGGCCACCCCCGGCAGCGCGGCCAGCGCGGCCTCCACCTCGGCCGGGTAGACGTTGGCGCCGCCGCTGATGATGAGCTCCCGCGCCCGGCCGGTGACGTACACGTAGCCAGCCTCGTCGAGACGGCCGAGGTCGCCGGTGCGGAAGCCGTGCGGCCCGAAGCTGGCGGCGGTCTTGGCCGCGTCCCCCAGGTAGCCGTCGAACATGATGTCCGCCGTCACTGTCAGCTCGCCTTCCTCCCCCGGCGGGAGCGCCTGGCCGTCCCGGCCGACGGCCGCGATCGCGGCCGAGGGGAACGGGCGCCCGGCGCTGGCGAAGATGTCACGGGCCCGCCCGTTCCCCTTGTCGCGCCAGTCGCCCCTAGTCGTCGCCGTGAACGGCGCGACCCCCTCGGTCATCCCCCACGCCTCGACGTACCGCTCGCCCGCGACGTCGACCAGGTCCTCCACCTGCGACCGGGGCACCGGCGAGCCGGAGTGGATGACCGACTCGAGCGAGCGCAGGATCTGCGGCCGGCGCCGCAGCTCGGCCGCGAACTGGGGGATGTACGGCGTCGGGGCGTAGGTGAAGGTCGAATGGTCGGCGGCGAGGTGATCGGCCCACGACCGGGCCGAGTACGGGTGCAGGAACGTGATCGTCCCGCCGGTGTACAAGTGCGGGAAGATCACCCCCCACAGGCCGCTTACGAACGACAGCGTGCCGGTGAACGCGCACCGGCCGTAGCTGCTGATGCGGAAGATTGAGGGCATCAGGCGGACGCAGTCGGTCAGCGCGCGCTGGGAGATCATCGCCCCCTTGGGCACGCCGGTCGTCCCGCTGGTGTAGCCGACGATCGCCAGGTCGCCCGGCGCGCGCGGCGTGACCTCCAGCCGGCTGCTGCCGGCGGCGGCGAACTCGGCCAGCCCAACC
>Ga0302235_10003302_pt1 | contig 11385 bp, 9 predicted proteins | sample II_Palsa_N3_3_FD_193577 | JGI IMG/M metagenome (GOLD analysis project Ga0302235, IMG submission 193577) | Peat permafrost microbial communities from Stordalen Mire near Abisko, Sweden - II_Palsa_N3_3 | ecosystem: Environmental > Terrestrial > Soil > Palsa > Peat permafrost | place: Sweden... | reverse complement strand
CGGTTACCAGGAGGAGGGCGAGGCGGCGGGCAAATGGCGGCGGGCGCTGATCACCTCGGCGCAGCTGTCCACCTACTACGTCGGGTACTCCGAGATCTCCGACCTAGCCCGCGAGCTCAGGGCGGCCGACCCGGGTCAGCCCGAGCAGGAGATCCACGACCGCATGCTGGCCCACGGCTCACCGCCGGTCCGGCTGCTGCGCACCCTGATCACCTCGTGACCCGGCCGGCCGCCTGAAGAAGAACCTCCTCTCGGCCAGGGACCAGCCCATCGACGTGAGCAGATAGATCCCGGCCGCGAGCGGCGCGAACGCGGCGATCACGACGGTCAGGTAAGCGAGCACCTTGACCAGCACCCCGGTCCCGCGGGTCCCGGGGGTCCCGTCGGCCGCGGCCGTCCCGCTGCCGTCGCTCCGGCCGGCCACCGAGGCGGCCACCGGAGCGGCCACCGGAGCGGCCATCAGCTGGCCTAGCCGGCTGGAGAGCCAGCACAGCCCGGCCAGCAGGGCGAACAGGCCCAGGAAGACGCCGCCCTGCATGCTCGCGGGCCCGGCGCCGCTCAGCCAGTGACTGCCGAGCGGCACGCCCAGCAGGTCATGAGCGAGCAGCGTGTTCGTCTTGCCCGCGATCAGCGGCGACCGGAACAGCAGGTACATCACCGACAGGAACGGCCACTGGAACAGCAGCGGCTTAATGCTGGCGAACATGCTCGTGCCTTCCTGCCGGTAAAGCGCGGACATTTCGCTTTGCAGCCGGTCCGGCTGCCTGGCGTACCGCTGGCGCAGGGCCAGCAACTGCGGGGCGAGCCGGACCGCAGCCGCCTGGGCCCGGAGGGCACGGAGGCTGAGCGGCATGAGGACGATCCGGACGGCCATCGTGACCGCGATGATCGCGGCTACGGCGGCCGCACCGCCGAGAACGGGCGCGAGGATTCCGGTAAATCCGGAGACGAGGTGATAGGCAGCGTCCACGGGGACGCCAAAGATAGTGAACATGAGCAAGCGGCCTTCCAGCTACGACGGATGATGGCTGGAGGCGGCCGCGAGGCCTGCGGATCAGCGCGGGCTGCGGATCAGCGAGGACTGCGGATCAGCGCGGGCTAGCGGCCGCCGGGGTCGCCGAAGGTGCTCTGGGCCTGGCTCGTCCCGCCGCATCGGGATCGCGCTGGCGCAAGAACGCCGCGCGCCAGGACTTACCCCGCAGCGCCGAGACGCGACGGATCATCGGGGCGGCGGCCGCGCGGGAGCCGCCAGCCACCGAGGTGAGCAGGACCAGCACAGCCGCGAACACGGCCCCGGCCAGGATGGCGGCGGCGAGCGCGGTCAGCGCCGAGGGGGTCATCGCGAGCTGCGTGAGGTCACGCAGCAACCCGGCCAGCACCGCTAGCAGGCTGCCCACTGACGTTATCGCCATCGACCCATCAAATCTTGCGGCCTCCGCGAACTCCCTCGCCCTACGAGGAAGAACCGTCTCTCAGCGTACGCCGTCAGGCGCCAGCTCCGCGACCGCGGCGAGCAGCCGGTCGACCTCGGACCCGTCGTTGTAGTGGACCAGGCCGGCCCGGACGGCGCCGCCGGAATCCCGCAGGCCGAACGCACCCGCCAGTTCCCACGCGTAGTTGTCGCCATTCCACACGTTGACCTTGCGTGCGGCCAGCCGTTCCGCCACCTCGCGCGGCGAGTACCCGGCCACGGTGAAGAACGCCGTCGGCGCGCGGCGGGCCGCCTTCCCGTACAGCGTCACGTGGCCCATCGCGCTCAGGCCGCCGAGCAGTCGCGCGAAGAGCTCCGTCTCGTACTGCTCGACGGCGGCCATCGACGCCTGTACCCGCTCTCGCCGGCTGCCCGTCGCGGTCTTTGGGCTCTTTGGGGCGGGGTCCAGGGAGGCGAGGTGCTCCACGGCCGCCGCGACCCCGGCCAGGTCGGCGAATCCGGGCGTGCCCCGCTCGAAGCGGCCAGGTACGCCTGCGGGCGCGGGCACGAGCTTTTCCGGGCTCAGCGTCTCGAGCAGGCCCGGATCGGCCACCACCATGCCGATGTGCGGCCCGGACCACTTGTAGGCACTGGTGGCGTAGAAGTCGGCACCGAGCGCCCCGACGTCCACCGGCACATGCGGCGTAGCGTGCACGCCGTCCACGTAGCACAGCGCGCCGACCGCGTGCGCGGCCGCGGCGATAGCGGCCACATCTGGCCTGGTGCCGACGATGTTGCTCGCCGCGGTGACCGCGACCAGGCGGGTGCGCTCGCTGAGCAGCTCGGCGTACTGGCCGGGCGGCAGTTCCGCCGTCGAGATGTCGACTTCGGCCCACCGCACGAGGACTCCGCGCCGCGCGGCCGCCTGCACCCAGGGCCTGACGTTCGCGTCGTGGTCGAGCCTGGACACCACCACCTCGTCCCCGGGTCCCCACCGCCGGGACAAGGTCTCGGCCAGCCGGTAGGTGAGAGTCGTCATGTTCGGGCCCAAGATGACGCCGTCCGGGACCGCGCCGGTCAGGTCGGCGACGGCGCGGCGGCACTCGGCCAGGATGGCGTCGGAACGCCCGCTGGCCGGGAAGGCGCCCCCCGCGTTGCCGATCCCGGCCCGGTAGGCATCCGCGATCGCCTCGATGACCGCCGAGGGGACTTGCGTGCCCGCCGCGCCGTCCAGGTAGGCATAGCCGTCGCTCAAGGCCGGGTAAGCCGCTCGCACGCGGCCGACGTCAAAGCTCACGAACCCAGGATTTTACCTTGCAGACGAGGAGCAGCACTCCAACGCCAGAGCCCAGCGCTCTAACGTCGGAGCCCAGCCCGGATCCCGGCCCGACGCGCCGAGCAGGAAGCGCCACGGATCCTCGCCTTCCCACCCGGCGGCCAGCACCGGCCGCAGCTGCGGCGTGCCGTCCCGCCACGCGGTCAAGACGAGTTCCGGCTGCGCGGGACGGTAGTCCTTGCCCAGCGATCTAGCCAGGTCCCAGGCGTGCAGATGCCACTCGGCGCACGCCACGCCGGCCATCGCGCCCACCGTGACATCGGTTCCCCGGTACCTGTGGTGCGGCAGGTCCCAGGACTGCGGCAGCCGGCGGCCGTAGGATCGCGCAGACTCGGCGAACGCCGCGATATGCTCGGGCCCGGCCACGTCGGGCAGTGCGGCCAGCTCGGCGGCGTTCTGCCGGGCGATCTTGCGGGCCAGCGAGTCCGCGGGCTCGCCGCCGGCCATCAGCCGCGCGAGCCTGCTGGCGGGGGCGTCGTCCAGGTACTCGTGATAGTCGTCGGCCATGCACCGCAGGTGGCCCGCCAGGTCGACCGCCCGCCATTCGGTACACGGAGTCGCGGCCAGCCAGGTCGCATCGGTGAACTGGGCCGCCAGCTCGCAGATGACGGTGACCCCATCGAGGTAGGCGGCCAGGATCCCCGCGGGTGGCACGCGGTTCATCTACGCCTAGGGCGACTTGTGCCGGTAAGCTGCACGATTCCTCTCCCCGCCGGTCAACCCCCGGCATCCGGGTTCGGGTAGCCCCGGGTAAGATCGCGAAGCCCCGGGTGAGCCAGCGTGCCAGAGTTGGGGCCTGCCGACAAGCGCCCGCCCTAAGAAAAAATCAGGTGACAATCTCTCGCCCGCCCGGTTAACCTCACGGCTAATGCCCCCTGTCAGCCCTTTGCCGGTCACGCGCGCCTCCGCCAGGGTACGCCCAGTCGGGGCGCTGTGGCGGCTGCGAGGCTATCTCAAGCCGTTCCGCACGCAGATGATCGTCATGCTCGGCGCTGCCCTCGGCGCGGTCACCGCCGAGATAGCCATCCCGCTGCTCACCAAGGCCGTGATCGACGGGGCCATCGCCCACGGCGACAAGCGCCTGCTGATCCCGCTCGCCCTCGCCGCGATCGGCCTCGGCGTGGCCGTGGCGCTGCTCAACATGATCCGCCGCTGGATTCAGTCCACCGCGGTCGCGCAGATCGAGAAGTCAATCAGGGATGACCTGTACGCGCACCTGCAGAGGCTGCAGGCGGCGTTCCATGACCACTGGCAGTCCGGCCAGCTGCTGTCGCGGGCGACGACCGACCTGTCCTCGATCCGCAGGTTCGCCGGGTTCGGACTGATCTTCCTGGTCACCAACGTCATGACGTTCGTCGCGGTGGTCGCGCTGCTGATCAGCCTCAACTGGTGGCTCGGCCTGATCACCGGCGCGGTGTTCACCCCGGTGCTGCCGGTCTGTATGAGGTTCGAGAAGCGCTACCGGGTGCTCTCCCGCCGAGTCCAGGATCAGCAGGGCGACCTGGCGACGCTGATCGAGGAGGCAGCGACCGGCATCCGGGTGCTGAAAGCGCTCGGCCGCGGCCAGCAGGCCGCCGCCAGGCACGACGCCCAGGCCGCGGAGGTCTACCGGACGCAGGTCGCCAAGGCCGACCTGCTCGGGTCGTTCTGGGCCCTGCTTGACCTGATCCCGAACGGCGTCATCGGCATCATCATCGTCCTCGGCGCGTTCGCGGTCAGCAAGCACACGCTGACCATCGGCGGCCTGGTGGCGTTCATCACACTCGCGCTGGAGCTGGTATGGCCGGTCGAGGCCCTCGGCTACATCATCGCTTCCGGCCAGGAGGCGGCCACCGCGGCCCAGCGGCTACTGGAGATCTTCGACACCCAGCCCGAGATCACCGATAAAGACCAAGAACACGCCGAACGATCGGTGGTGCGTGCCGCAGAGCCACGCCAGGCGCCGCCACGGGGCGGCGCGGACCACCGCGGCCTGCCGTCCCCGCCGGGGCGAACCCGGGGTCACCTGCGGTTCGATCACGTGGCCTTCAGTTACCCGGGTGCCGCGGAGCCCGTCCTGCGCGACGTCGTGCTCGACCTGCCGCCGGGTCAGACGGTCGTGCTCACCGGGGCGACCGGGGCCGGCAAGTCGACCTTGCTGCAGTTGGTGCCGCGGCTGGCCGATGCGAGCTCCGGGTCGGTACGGCTCGACGGGACCGATGTCCGCGACCTCAAGCTCGAGCAGCTGCGAATGGCGGTCGGGTGCGCCTTCGAGGACGCGACGCTGTTCTCGGCGAGCGTCAGGGAAAACGTGATGTTCGGCGCGCCGGACGCGGACGACGCCGCGGTCGAGGCCGCGCTGACGGCGGCGCAGGCCCGGTTCGCGTTCGATCTGCCCTGGGGCCTGGACACCAGGATCGGCGAGCAGGGCATGGCGCTGTCAGGTGGTCAGCGGCAGCGGATCGCGCTGGCCCGGGCCATCCTGGCCCGGCCGGACGTGCTGATCCTCGACGACCCGCTGTCCGCGCTCGACGTGCATACCGAAGAACGGGTGACCAGGGCGCTGCACGAGATCCTGGCCGGCTCGACGGCCCTGGTGGTGGCGCACCGGCCCTCCACCGTCGCCCTGGCCGACAGGGTGGCGTTGCTGTCCGGCGGGGTCATCGCGGCCAGCGGCAGCCACCGCGAGCTGCTGGCCTCGAACCCGGAGTACGCCGCGCTCATGGATACCGAAGGTCTGGAGGCAAGCGCATGACCGCGCCGCCGGGGGGGCACGGGGGGGCGGGCAGCCCCCCCGTAACCAGGGGGGGTCTGGGGGGGATCGTCCCCCCGAGGCAAGATTGGCGCGGGGTCGCCACGGAGAAGGCCGAGGAGGTCAGCGCCGGCCTGGCCGCGCTGCTGCGCGACCGGAGCAGGCGGTTGCTCGGTGATCTGCTGCGGCCCTACCGGCGCGCGGTGTACGCGACCGTGTCGCTGATCGTGGTGGGGAGCCTGGCCGCGCTGGCCGGCCCGTGGCTGGTCGGCATCGCCATCGACGCCGGGCTCCCGCCGCTGCTGCACGGCCAGGACGCGGCGCCGCTGCTCGGCATCGCGGCCGCCTTCGCCTTCGCCGTCGCGGTGCAGGCGGTCACGACCCGGATGTTCGTCGCCATGACCGGCCGCGTCGGCCAGAAAGTGGTCCTCGAGCTGCGCTGCCGCCTGTTCGCGCACTTCGGTGACCTGGACGTGGCGTTCCACGAGGACTACACCTCAGGGCGGGTCATCTCCCGGCAAACCTCGGACATCGAGTCGATCTCCGACCTATTCGAGGAGGGGCTCGACTCGCTGATCGCGGCCATCTTGAGCCTGCTCCTGGTCGGCACCGGCATGCTGCTGCTCGACTGGAAGCTGGGCCTAGTGGTACTGGCCGGCTTCATCCCGCTGACCTGGCTGACGGCCTGGTTCCGGGGCGAGTCAGCCCGGGCGTACCGGCAGACCAGGGAAACGATCGCACTGGTCATCGTGCATTTCGTCGAAACGTTCGGCGGGATACGGGCGGTACAGGCCTTCCGCAGGGAGAAGCGGAACTCCGACATCTTCTCCGGGCTGGGAGAGGATTACTCGCAAGCGAGCGCGCACGCCTCGCGGCTCATCGCGGTCTACGGCCCGTGCATCTCGCTGGTGGGCAACGTCATCACCGGCGTGATTCTCGGCTACGGCGGGCTGCTCGTCATCGAGGGGAACATCAAGGTCGGCGTGCTCGCCACCTTCCTGCTCTACCTGCAGCGTTTCTTCGACCCGCTGCAGGACGTGTCCCAGTTCTACAACACGTTCCAGGCGGCGGCATCCGGCCTGGAGAAGATCTCCGGCGTCCTCGAGCAGGATGCCGCGGTGCCGGAGCCCTCGGCGCCGCAGCCGTTGCCGGCCCGGGCCGCGGCCGTGGCGGGCCGGCGGGTGCGCTTCGAATCGGTCGCATTCGGCTACCGGGACAACCTCGTCCTGCCTGGACTCGACCTCGATATCCCGGCCGGGCAGACGGTCGCCCTGGTCGGCGAGACCGGGGCGGGCAAGACGACGATCGCCCGGCTGCTCGGCCGGTTCTACGACCCGCGCTCAGGCCTGGTCAACCTGGACGGGATCGACGTCAGGCAGCTGACCGACGCGGCGCTCCGCAGCGAAATTATCGTGATCACCCAGGAGAACTTCCTGTTCGACGGGTCGGTCGCGGACAACATCAGGCTCGGCCGACCCGGCGCGTCCGCCGCCGACGTCGAGACCGCGGCCCGGATGATCGGCGCGCACGACTTCATCGCCGCACTGCCCGAGGGCTACGACACCCCGGTCGGCAAGCGCGGCGGCCGGCTATCGGCGGGGCAGCGCCAGCTCATCTCCTTCGCCCGGGCGTTCCTGGCCGCCCCGGCCGTGCTCGTGCTCGACGAGGCCACCTCGCTGCTCGACATCCCGAGTGAGCGGCTGGTCCAGGGCGCGCTGCGCACCGTGCTGGCCGGCCGGACGGCCGTCATTATCGCGCACCGGCTGTCCACGGTGGCGATCGCCGACCGGGTGCTTGTCCTGGACCAGGGGCGGATCATCGAGGACGGCTCGCCTGCCGAGCTGATGTCCGGCGACGGCGAATACGCCGCCCTGTACTCCAGCTGGGCCGCCAGCCTGGCCTGACGGCCGGCGTGCGATGGCAACCAGGGCGCGGGTACGCTAAGTGGTCATGAAGCGCGGGGTCATCGGCCGGCCGAAGCCGAGCAGCGAGGCAGAGCAGCAGCACCGGACCGACGTAGCCTTCGCCGCGAGGCGCGCGGATCTTCTCGACGTGGCCAGCGAAGCGGAGGGCCAGCTCAGGAAGGCGCAGGCCCGGCGGGCCCCCGTGCAGGAAATACGTCGCCTCGCGGACGACTTTGACACCGCGCTCACCGAGGCCATGCGGGCCACCTACGCCGCGCAGCGCGCGGCGATCGGCGCGCGCGGCTACGACGACCGCATCTACCGCCGGAAGGCGATGGCCACGCCGCCCGTGCACGCGCTCACAGCAGAAGCCGAGCACCTGCTCACGCTACGGGAAACGCACCGCCTCAACGGCATCCCGGCCGTACCCTTCGAGGTCGGCCCGCTGGCGTCCTCCGCCCCGTACGCCTGACTTCCTCTGGTTGAGCGATCGGCCAGACGCCTTTCCGGTTTCTGGCGGTCTCATGTGAACCATCCGGGAGGGTTCGACGTCTCCAGCTATAGGGGGGATCAACCGCGGCTTAACGGCCTGGGGGGGTTGCATATGGGTAGCAATCGATTGTCCGCAGTTGAGCGTGTCGCTTGCGGCGTACACTATGAGAGAGCACAGTTGGTCTAGGCCAATTTTCTCAGCACGGCCGTAAAGGCCGGATAGTCACGAAAAGTAGTCAATCAGTGCCAGGCGGAAACTAGTGGGATGCTACAGATGGCCAGCGGGAAACATCAGCATGAGCCATGGAAGCGTTCCCATGAGCTGCGGCACACTGGAACCGATCATGAATGCAGATAATGAAACAGCCAGGAGGCACTGATATGTGCCCGCACTCGCCGCCCTGCCCGGCGCCTTCAGCACCGGACCGCGAAGCGGCACATACCGTGGTCAGCCACCCGGAGCAAGGCTGGAGCCTGCTCTGCAACGGTGTGGTGATATTCGAGGACACCGGGGAACTGCTACCAGACGGCGCGGCCATCGCGCCGCACCGGCCCACTGACCTCTCAGCCTTCGACCACCCGATCGGCACGCACTTCGACCGCCCGGCCGGCACGCACTTCGACCGCCCGGCCGACACGCACTTCGACCGCCCGGCCGACATGATCTCGCGGCACGATGGGCAGGCCCCGGCGGCCTGATCCGCCGCGACGACCTCCTGCGAGGTCCCGGCCGGGCGCCCAGTCCGGCGACCCTGAACTGACGCCTTAGAGCATTGACGCCTTAGAGCATTGACGCCTTTAGAGCGGTGGGCAGCCACTCGGCGACGGCCTCGACGATCTCCGCGCGATGGCCCTTCAGGGCGTGAGTCTCTCGCGGCACGATGACCACCCGATCCGCGTCGCCGGAATCCGGGATCCCGAACGGATCTCGCTCGCCGTTCACTACGAGCACCGCGGCCCCGCCCGCGCGCGCCGCGCGGAGTTCTCCCACCCGGGTCGGCCGCGACGCATCCGCTCCGCCCGGGGGACGCAGGGGGAACGCCAGCGCGATCACGGCGCGAGCGCCTACCGCGACGGCGGTGCGGCAGGCCACGCGCGCGCCGTTGCTCCTGCCGCCTTGAACGAACGGGGCGCCGGGGGCCAGCCCACGCAGCGCGATCACGATCTCGACCCAGGCGGCGTCCTGCCGGGCCGCAGAGCCGGGCGCGCGGGCGCCCCTGACCCGGTACGGCTGCGTGACTCGCGCCACCATCCCGCCCAGCCGCAGCGCGGCATCGCGGACGGCCAGCACATCGGGCGCCTCGACGCTGCCTCCCGCACCATGGGTCAACGCGAGCAGGAAGCGCGCCGTGGCGCCGTCTCCGTCGAGCTCAGCGCGTGCGAGTCCGGCCTCGGTCTTGATCTCCACCACGCCTATTTTCCTCGAGGAGATTCTTGTCGAGGAGCTTGGAGAGGAACTGGCCGGTGTAGCTCTCCTCGACGGCAGCGATCTTCTCCGGCGGCCCCGTGGCGACCACGAGCCCACCGCCGGCGCCCCCCTCGGGGCCCAGGTCGATGACCCAGTCGGCGGTCTTGATGACGTCCAGGTTGTGCTCGATCACGATGACCGTGTTGCCGGTGTCGACCAGCCGGTTCAGCACGCCGAGCAGCTTGCGGATGTCCTCGAAGTGCAGGCCGGTGGTCGGCTCGTCGAGCACGTAGATGGTCCGGCCGGTGGCCCGGCGCTGCAGTTCCGAGGCGAGCTTGACCCGTTGTGCCTCGCCGCCGGACAAGGTGGGCGCGGGCTGGCCCAGGCGGACGTAGCCCAGGCCCACGTCGACCAGCGTCTTGAGGTGCCGGTGGATGGCGGGCACCGGCGCGAAGAAGTCCGCTCCCTCCTCGATCGGCATGTCGAGGACCTCGGCGATCGTCTTGCCCTTGTAGTGCACCTGCAAGGTGTCGGTGTTGTACCGGGCACCGTGGCAGACCTCGCACGGCACGTACACGTCGGGCAGGAACTGCATCTCGATCTTGATCGTGCCGTCACCCGAGCAGGCCTCGCACCGGCCGCCCTTGACGTTGAAGGAGAACCGGCCGGGCTGGTAGCCGCGGATCTTGGCCTCGGTGGTCTGCGCGAACAGCTTCCTGACATGATCGAACACGCCGGTGTAGGTCGCCGGGTTGGATCGCGGCGTGCGCCCGATCGGACCTTGATCAACGTGGACGACCTTGTCCAGGTGCTGCATGCCGGTGATCCGGGTGTGCTTGCCGGGAACCGTCCGCGCGCCGTTGAGCTCGCGTGCCAGCGCCTTGTACAGGATGTCATTGACCAGCGTGGATTTACCCGAACCCGACACTCCGGTGACGGCCACCAGGCAGCCGAGCGGGAACGCCACGTCCACGCCGCGCAGGTTGTGCTCGCTAGCGCCCTTGACCGCCACCTCCCGGCTCCTGCTCCGCTGCCTGCGGCGGGCGGGTACCGGAATGAACTCCCGGCCGGACAGGTAGGCACCGGTCAGCGACTCGGGGTTGGCGAGCAGCTCGTCGACCGTGCCGGACACCACGATGTTGCCGCCGTGCTCCCCGGCCCGCGGCCCGATGTCCACGACCCAGTCCGCCGCCCTGATCGTGTCCTCGTCATGCTCGACGACGATCAGCGTGTTCCCCAGGTTCCGCAGCCGCAGCAGCGTCTCAAGCAGCCGGTGGTTGTCTCGCTGGTGCAGGCCGATGGACGGCTCGTCGAGCACGTACAGCACCCCGACCAGGCCCGAGCCGATCTGGGTCGCGAGCCTGATCCGCTGCGCCTCGCCGCCCGCCAGCGTCGCCGACGCCCGGTCCAGGGTCAGGTAGTCAAGGCCGACATCGAGCAGGAAGCCCATCCGCGCGTTGACTTCCTTGACGATCCGCTGCGCAATCTGCTGATCACGCTCGGAAAGTTCCAGGGTGAGCAGGAGCTTGGCAAGTTCCCCAATCGGAAGCGCGCACAGCTCGGCGATGGACTTGTCGTCCACAGTCACCGCCAGTGACACCGGCTTGAGCCGGGCGCCGTGGCAGGACGGGCAGGGCACCTCGCGCATGTAACCGGCGAACTTCTCCCGGCTGGAGTCGGACTCCGCCTCCGAGTGCCGCCGCTCGACCCACGGGATGACACCCTCGAAGTTCGTGTAGTACGAGCGCTGCCTGCCGTACCGGTTCTTGTACCGCACGTGTACCTGCAGGTCGTATCCGCGCAGCAGCGCGTTGCGGGCCTTGGCGGGCAGCTTGGCCCACGGCGTATCCATCCGGAACCCGAGGGCGTCGCCGAGGGCCTCGATCATCCGGACGAAGTAATCGCTGATGTGCCCGCCGCTCCACGGCGCGATGGCACCGTCCGCGAGCGACTTGGACTCGTCAGGAACGATCAGCTCGGGATCGACCTCGAGCTTGGTGCCGAGCCCGGTGCAGTCAGGGCAGGCGCCCCAGGGCGAGTTGAACGAGAACGAGCGCGGCTCGAGCTCGTCGAAGGACAGGTCGTCGTACAGGCACGCCAGGT
>Ga0302235_10003301_pt1 | contig 11386 bp, 8 predicted proteins | sample II_Palsa_N3_3_FD_193577 | JGI IMG/M metagenome (GOLD analysis project Ga0302235, IMG submission 193577) | Peat permafrost microbial communities from Stordalen Mire near Abisko, Sweden - II_Palsa_N3_3 | ecosystem: Environmental > Terrestrial > Soil > Palsa > Peat permafrost | place: Sweden... | reverse complement strand
GTGATCGCCGCGATCGCCCCGCCCGACGTCGGCGCGATGGCCGCCGCGCGCGAGCGGCAGGACCGGATGACCAAGCCACGCGGCTCGCTGGGCGAGCTCGAAGAGGTCTCCGTCCGGCTGGCGGGCCTGGCCGGCTGCTGCCCGCCGCCGCTGCCCGAGCCGGCCTGCGTGGCGGTGTTCGCGGCCGACCACGGTGTCCACGCGCAAGGGGTCAGTCCCTGGCCGCAGGAGGTGACCGCCCAGATGGTCGCCAACTTCCTGGCCGGCGGGGCCGTCGTCAACGCGTTCGCGGCCCAGGCGGGCGCCGAGGTCACCGTCGTCGATATCGGGGTGGCCGCCGAGCTTGAACCGGTACCCGGGCTGCTGCCCAGGAAGATCGCGCCGGGAACCGCGGACTTTACCGAAGGTCCCGCGATGACCCGCGACCAGGCCGTAGCGGCGCTGACGGCTGGCATCGAGATCGCCAGGGACCTGGTCGCCGCGGGTAACCGGTGCCTGGTCACCGGCGACATGGGGATCGCCAACACCACCGCGTCCGCCGCGCTGATCTGCGCCTTCACCGGCGCTGACCCGGGCGAGGCGACCGGCCGCGGCACCGGGATCGACGCCGCCACGTACGCGCGGAAGATCGAGGTCATCTGCCGCGGCCTGGCCCGGCATCAGCCCGACCCGGCCGACCCGGTAGGGGTCATCGCGGCGTTCGGCGGCTTCGAGCACGGCGCGCTGGCCGGGTTCATCCTGGGTGCGGCGGCGCTGCGGGTTCCGGTGATCCTGGACGGGGTCATCGCGGGGGCGGCCGCCCTCGCGGCGGCCGCCCTGGCGCCCGACGCCATCGCGGCTTGCTTCGCGGGTCACCGCAGTGCCGAGCCCGGACATGCCGTTACCCTTAGTTACCTGGGGCTACGCCCGCTTGTCGATCTCGGCCTGCGGCTAGGCGAAGGCACCGGCGCCCTGCTGGCCCTCCCCCTAGTGCAGAGCGCCGCCCGCGCCCTGCGTGACGTAGCCACCTTCGACTCCGCCGGCGTAGCCGACAAGAGCTGAAGCGAGCAAAACCCCTCGCGAGCCAAAGGGGCGCGGCGACGCCTGGACTGAGGAGCGAGGAACGAGCGACGAAGGAAGGCGCCGCCTTAAAGCGCCCCGGCGGCGAGTGAGGAGAACACATGTACCTGCTGGGGCTCCGCTTGCGGGGCCGCCGCGTCGTCGTCGTCGGCGGGGGAGCGGTGGCCGCCCGCCGGATCCCGACCTTGCTCGACGCAGGCGCGGAGATACTCCTGGTGTCCCCCAACGCGACAGCCTCGCTGGAGGACGTGGCCGCGGCGGGGCGGATTCGCTGGGCCGCGCGGGAATACGAGCCCGGCGACTGCGCCGGCGCATGGCTGGTGTGCGCGTGCACGGACTCATCCGCGGTGAACCAGGCCGTCGCCACGGCGGCCGAAGCGCAGCAGACCTGGTGCGTGCGCGCCGACGACGCCGAGGCGTCGGGCGCGTGGACTCCCGCCTCGGGCCAGGCGGGTGACGTCCGGGTCGGCGTGCTCAGCGGTGACCCGCGGCACAGCGCGGCGATCAGGGACGCGGTGCTGGCCGGCCTGCGGTCGGGTCAGCTCAGTGCCAGGCACGAACGCGGCCGCCGCGCCGGAGTGGCGATCATCGGCGGCGGCCCCGGCGATCCTGGGCTGATCACGGTGCGCGGGCGGCAGCTCCTCGCCGAGGCCGATGTGGTGCTCACGGACCGGCTGGCTCCCCGCGTGCTCCTCGACGAGCTGCGCGATGACGTCGAGATCATCGACGCGAGCAAGATTCCCTACGGCCGGGCCATGGCCCAGGAGCACATCAACTCGGCGCTGATCAGCCATGCCCGAGCGGGTCGTTTCGTGGCCAGGCTCAAGGGCGGCGACCCGTTTGTCTTCGGCCGGGGCGCCGAGGAAGTCCTGGCGTGCCTGCGGGCGGGCGTTCCCGTCACCGTCGTGCCCGGCGTCACCAGCGCGGTGGCTGTGCCCGCCAGCGCCTGGGTGCCGGTCACCCACCGCGGCGTGGCCCAGGATTTTCACGTCGTGTCGGTCCACGTTCCGCCCGGTGACAAACGGTCCACCGTCAACTGGGAGCTCATGGGCGGCAGTTCGGGGACCTTGGTGCTGCTGATGGCGGTGGAGCGGATCGGCGCGGTGGCCGACGAACTCATGCGACACGGGCGCAATGCGGATACGCCCGTTTCGGTAATCGCAGACGGTACTCTGCCCACGCAGCGCACAATTAATTCAACGCTGGAACAAGTGGAAGGTGTGGTGGCACGCGACGGCATACGGCCGCCCGCGATCGTCGTGGTAGGCGACGTCGTGAGGGTCGCCACGGAGATTACAGAACTCATCCGCGAGGTAACCGCCTGACGAAGAGGATAAACTCCGCGTGCTAAGCGATCGACCAGGAAGACGCGCCAGGCCCCGATAGACCCGCCTGGGAGCTTGAGGAATGCAGGCCGGGGATTGAAGGGCTTGAGGAGGCCGTTGGAACGATGGAAGGTCAGGGCGTGCCACCGTCATCGGTGCCTGCGGCCGGCAGACAAGATGAGGCCGGTGCGGGTGCCGTTGTGGCTGACGACCCTGGCGAGAGCCGTGTGACTAGTGATGTTGCCGGTAGTGGTGCGGATCGGGGGCAAAGCGGGAATGACAGTGACGTGATGGTAGTCCCAGGTCACTCAGCGGCGTCAACCCAAGATGCCCAGGATACTTCGGCCCAAGACGGCCCGCAGCAATCGCCTGAGCCATCGCAACATCAACTCCAGGAAGCTCTGGCCAGCCCGCACGACGAAACTCTGGCGAGCCCACCCGAGCCCGCCGCTGATCCCGAGCCCGCCGCCGATCCCGAGGCCGCCGCTGGTCCGGAGCCCGCCGCTGGTCCGGAGCCCGCCGCTGGTCCGGAGCCCGCCGCTGGTCCGGAGCCCGCCGCTGGTCCCGAGGCCGCCGCTGGTCCCGAGGCCGCCGCCGGCCCCGAGGCCGCCGCCGGCTCCGAGGCCGCCGAGGGCGGCGCCCAACTTGAAGCCGGGGAGCCTCACCCCGAGGACGCCGCCCCGCCCGTACAGGCCGACTCTTCGCCCGCCGCCGCCCAGCCTCACGTCAGGGTGGACGCGCGGTTGCTCGAAGCCGCCCTGCTGAACCTCAGGAAGCGGATCGCCGCGGTCCCCCTCGTCTTCGAGATCTCCGGTGCCGCCGCGGTGAAGACCGAACGCACCAAGCTTCTCAGCCAGATCGACGATTACCTGCTGCCCCGGGTACGCCGGTCAGCGGCCCCCGTCCTGGTGGCCCTGGTCGGATCCACCGGCGCCGGAAAGTCGACGCTGGTGAACAGCATCGTCGGCGCGCACGTCAGCGCGACGGGTGTGCGTCGCCCGACCACGAACAGTCCGGTGCTGGCCTGCCATCCCGACGAGATCGACTGGTTCGCCGAGAACAACTTCCTGCCCACGCTGCCGCGGGTCCGGCAGGAGGGGCTGGCCCGGCCGGGCCGGGACGGCCTGCTCGTTCTCGCCGCGAGCGAGGGCATGCCGAGGGGTATCGCCCTGCTTGACACGCCGGACATCGACTCGGTGGTGCAGGCGCACCACGAGTTCGCCTACCAGTTCCTCGACGCCTCGGATCTGTGGCTGTTCATGACCAGCGCCAGCCGGTACGCCGACGCGCCGGTCTGGGAGATCCTGCAGCACGCGCGGGACCGGAAGGCGTCGCTCGGCGTGGTCATGTCCCGGGTACCTCAGCAGTACCGGGCCGAACTCGTCAAGCACTTCACGGCCATGCTCGACGCGAACGGGATCGAGGCCGCGGACCGCTTCGTGATACCGGAGATCCCGCTCATCGACGGGATGCTTCCGCCCGACGCCTACCAGCCGATCCGCGACTGGCTCGCCGATACCGCCGCCCGGGCCGACCGCCGGGTAGCGGTCCTCACCCAGACGATGTCGGGTGTGCTCGACACGTTCAAGACCAGGGTCCCGGCCATAGCCGCGCACGTCGAGGCGCAGGTCGTGCTCCGCGCGGAGTTGCGGGACGTCGCCGAGCTGGCCTTCCAGGGCGCGTTCGCCGAGGCTGGCGCCGGCCTGCAGAACGGCACCCTGCTGCGTGGCGAGGTGATCGCGCGGTGGGAGGACGGGCTGGCCGACGTGGACCTGCGGCCGCGCCGCGGCGTCAAGGTACCCGGCAGGGGCGGGAACAAGAAGGGCAAGCGCGCGCGGCGAGGGCCGTCGCGAACCGCGGCGCTCAATTCCTCGCTTCGTTCGGCCCTGGAGTCGCTCATCGTGTCGCTGGCCGATCGGGCCGCCGAGCATGTGCACGACACCTGGCGCGGTGATCAGGCAGGTGCCGTGCTGCTTGCGGCCGCCGCCGCCGAGCGGGCCCGTGACGTGCGTGCGAAGCAGGTGTTCGAATCGGTCTTCGGACCGGGCGGACAGAGCGGCCACGGTGACCCGGCCGCCGCCGACCTCGCGGCTGCGGACGCGATCACGGCCGCGGACGCGGCCCAGACCGCCGTTTTCAGCCGGTCCTCACCGGACCTGGCGCTGCGGGCCACCCGCGCGATCGGGGCGTGGCAGGACCACCTGACCAGGCTGGCGGAAGCGGGGGACTTGAGCCCTGTCAGCAGGCGGATCTCCTTTGACACCGACGCGCTCAGCCTGGTGGTCCTGCTGGCGATGCTCGGCGAGGACGCGCCCGGCGCGGCGACGACCGACCCTGCCAGCATCTACACCGAGCCGCGGCAGATGCTGACCCCGGTGTTCGGTGCGGCGATGCTGACCGAGATCCTTGCTAAGGCTCGCGCTGACCTGCTCGAGCGGGTCCGGCTGCTGCTCGACGAGGAACTGATCAGGTTTGTTGAGGTAATCGACGCGGCCGGTAGCTGCGACGATGTCGCGGCGATACGGCTCTACCAAGCGGAATTCTCGCTCGAGGCGGTTAGGTGACAGCGAACACGATCGGGGTAACCGGGCTGCCGAATGCGCGGCTGTCCGCCAGGCTGGCCTCGCTCACCGAGCTAACCAAGATCGGTTTCGCCCGGACCGATGGGTTCAGCACCGAACTCCTCACCGAGGCGGAACTGCTGCTGCGACGGTCGGGCGAGCGGATGCGGATGTCCGCGTCGCACACCGTGGTAGCCCTAGCGGGGGGAACCGGCAGCGGCAAGTCCACGCTGTTCAACGCCCTGTCCGGGGCTAATTTTTCGCCAGCAGGCGTGACCAGGCCCACCACCAAGCACTCGCACGCGTGCGTGTGGGGGATGGAGGGGGCCGCCCCGCTGCTCGACTGGCTCAGCGTGCAGCGCCGTCACCGGTACGCCCGGGCAAGTGCCCTGGATGAGGGCGAGGCGACGCTGAACGGGCTGCTCCTACTCGACCTGCCCGATCACGACTCCGTGGTCAGCGGGTCAGCGGCCCTGGTCGATCGCCTGGTCAAGATGGCGGACATGCTGGTCTGGGTGCTCGACCCGCTGAAGTACGCGGATGCGTCGGTGCACCGGCGCTACCTGGTGCCGTTGGCCGGGCACACCGCGGTGATCTCGGTCGTGCTGAACAAGGTGGACACGCTATCCCCTGATCAGGCCGCCGACTGCGAGTCCGACCTGCGCCGGCTGCTCGAGGCGGAAGGTCTGACCGATACTCAGGTGCTCGTTACCTCCGCGACCACCGGCACCGGCCTGGGCGAGCTGCGCCGTGTGCTGGCCGGGGCCGTGGCGGCCCGGCAGGCCGCGACCGACAGGATCGAGGCGGACGTCGACGCCCTGCTCGAGCGGTTCGCCGTATACGCCGGGGATCGCGTACCCGGCTGGCAGCCGCCGGAAGCGCCCGCCCCGGCGATCGGCGCCGCGGCGACGGCCCCCCCCGAGGCGATCCCGTCCTCCGCCCCGCCAGGGGAGCGGGCGACCGGCGAGGGTTACCCGGGCAACGGCAACGGGCACCCGGCCGGCCCCGACCCTGCCCCTCCGGTCAGCGACTGGCAGCCATGGCAGACGACCGCGGCGCCGACGCTCACGTCCTCGACCGCCCAGCCGCCCTGGGAAGACGCGATGCCCGATGGTGACGGCCCGGGCGATGCCGCCGAAGATCCCACCATCTACGTTCCGGCAGGTCCCGCCGGGATGCTCACCGCCGCCTTCGCCAAAGCCGCGGGGGTGGCGGCGATGACCGAGACTCTGAACGGCTTGCGTGAGCGTAGTGCCGCCGGCTACGTCGGCTGGCCGCCCGCGCGGCTGGCCGCGCGCCTGCTGGGCCGGGCCCCGGCCCGTAAGCCGCTGGCCGCGGACCCGGCCGCTGCGCCGCAGGCGCAGCGGGCCGACATCGACAACGCGATCACGGTATTCGGCAGCGAGGTGGGCGGTTCGCTGCCGGAGCCGTGGTCGCGGAGCGTGCTGATGGCCGCGCGGTCCCGGGCGGATGGGGCCCAGGCCGCCCTCGGCGCGGCTGTCGGGCTGGGGCTGCCGCCGCGTGACAAGGTGACCGGGTGGTGGCGGCTGATCGCGCTCGCGCAGTGGCTGCTCATGCTGCTGATGCTGGCGGGTCTGGTCTGGATCGTGCTCATCCTGTCGTTCGGCGAGTCCCATGCGGTGCACAAGCCGCCGTCGCTGATCAGCGACGTGTCCCTGGCGCCATGGCTCGGGGTCATGGTGGCGGCGCTGCTGCTGCTGGGCTGGCTGACCTCGTCGTGGTGCAAGAACATGGTGGTGCTGGCCGCGGATCGGGAGCGTGAGCTGGCCGTCCATGCCATCTTGGCCCAGGTCGGAGCGGTCACCAGCGACCTGGTCCTGGTCCCGGTCGGCCGTGAACTCGCCGACTACGAGCGCTTCCGCTCCGAGCTCGCCGCCGCCCGCGACCGGTCACTCTGACGTCTCACGGACCGGAGCCCGCGGAACGAAACGCGCTTCACGTCTGCAGGCCAGGCTCTCGCGGCCCCGGCGTGGGCCGCAGGTGGTTGGGTCCGTTGACGCGGGACCGCAGGTACTCACCCGGGGTGACGTCGGCGAGGTCCCGGAAGTCGTCGGCGAGGTGCGGCTGGTCGGCGTATCCGTGCCGGGCGGCCATCGCGGCCCAGTCGGGGTGGGTGTGCCCGTCAAGATCATGCACGAGCCGCTGCAGGCGCTGCACCCGGGCAAAGCGCTTGGGGGTGAGACCCACCTGCGCCGTGAACCGCCGGCGCAGCGTCCGGGGCAGCAGCCCGAGGTGCTGGGAAACCTCGCCGACGCCGGCGCCGCGGGCCAGCGCGCCGGCGGCAGCGATTACGGCCGGATCAGGCGCGAGCGTGCCGGTCAGCTGCCGCAGCAGGACCGTTTCCATCACGTCAAGCGCATCCGCAGGCGTCCTGGCCTCGAGCAGCCGTTCGCGCAGGCAGGCACCTGACCGTCCCCAGAGGGTCTCCAACGGCACCAGTTCGTCTCGTGCTTCCGTCAGCGACGGCCCGGCGAAGCGGCTGGCGGCGCCCAGCGCGAACGTCACCGACACGTGGGCGTGCCCCTGCTCGAATTCGATCATGCAAGCGCGGCTGGTCGGCCCCGCCAGCATGGCGCCGGGGACCCGGCTGCCCTGGCCAGCGCTGATCTGGTCGACGCTGGCGAAGGAGCGGAATGCGTCGCGGTTCAGGTTGACCCACAGGCCCGTTTCCGGGCCCGGCAGGATCTTCTCGACCGAGGTCTGCGGCTGCTGGCCGGCCCGGTAGACGATCGCTTGTACCAGGCCGCTCAGTGCCGGTCCCGGTCGGCGGACGATGACGGGCACGGCCCTACCGGTGTCCCTTTTCGCCAAGACCCCGGCCGCGGCCGGCTGGCAGGATCGTAGCCAACCGGATAAGCGCGGGTCGCCGCGGCGAGAGCAGGAAGGTCACGAAACGATGGTAGACGGGAACGAGGAGGCCCACGTGGCTGATGACCGGACCTCGCGGGACCTGGAGAAGATGCTGGACCTGGCCACGCCGTGGTGCCTGCATGTAGCGGCGACCTTGGGCATCGCTGAGCACATCACCGCCGGCCACACCGACATCGGTGCGCTGGCGGCCGCGGCGGGGTGCGACCGCGATGCCCTGCACGCCGTCCTCGGCCATCTCGTTTCCCGCGGGGTCTTCGCGGAGGACCCGCCCGGGCGGTTCTCGTGCAACCAGGCGGCCGAAGGGCTCGCGGCCGCGCGGCGCTTCATCGACCTGGACGGCATCGGCGGCCGGATGGCGCATACCTGGGGTACGCTGCTGGACTACGTCCGCACTGGTCAGCCGGCCTACGCCAAGGTGTTCGGCCGGCCGTTCTGGGAGGACCTGGCCGCGCACCCGCGGATCGCGGCCGACTTCGACGCGCTGATGGGACCGGCCGGACATGGTGTCTCCGACTACGACATCGAGCTCAGCGGCGGCTGGGACCCGGTCCGGACGGTCGTCGATGTCGGCGGCGGCACCGGGACCCTGCTGGCCTCGCTGCTTCGCCGCCACCCCCGGGCACGGGGCATCCTCGTCGACCTCCCCGGCACGGTCGCCCGGGCCGCCGAGACGATGAAAGAAGCCGGGGTCGCCAGCCGGGTCACGGCCGAGGGGCAGAGTTTCTTCGATCCGCTGCCCGCCGGAGCCGATCTGTACCTGCTGAAGAGCGTCCTCAACGACTGGCCGGACGAGCCGACCGTGGCCATCTTGCGCCGCTGTGCCGAGGCCGCTCGTCCCGACGGCAGGATTGCCGTCCTCGGCGGCGTGGCGGCCGATGACACGCCACGATCGCTGGGGATCGACATGCTGGTGGCGGGCGGGAAGACCAGCACGCTGACGCAGTTCACCGAGCTCGCCCGGCGGGCCGGGCTGGACATCCTCGCGGCCGGCCCGCAGTCCTCCGGCCGTTACGTAGTCGAATGTCTTCCAGTCAAGGGAAAGGATGAGTCGTGAGTGAAGGCTCCGAAACCGCCCGAGCGCTCAGCCTCGTGCATGGCCAGGTCTGCTACCTGCAGCTGCCGGCTGTCGACGGCGCCCGCGCGTCCGCGTTCTACGCGGCCGTCTTCGGCTGGGACACCGAAGAGCACGCCCCGGACTTCGTCGCTCCCGGCCTCATCGGCCAGTGGGTGCAGGGCCGCCCGCCTGCGCCAGAGGCCGGGCCGATGCTCTGGCTGCACGTATCCGACATGGACGAGACCCTCAAACGGGTCACGGCGCACGGGGGCGAAATCCTGGAGCCCCCCTCTCCCGATGGCCCGGAGCGCACCCTCGCCACCATTCTCGACCCAGAAGGCAACCCCATCGGCCTGGCCGGGCACGCCGCGACGCGCTTACCCTGGGCCCGGACGGGTCGGCCAGGTCACGGCCAGGGTGGGGGAAACCCCAGGACGCGACGGGGGCTAACCGCATTCCGCTTGCCTGCCTGAGGCCCGTACCGTTTGGGCAGGGGTTGACGGAACGTTCGGAGGGGCATGATGGCCACAGATAGCCAGGCTGAGATCGCCGCCTCGGTGGCCGCCCTGCAGGATCTTGGCCCGGGCTATGACCAGGCACTAGCCGAGGGTCTGGTGGAACGCATCGGCGCGGACATCGACAAGCGGATCGCGGCCAAGATCGACAACCGGGTCACGGCGGAGGTGGACAGCCGCATCTTGACCCAGCTGGACAGGTACGCGGGGTGCAGGCACCAGCGCCGCCGGGCCAGACGCATGATCCGGGCCGAACGGCGCACGATCCGGGCCGAGCGGGCCGACCGCTCCGCCCGGCAGTTCCTCGTGCTGGCCCTCGGGTCCATGCTGGTCGCCCTGCCGGTGACCGCGATCGTGCTCAGGGGATCCCCAGGCGTCGCCGCCATAATGCTCATGGCCCTGATCTGGGTCATCGTCGGCGTCATCAATGTGGCCTACGCCATGCGCAAGTACCCGCAGCCTTAGCCGCCGCAGGCCCTGGTCCAAAGGATTCCGCTTCAGGCGGAACGGGCACGGGGAAGCCCCCTTCGGATTTCATGGTTACATGTAATCCTGTAATCAAATGCGAATGGGCCAGGAGATGTGATGGCGGCTAATCACCCGCTGGACGCGTACTCGCAGATTGTTTCCGGTGTCGCCGAACGGCTCACGCCCAAGGTCGCGAGCCTGCGGGTGCCGCGTCGCGGTCCGGGCGGCTCGGGGGAGAGTCTCGGATCGGCCGTGGTTTTCACCGGCGACGGATTCCTGCTGACCAACGCGCATGTGGTCGGCAAGGCGACGAGCGGTACCGCGTCGTTTTCCGATGGCACATCGGCTCCGTTCGCGGTCGTGGGCGCGGATCCGCTGTCCGATCTGGCGGTGCTGCGCGCCAACGGCACGACCCCGGAACCTGCCGAACTCGGCGAAGCCGACCAGCTCGTCGTCGGGCAGCTGGTGGTGGCGGTCGGCAACCCGCTCGGCCTGGCCGGCTCGGTGACGGCCGGCGTGGTCAGCGCGCTTGGCCGGTCCCTGCCGGCCCGCGGGCGGCTGATCGAGGACGTCATCCAGACCGACGCCGCGCTCAACCCGGGCAACTCGGGCGGGGCGCTGGCCGACTCCGGCGCGCGCGTCATCGGCATCAACACGGCCGTGGCCGGGGTGGGCCTCGGCATGGCTGTCCCGGTGAACGCCACCACGCGACGGATCATCTCGGCGCTGATCCGAGACGGCCGGGTCCGCCGCGCCTATCTTGGCCTGGTCACGATGCCGGGCCCGGTCCCCGCGGCATGGCGCGACCGGCTCGGCCGTACCACGGGCCTGCTCGTGGCCGAGGTGGTAGCGGGCGGACCGGCCGACCGGGCCGGCCTGCGGGCCGGGGACCTGCTCCTGGTCGCCGGGGGCAAGCCGGTAAAAGCCGCCCAGGACCTGCAGCGCCTGATGTTCTCAGAAGCGATCGGCCGCCCGCTCCCGGTCACCGTGATGCGAAACGGCGCCCTAGTCGACGTCATCGCCGAGCCCGCCGAACTAGTCGCCGCCTGACCCGGCGACCCCGCTTGTCACCTTCAATTCCTCCCCGCCATGATGGGCAGATGATCACCAGCAACCCGAAGGACCTGCCCCCAGCCGTGCGCGCCCCGCGCGGGACCCAGCTCAGCTGCCTGGGCTGGGCGCAAGAAGCCGCGATGCGGATGCTGATGAACAACCTCGACCCGGAGGTGGCTGAGCACCCGGACCAGCTCATCGTCTATGGCGGCTCCGGCCGCGCGGCTCGCAGCTGGGAGGCCTACGCGGCGATCATCGCGACGCTGCAGGATCTCAAGGACGACGAGACCCTGCTCGTCCAGTCCGGCAAGCCGGTCGGGGTGCTGCGCACCCACGAGTGGGCGCCGCGGGTGCTGATCGCCAACTCCAACCTGGTCCCGCAGTGGGCGACCTGGGAGGAGTTCCGCCGGCTCGAGCAGCTCGGCCTGACCATGTACGGCCAGATGACCGCGGGTTCCT
>Ga0302235_10003300_pt1 | contig 11387 bp, 7 predicted proteins | sample II_Palsa_N3_3_FD_193577 | JGI IMG/M metagenome (GOLD analysis project Ga0302235, IMG submission 193577) | Peat permafrost microbial communities from Stordalen Mire near Abisko, Sweden - II_Palsa_N3_3 | ecosystem: Environmental > Terrestrial > Soil > Palsa > Peat permafrost | place: Sweden... | reverse complement strand
TGGGGACGAAGGCCCCGCCGGCGCCGGACATAGGATGCCGGCGCGACTGCCTGCCGGCGCGGCGAAACATCAGCCGTTCGCGCCGACGCTGCTGGGCCGTACGATCAGGTACCCCGCCGCGCTGCCGATGAAGCCGATCCAGCGCGTGGAGACGGTCACGTACCAGTCGACGTAGATGCCGCTCGGGATCGGCTCCGGGACGCCGGCACCGTTGATCACGCTGGCGGTGGTGACGGGGATCACGGGCGCGTTACCGCCGGTGACGCTCGCCTGCGTTGGCCCCTGCACGACCCAGATCGTGGCGCCGACCGCAGAGAAGCGCACGTATCTTCCCAGGAGTCCCGTGAAGTTCCCGGAACCTCGGCCCATCAACGGAGAGTAAATGTCCGGCAGCAGGTCCGGATCGACGCCCTGCTGGCCGCACAGGCTCAGGTCCTGCGACGCTGCGGCGCCGGACGTGTAGAGGGCCGAGACCCATCCCGCGTAGGGAGCGATGATTTTCGCTGCGTTGAGGATCTCTGCGCTGTCCATGGTGGTGGCCTCACGAGTACGCGATCACGACCTCTTCGCCCGCGTTCGTCGAGACGATCACGAACGTCCCACCGGCTATGACGGGGATCGTCATGCTGCCGCCGTACCAGCCGGTGAAGCCCGTGTCGCCGGTTACTCCCTTGAGCGTCTTGGCGTTCGTCGAGCCTGCCGGCGGGAGCAGCATGGCGCGGGCGACGGTGAAGCCGGACGGTACCAGGATCGTGTTCGTTCCGACGGCGAGCTGCGCGGCGGCGGGCGCAGGTGCGTTCGGATTCGTCGGCGTGGTCTGCTGCGTGTCCGCAACGAACGGCCCGCCGCCGGATCCGATGCCGGATCCGAGGAGAGTCACGCTGGCGACGTAGGTCGCGTTGATGGCCATGCGCTTACGGGGTGAGCGCCGCGCCGTAGAACTTCGTGGGCCCGATCGTCAGGAACGCGAGGTTCGTCGCGCCGAGGGTCGTTCCCCACGTGTTGCCGTTGACGACGGCCCCGAGCGTGTGGGCGTTCAACACGACGGCGGTCGGATCCACCACCACCTCGAGGCCGATGTTGAGCGGCCAGACGACCGTCGTGTTGGCCGTAAGTGATCCTGTGAGGATCACTTTGCTTGCCATGCCCTGCGCTGCGGTGAGCGTCTGCGTGGTCGAGGTGATCGGGACGGTGACGACGCCGCCGACGTAGGTGCCCATGGCTGTCAGTGTCGCGGCGTAGGTGCCCGTGAAGGTGGCGCCCGCGCCGAAGAGGACCGCGACGCCGCCAGCGTTCACGATCGCGTTCGCGGTGACGAGGTAGATGTTCGATCCGCCGGGCAGGTAGAGCGCGATCCCGGTACCTGCGAGCGCGACGAGTGCCGCGTTGATCGCGAGCGAGTCGTCGGTGGTCCCGGTCCCGTAGGTCTGGGCGATCCCGGTTCCAATGGGGGGGTAGTTCAGCGGCGGAGAGACACCGAAGGCGGTGCTCTGCGCGCCGGCCCACTCCTGGATCGAGACGTATGAGGGGTAGTCGACGATGGTCACAGGATCGTTCGAGTGAACGACTCCGCCACGCTGATTCTGGACGGCGGGGGCGAAGGGCATGACGAGACTCCGTGCTGGTGGGTGGGTGCGTCGCGAGCCAGCGCGGCTCCAGTCTGCTGGCCCGAACGGGGCCCCTTGCGCGTCACACCACCGGCGCCAGCATGGCGCCCTACGATCCGATCGGCCTACCGACGTTCAGCGCCGCGTTTCGAGCCGGCGCCGTGATCGGTCTCCGCGGCGCGTGCGGAGACGGCTTGTTCTCGTGCTGCGGCTGCTGCGGACCGGTCGGCTTCGGCGCCTCGACCTGGTATGCGGCCTGGTAGCGGCGCGTCATCTCCGGATCCGGTCCGCGGCCGAGCAATGTCCCGATCGTCTGTTTCTGTGCCGTCGTCAAGGGCTTCCTGAGGTCGGCCAGCCGCTCGTGAACCTGCTGCACGACCCGAGCATAGCGCGCCGGGTAGATTTGTGCCATCGCCTTGACGTGATCCTGGGTGAGTCGGCCCTCCGCGGCGCGCTTAAGCACGACCGCGGGATCGTGCGCGACGTCGAACGCGCGGTTGAACGTGGCCTTTTGCGCGGCGTTGGCAACAAAAGGGCGGTCGAATTGGGGCGTGATCGACGGCGCCCGCGTCGTCTTCGGGACGAGGCCGGCGAGGTAGTTCGTCGCACGGACCGCGGCCGACTGGAACGCCTTGGCGACCTTCGGCGCGTGCTGCGCGATGTCCCCGACGGCCGCGGAGGCTGCGGCGCCCGGATCGGCTGCCGCCCGCTGCACGGCCGCGACCCGGGCCGCGTACGGCTCCTCGCCCGCGGCGTGCGTCACCATGCTCACCTTGAGTGGCGCGCGCTCTTCGGCGCCCGGGAGCAGGGCCGCGATGCCGCGGGCGAACTTGCGATCGACCGTCTGCGCAGCCCGCTCAACGCCGCGAAGGGCTGCAAGCTTGTCCAGCACGACGGCGGCGGTCGAGTGTCCGCGCTCGGCGGCCCACTGCTTCGCGAGCCCGAGCGCAAGGCCGCCCGCGGCCCCGGCGGGACCGTGAGTCAGCAGGCCGAGACCCGCCGCCGTCGCCATCTTCTTGACGGACCGACTGCCCGGAGGTGGCGCGGATGCCAGCGCCCGGTACTGCGCGGCAGCGAGCTTCGCATCCTTGTACTCGTCGAGGAACGATCCGCCGAGCTTGGCCGCGGCCTTGGCGCCCGCGGCGTCTAGTTCGCGTTGCACGATCGCCTTGAGCGGGCCCTCGAGCGTCGGGACGAGATCGGCTGTCTTGGCGAACGGGAGGCGAGCAGCGTCAATGATGGCCGCGCGATCCACGCTCGGCTCCATCTCTGGAATGTGCACGCCGAAGATTTCGGACAGGTCCGTCGCGGACGATCCGATGCGCGCCCGGGCCGCCGCGGCCTTCTGCGAGACGTCCTTGAGTGTCGCGACGAGCACGCCGTTCTCCTCGTGCAGGCTCGCGACCTGAAAGTCCGTGCCGGCGGGGATCAGAGCCTCGCCCGGGCGCTTCTTGCCGAGGTCCGAGACGGATACCGGATGATCCTCGATCTTGAGCTGTACGGGTGTGCCCTCACCAGCATCGAAGCCGGAGCCCTTGAGCTGCGCCACCTTCGACGCATCCTCGGTCACAAACCACGGAGCTTCGGTCTGCACGGAACCGGCGCGCAGAGACTGCACTTGCTCCGGCGTCATCGACGTGATCCGATGCACCGTCGCAACCTTGTTCGGCGCGCTGGACAGGTCGGCGTTGAGCTTCGCGACGTACTGGCCCATTTCGTCGGCCGCCGGTTGCCCGTGCGCGACGGCGTAAGCTGCCGGGCCGCCGCGCATGTACTCGTTCGCTTCTAGGTAGCCGTAGCCCAGATATTCGTGGATCCGCTCGTCGCGCCCGGGATCGCCACGGAAAAAGGCGCCCGCGTCGCCAGTCTTCCCGCTTTCGCCTGTGGCTCCGGGGACAGCAGAGGGCGTGAGCCACCCTAAATCCTTCGGGACGCCGGCAGCCTCGGTAACGGCGTCGAGCTGAGTCCGCAGCGCCTTCGCGGCCTCCTCGCCGTCGGGTGTCTCTCTGAGCGCCGCGATCTCCTTCTCCGTGTCGTCCACGATCGCGCGAAGGGAAGGCCCCGGTGTCCCTGCGGCGTCTGCCGTTGCCAGGATCTTCGCCGCTCGAGCGTCCGCCTCGTCCGCCGCCGGCCCGAGCTTGGCCGCGATCTGCTCCGAGGTCTCGCCTGCGTGGATCATCCCGTCGTCGATCAGCCGCTGCCCGGCTGCGCGCGCTCCGCCAGGGAGGTGCTCGAGCGCCGCCTCCGCGCCCGGCGAGACCGCGCGAGCCGCCGTGTCTCCAGCAAGCCCATGTAGACGCGGCACGACTCGCTCAAAAGCTGCGCCGCCCAGCTCACCAACTGCGCCGAGGCCCGCCCCAAGCCCAAGGCCGAGGAGAGCGCCATGCCCGGTGGCAGCGAGCAGAGATTCCCCATTGGCGTCGGGGTCTCCGAGCATCTGTTCGTCGAGATGTTGCGTCGCCCCATAGATCGCGCCCTCCGTAGCCGCACCTGCGCCCTTAGCGGCGACGTTCTTGGCTAGGGCGGCGACGAACGAGTCTCCGGCGCCCGCGCCGAGCAGATCCCGGATGCCGCCCTCGACGGCCCCGCCAGCCAGTCCCACGCCGCGCGTAGGCGCCGCGCCGATGCGAGCCAAGCTTCCCAGGGCGCCCGCCTCCTCGACCTCTCCTACGCCAGCCTCCGGGGCCAGGAGCGACGGGGCCAGGGCGCCGACGGCTTGCCCTGCGCCTGCCGTCCAAGGGTTCGCCTTGCGTCGCGCCTCGATGTCTGCGGTGTTCCCCAGCGCCTGGCCCTCCAGGACGTCGGATGCCCCCAGCGTCGCGCCGGACGCGAGGCCCTCGAGACCGGCCTTGGCCTGCTCGAGGGCGCCTCCATGAGACGCCTGGAGCTCCTGCGCTTCGAGGGCCGAATGCGGGACGACTGCCGCTTTCGACCAGTCGATTGTGTGCGACTGCTCGATCGGGACCGACTTGATCGACCCGTCCTCGTCCTGGTAGGGGATCGCGCTGCCGGCGGGGAGACCCACCTTGCCGCTTTGCAGGGCCGCGGGGACGTCGGAGTCCGGGACGTCGACAGGGGCGCCGGTGTCGAGCTGGTAGAGCTTCATTCGACCTCGTCCGGGATCGCTTCGACCGGGCCGAGCGCGACGTCGAGTGCACGGGCTATGGCGACGAGGCAGTCTCGCCACGTCTCTGGCTTGCCCTCACGGTGCGCGAGACGGATGGCCAGCTCGACGCGGAGCGACTCGGCGCGCTCGCGGGTCACGGCGTCGCCAGGTCAGCGGGCTGACCTTCCGTCGCCGCGTTCCGCATCGAGTCCGCCGTCGCGCGCGCCCGGTTCTTGAACGCGGTCACGCTGGCGTCGTCGGGGCGCCCGATTACCTGTTTGTTCACGTCCGAGGCGCCCATCGTGAGCGGGGGCGCGCGGCCAACGGCGGCGGTCGCGGCTCGCCCCAGGGCAGCAAGCCCGCGCTCGTTTGCGAGACTCGCTGAGCTGCGGAGGAAGTCTGGCGCGTTGCGGTCCCAGAAGTCGAGGCCATGCGTCGGCGTTGCCAGTGCCGCGTCGATGGCTGCGGCCTTCGGGTTGACTTTGCCCGCGCCTGGCTTCTCGGCGAGAGACGCGCCCCCAGCGCCGCTCAGCGCGCGGACGAACTCGGGGTAACTCATCGCCTTGCCGCCCTGCTTGGACAGCTCGCCCTTGGCGTACTCCAGATACATCTTCGCGATAGGGCCGCCCGCGCCGCCCGTCGTGACGTGCGCATAGAGCTTGGAGTCCTCGATCGCCTGCTTCCGCGCCACCTCCGCCCGTGCTGCGTCCGCTTGCGCCTTCTGCGACTCACCCTGTGACGCTTCGCCGTGGGCTGCGATCTGCTCGTCCACCTGCTGGAGCTTGACCGAGCGCGCCGCCGCCATGGCCTGATCCATGTTCCCGAAACGGCGATAGGCTTGCGCGAGGGCCGTGTCCATGTCGGACACCTTGCCTTTTTTGGCCTCGATCGCCTGCTTCTGCGAGTCGAGGTCGCGGTTGATCGCGCTGTTGATGATTTCCAGCGCCGCGTTCTGCCCGTGTCCGAGCGAGGCCCCGAACGCGCCGAGGGCTGCGGCGATCCCGTACGCGATGCGCGTACCCGTCGACGGCTTCCACCCGTACGCCTCGCCAGCCTTCTTCGCGTCGTTGCTAAGCGCGTCGCGACGCGCTTCCTGCTCGGTCAGGAATTTGTCGTGCGCGGCGGTCGCTGCGGCCTGTTCGTCGGCGCCTGTCTTGAGGACGTCGGCGCGCTGGAGGTGCCCGACGGTCGCGTCTTCGATCGCGTGCTGGCTCGCGGTGGCCGCGTCTTCATCGGCCGCGCGCTCAGCGCCTTCCGTGGCCTGAACGGCGCCGATCGTCCCCGGGGGCGCGTTGGCCACCCAGCCGGCTTTGCCGGGGACGCCTCCCATGCCTGGGACGGTACCGGCACCCGGCGCAGCAGCCGCCGACGCTGCCCCAGCGATCGGCTGCTGCTTGACGAGGTCCTTTGGATCCACGTGGTCAGCGCCGCCGACGAGCGGGGAATCGGGATCGCGATCGTGCGCGATCCGGGCGGCTTGATCGGGCGACATGCCGGCCATGCGATTCGGCTGCGGCGCGGACTTCGGGACCGTGACGAGCGGGTCGTCGGCGATCTCCGTCGCGCGCTCTGCTGCCTTCGCCGCCTTGCCGCTGGCAAACGGTTTCCAGCCCGCGGTCGCGTCGGCGACAGCCTGCGTCGGCGCAGGCTGTCCGCCGTTGAAGTTCGAGTAGGACGCGGCGAGAGGATCGTCGCTCTGGGTCTGAGCTTGGGCGAGACGGGCGAGCGATGCGGGGTCGTTGAAATTCGACGGCCCGATCGGCGCGTCGGCGAAATGGCCGTGCATGCCATGGGCGAGATCCATGTCCGCGAAGGCCGGCTGCGCGCCCGCAAAGCCGCGCTGCATCGGCATGGCCTGTTGAGGGGCGCGCTGCTGCATCGGCATCGGTTGACCTTGCGCCATCGGCCGCGCTGCCATCTGTGCCTGCATCGGCGAACGCTGGGCAAACTGCTGCATGGGCATGGGGCGCCCCTGCGCCATCTGCATCGGCGCCTGTTGCATCATGGGTCGCATCTGTTGCGGAGCCGGCTGCATGTCGGGTCGCGCGGCCATCGACGGATCCGCGGGCCGCATCGCCATCTGAGCCTGCGTCGTAGGGCCGTATCCGGGAGCGCCCGCGAGCTGGCCTGCTTGCGGCTGCGCACCAAACATGGGACGCCCTTGCGCCATCTGCATGTCATTCGCGACCGTGTGCTGTCGGCGCGGATCGTCCTCGCCGAGCGGGCCGGCGCCGTGCGGCTCGCGGAACGCCTGCTCGTGCTCCGAGCGCGAGAGCGGCTCGGTCGCCAGCTTGAGCGCGCGGCCCTTCTGGCGGTCCAGGGCGAGGATGAACGGATCGTGACCGGGGCCGCCGCTCTCCTCGCGGAGGGTCCAGGCTGCGGTACCCCCGGGCTCCTGTAGGTCGGCGTCGGCGGCGGCCAGCAGCCCCAGGCTGAGCAGCGCGCCAGCGCCGGATGTGCCTGCGCCCAACATGGCGTCGTTCTGCTGATTCGTGATCTGCTGCTGCGTGAGCCCTTGACCGCTCAGACCCAGCGCGTTGTTGGCCTGCGCCTCGTTGCCGGCGAGCTGCTGGCCGTAAACGTTGGCCTGCATGCCGGCGTAGTTCAGGTCTGTTCCCTGATTCGCGAGCGCCGTCTGCTGCGCGGCCTGCTGATTCGCGAGCGCCGTCTGCTCGTCGATCGCGCTCATCCCCTGCGCCTGCGTGCCCTCTTGGCCGTAGACGTTCCCTTGGGCACCGTAGAGCGAGCCTGCGGCGCCCGCTGCGGCCGTCTGCTGATTGATCGTGTCGATCGCGCTCTGCTCGGCCGCCCCTTGCCCCATCGCGACGCCCTGAGTCGAGGCGTTGCGATTCGCTGCCGAGGACGCGAGCGAGCCGGTCGCGGAGTGAGCTGCCGCCTGCTGCGCCGCGATGTTCTGATCCGTCGAGGCGTTCATTTGCGCCTGCGCCAGGTTCGGACCCGTGCCGTTCGCGATCGAGGTCTCGAAGCTCCCGAGTCCGCCGAGAGCGCCCGCTGTTCCTTGCTCCGAGTTGATGACGCCCTGCGAGCGGCCCCCGTTCGCCTGCGCGTTCGGGTTCTGCACCTGCGCCGCCGTCGCGTTCTGATCGCCATGAGCGTCGCCGCTGTACTGCGTCGCAAGGTCTCCGGCGTACTGATCTCCGGAGAGATTGCCGTACTGGTAGCTCGGACCCGTGCCGAAAGCGGCGGCAGCTTGCGCTGTCGTCGTTGTACCACCGTCCGCATACTTCCGATTGATCCCGGGCCGCAGCCGAAAGATATCCTTGGAGCTGTCCCCCCACGTCCGCGGGTCGAGCAGCTTCACGGGCACTCCGTCGCCGCGCAGGCGCGGGCGCACTCGGTTCCTCCGGCATCCTCACACTCGGCCATGCAGTTGCCCGTCTCGTAGCGCGCGCACGTGTCCGTCGGAGGCGAGGGCTCGACGCGGCCGGCGCACCCGAGGAGAGCCGCCCCGAGGCAGGTGGCGGCGACGGCGCACGTGAGCGCGGCGATCGTGACGAGAGTGGCGCGCAGAAGGATCATTGCTTCACCCCGACTCCAAGCTTGTCATAGACCGGGCCAATGGTCGAGAGGCTGAACGCGACGCCTAGCCAGCGCATCCCCTGGCCCGTTACCGCGACCCCTCCGGTCGGCGGCGCGTCCGAGACCTGGAGCCGGACTGCCATCGGCTGCGAGAGCGTCGCCGACGGCGAGATCCGCCACTGGCCTAGGCTCGTCGACTGCGCATGCAGGGCCGAATAAGCGAAGGTCCAGCTTTCGGAGGTCGAGGCGTAGTCATAGAACAGGGTCGCGTGGACGTCGCACGGGTCGAGCTGGCGGGAGAGACCCTGGACAAACTCAACCTGCCCCGCGCCCTGGAGGCCTCCCGGCTTGACGTCGGCGAGGGTGATCGTGGTCGTGATCCATTGCTGGAGCCCCGACGAGAGGGTATCGAAGCACGGGACCGCGCTCGACGCCGGGAGCTCCGCGTACACGAAGCCGTCGCTTCCGGCCGCTGTCCAGGATCCGCCGACTGGCACGATCGCGTGCACGATGGGGGGCGGGTAGAGCTGGCGCGACCACGCCTGCTGCACGTAATCGTAGGTGGCGACATAGCCGGACGAGAGGACAAAGCGGATCTGGGTCGTGAGCGGGACCGTCGTCGCAGCCAGGACCGTGACGGCCGGCGTCGTTGGGGTGGCCTGAAACCACTCCTGGACGACCTTGCCCACGCATGTCACGGAGAGACCCCGGTCAAGGAGGTAGAGGAGGCTGTTCGAGGGCGATTGAAAAAACACACCGCCAGGGAACTGGCCGACGGTCGGCACCGTGACGACGCTCCGCCAGTCGGCTGCGCCCGTGTCCGTCGGCACCTTGACGGCGGTCGTGAGGTCGGAGCCGAGCCCGGTGACGGCGGGCCCGTACCCCTCGACGTACCAGATCGACGTCGCGGAGAAGGCCACGATCTTGTCGTCCATGTCCGCGAGTGCCGTCAGAGGCTCCTGCGTGAACGAGAGAGTCAGGGACTCGTTGAAGTAGGGCGCGTCGCCCGCGTTGAAATTCGTCGAGTACCAGATCACGAGGCCCGTATCGTCGATCATCCAAAGCCGGTCCACATGGCGGATCATTGCGCGTGACGAGGGCGGGTTGATCGAGTCGAGGACGCCGCCGGTCGTGTACTGCAAGTCGCTCGTCGCGAGCGCGGCATCGGCGGTGTTGTCGGTTGCCGTCAGCGGGGTCGCGTACGCCGTGTCGATCGGGCTGCTGGCGATGGTCCCGTCGAAATAGAGGATCGTTTGATTCGCCTGCGATCGGTAGATCTCCAGGTAGACTTGGCGCGACGTGGCCCCCCCGAGCGGCCCCGTACTCGTTGCATACCGGCTCGTAAACGGCAGATCGACGGCGACGATCTGCACGGCGTCGTTGGTGCCGCCCAGAGTCACCTGCTGCGTCCAGAACGCGCTGCGGTGGATCAATCCAGACTCGTCCACTTGCGCCCAGCAAAAGGCGTACTGGTAGACGCCCAGCAAGGTCATCTGACCGCCCGTCGTCTGCGTGAGGCTCGTAATCACCGGCCACGAAAAAAAGGACAGCTCCGTCATGGCCGTGGACGTGAGAACGGCGGGCGTGCCGCACGACACGTAGGACTCCGCGTTGCTCTCGCAATACTGGAACGCGGTCGCGTCCGTGAAATCCCACTGCGCGATGTACCACGAGACCTGCGGCGAGATGCTCGCCGTCAGAATGCTGAACTCCTCGCCCTCCACGACGCCGATGATGCTGCGAAAGGTGCCTGACGCGGGGGTGCCGATGCCGCTCGGTACCGCCACGCCATCGCCTCCGGGCGCCGCTTGCCGAGGCGCCAGCGTAGCGGCGACGCGGGCGCGCACGGTGGCATTCGCGGTGTACGCCCCGGTGTCCATGAGCAGGACGCTCCGGAAATAGGCCGACGTCGGCGTGTTCTGCTGCGACACGGTGACCGGCACGTAGCAACGCGTATGGACCCCCACGGCCGCGCGGAACGGGCGGCCCGAAAAGAGCGCAGAGACCTCGCCCCCCGCCGTCAGCTCGGCCCCGTATTGCGCCGCCGCAGTCGCGGAAGATCCGGCGTTGTTGAACGCAACCTGCGTTGTGAATGCGACGTTTGGGCCGGCGCGCACGCCGGCAAGAAGGACCGCCAGCGCTGCGCTCAGCGGTTCAACGGCGAGGTAGAACGGAGTCTGATTCGACGCGTAGGACGGCATGGCCGTCGTGAACGTGAAGGACGCTGTGATGGGCGCCCACGTGGCCGCGACGTATACGCTGGCGACGTACTGGAGGAGCCCGCCGCTCGTTTGGATGCTCCAGAAAAACCACGTCACGCCCAGCGGGGCGTCGTACCGGCACGCCATCTTCGTGACGTTCGAGCCGGACCCTTGGTAATTGACGAGGACAGCGCTGGGGCCGATGCTGAGAAGAGGCAGGGACTCCAGCCGGATATACCGCGGCGAACTGGAGATCCCGTCCGCATCCTCCTGCGCGTAAAAGAAGAGGATCCCGGGGCCGCCGACCTCAGGGCTCGCGTCGAACGGCTGCCCTGCCTCGCAGTCCGTGACGAGGTTGCCGAACGTGAGATTCACGCCGTTCGCGTTGAAGGACCAGTAGAAGATCCTCGTGGTCGAAGTGATCGCGGCGAAAATCACGAACGTGTTGGCCGCAAAAACGACAATGGGCGGCCCGGCGCTCGTGTTGATCTGGGTGACCGGAACGATGAACGAGCCGGAGGCGATCGACTGCAACGCGTAGTAGACGTTGCCGACGGCATCGAGCCACACGATCATGCGCCGTCCGGCGCCCTCGGCCATCGTGTGGCCCTGCCCGTTGCCGGGCAGTGTGAGCGCTGGCGTGCGTGTGGCGACGCATGGCGGGACAAGCGCGCGCTCGGTCCAGCCAGGCGTCGCCCCGTCCGGAGCGTAGCCGTAGAGAGCGTCGCCATCGGTCACGAGCACTTCGGACTGGCGAGACAGCATCTTGACCGGGGCGCCCATGGCGGAACCGGACAGGACGGCGCTGGCGAGCGGCGCGATCCCGAGCCTCTTATCCACCGTGTCATCCGCGTTGTAGACGCCGTTCACGACGTCGACCATGTTCGCGTTCGGATCGAGGTATTCCCGCGCGAGCTTTTGGTTGGGTCCGCC
>Ga0302235_10003296_pt1 | contig 11398 bp, 7 predicted proteins | sample II_Palsa_N3_3_FD_193577 | JGI IMG/M metagenome (GOLD analysis project Ga0302235, IMG submission 193577) | Peat permafrost microbial communities from Stordalen Mire near Abisko, Sweden - II_Palsa_N3_3 | ecosystem: Environmental > Terrestrial > Soil > Palsa > Peat permafrost | place: Sweden... | reverse complement strand
TGCCTGCTGCTGCAGCGCATAAGGGGACAGGCTGCCCTGGGCCAGAGCCGAAGGCATCGCGGAAAATCCCGGGCCCTGCAGGGACTGGACCTCTCCGCCCTCTTGGTTCGCGGCGATGAAGAAGCGAACCCTGCCGGTAGCCAGCGATTGATATGCGCTAGTCAGTTGCTGGAGTCCGGCTACGCCCGCCGTCAGGTTGCCCGCGGACAGCAACGAGCCGAAGTGATACGCCGCGACCGCCTGGGCGACGTCGGAGACCGGGTCTCCCGCGATGCCGACCAGGAACAACTGGCCGACCCGCTGGGCTTCGGTCATACGAGAGAAGACCTGAGCCGAGCAGGAGGGTGGGGCTGGCTGAGGCGACGACTCGCTCGCGCTGGGCCGAACCGGGTCCAGGCTTCCCCCGGTGGGCGAGGGCTTCCCGGCGGCGACGACAGCGCTGGTTGAGGCGGCGCCACACCCGGAGCTGGCTAGCACAAGGAAGAGTGCAGACGCCGAGAGAAGCAAGGTCCGCGGACGCCGCGTCATTCCGCTGCGATGGCCATCGCTACCCGGCTGCGGTCGCGGGCCGGCATGAGCCCGCCATGACCCTAGCCGCATCGTGCTAGCGGCATTGCTTTGACTCGTATGCTCGCCACCCCCGAAGTACGGTACCGGCATGCCAAACGTTGGCCACACTACCTGCGATCGCCGCTGGTGACAGGAGGAAACTGGCTACGCCATGCCGAAGCAGGAATTCATCAGGCCTGAGTGACCCGCTGGATGGCGGCCAGCCAGGCCTGTGCCAGCGAGATGCCAAGCCCGGACTCATTGAGATCGAACGTGGCCGCCTCGATGCTGACGATCCGCCATCCATCGCTGAAGGCGGCACGCAGTTCGTCCTGGCGTACCCGGCGCGGGCCGAGGGTCCCGGGCTGCCGGTCGCTGAAGCAGAGTAGGTGGCAGTAACCGCCATCGCGCAGCACCGACGCCAGGCTGGCGACATACCCGACGCAGTCTTTGTCGTCGAAGACATGGAAGACCCCGCTGTCGATGACGACGTCGAACATCAGGCCCAGGTCTGGAAGCCGCAGGGCGTCGGCAACTTCGAAGCGGGCCGTCAGGCCTCGTTCGGCGGCCTTGCCCCGGGCCCGCTCGATGGCATGGACCGACACATCTATGCCGATGGCGTCCGCGCCGTGAGAGGCGGCCAGCAGGGTCTGCTCCCCGGTGCCGCAGCCGGCGTCCAGCAGCCGCCCGCTCAGCAGCCCTCTTTCCCCCAGCCGCACGAAGGCAGGCTGCGGCCGGCCGGTGTCCCACGGCGCGGGCTTGCTCGCCGTGTAAGACGCATCCCAGCTCGGCGTGGTCATTGCCTCAGTATCGGCCTTCGCCCCGGTCGCTGAGCCAATCGGCCTTGATTCGGTATTGTCTGTTGACAGATCATCTGTGCACAGTCAAAATATCGGCCATTCAACTGATACTCGGGAGAAATTATGTGGGAGTACGAGCACAGCGTCGAGACCACCGCCGCCCCCGGGGCACTCTGGCAGCACTGGTCCGACATGGCGACGTGGCCGCAATGGAACGCCGGGATCGAGACCATCGACGTCGAAGGCCCGTTTGCCGTCGGTACCACCTTCACGATGACGCCGCCCGGGGATGAGCCGATCCGCATGCGCCTGGTGGAGATCAAGCCAGGCGAGTCGTTCACCGACGAGATGGACGCGGGTGATTTCGTGGTGCGGACGCAGCACCGGCTTGAGCCTACGGCCACCGGACTGACCAGGATCGTCTACCGGACGGAGATCACCGGCGAGGCCGCCGACCACATCGGCCCCGAGCTCGGTCCGCAGATCACGGCCGACTTTCCCGAGGTGCTCGCGGGGCTGGCGAAGCTGGCCGAGGGCTAGGCTGTGCCGCTTGACCCCGAGCAAAGCCCGGGATTCCTGCTGTGGCATGTGACCCTGCGCTGGCAGCGCGAGATCGCCGCGGCGCTGGCACCGCTTGACCTGACCCACGTGCAGTTCGTGCTGCTGGCCACTGCTTGGTGGCTGAACTCGCGGGGCGAGGACCCGAACCAGCTCAGGCTGGCCCGGCAAGCGGGCACCGACGTGAAGATGACCTCAGAGGTCCTGCGCAAGTTGGAGGTTAAGGGCCTGATCACGCGTACGGTGGACGTCTCCGACACCCGGGCCAGGAAATTGCGGGTCACTGACCGCGGCACCGGAGTGGCCATCCGGGCGCTAGCCGTCGTGGAGGCCGCGGACGCCACGTTTTTCCAAGCCGCGCCCGACCGGGACGCCCTGCTGGCGATGCTGCGACCACTCGCCAAGGCAACCAGGCGTCCTGATATACCGGTCACATGACCGCGGATAGTGTGCCCGGGCAGATGCGTTCGGCCGCGATGGCGCTGCTAGGCGCCTTGGATGCGGAGCAGCGGAGGCTAGCGGCCCAGCCCTTCACCGACCACGCCGCCCGGCGCTGGCTGGAGTACCGGCCGCGGCACCGCCCAGGCGCCTGCATCGCCGAGCTCAGCGTGCCCGGCCGGAAGGCCGCGCACCGGCTGCTGGCCACCGGGCTGAGCGAGCATGCGTACGCGCAGGCGATGGGCATCATCGCTCTCGAGGAGGTCCTGGACCGGCGGGAAGACTGGCAGCGAGGCCGACACAGCGGGGACTACTGGGTGAACGTGTTCGGCGATCCGGCGGGCGATCAGCCCTGGTCCTGGCGTTTTGAGGGGCATCATCTATCCGTGACGATGACCGTGGCGAAGGACGAGATCTCCCCTGCTCCGGTCTTCCTCGGCGCCAACCCGGCCTGCGTCAGTTATGCCGGGCGCCCGGTGTCCCGGCCGCTGGCGCCCGAGGAAGACCTGGTGCGCGCGCTACTTGACGTGATGGGTGCGGAGGGCCGTTCGGCCGCTGTCGTCGCCATCCAGGCGCCCTACGACATTCACACCAGTACCAATCCCCGCGCTCGGGAAGGCATCGAGCCGCTAGGCGTTCCGGCCGGCCGGCTCGGGTCAGGTGCGCGGGCGGTGCTGGCTCAGCTCGTCGCGCTCTACCTCGACCGGCTGCCTGCCGACCTTGCGGCCCGTGAGGCTGCGCGCGCTGCCGGCGCAGAACTGCACTTCGCCTGGGAGGGACCGCTGACTCCGGGCGCTCGGCACTACTACCGGGTACAGGGCGATGACCTGCTCATCGAATACGACACTACCGATGATGGTAACCACGCGCATACCGTGCTGCGCCGCCCCCGCAGCGACTTCGGGGCTGACGTGCTCGCGGCGCACTACGAGCAGGCACATCGCTGACGCCGTTAGCGGCTGATCGTCCCGAGCGGGTCCCGGTCCGCGAGGGTGGCATCGTCCCGGTCGGTGGCGATGGTGAGGTCGTGCCAGGCGGCGTCGGAGCGGCCCGGGCCGCGGTGGCCGCCGCGGCATATACCTAAGCCTCGCCGGCCCTGGCCAGGGCTCTACACCTCCGACCCGGAAATCGCGCGTCAGGGGGTGCAGGCGAGGTGGACCGGCTTAGACGTAGGGCTCTGCTTGCCCGCGGCATCCGTGACCCAGACTTCGATGGAGTCCGAGCGCGGCTGGTCGGTGCCGCAGCCTTCGTTGAACGGGTAGCTGATGCTGCCTATCTCGACGATGCCAGCGCCGGGGCTGGAGAACGGATAGCTCACTTTCCCTATAGGCGACCCATCCACCCCCATGAACCCGAAACCGTTGGCATTGTTGCCCTGATCGGTGTAGTAGAAATCGACGTACACCATGGCGCCTTGTTGATAGGTGTAGACCCTGGTGACATCCAGGGGGGCGGAAGGTGTGGGAGCTAGTGCGGACGGGGAGGGACTCGTCAATGCCGGCGCGGTTGGCGTGTCGTTGGCCGAGTGGCGGGGCGCGGTGATCAGGGCGTAGTCGACCCCGGCAGATGCCGCAAGGAGTCCCCCGACAACGCACGCCGCAGCCAGTGGCCGCCACAAGGGGTTCCACGGCTTCCGGCGGTCACCGTCGCCCCATTGCGGCTGGTCACCGAGGACCAGCTGATCATCGGGCTCTGCCTGGTCAACGGCCGGCGTCTGGCCGTCGCTGCGCACCCGATCATCCGGGCGTAGCTGGTCACCGGTTTCTGCCTGGTCGCCCAGCAGGGGCTGATCACCCGTCTGTACCTGGTCGTCTCGGTGAAGCTGGTCGGCGTCCCGCTGTGCTTCGGCATCCGGCTGTGCTTCGGCATCCGGCTGTCCTTCGGCGTCCCGCTGTGCTTCGGCATCCGGCTGTGGTTCGGCATCCGGCTGTGCCTCGGCATCCCGCTGCAGCTGATCGGTTGGCGGCATCCGATCACTGGCTCGCGGCTGAGCATCGGTCCGCAGCTGGTCATTCGGCTTCGCCGGAGCGCTTGGCTTCGCGTGCCTGGGCAGAACCACTGCATCCTGCGCCGCGCTCCCCATGGTGACCGTCAAAGTGCTGCCTATGCCGCCCTTCCGGTCGTCTTCGCCCTTGGGCGAGAGATCCCGGGGGAACATTCGCATGATCGAGTCGGGAAGCCAGTCCGTCGCGGCCTGCAGGGCGCCCAGCTCAGCCAGCAAGCTCGCGGGAGTAGGGCGTTGGCTCGGATCCTTGGCCAGGCAACGTTCGACCAGCGGGCGGACTTCGGGCGGCACTTTGCCAAGGCTCGGCGTGCCATGGATCACGCGATCGAGCAGCTCGATGGGTGATCCGGTGCCGAACGGTCTTTCTCCCGAGGCCGCGTAGGCGAGCACCGCACCCAGGCTGAACACGTCGCTGCGCGGCCCGACCTTCTTCCCCAGGGCCTGTTCGGGTGACATGAACCCGGGCGAGCCCATCACCAGACCCGGGTGCGTCAGCGGCGCCGTCTCCGCGGCATGGGAGATGCCGAAATCGATCACCCGTGGCCCGTCCTCGGCTAGGAGCACGTTAGACGGCTTGAGGTCACCATGCACCACGCCCGCGGCATGGATTGCGTTCAAGCCCTCGGCCAGGCCTGCGGCCAGCGCCAGCACTGACTTGGCGGACAGCGGGCCGTGGCCCTTCACCGTCTCGGCCAGCGACGGACCAGCCACGTACGCGGTGGCCAGCCAGGGCACCTGGGCATCCACATCCGCGTCCACGACCAAGGCGGTGAACAGGCCGTTTACCCTTCGTGCGGCTGAGACCTCTCTACTAAACCGGGACCGGAAATCAGGATCGGCGGCAAGTTCGGCGCGGATCATTTTCACCGCTACCGGGCGGCCGCCGGCCGACATGGCCAGGAATACCCGCCCCATGCCGCCAGAGCCGAGCTGCCCTACCAGCCGGTAAGGACCGATCAGCCGCGGATCCGCAGGCTGCAAAGCCCTCACCATGCTAAATCCCACCCCAACGTCTGTAATGACGCTCTAGATGTCATATCAGCCAGGGCAATAATAATGGCCGGGTGCCGACCTGCACGGGGACAAAGGAGCTATTAAGTTCACCGTTATGCATGCCCGTTTCTCCCTTAAGGCACACTGGTAACAGAGGTCACTCTGGTAGCACGAGTCTAGGTGAGGGACAGCCGAGGCTCCCGCCACGACGTGTCAACCTCGCGCGGACGGCACCGGTGAGGTGGACGGTGACGGGCTCGGCGCCGGTGACGTAGACCGTGATGGGCTTGGTGCCGGTGAGGTGGACGGTGACGGGCTCGGTTTCGGTGACGGAGATTTGGTCGGGGACGGGGAGGACGTTGGGTTGGTGGCGGTCGGCGACACCGGCGGGACCGGCGACTTAGACGGCGACGGCGAGGTACTCCTGCCGGGCGACGGCGTGCCCGGCGACGTGAGGGTGTCTATCACCGGGACGATGTCCGCCGGAGCCACGCCGGGCAAGTCGCTCGGTGACGATGACGCCCTCGAGGGCGATATAGATGGCGACGCACCCGGGGACGAGGCCGGTCCGCCCGCCGGGGTGCCCCGCGTCGCCGCGACCCTGGGCTGGGCGGCGGGCGGATGCTTGGCCGCGCCGGACAGAGCGAAGCTGACCGCGGCTGACGCCGCCAGAACGCTGACCGCCACTCCGGTCGCCACCAGCGGTCGCCACCAGCGACGCCCCGACATCTGGTCTCGGCCGGGCGACCGGGTCGGCCGGAGCCAAGGGCGCCCGGAAGCGGCTCGCCCGGGCCCGGGCGCTTCCTGCGGAGAAGCTGGGCTAACAGCGGCGGCCACCCGAACCGGATTCGGCCCGAGGTACTCCTGAACCGGATTCGGCACCAGGTACTCGGCGAATGCTCCGATGGCCGCGTCAGGCAGCCAGCCGGTCGCGGATTGGACGGCCGCCACCTCGGCCAGCAGTTCGTCGGCGGTGGGCCGGTCAGCGGGCTCCTTGGCCAGGCAATGCCCGACCAGAGAGCGCAGTTCGATGGGCAGCCGATCCAGATTCGGCTGGCTGTAGACGAGCCGGTAGGCCAGCTCGGGACTCGACCCTTCGCCGAACGGCCCCTGGCCTGTGGCGGCGAACGCGAGCACCGCACCGAGGCTGAACACGTCGCTTGGCGGCCCGATATCCTTGCCCATGGCCTGCTCAGGAGACATGAACCCGGGCGAGCCGACCACCAGGCCCGCTCCCGCCACCGACACAGCCTCCGCGGCGCGCGAGATGCCGAAGTCAATCACCCGCGGCCCGTCTTGGGACAGCAGGACGTTGGAGGGCTTCAGGTCACAGTGCACCACGGATGCGGCGTGAATCGCGCTCAGGCCCTCCGCCAGCCCCGCCGCGAGCGCCAGCGCCGAACGGGCTGACATCGGCCCGTGACCGGTGACCGCCTCAGACAGCGCGGGCCCGCTGACGTAAGCCGTAGCCAGCCAGGGCACCGGACCGTCCACATCCGCGTCCACCACCAGGGCGGTGAACAGGCCGCTCACCCGGCGGGCCGCGGCGACCTCCCGGCCGAACCTGACCCGGAACTCCTGATCCGCGGCCAACTCAGCCCGGATCACCTTCACCGCGACCGGTCGACCGCCCGCCGACAGGCCCAGAAATACCTGTCCCATGCCACCGCAGCCAAGCTGTCCAACCAGCCGGTACGGACCGATCAGCCGCGGGTCCCCTGGCTGCAAGCCCCGTGCCACGTTGCGCCACCTAACGTCAGCCAAAGCCCCTTTTGCCGACATACGTGCAAAGCCAGCCTAATGGCTAGGCGCAAAGATGCATCCGGGGAAGATATCTCTATTCGGACACGTAATTCCGGTGGTCGGATGACGTTACTTCGGCTGCCACATCAGTCCCACGAGTAACACAACCGGGGGCACCCGAAATGACATGTCACCATTTGGTTGCGTAACTTTTAATGAAAAGTTGATAACACTTATTTCGCCTCAGGTCACGGCGGCGGGCCGGCCCGTCACCCGCGCCGCAGGGCAGGCCGGCGCGCCGCTCGCTCAGGCCGAGATGGCCGGGAGATGGCAATACGGCACTATAGGCCCCCGAGACCCCGCAGCAGGCGCACGCTGTCAGCGGCGCTGAGCGCGGACGCACGCAGCAGCGCGAACGCGCGGATGTAGCGGGCGACGTCCGCCTGGCTCTCCAGGTAGACGCCGCCCGATAGCGCCTCCACGTAGACCACGCCCAGGCTGGGCGCATCGGAAAACCGCAGGATCGCGAGAGATGCGCTGCCTGCAGCGGCATGCGCCCCGGCCGAGAACGGCAGGACCTGAAGGGTGAGGTCGGGAAGGTCCTCGCTCAGCTGGACGAGGTGGCGGATCTGCCCGGCCAGGACGCCAGGGCCGCCGACCTCCTGGTGCAGGGCGCCTTCGCCCAGGATGACCCACAGACGCCGACCCGAAGAACCCGAAGAACCCGAAGGCTTTCCGGTCAGCACGCCTTGCCGCCGCACCTGCATGGCCGCGATGGCATCTTCCCGCTGCCCGGCGGCGGTGTCGCCGGGCTCGGCGGCCGTGTAGCCGGGCTCGGCGGCAGCGATGGCGCGGGCGTAGTCCTCGGTTTGCAGCAGGTCGGGCACGAGCTGGGCCTCATACGCCATGATCTCCGAGGCCACCGACTCCATGATGACGTAATCCAGGCACGCCTCGGAGAGGCTGCCCGCATAGGCATGCCACCAGCCTCGCTGGCCGCCACGGCCGGCGATAGCCAACAGCGCGGCCTGCTCGCTCTCCGGCACGCCGTACTCGGTCAGCAGCTCGCGCAGTTCCTTGGGCCTGATACCGCGCTGGCCGGTTTCGATCCTGCTGATCTTCGAACGGTCGCACTCAAGCACGCGCGCCGCGTCTTCGAGCGCGTAGCCGACATGCTCCCGGTACCGGCGCAAGGCGCCTCCGACGAGGCGGCGCCGTACGGGGGGTTCTCCGGTCACGGTTCCTGCCTTCCTGCGGTTCATGCTCCGCATAAGCGAACATTGTGCTACTCAGAGCAGAACGTAGCATCTGATGTAGTCCACAGGCGGGTAACGACACGCCCGGACGCGGGTCGAGATGTCGCGGCCCGGCGAGGCGAACCCAGCTAGGTGAGGCGGACCCAGCTACCGGCCAGGATTAGGCGCTGAGCCGGTCGAGGGCCGCGAGCACGCGGTTCTCGGACACGGGAGCCTGGGTCCCGAGGGTCTGGGCGAACAGGCTGACCCGGAGTTCCTCGAGCATCCAGCGCGCCTCGTGCAGATCGCCGTCGAACGGCCCCGTTCGGCTCTGGAGGCCTGCGCCGCGCAGCTCCGTTACCGCGTGGGCGTATGCCTGCTCAACCCGCTGGGCGATAGCCATGTTCGCCGCGTCGCGTGCCGGGTTCTCCGGCAGCTTGTCCAGCCGCCGCTCTATCCCCTGCAGGTAACGGGCCAGGTGCGGGAGCCGCCGGTAGCCAGTGGCGGTCACGAACCCCGGAAAGATAAGCCCGGCCAGCTGGACGCGCATGTCGGCTACGGCCGGCCGTGCGGCATCGCCCCGGACGTCGTCCAGGCGGGTCTCGATCGCGTGCGACAGGCGCAGCGCAACCTCGACTCGCCGCACGACATCTCCGGTCACCTCGTGCAGGCGGGACCGGACCGCGGCGCAGAGCCGCTCGAAGCCGTCGCGATCGGTGGCCGGACCGCCCGCCTCGGCCATCAGGTAGTCGGCGGCGCAGCTGATGCAGTCGGCGAACAGCGCCGCGACGCCGCCGTGCGGGTTGTGGCTGAGCGCCAGCTTCGCCCGCGTCGGCAAACCGTCGGCGATCGATTTGACCGGCGACGGCGCGCCAAGCAGGATCAGCCGCCGGGTCCCCGCCCACATGGCCGTGCGCGCCGCAGCCTCGGTCTCGAACAACCGGACGTCGACGGTGCTGCCCGCGTCGAAAAGGGCCGGGTAAGCGACCACGGCGCCTTCGGTGAAGATCTTGGGCAGCGCACCGAAGTTCCACGAGGTCAGCCCCGAGCGCGTGATCCCGCGTGCCGCCTGCGACAGCACGGCCCGCAGCCGGGGCCCGAGTTCGCGCTGCAGCTCGCCGACATCCTTACCCTCGGCCAGAACGCGGTCCCCGTCGGTCACCCGGACCGTAATCCGCAGGTACGGCGGCAGTTTGGCGGTATCCCAGGCGTCCCGCGGCACATTGACGCCGCGCAGCGACCGCAGCTCGCGGGCGACCGCATCCCGCAGGTCTCCGGCCGGCGGCCCGAGGCGGCTGGTGACCTCCCGGGCCACATCGGGCGCCGGGACCAGGTCGCGGCGAAGCGCCTTGGGCAGCGACCGGATCATCTCGGTGACCAGTTCGGTGCGCAGCCCGGGTACCTGCCAGGAGAACTCGGCCGGGTCCACCTGATTGAGCCTGCTCAGCGGGATGTCGACGGTCACGCCATCGGCCTGGCTGCCGGGCTCGAAGGCATAGGAGAGCGGCAGCACGCCGGCCGGGGAGTCGTGGGCGGACTCCGACGTCCAGCTGTCCGGGTAGGCGTCCGCGCTGATCTCGCCGGCGTCGTCGCTGAGCAGATCGCTCGCGGTGAACGTCAGCAGGCCCGGATCGGCCCGGCGGGCCTGCTTCCACCAGGTATCGAAGTGCTGGGCCGAGACCACGTCCACGGGTATCCGCGCGTCGTAGAAGGCGAAAAGCTCATCCTCGCCGACGACCAGGCCCCGGCGGCGGGCCCGGTGCTCGACCTCTTCGGCCTCGGCCAGCAGCCGCCTGTTCTCGGCGAAGAACTTGTGCGAAGTCTGCCAATCACCTTCGACAAGCGCGCGGGAGATGAACAGGTCCCGCGCCGCCGCCGGGTCGATCCGCCCATAGCTGACCTTGCGGTCCACCACCAGCGGCACCCCGTACAGGGTCACCTTCTCCAGCGCGACCGCGCCGCCGCGCTTCTTCTCCCAGTGCGGCTCGCTGTAACTGTGCTTGACCAGGTGCCCGGCCAGTGGCTCCACCCATTCGGGCTCGATCCGCGCCACCGTCCGTGCCCACAGCCTGGAGGTCTCCACCAGCTCGCCCGCCACGATCCAGTCCGGTCCCTTCCGCGCCAGGCTGGAGCCGGGAAAGATGCCGAACCTGGCGTTGCGCGCGCCGAGGTACTCGGCCCGGGGCCGACGACCCGAAAATCCGGAAGAGCCGGGGCTCGCCCCGGTCCCGGCGCCCGACGCCGAGGCGGCCGGCCGGGACGACTCGGACGCCAGCAGCTTCATTCCGATCTGGGACAGCAAGCCAGCTAGGAGTGAGGCATGCACCCGTGCCCGTTCCGAAGAAGAAGAGCTGACCGTCACGCCGAGGTCGCCGGCCAGCCTTTGCAGCTGTCCGTGCAGGTCCTGCCACTCGCGGACGCGCAGGTAGTTCAGGTACTCGGCGCGGCACATCCGGCGGAAAGCCGAGGAGGAAAGCTCGCGCTGCCGCTCGGCCAGGTAGTCCCACAGGTTCAGATAGGCGATGAAGTCCGAGTCGGGGTCGGCGAACCGGCGATGCTTGTCGTCGGCCGCCAGCTGCGCGTCCATCGGCCGCTCACGGGGATCCTGGATGGACAGGGCGGCCGCGATGATCAAGACCTCGCGGGTGCAGCCGTTCCGGTCGGCCTCCAGGATCATCCGGCCGATGCGCGGATCCACGGGCAGGCGGGCCAGCTTGCGACCCAGACCGGTGATCCGGCCGTCGGCGAACGCGTTCAACTCGGTGAGCAGGGTCAGCCCGTCGGCGATATTGCGGGCGTCGGGCGGTTCGATGAACGGGAACTTCGGGACGTCCCCCAGGCCGATGGCCGCCATCTGCAAGATCACCGAGGCCAGGTTCGTCCGCAGGATCTCGGGGTCGGTGAACTCGGGCCGCGAGGCGAAGTCTTCCTCGGAGTACAGCCGGATGCAGATGCCGTCCGCGGTGCGCCCGCAGCGGCCCTTGCGCTGGTTGGCCGAGGCCTGCGAGATCGGCTCGATCGGCAGCCGCTGTACCTTGGTCCGGTGGCTGTACCTGGAGATGCGCGCGGTGCCCGGG
>Ga0302235_10003291_pt1 | contig 11419 bp, 10 predicted proteins | sample II_Palsa_N3_3_FD_193577 | JGI IMG/M metagenome (GOLD analysis project Ga0302235, IMG submission 193577) | Peat permafrost microbial communities from Stordalen Mire near Abisko, Sweden - II_Palsa_N3_3 | ecosystem: Environmental > Terrestrial > Soil > Palsa > Peat permafrost | place: Sweden... | reverse complement strand
GAACGTGGCTATGCCCGGCAGCGCCAGCGTATAGGTGAAAAACCGCGCCACTGACCAGTTACGCCCCGATTGCACCAGCAACCGGTCGATCGAATGGATGCGCGGCACTTTTAGCAGCCACTGGGTCAGCAGCGGCGAATCGCTCAGCATCCGCGCTTTCAGGATCGACATCGATCCAATGCTGCTCGTGGCACCCGCCGACATCGCGCGAATGCGCTGATCGAGCCGCTTGACGCCGGCCCCGTGATGGCTGTTCCACCACACGTAGCCCGCTTCGATCACCAGCACCACCGCGAAAAACAGCAACACCGCAAAGCCTAGAAATAACCTGTTCATGACGTGCTCCCGAATCCCGGTTCAGACTTCATAGCGTTTCTGCGGATCGTAGATGTCGTCCGGCACCGTCACGCCGAAGGCCTGCAACCGTTCACTGAATTGCGGCCGCACACCCGTCGCGCAGAAATAGCCTTTGACGCGCCCCTCGCTATCGAGCCCCGTGCGCTTGAAGGTGAAAATCTCCTGCATGTTGATCATGTCGCCTTCCATGCCGGTGATTTCCTGAATGCTCATCAGCTTGCGACGGCCGTCGGTGAGGCGCGATGCCTGCACGATCACGGTGATCGCCGAGGCCACCTGCTGGCGCATCGCCTTGGCCGGCAGCGCGAGGCCCGCCATGCTGACCATGTTTTCGAGCCGCACCAGCGCATCGCGCGGCGTGTTCGCATGGATCGTCGCCATCGAGCCTTCGTGGCCGGTGTTCATGGCGTGCAGCATGTCGAGCGCCTCGCCGCCGCGCACTTCGCCGAGGATGATGCGGTCCGGGCGCATCCGCAGTGCGTTCTTCACGAGCGAACGCTGGCTGATTTCACCCTTGCCTTCGATGTTCGGTGGTCGCGTTTCGAGGCGTAGCACGTGTTCCTGGCGCAGCTGGAGTTCGGCGGCGTCTTCGATCGTCACGATCCGTTCGTCGGACGGAATGAAGCCCGACAACAGATTCAGCATCGTCGTCTTACCGCTGCCGGTGCCGCCTGAGATCAGCACGTTGATCTTTGCCTTGATGAGCGCTTCGAGCAGGTGTGCCATCGGCGAAGTGAATGTCTGGTATTCGATCAGGTCCGAAACCTTCAGCGGATTGACCGCGAAACGCCGGATCGACAGCAGCGGGCCGTCGATGGCCGAAGGCGGAATGATCGCGTTGACGCGCGAACCGTCGGCGAGGCGCGCATCGACCATCGGCGTGGATTCGTCGATGCGCCGTCCCACCCGCGAGACGATCTTCTCGATCACCTTCATCAGATGCGCGTTGTCGTAAAACTGCACGTCCGTGACCTCGAGTTTGCCGCGCCGCTCCACATAGACGTGGTGCGCGGTGTTCACGAGAATGTCCGAGATGGTCGGATCTTTCAGAAGCGGTTCGAGGGGGCCGAGGCCCAGCATCTCGTCCTTGACGTCCTGCACGAGCGTGCGTCGTTCGACGTCGTTCATCAGGATGTTGCCTTCTTCGATCAGCTTGTTGACCAGCTGCGTCAACTCGCGTCCGACCTGTTCTGGTGACAGATGCTGTAGCTTGTCGAGCTCGACACGCTCGATGATGGCCTCGTGGATCTCCATCTTGAGCTGCAGATAGGCGCGGCGTGCCATGCCACCTTGCGAAGCCGGATCGGTCGCGCCGTTCGTTTGTTGCACCGCGGGCCGCTCGACGACGGCGGCATCTGCCATCGCGAAGCTCGGCGCAATCTGCGCCTCGGCGGCTTGCTTGAAAAGGTGTTCGCGCAGTGACATGGCGGTGCTCCGGTTCTAATCTTAGGTGGGGCGTTCGAGCCGTTTCGGCTGAATCGAGGCGGCTTCAGGCCGGACTCGGCTGAGCCCGCGGTTTCGAGCGGAACAGCTTCGTGAGCATGGTGTTACCCGACGCTTTCGGCGCCGGTGCGAGGGTCTCGGCGAGTTCGGCGAGACTCTTCGAAATCGGACTGTTCTTGTGCTGCTTGATCACCGGCACGCCCTGATTTATCGCATCGAGTACCGGACGGGCATCGTTAGGCAGTGCGTTGTAAACCTTGACGCCAATTACCCCTTCCACGGTCTTCAGGTCGATCCGGCCGCGCTTCTCATGCCGGTTGAGGAGAACCCGCACGCGCTCACCGGGATAGCCGAGCGACTGGAGCAGTCCCAGCAACTTCTGCCCGGCTCGAATGTGCGGCACGCTCGATTGCAGCACCGGGAAGATCAGATCGCTGTGGTCGAGCGCGAAGATCGAGACGGGGTTCACACTCTGGCCGACATCGAAGAGTACGAAGTCGTACTGACGGCGCACCAGCTTTACGATCTGCTCGAGATGCGGCACCTTGATATCGACGGCCTTCACCGGGTCGCCCGCGCCGGCCAGTACATCGAAGTTGGGGTACGCATGGGTCAGGCAGGCATCGAAAAACGACGCGTCCAGACGGTCGATCTGCGCGCAGACTTCGGCGATGGTCGCCGGCGGGTTCTTGTCGCAGACCAGATGGGCCGCGTCGCCGAACTGCTGGTTCAGATCAACCAGCAGCACGCGCTTGTCGCGCAGCGTCGCGAGGGCATAGCCGAGGTTGACGGCAACGAAGGTGGTGCCGCTGCCGCCCTTGGACGAGACGAACGACAGTACCTTGCCATCGCGATGATCGGCCTCGGCACGGCGTCCGGCGACGCGCTTGATATCGGCAATGAAACTGTCGCGATCGATTGGCCACAGCGCGACGTTGCGCACGCCAGCGCGCATCGCCTGCATCAGGACCTCGTGCGAGGGCTCAGGCGTGATCAGCGTGCAGACCAGTTCGCGATGGCGGCTCGACAGCTTTTCGAGCGCATCGATGTCGTCCTGCGTGAGGTGGTAGCCGTCGAAGATCAACAGATCGGTGGTTTGCAGCGCGTCCTTGTCGGCGCACACCTGTTGCAGCCCGTTCGCAAGCGTCTTGAGCTGATGCCCGATGCCGCTCGCGGCGATCACGGCGGTGATCTGCTGGCTACGCCCTGGGTCCGATGAAACTAACAGGATATTGATCATTTCTTGTGCTCCACTTCACTTGTCCACTGCCAGCCGTGCTACACCGCAGCGATGATTACGGCGACCCGGTGGTCGAACCCGAGGAACCGAGGCCGACACCAAACGGTGAGCTCACAACCACTGGTTGCGAGAACGACTTGTCGTAGCGGAACATCGAGGCCGCCGCCGCACCGCCGTCGACGCCGGTGACCGGATCGGCATTGGTGCCGGCCTGCGGATTGAGCACCTGCGAGGCGCTGATCTGCTGGACGGTCTCGCCGAAGTGCGCGTCCCACTGTGGCGTCGAGGTCAGGCAGCCGGCGAGCGACAGGCTGATGCCTGCACAGACGCTGGCGCGAATCAATGTTTTGAGCGTTTTCATGTTCGGCCCCAGTTCAAGGTGAAGTTCGTGAGCGCTGCCGGAGCGCTCAAGGCGCTTTCGCGGTAGCGACCGGCATCATCACGCCGTGATCGGGCGTGGCGTCAGGAAGCGCCGTAGCAACCGGAGTAGCCACCGCGACCGGAGTCGTCACAGCAGGCGGAGCGGCGGGAACAATCGGAGCAACTGGAGCAGCCACTGCCGCATTCGATCCCGGCAGCGCGGATTGCGGTGCACCTGCAGCCGGCGGCGGCGTGTGCGGCGTCTTGCCTTCCATGTTGCCGGTCAGCAGCACACCTGCCTCGCTGACGTCACCGAAGCGGTCGGTCGGCAGTGTGTAGTCGGCCGGCAGTGGCTTGACGAGGTGCGGCGTCACGACAAAGACCAGTTCCGTGCGGTCTTGCTGGAAGTTCGTGCTGCGAAACAGCGCACCCAGAACCGGCACTTCGCCGGCGCCCGGCAGCGCGTTGATCGTGCCCGTGATGTTGTTCTTGATCAGGCCGCCAATCGCGAAGCTCTGACCGTCCATCACCTGCAACGTGGTGGAAGCTCGACGCGTCGTAATGAGCGGCAGCACCGAGGTGGTGTTGTTGGTCGACGAGGTGACGGTAGCTCCGGTCGGCGACAGCTCCGACACTTCAGGCGCTACGGTCAGGTTGATGCGGCCGCCTTCGAGCACGGTCGGCGTGAAGGTGAGTCCGACACCGAAGTCTTCTTCCTGCAGGGTAATCGTCGTGGTGCCGCTGGCCGTCTGCGCAACGGGGATGAACACCTTGCCGCCGGCGAGGAAGCTTGCCTGTTGGCCGCTGATGGCCATTAAGTTTGGCTCGGCGAGCACCTTGACCAGTTGATCGCTCTTTTGCGCATCGATCGCAAGGCCGAACGGCAGCTTGTTCGACTTGACCGCAGCGGCCTTGCCCGCACCGCCGCTAAGGAAATTAGCGAGCAACCCGAAGGTCCAGCTGCCGAAGCTGCCATTGAGGCTCGCCTCGGCACCGAGCTGATCGATGAGGGTCTTCGAGACTTCCGCGACCTTTACTTCCAGCATCACCTGCTGCGGAGCGGCGACGCTCAGCATGTTGATGATGCGCAGGTTCTTGTCGGCAGCTTGAGCCTGGCCGCCGCCACTTCCTCCTGCTGCGGCACCAGCACCAGCCGCACTGCCTGCCGCGGCCTGCACGATCGGCCGGGTGGCGCGCTGCACGAACGCGTTGGCAAGTTCTACGACACGTTGCACCTTGACGGAATCCGCGACGCTGCCGCTCAGCACCAGGCTGTCAGCCGCGGCGCTCACACGGATGTCGTGTTCATCCGGCATCAACGCGGCGAGGGTCGCCTGCAGGCCGCCCGGATCGACGCCAACCACTACGTCGATGACGCTGCACGAGCCGCTGCGGCCCTGGATGATCATGTTGGTGGCGCCCACGTCGGTGCCGAGCAGATACAAGGTCTGCGGCGACACCAGCATGGCCTGGACGATATCCGGGTTGCCGACGGTACGGGTGCGCACGGCCTCGGGCAACGCGACCATCGTCGACTTGCCGACCGCCACGTTGACGGTGCTGTGCTCGCGGACTTCACCGGTGCAGCTCGGGCCCTTCGACTGGCCAGCGTCGGCGGCTGTCGTGGGGCGACTCACGCCGATCGTCAGGTTCACACCGTTGGCAGCAACCGTGAGTGGCTTGGCTGCGTTGGCGCCCGTCGATTGCGCGTCGACCTGTGCGCTGCACAGTGTGAGGCACGCCAGCGCGACCAGTGTGATCTGCCCGATGTGCCGCTTCGATTCGCTGCGCGGACCACGTTGTTTGCTGCGACGCGTGCCGTTGTCATGAAGGTGGTTCATTTGCATTCCCCCGGATGAAGCTGTGAGCCGCCATGAGGCTGTCGTCAGCCTGATTGGTCAGTCCCGTTGAATTCTTGTTTTACTGCACCAACTGCTCGCCGCCTGGTCTCGCGGCGAGATTCAATCAGAAGCATTCCTGGCCGTTTTGCGTGCCGGTAATCACCCGGATGCAATTGCCCGGCGAACGCGCCGCCACCCGTTGAACGACACGCACAGTCTTGACCTCGGGCTTCGGTGGGGCCACGGCAACCGGCTCCCTCAACAGCGAAACTTTGGTCGCGCCGCCGGTGGTGTCGTCGGCGTTATCCACCTGGTTACGCAGCACCAGCGAGAGCGTGCCGACACTGCGGGCCAGGTCGATCTTCTCCGCCTGTTCGGGCGATACTTCGAGCGTGACCGCATTGACGACGCGCGGCTTGGTGTCGTCGCGGCTCACTTCCTGCGCGACGGCCAGTACGAGAATCTTTTCGAGGACGATCTTCGAGATGTTGCGGTCCTGCGCTTCACCTGCCGCGGCAGTGCCATCCTTCTGCGTATTGACGATGATGTCGACGTAGTTGCCTGGCAGCGCAAAGCCCGCCACGCCGATCACGTCGTTCACACGCACCGTGATTGCCCGCTTGCCTTCGCCGATCACCGCCGAGAGGCCGCCCAGCGTGCCGATTGGCGCGAGCTTGGCGTCGAGCAGCGGTTCGCCGCGTTGTGCGCTCGTTTTCAGGACGCGGCCGTCGAGCTTCTGCGGGTCGGTGAAGGCGCCTGCCGGAATGCTGCCAGCGGGCCAGTCGACCAGCTTGACGAACTCGGGTGTCAGGCGTTGGCCGAGGTTGATATCGGTGGCCGCGACGACAACCTTTGTCGAAGGTGTCGCCTGGGTTTGCATCCAGCGTGACGCGAACAGGACGGCGACCAGCGCGGCGATGGTCGCCACGGACAGCATCGCCAGCGCTCTCATATTTTTCATGTCGTACTCCTCAACGGATTGACTCGACAGGCTCGCGCCTGCACCCCCGGAAATCCAATTTTTTAGTGCAGCATTACCATCACTGCCATCGTTCCAAGCGCGATGGCTACACCGTAGGGAAGCCGTCCGAGCGATGTCGTTTGTGTCTTGTGCTGTGCAAAGCCACTGCACATCAGGAACAGGCTATTGCCCGCATGGCGCAACTGGCGCCGTTGAACCACCAGGACCAGTGCCCACAGTCCGCCTACCAGGAAAGTCCCCAGCGCGATCAGCAGCACGGTCGAGGGTCCGACGAAGGCGCCGATCGCCCCCATTAGTTTCGCGTCGCCTGCGCCGAAGGCACGCAGCAGGTAGAAGGGCAGCATCACTGCAATGCCGGTTGCCAGTCCTTGCAGTCCCAGCCACAGTCCTGCAACTCCGCCATGTGCGATCCACTGCACCGGCACTGCCGCGATCAAACCGAGCAGGACCAATACGTTCGGGATGCGCCGCGAGTGCAGGTCGAAAGCAGCGGCAGCGATCACCAGAGCAAAGACGAACAGCCCAGTCGGAAACGCGAAAGTGTCCATGACGAAACCTTTTTTATTCTGTGTTCTATCTTGCGGTCCGCGTCGCCAGCGCCCGTGTGGGCGGCTGGCTCCGCCACATCCGAAGCTCCGGGCGCTTGATCGTCGACGCCGGCGTTGGTTGCCAGCCCGTCGATCTGATCGCCCGGGAGGTGCGTCTGCTCAGCCAGTCGTGTTCTTCGAAGCGGTCGTCAACTGCGCACCGATGTTGGTGAACAGGGTGTTGAGGCTTTTGCCCGCGACGGTTGCACCGGCGATGATCATCACCGCGATCAGGCCGGCCAGCAGGCCGTATTCGATCGCAGCAACACCTTCTTCTTCACGGACAAAGCGCTTTACTTCGTTGATGATCGTGTTCATGGTCAGTCCTCGTTGTGTTAAGAATTAAAAACTCATGGAGAAGAAAGCACCCGCTGCGGGTCGGGCACAAAAACATTGGCCGCTTTAGGCGACCCGGGCAAAGTCCGGATCGGGTGGCGCTGACCGGTCGAGCGATGCGAAGCATTATTAAGGAGTGCTTCGCGGGTATCGCCGGCTGAACCATCCAAACCGTCCCTGCCTCGTTCCAGGCGCCGGGCGGGCCGATCAACTGGCTCCCCCAGCCCGGCCTTCAGAATTCGCCTTGCCGTGTCCGGCATACCGCGCCCCGAAGTCCGTTGTTGCCGCTTGACTGTTTCCCCCCGACAGCAGTCAAGCGACACCTGAATCTACATCTACTGCATTGCTGCTTGGTGCAGGACATATAGCGACGTTCGTGCCAGGGATTGCAAAAGCCTTGTGGGTATTGGGTCGAGCGACGGTTCGCCGGAATTCACCCAGACAGCTGCAACGGGTTTGGTAAAAGTTGTTTCAAAATGTTTCTTTAACTGGAATGCGAAGTTCACGTGATGCGAGGTGCTATGTGCGCAAGCGCACATAGCCGCCTGCTCGGCGTGCGAGCTGTGTGAAATGGCTGAGAATGGCGTGCAGACTCGGTCTGCGGCGACATCGAGAGGGCGCGCGCAGGGCGTCGCGCGGAAGATTGGTGCGATAGCCTGCATCGACGGAAACGTCTCAATCGCGAGACGAGGATCGAGGTCAGTAAGAAGCGCTTCGCGCCGATCGCCAGTCGCACAAAGGTTTGCTCGGCGTGGATCGGGTGGTGGGATTGCTGCGGGAATCGGTCAGAAATGCCCGTTGATATTGGGTTCAGGTCAAAATTGCCGCATCAGATAGCGGTAAAAACGCGTGCGTCGTCCGGCTTCTCAAAGTTGCAACGATCGCGACCTGAGTGTCTCAAGAATCGTTGCTTTGGGTTGATCGACAGGCCTATGGCGTTGCATCCGCAACCAGGCGATTAGCGACCGGTTGGTGTCATCCTGCAGACGCTACTCGTGTTGTCGGCTCTTGCTACTTGTCCTCGGCAAACAGCCGTAGATCGATGGCTGCCGCCATGGTCCGGTAACCCGCATCGTTCGCATGCAGGTGGTCGCCGCTATCGAATGCCGGCTGCAGGCGATCGGGATGGGCCGGATCACGCATGGCCTGGTCGAAGTCGACCACGGCGTCGAACGCCCCGGCGCTGCGGATCCAGTGGTTGACCGCCTGGCGCTTCGCCTCGGCCGCCGCCGTGTAGTAGGGTGCATCGGCCCCTGCAAACGGTGTCAGGGTGGCACCCCAGATCTTGAGGTGCTTCGCATGGGCGCGCGCGATCAGCGCTTTCATGCCGCCGATAATCTGCTCGGCCGAGACGTTCGCCTCGGGCGTCTGAAGCACGCCGGCAGCACCGATGTCGTTGATCCCTTCCAGGACGAGCACCCAATGGACGCCGGCCTTGTCGATGGCGTCGCGATCGAAACGCGACAGTGCGCTCGGCCCGAGGAATGGACTGGCGCCGTCGTGCAGGATGCGGTTGCCGACGATCCCTGCATTGACCACGGCTACCGGTGCCAGCGCGGGATCGCTGCGCAGGCGCACGGCGAGCGCGTCGGGCCAGCGAGCGTTGTGGTCCGCGCTCGAGCCTGCGCCGTCGGTGATGGAGTCGCCGAGCGCGACCAGGGTCTGCGCGGCAGACGGAGTGGCAACCTCCACGTCGGTCAGAAAGTAACGGCTGCCGTCGACTTTGGCACGAGGGAACGAAATTGCGGCGACTGCATCGGCGCCGGGTGTGATGAACGCAGTCTGGAGCCCGACGAGATGAGTGGTCGAGGCGCCTGCGCCCGGCTGGACGTAAAGGGTGACCGCCAGCTCTTCCAGTGCGTTCACCGGAAACACCGCGGGATCGCTGAGCACGTCGCTGCCTTTGGCAATCGTGATGGTGGGTTTGCCTGCGAAGGTCAATGCGTGGTCGGTCCCCGGCCGGATGGCGGCGCCGCTGGCATGCGCCGCGAGATGAACAGGGCCGATGGTGACCGGACCGGTTCCATAGAGGTTGGACAGCCGGATGCGCACGCTCGATCCCCCGATGCTGGTCCGCACGACCTGACGTATCGTCATCGCTGGCAATGGTGTGCCTGCCGAGTCAGGGGACGCCGCCCACGTGTCGACCCAATGCGGGACGGTAGGGGAGGCGGTGGGCGCCAGGCTCGCAGCGGCGGCCATGGTGATCGTGCAGAGCCCCAGTCCGGCGGCGATGTGTTTCAACGCTGTTCTTTTCATGGGCGGCCTTTACGGATGACTTTTATGCGAAAGAGGCTGGCGAAGGTCGTCGTAGCCGGAAAGTATGCCGTTATCCTTAGTATTATAAATTCGCCTGGATAACGACGGATTAAATTGGCTTCGTATTACGCTGCAATGATAGTAACGCTCGCACGCCACCAAAGTTCTCGATACACTTGTTCGCTGACCTTATACAGAGCAAAGCGTGTTCGTATCATTGCGCGAGCACGCCACATCAGGAGATCGAAAATGCGAACCAGTGCCCGGAACCAGTTTGAAGGCGAGGTGGTGGAACTCAAGCGCGGCGCCGTGAACGACGAGGTCACGCTGCGCACCCAGGACGGCCTCGAGATCGTCGCGGTGATCACGCATGGCAGTGCAACATCGCTTGGTCTCGCCGAAGGCAAGCCGGCGATCGCGCTGGTGAAGGCTTCGTCGATCATGGTGATGGTGGATGTCAAGAGCAGCCAGGTGTCGGCGCGCAATTGCATCGCTGGGACGGTGTCTGCCGTCACCAAAGGCGCCGTCAATTCCGAAGTCGAGATTGCTGCACCGAACGGCGCGCAGATCGCTGCGATCATCACCAATGAGAGTGTCGACCGGTTGGGTCTCGCAGCCGGCAAATCCGCTACGGCGATTTTCAAGGCATCGAGCGTGATCGTAGGCGTCGAACAATAACGATGTGTTGAGGCGTCGAGGTCTTGAGCGATGAGCCCGCCCGCTGTCACGGCAGGCGGCCCGATCGCTTGTCTGGTTACCTCACCTGAGCGCCGTCACTTGATGGGAAAGCTGCGCACATAGCTGGTGCCGCCTGACGACGGCCCGCGATCGACCGCATACAGGAGATGATGCGCGGTATCGATCGCGACACCGCGGGCGTCCTGGAAGTCGTTGGCGATCACGCTGACCGTGCCGTCCGGGGCGATCTCGCAGAGGCCGCTCTTGTTGCACTTCGTATAGAGCCGCCCGTCACGATCCACAGTCATCAGATCAGGGCTATCTACGCGCGCAAAGACGGTAGGCGTCACCGGCGCGGGAGCGCTCAGAAGTGCGCCCAGATTCGCCTTCACGATATTGCCGTTGGCCTGATCGGAGACAAATACGTTCTCCCCTGAGACAGCAATCCCAACCGGCTTGCCGAGTCCCGTGAGCAGATCGCGTTCGGTAGCGGCGTGGGTCGCCTCATCATAGGTCACCAGACTCAGGGCACCTTGCGGCGGGTTGCTGCCGGTCTTGATGAACCAGGTAGACAGGAGCTGGCCAGGCGCAAGCTCAACCAGTCCCAACCTGCGCCGGGCCGGGTTGGGTCCGCTTAACGCCATGGCTGTGCCATTGCCACTGACTTCGAATATTGCGCTCGCGGTGCCAAACCCGAATCGTTCGGCGAGCAAGGCGCCCGACTGCGCGAAGCTGATCTGGCTGAGACTTTTACCTTGGGCCGCTCCAACCGGAATCGCCGCATACGGCGTGAATGCCCCGCCGCGCGAGGACAATACTCTGCTGGTGCGATCGTCCGTGATGAAGAGCGCGCCATCGGCCGGCCGCACGGCAATCCCGTTCGGCAAGGCTTCGACGGCGGTTTTCTGGGGTTGCACAACGGGTTGAGGCGTGCTGCAACCGGCTAACGCTGCGATAAAACTAAACGTTGCAATGACCGCTGCGGCTTTGCGCAACCTGACAGGCAATGCAAGCATGTTTCCTCCAGAGGGCATTCAGCCTGATTAGACGGGACACGCGCAACTCGCGTTACGCAAGGGCGCGGGGTTCGACGTACGGTACCAGCGACCGGAGGCTAGCGCACGATCACTCGACACTCGCCAGCAGTTCGATACTGTCGAGCTGCGCCGCGCAGGTGTCGCGCACGATGGACACGAAATCCTCGAAGTAAGGACGGCCCGCGGTCCCTTTCGGCGCGATGGCGTAAAGCTCGCTCCACAGCCCGCTCGCGCCGACGCGTTTCGCCAGCACATAGTCGTGGTCGACGTAATTCTTCAAACCCCAGTTCGGCAATGCT
>Ga0302235_10003290_pt1 | contig 11422 bp, 9 predicted proteins | sample II_Palsa_N3_3_FD_193577 | JGI IMG/M metagenome (GOLD analysis project Ga0302235, IMG submission 193577) | Peat permafrost microbial communities from Stordalen Mire near Abisko, Sweden - II_Palsa_N3_3 | ecosystem: Environmental > Terrestrial > Soil > Palsa > Peat permafrost | place: Sweden... | reverse complement strand
ATCGTTCGCCGTCGCGGGCCCTTGCGGACGGCGCTCCGCCCCGGCAAAGCGCCCGGCCAACAATTTCGATCGTATCACAGCCATGCAGGATCAGCGGCAAGCGCCACACCACGTCGTCGGGCTCGATTTCGGGACGACGAACACCGTAGTCGCGCTCGGGGGGAATGGGGCCTCCGAGATGCTGCGGTTCGACGGCCCGAAGGGCAGCGACACCGCGTTTCGATCGGCGCTGTGCTTCTGGCAGGACGACGCGGTGCGAACAGGTCTGGCGTCCGAGGCGGGGCCGTGGGCAATCTCGGAGTATCTCGAATATCCCGAGGAGAGCCGCTTCATCCAGTCGTTCAAGACGGTCGCCGCCAGCGCCAGTTTCGAGACCGCGTCGATCTTCCACAAACGCTATCGTTTCGAGGAACTCGGCCACATCTTCCTCGACCGGCTCAAGGCGCACGCGGGCGGCAGGCTCGACCGACCGCCCGCCCGCGTCGTCGTCGGGCGCCCCGTCGAATATGCCGGCGGACGTCCCGATCCCGCGCTCGCCCGGACGCGCTACGACGCGATGTTCGCCGCGCTCGGCACCGAGGTGCGCTACGTCTACGAGCCGCTGGGCGCCGCCTACAGCTATGCGTCGCGGCTGACCGAGCCTGCCACGATCCTGGTGGCCGATTTTGGCGGCGGCACGAGCGATTTCTCGGTGGTGCGGGTCGAAGCGGCCGGGGCGGGACGGCGCTGCGTTCCGCTCGGGCATGCCGGCGTCGGCATCGCGGGCGATCGCTTCGATTTCCACATCCTCGACAAGTTGGTGCTGCCGCTGCTCGGCAAGGGCGGCCAGTATCGATCGTTCGACAAGACCCTGGAGATTCCGCGCAGCTGGTACAATGATTTCGGCGACTGGTCGCGGCTGGCGCTGATGCGCACGCCCAAGGTGCTGGCCGAACTCGAGCGCCTGCGCCGCACCGCGCTCGACGGCGACGCGATCGCGCGCATGATCGCCGTGATCGAGCGGGAACAGGGCTATCCGCTGTACGAGGCGGTCGGCCGGACGAAACGCGCCCTATCTACCGCCGACAGCACGATCTTCTCGTTCGAGGGCGGCGGCCTCAAGATCGAGGCGCAACTCGACCGTCGCGATTTCGAGGCCTGGATCGCCGCCGACGTGGCGCGTCTGGAAGCAAGCGTCGATCAGGCACTCGATGCCGCCGAGGTGACCGCGTCGGGCATCGACCGTGTGTTCCTGACAGGCGGAACGTCGCTCATTCCGCGCATTCGCCGCATATTCGCAGAGCGATTCGGCGATGCCGCCATCGACGGCGGCGGCGAACTCACCTCGATCGCGCACGGCCTCGCGCTGATCGGCATCGAGGACGACATCGACTCATGGACGGCCTGACCATCCGCGAGACATGCCTCCGTCGCGCGATCGGCCACCGAACGGAGCCCGGTGGCCGATCATCGATATCGGGCTGAATCAGTAGCCCGCGATATTGCTCAGCAGCCGCGCTCATGACGCGTGTGCTGCTTGTCGAAGTGGCGACCGATCAGTGCGCCGCCGACACCGCCGGCGACCGTTCCCAGCGTACCGCCGCCGAGCGCGTTGCCCGCCAGTGCGCCGCCTGCGCCGCCTGCGACCGTACCGACCGCGCCGTTGCCGCCGCCGCACCCATGGTGGTGATTGCCGCCGCGTCCGCGGTAGTCGCGGTCGTGATGGTCGGAATCATGATAGCCGTCTTGTGCAAAGGCCGGTGCCGAGGCGACGGCCGGGAGCGCCAGCGCGACCAAGGCGGCGAGTTTCAAGGCGTTGTTCAATGTATCTCTCCTCATGACGTCTGGCCAACGCGCGGCAGGGCCCCGAGTTGCCGTGCCGTCACGACCCCGCGATCCGAAGCAAGACGCCCCGTTTTTTCTGTTGCTCATCGCAGCACGTTGGTCCTGCCCAGTTCGAGCACTTCGTCGCCGCGCCCCGAGATGATCGCTTTCAGCATATACAGACTGAACCCCTTGGCCTGTTCGAGGCCGATCTTGGGCGGAATCGACAGTTCCTGCGTCGCGGTGACGACATCGACGAGCGCCGGGCCCGGATGCGCCAGCGCCTCGCGCAACGCACCCTCCAGTGCGTCCGAGCTTTCGACGCGGATCCCCTTCAAGCCGGCGACCGTCGCCATCTCGGCGAAATTGGGATTCTTCAGGTCTACATTGGTATCGACATAGCCCCCCGCCTTCATCTCCATCGCGACATAGCCCAGCGTACCGTTGTTGAGCACGACGATCTTGATCGGCAGATCGAGCTGCACCGCCGACAGCATGTCGCCCATGAGCATCGTAAAGCCGCCGTCGCCCGACAGCGAAACCACCTGCCGCCCGGGAAAAGCGGCCTGCGCGCCGAGCGCCTGCGGCATCGCGTTCGCCATCGAGCCATGGTTGAACGACCCGATGATTCGCCGCTTGCCGTTCGTATGGATGTAGCGCGCGGCCCAGATCGACGGCGTGCCGACGTCGGCCGTGAAGATCGCGTCGTCCGCAGCGATCTCGTCGAGCGTGCGGGCGACGAACTGCGGATGGAGCGGCTCGCCCGCGAGGCGCGGCGTCGCGAGATCGTCGAGCGCCGTCCGCGTCTTCGCATAATGCTTGCGCGCCGCCTCGAGAAAGCGTCCCGAGCGTTCCCCCTGAAGATGCGGCAACAGCGCCACGATCGTTTCGCGCACGTCGCCGAGCAGCCCGAGCTCGATCGGGACGCGCCGACCGAGCGAGGCGGGATCGCGATCGACCTGCGCCACCTTGGCGCCCTCCGGGTAGAAATTGCGGTACGGGAAGTCCGTCCCCAGCATCAGCAGCGTGTCGCACTCCTTCATCGCGTGATAGCCCGACGAGAAGCCCAGAAAGCCCGTCATCCCGACGTCGAAGGGATTGTCCCATTCGAGATGTTCCTTGCCCCGGAAGGCATGGACGATCGGCGCCTGAAGCGCGTCGGCAAGCGCCACCACCTCGTCATGCGCGCCGGCGCAGCCCGATCCGCAGAGCATCGTCACCGTCTTGGACGCGTTCAACAGCGCCGCGAGCTTCGTGACCTCGTCCGCGTTCGGAACCAGCCGAGGTGTCGCAACCTGCGCGAAATGCGTCGGCGTGCCCTTGGGCACCTCCAGCAGCGAGACGTCGCCGGGCACGACCAGCACGGCCACGCCGCGTTCGCCGATCGCCGTCCGCATCGCGCGGTGCAGCAGTTCGGGCATCTGTGCCGGATTGGTCACCATCTCGCAGAAGTGACTGCATTCGCGGAAGAGTTCGGTCGGGTGCGTCTCCTGGAAATAACCGAGGCCGATCTCGGACGACGGGATGTGGCTGGCGATCGCCAGCACCGGTACGCGGTTGCGCTGGCAGTCGAACAGGCCGTTGATCAGATGGAGGTTGCCCGGCCCGCAGCTGCCCGCGCAGACCGCGAGCTCGCCGGTCGCGGCGGCCTCGGCGCCGGCCGCGAACGCGCCCACTTCCTCATGGCGCACATGCATCCACTCGATCGTGCCGAGCCGGCGCAGGCTGTCGTTGATCGCATTGAGGCTGTCGCCGGTCACGCCCCAGATTCGCTTGACGCCTGCGTCGGCGAGCGTCGCGGTGATGAGGTCGGCTATCGTTTCGGCCATCGGATCGTCCTTGCATAACCGAGGCGTGCCGCCTCCCGTCGTGGCGACAAACGTCGAAGAGCGTGCAAGGTTCGATATATCGGGCTCGCCGGCGCGCGTCAGCCCCGCGACCGGACCACCCCTTCGCCTCTCAGCCGAACAGCGCCCGCCAGACATGCGTGCCGATACCGGCCATTCCGGCCAGGTTCGCGCCGTGAAGCAGCGCGGCGATCATGCCATATTCGATCACCGAGGCGCCCCGCCGGTCCCGAAAGAAGCTCTTCAGATCGCGCACATCGGTCTCCCTTGGCAGAGACAATGCGCCGGGATGGTTAAGCCTCCGTTGATGCCGATCATTCGCCGACGAAAACGCTTTGACAGAATCGAGCCCGGGCGGCAGGGCGCGATCGTCGGCGGGTCCGCCGGTTTTCGAGAGAAGTCACATAAACGATGCCAAGCGACAGTAGTCGACAGCCTGTGCCGACGGCGGCACCCGACCGAGACTGATCGCATCCGTCTCGCCCGGGGACCGCCGTTGGCGTGTTCGAGGTGAGACATGAAAGTAGCAAGCTTCCCCGCGCGTGCGGTTCGGCCCTTTTCGCGTATCCTCCGCGTGACGCCACCCAATCTGGCGGACCTGATCGCGTTCGTCCTTTTGGCGGGCGGTGCCGTGATGATCGTCCGCGGCGCGGTCGGCGTCGCGGAGCCGCTGTCGCGGCTGTCGATCACGCCGGTCGCGCTCGATCCGTGGAACCTGCCCTGGTACGCGTTGCGGACGACGCTGCGCATGTTCGCCGCGCTACTCGCCTCGCTGGTCTTCACGCTGGTGGTGGCGACGATGGCTGCGCGCAGCAAGCGGGCCGAGCAGATCATCGTCCCCGCGCTCGACATCCTGCAATCGGTGCCGATCCTCGGCTTCCTCACCTTCACCGTCACCTTCTTCATGCACCTGTTCCCGGGTCAGCAGCTCGGCGTCGAATGCGCTGCGGTGTTCGCGATCTTCACCAGCCAGGCCTGGAACATGGCGTTCAGCTTCTACCAGTCGCTACGCTCGGTGCCCTCAGACCTCGAGGAGGTGTCGCGCGGGTTCGGGCTGTCGCCGATGCGACGCTTCCTGCGGCTCGAACTGCCGTTCGCGATCCCCGGCCTCGTCTGGAACGCGATGATGTCGATGTCGGGCGGCTGGTTCTTCGTCGTCGCCTCCGAAGCGATCACCGTCGGCAACACTACGGTCGCGCTGCCGGGAATCGGATCCTGGCTGGCGCTCGCGATCCAGCGGCAGGACGCGCGTGCGGTCGCCTGGGCGGTCGGCGCGATGGGGGTGCTGATCCTGCTCTACGACCAGCTCTTCTTCCGCCCGATCGTCGCCTGGGCCGATCGTTATCGCTTCGAGCAGACCGCAAGCGCCGAGCAGCCGGGCTCGTGGGCCTATGACCTGTTCCGGCGGACCCGACTGCTCAAGCTGTTGATGGTGCCGCTGCTCGGCTGCGGCCGGATGCTGATGATGCTCGACCGCATGCCCGCTGCCCGGCCTGCCAAGCGCGACGACACGACCAGTCCGATCGGCGAAATCGTCTGGAAGCTGATCGTCGCGCTGCTGCTGGTCGCGGCGGTCTGGCTTATCGTCGATTATGTCGGCCGCACGCTGAGCTGGGCCGATGCGTTCACCGCGATCGGCTATGCCTGCCTGACGCTGCTGCGCGTGATCGTGCTGATCGCGGTTGCCAGCCTGATCTGGGTGCCGATCGGCGTATGGATAGGGTTGCGCCCGCGCTGGGCCGAGCGACTGCAGCCGGTCGCGCAATTCCTCGCCGCCTTCCCCGCCAACGTGCTGTTCCCCTTCGCCGTGCTCGCGATCGTGCGCTGGCATCTCAGCCCCGGCATCTGGCTGTCGCCACTGATGGTGCTCGGCACGCAGTGGTACATATTGTTCAACGTCATCGCGGGCGCCAGCGTGATCCCGACCGACATGCGCGAGGCCGCATCGATGTTCGGCGTGAAGGGCTGGCAATGGTGGCGCAGCGTCGCTTTGCCTGCGATCTTCCCTTATTACGTCACCGGTGCGCTCACCGCGTCGGGCGGATCGTGGAACGCCAGCATCGTCGCCGAGGCGGTGTCGTGGGGCGACCGCCACCTCGAGGCGGCGGGGCTCGGCTCCTATATCGCCGATGCGACGGTGGCGGGCGACTATCCGCGCGTCGCGCTCGGCATCGCGACGATGTCGGTGTTCGTGATCGCGTTCAACCGGCTGGTGTGGCGACCGATGTACGCCTTCGCCGAACGCCGCCTCCGCCTCGCCTGACCTCCCAAGACCGGAGACAATCCCATGGCCACTACCGCCGCCCCCGCCGCCCGCCCGCTCGTCCAGGTCGATGCCGTCAGCCACAGCTACGGCCGCTCGGGCGCTGCCGGCCAGGTGCTCGAGAATGTCGATCTGACGCTCGACGAGAATGAGATCGTGGGGCTCCTCGGCCGATCGGGATCGGGCAAGTCGACGCTGCTGCGCTCGATCGCCGGGCTGATCCGCCCGAGCGAGGGCGAGGTGCGGCTGCTGCCCGATGCGACCGGCACGCCGCCCAGCGTCTCGATGGTGTTCCAGACCTTCGCGCTGTTCCCCTGGCTTACCGTCCTGCAGAATGTCGAGCTTGGGCTCGAGGCGCAGCGCGTGCCGCCCGCCGAGCGCCGCACCCGCGCGCTCGCCGCGATCGATCTGATCGGGCTCGACGGCTTCGAGAACGCCTATCCCAAGGAGCTGTCGGGCGGGATGCGGCAGCGCGTCGGGCTGGCGCGCGCGATCGTCGTCAATCCGTCGCTATTGCTGATGGACGAGCCCTTCTCTGCGCTCGACGTGCTGACCGCCGAGACGCTGCGCACCGATCTGCTCGATCTGTGGGCGGAGGGGAGGATGCCGATCAAGTCGATCCTGATCGTCACGCACAATATCGAGGAGGCCGTGCTGATGTGCGACCGCATCCTCGTCTTCTCGTCGAATCCCGGGCGCGTGGCGGCCGAGATCGTCGTCGACCTGCCGCAGCCGCGCGACCGGCTCGATCCCCCGTTCCGCGCGCTGGTCGACGATATCTACGCGCAGATGACCGCACGGCCCGTCGCGACGCCCAGCCGCGACGGCACGCCCGCCGGCACCACGCTCGCGACGGCGCTGCCGGTGGTCTCGACCAACGCGATGGCGGGGCTTATCGAGGAGGTCGACGCCGCGCCCTTCGACGGCACCGCGAGCATGGCGGAACTGGCGGACTCATTGCAGCTCGAGATCGACGAGCTGTTCCCGATCGCCGAGGCGCTCCAGCTGATGCGGTTCGCGGATCTGGCCGGCGGCGACGTCCGGCTGACCCCTTCTTCCCGGCAATATGCCAGCGCGGATGTCGATCAGCGCAAGGCGATCTTCGCGCAGGCGCTGCTCGCGCATGTGCCGCTCGCGCAGCACATCCGCCGCATCCTCGACGACCGCGCGAGCCACGCGGCCCCCGCCCGCCGCTTCCGCGACGAGCTCGAGGATCATATGTCCGAGGATTATGCCGACGAGACGCTGCGCGCCGTGACGCATTGGGGGCGCTACGCCGAGGTCTTCGCCTATGACGAGGATCGCGATCTGTTCAGCCTCGACAATCCGACCTGATCCTCGGATTCCCGGCGCGGAGCGCGACTATAGCAGATCGAGCGCGACCGGATCCGCATTGGGGAAGATCGACGCCAGCCGATCCGCGCCCAGCCCATATTGCCGCTGGACGAGGCCGCCGAGCAGCCCCCGATAATCGGTGAGCACGGGAAGATCGCGCTGCTGATCGAGCGTGTCGGCGGCGATCCGCACCTGCGCGCCGGCCAGTCGCCCGCCGCGTACGCCGCCGCCCATCACCCAATAGACGCTGCCGTGCCCATGGTCGGTGCTCTTGTCGCCATTTTCCCGGAACGTCCGCCCGAATTCGGAGACGACAACGACCGTCGTGTCGCGCCATGCGTCGGGGCCGATCTCTTCGGCGAAGCCGGCGAGCCCACGCCCCAATTCGCCGATCCGGCCGGCGAGATAACCCTGCGCGCCGCCTTGGTTGACATGCGTATCCCACCCTCCGACGTCGACGAAGGCGAGATCGTATTGATCGCGCATCAGCCGCCCGATACGACGCGCCGATAGCTCGAACCCTTTGGGCGTGACGGCGCCGCGGCCGGCCTGCGTCATCTCGTCAGCGAGCGATTTGAATACCGTCTCGCGCACCGCGAAACCCTCCGCGACCGACCGGGACAGCCCGGCCTCGTCGCCGGGTCCGGCGCGATACATCGCCTCGATCAGCCGCGCTTCGCGCGGATCGATCGCAGGCTTCAGATTGCCGCCGAGCGCTACGTTTGGCACCGTCCGGCTGGCCGCGCCCTGAAAGCAGAGCGGCACGCGATCCGAGAATGCGATGGGACGATCCGCCCCCAGCGCGTCGGCCAGACGCGCCATGAAGCCCGAGCGGAAGTCGCGCGTACCGCCGATCGGCTGGCCGAGCTCGATCGTGTCCTGCGTCTCGAAATGGCTGCGGCTCATGTCGTCGGTGCCCGCGAACGGCACGAAGGCGAGCTGCTTGCGCTGCCACAGCGGATAGAGGCTGTCCTTGAGCGCGGGATGCAGCGCCCAGTCGCCATCGAGCGGAAGGGCCGCATCGGGATCGGCGGGATCGGGCTTCGCCAGCCCGATCGTCGGGCGCGCCTCATGATAGAAGTCGCTGCCGACGGGTGCCACGATATTGACGGCATCATAGGCGCCGCGCAGGAACACGAGCAGCAGCCGGCCCGACCCCGCCGCGGGCGTGGCGAAGGCCCTGCCCGCGATCACCAGCGGGGCGAAGCCGGCCGCAGCCTTGAGCAGATCACGACGATGCATGGCGGTCTCTCCTCACCGGCGCATGAACTCGGGCGACGACAGATACAGCGTATTCCACTCCTGCTGCGACGTCGCCTGGGCAAGCACCTGCGTCGTCGACGGGGTCAGGTGCGGCTGCAGGAGCTGGAAGAACAGCGCGTTCTCGATCTGTGGGAAGGCGGGCTGCTCGGGGGCACTGCCATCGCGCGGCTTGAACAGACCGGCCGCACCGCCGCCGATCGATCGCGCGATCTCGAAGCGGGTCTCCATCTGGCCAGGCCCCGACCATGCCGACGCCGCGATCGGATAACCGTCCGGGGTCTCGTGCGCGAAAAGGCCCTCGCCCATCCGTTGCAGCCAGCCCGACAGCGGATCGGCGTTGAGGATGACGCGGTCGCCATAGGCGAGGCGAACCGCCGAGACCGCATAGTGGACCGGATCCTTGAAGCCCCGCCCCAGCGATGCCTTGAACTCGGGCGATCGGAACAACGTGCGCAGTACCGTGGCGATATCGCCATCGCTGTGCCGGAAGCTTGCCGCCATGCGGGCGACCAGCGGCGGCGGTGGCGGAGCGCCGAGGAAATAGGCGGCAAGTTCGGCCGAGACATGGTTCGCGGTGGCCGGTGCCGCCGCGATCAGATCGAGCGCGCGTTCCACCTCGCCGAAGCCCTCGCCGGGAATGTCATGGCCCAGAAATATCTTGTCGCCGAAGTCGTGCCGCGCCGGATTGAACTCGAACAGCCCGGCGCGAAGATAGAGCGGCTGCCATTGCGGCTTGAGCTTTGGGGAATCGGGCTTCAGGTCGACGCCGACGCCGGTCAGGATACGCGCAAGCTCCTGCACGTCCTTCTGCGTATAGCCCGAGCCGACGCCCATGCTGTGCAATTCCATGATCTCGCGCGCATAATTCTCGTTGATGTGGTTCGCGGCGTTCTGGTCATTGTCGAGATAGCGCAGCATCGCGGGATGGCGCAGCGTCGCCTCCAGCAGGTCGCGGAACCGCCAGAGTGCGTGCGGCCGGATCGCCTGGTCCTCATAGTCGCCGACCATCGCGCGGATATCGCGCTTGTCGGCCTGCACGTTGAAATGGTTGAACCAGAACCAGGTCATCTGCTCGCGCAACTGATCGGGGGCATAGAGATCATACAGCAACGAGCGCGATTGCGCCTCTCGTCCCAGATCGCTCATCGTCTTGTTGTAGGCGTCGCGCGCGATCTTCTTCTGCGCGGGATCGGCGATCGCGTTGGCCGCCTTGTTCTGGGCGTCCATCTCGACGACCAATCGTGCCAGCGGCTCGCGGCCGATCCGCATGGCATCGATCTGCGCCTGCGCCACCGGCGGAAGCGCGGACGACGTAGGGCGCAGCTGTGCGTCTAGCCAGCGGGATGCCCCGCTTCCGCCAATATCGCGCACGCTGTCGGCGTCGATGCCCCAGGTCAACCGGTCGAGCAATTGCGCATCACCAAGCACCGGTGCGGCAGACACCGGGACGGCGACGACAGCGCAGACCAGCCCGAAGAGCGCGCAACGGACCGCGGACGTCGATACGGTTCGGTTCGATCGCGCGGCGAGAGCGGCCATGATCCCGGTTTCCATCCAGCCCCTTCGTCGGGACACGGCTGTATGCGGCCGTCGACATGAACGGCCGTGGAACCCGTCGGTTATAGCCGCGACAACTTCAAAGCACGCCACGAAGCGGCGCCGAGATCGTCGGCGCCGCTCATGCAGCGGTCAAGACGTCGATCAGCGGCGCGAGAAGGTCACGCCCTGCTTCGCCCAATCGCTGACGCTGTGGCATTCGATCTGGGGGATGACCGAGCCGGTGACGGCATCGCTCTTGATGCAATAGGCGCCGGTCTTGTGGTCGATGCTGATCTTGGGCTGAGCGACGGTATCGGCCATCGCGGCAACGGCACCCGTGGTGAGCAGGATCGCGGCGGCGGCGCAAGTGATGGTACGGATCATGACATAGTCTCCTGTGCAAATTCATGTCTGCGAGGAGCGTCTCGCCGACGCAGAACACTCTGCATGACGCGTGCCAAGCCGCAGACTGGCTTGGTTTGGCGCTTTTTCGGCGGATTTACCCCCGAGGAAATCGTCGGCAGGCCGACGATCGGCGTGGATTGCTGAAGATTGGCCATATGGCCGCAATCGCAGGTCGCCTCGCGGATGCTGCGATCCGTGACACAATCGCACTGTCCGATGCCGACCATCTTCTGTTCGATTGCGGACAATTGCTAAAGGCGCGCGGCGATGTGCCGTTACTCCGGCAGAAGGTGCTGCGATCGGCGGCCAGGAACCGCGTCATGACATCGACCGCGCAGTGGCTGCAGTTCAAGCTCGGTATTCTGGCGACCGGACAGGAGTGCGCCGGGCTGATTTCGCCCGACGAGGCGCGAACCGGCGAAGCCGAACTGGTCGCTCGCCAGCGGGCTTTCGCGGCGGCGCCGTTGGCGGTCACGTTTCCGGCACACTGACCGTTATCCGGCCGACGCCCGGCCCGTTTTCCGCAGATGTCCGTCGTCCGCTATGGTGGACGCCGGATCACGCGCCTACATTGGTGGTCCAAGGAGACCATCCGTGAATAATCGATCGAACCGTATGAGAGCCGCTGTCGCGATAACGCTGGCTCTGGCCGCCATGGCGTCCGGCTCTGCCGATGCTCGTCGCGGCGGGAGCTTCGGCAGCCGCGGTTCGCGTACCTATTCGTCGCCCCGATCGACCTATGGGTCGGCGCGGCCCGTGGCGCCGATCGAACGATCGATGACACCGCGGTCGCAGGCGAGCCCGAGCTACAATCCCGGCTTTGGGCAACAGCAGGCTTACCGCCCCGCCGGCAGTCGGTTCGGCGGCTTCGGCGGCGGCCTGCTCGGTGGACTGGTCGCGGGCGGGCTGATCGGTCATTTCCTCGGCGGCGGCATGGGTGGCGGCTGGGGTTCGGGCGGCGGCGGCG
>Ga0302235_10003277_pt1 | contig 11437 bp, 10 predicted proteins | sample II_Palsa_N3_3_FD_193577 | JGI IMG/M metagenome (GOLD analysis project Ga0302235, IMG submission 193577) | Peat permafrost microbial communities from Stordalen Mire near Abisko, Sweden - II_Palsa_N3_3 | ecosystem: Environmental > Terrestrial > Soil > Palsa > Peat permafrost | place: Sweden... | reverse complement strand
CTGATAGACCCAGCCGACGCCGCGCATACCGAACGCGTCGAGCTCCACGGCGCGAAGGGCGCCCATGCTGGCGGCGCCGAATACATGGACGCCGCGTTCCATGATCCACATTATTTCCTTGTGCCATGGGCCTGGCACACGCTCGAAGTGGCCGTCCACGATGCCGATGGCGCGCGGGCGCTGTCCCCACAGCCGGTAGATGTCTCCTTCGGACACGGGCGGAAGGCAGACAGCATCGAGCTCAGCTCTCGCGTGGCCCGCCGCGAGCGTAGGGCCGAGAAAAACGTAAACCTCGTTCATCGGTGCTCATCAGGTCCATGGCCCGCTGGCCGAGGCGGCACGACCGGACGGTCATCACCGGCCCTTCCAGGCCTGGGACGATGACCCGGACGACGGGGATGGCGAACTTCGGACGGGTCAGGTCCACGACCACCACTTCGCCGACGCCGGCCGAACGCAGCCTGCCGAGCTCCCATTCCACATCCGCGTCCGAGCTATCGCTTCCGAACGTTGGAGTAGCCGTGAAATCACGAGCCGGCTCACCGTCGAGGTCGGCCGCCTGCCCGGGCAGCAGATCCGGCTCCCTCTCCTGGGAGTAGTGGTCCCGTGCGGCTGGCTCGTCGCGGGCACCCGAGATGAACGCCAGCCGGTCCTGGGCGGCTTCGGTCAGCGCACGCAGCAGCGCGACTCCCTTGTCCGGGTGGCATCCCAGGCCCTCGGCGCTGTCCATCATCAGGGCCGGCCCCCGATGTCCTTCAGCGATGAGGCTTCTGAAGGCCGGGATTCCGATATCGGTGGTGATCTCCCAGATGCCCACCGACATGCCCGCCCGGTCAAGCCGTTCGAGTGCTTCACCGCAGCCGGGATCGTCGACCGTCCGCGGGTCGATCCGCCGCGCAGCCTTTTCCTGTGGCGCCCGGAGCTCATGCAAGGTGGCGGCGTCGCGCTCGACCGTCTCGCAGATGGCGTGGCTGATCGCCTCGAGGAGGTGGTTGCCAGAAGCCAGTCCGTTGGAGGTGGCGACAAAACATCCTGTGCCACTCGGAACGGGCAGCGTATATGCGGTGTGGACCATCTCGTAGGGGACCCACGTCCGCATCCCGGTAAATAGCTCGTGGCCCTCGATCCACAATATGGGAAAATCGGGATGATACAGCGACTCCGTTGTCCGGGGGAGGCGGTCAACATCGACCAGAGAATGACCGGACCGCAGGTCGTTAAAACTTCCCAGCAAAAGCGGCTGATCGATCCGCTCCGCCATGAAAGCCTCGATGCTCTCCATGACACCGGATGCCTTGGCGGCCGCCACATCGAGCCCCTTGCCCAAGGACACCGCCACGGATCTTGAATTCGGCCGGCAGACCGTGACCACTGGGATACCTATGACGTCGAGACCGGTGATATCGGCGACCCGCGTAATTCCTGCGGCGTCAAAAAAGCGTGCTGCCGACTTAAGTGTCGCTGCTGGGGAGACGACGCGGTGAGTCCCAGCCCGGTACCTCTTCGGCGCCTCCGGGCCCGGCGGGGCATCAGGTGGCTCCGGGCCGGCCGTTACCGACCGCCCAAGCTGGCGGGTCACCGGGCTAGCACGTTCCTGTACGCCCGGATACTCTCACTACACTCATGTTCTCGGTTGCGCCAACCGGGCCGCCTGTCAGTAGCTGAAACAAGCGGCCGCTGGCATCCTGCGCAGGTCCGGCAGTGGCGCATCGGCCGAATAGCTGAAACAGGGGCCCGCTGGCATCCTGCGCAGGTCCGGCAGTGGCGCATCGGCCGAATAGCTGAAACAGGGCATCCCTGGTACCCTCCGCAGGCCGTTTAGAGCACGCTGCGCCGCGATGCGATTTCTGTCTGCGGTCGGCACGTCGGCCGGGTAGGTCAAATCCTCAGGCGCCAGGTTCGCAGAGTTCCGCATCCCGTGCTCTGGCTCGTTCATGCCCGCCTCCCAGCAAGATAGAAAATGGATCGATAGGAGCCTAAATTTTTGCCTCACCTAATGTCAAGAAAATACTCCGTATTTATAATCAGATGCTGTTTCAGTCTGCCTGGATGGACCGAAGTTGGGGGTCGAGCATTTGATCTTGATGTTGGCGTGCCGTCCTGGTGGTTTATCCAATGAACCGCAGCCCCTGGCCCGGGCCCCGACCCTGACGGAGGGCATAGATGAAGCTGTGGAGCAACCCGGCGTTCGTGGTGTTGTGGTCCGCCCGCACGATCTCGTACGTCGGCACCGGGATCACGGTGGTCGTTCTGCCCGTGCTCGTCTACAGCCTGACCGGCTCGCCTGCGTGGGTTGCCGGAGTGGCCGCGATCGAGGCGGTGCCGTATATCGCGCTGGGGCTGCTGGCCGGCGCGATGGCTGATCGCCTGAACCGCAAGAAGATCATGGTGGCCTGTGACGGTATCGCCGCGGTCCTGCTGGCCGCCGTTCCGGTCGCAGCCGCCCTTCATCTGCTCGTTCTTGCGCAGGTGTTGATCGTCGCGCTGGGCCTCGCCACGGTCTTCGTATGGTTCGACGCGGCCAACTTCGGTACGCTGGCCGCCCTCGTCGACCGGGCTCAATTGCCGGCCGCGGCCAGCCTCATCGGCTCGTCGGTTACGGTCGCGCTCCTCATCGGGCCGACGCTCGGTGCCGCTTTGCTCACTGTGCTGATGGCACCGTATGTTCTCGGCATCGATGCGGCGAGCTACGTGATGTCTGCTCTGCTGCTGCTGTCGATCCGGCGGCCTTTCGGGCGGCTGCAGCACCAGCAGGAGCCTCGTAAGCACATCCGTACGGATATGGCCGAAGGCCTCCGGTTTCTGTGGCATCAGCCGGTGATCAGGATGATGACACTTTCGGTCTTCTGTGCCTGCCTGAGCTGGGGCGGTGCGTTTGCACTGCTCGTGGTCTACGCACACCGCGCGCTCGGCATGACACATGCGGACGTGCGACTGGGGTTCTTGTACAGCGCGGGAGAACTCGGCGGCCTGATCTCTGTCGCTGCCGTGCCGATGCTTATCAAGCGCTGGGCGGTCGGCCGCGTGACCGCGGCGTTCCTGGCCGCCAACGCTGCCGCGCTCGCGCTCATGTCTGTCGCGCCGTCGTACGGCTGGGCTTTGCTGGCCTTCTTTTTTTACGAGTTGGCCTACGTCATGGCGACCGCGACCGGCATCACCGTCCGGCAGATGCTGACCCCAGACCATTTGCAGTCGCGGGTCAACACCGCTGGCAGGATGATCGCCTGGGGCGGGAATCCCGTCGGAGCGGTGCTGGGCGGTCTGCTCGCCGAGTTGCTGCCGATTCGGCTTACCTTCGGGCTGCTGACCGTCGGCGTCGCGGTGGGCGCCGCGCTGGCGGGGTGGTCATGTCTTGGCTCAGGCGCGCTTTCTGAAGTCTCGCTCCTGGCCCCGGGCTCGGCGCCGTGAGCGGCCGCAGCGCGATCCGGTGGCCGCCGTGGCGGCCATCCTGGGCCGGGCCACGGGGGTAGGCGCGTAACGCTGCCCGCCCGGCTCCAGGAGGTCGCCGCCTAGATCACCCCGGCGTGGGGACACCGCACAGGTCAGCGATGACTTCGCCTGCGGCGTGCACCGGTACCGCCCAGGTCTGCAGGCCGACGATGCCGTCCACGGTGATCTGGGCGTCCTTCTGTGTTCCTTCCACCGCGCCCTTGGTCAGCGGGCCGTACTGCCCATCGACGGTGAGCACGGGGTTGGACGTCGGCGCGAAGCTGCCCCGCCCTTCGTTCAGCGCGGTCTGCAGCTTCTCGACGACGGTCCCGGTCGACCCCTGGGCCAGGGTGGGAGGCTCCGCGCCGTCACCGCCGAGAGCGGCCCACGTCTTCGGTCCGACGATGCCGTCCACGGTAAGGCCGGCGCTCTTCTGGAACTGCTCGACGGCGGTCTTGGTCACCGGGCCGAAGATGCCGTCGATCTGCTTGTAGGTGAGAGTGCGGCGCACCAGTTTGTACTGCGCCCACCTGACGGTGGGGCCGTTGGCGCCTTCGGCAATGGTAGGGGGAGTGGCCATACGCGGCTCCAATCCAAGGCGGCCAGCTTCTGACGCTGGCCGGTGCAGGACGGCGGCCGGGCGCAGGCCCGGCGGCCGTCCTACCGTGAGAGGCGCCCGGCGCGGGTTCTGATACACCCGGCTGCCGTGTTTCGGGACGTCCGCGCAAATTTGTCCGGGCTGGGTGTATCAGCCGGGCACCTCGCGGACTCTGTCACGTGCTGCCCGCAGGCACTGGATCGCGGGCGAACCCCGGGAAGTTTTGAAAGTAGGGCCATGTGTACGAGAGCTAGGCGGCAGCCGAGGATCAGCTGTGCGGCGCGCCGCACAGCGCGGGGGGAAGCCGGCCGGTGCGGGCCGCGCGGGTGTGCCTGGGCCACCCATGCGGCCCGCACCGCGGGCGGGCGCCGTAACGCTGGCGCGGAGCTCGCCCGGCTCATCTACGACTCGGCGCGCGAGCCTCACCGGGCCGCGGGACTGCGGTCCGAGGCCGCCTCGATCCGGGCTCTCACCTTGGCGTCGGCGCATTTCTCCCTGGAGCTGGAAGTGATCGGGGATCGCCTGCTCGGCCAGTTCGTGCCGCCGCATGGGATAGCCGTGCAGGTGCAGAGCCAGGCGAGCGGCAGCACCCAGATCTGGACCGACGAGATCGGCTGCTTCCTGGTCGAGCCCGTCCCGGCCACGCCCTTCCGCCTGCACTGGCATACCGAGGACGGGGCAGAGGTGATGACCGACTGGATCACGCTGTGAGCGTCACCGGACCCGCGTGGGTGGGCCAAGGCCGGTCCGCCAGCGGACCCGGACGGCGGTCGGCTACGCGGCGCCGAACGCGATGAGGGATGCGGCGGTGGATAGCTGGACCGGATCGCTGGTCAGTCCGTGCCGGACAGTGCGCAACGATTCCGCGAGTGTCTGACCGGCCCGCAGGCACCGGTGCAGGTCCACCATGACCGGCACGACGGCGTGGTCGTTCAGCGGGACGACGGTGGCGATGATCCCGGCCGTGCCCAGCGGCAGCAGGCTGCTGACCAGGCCGAGCAGCTCGTCGGCTCCGGCGGGGGCCTGGACCGCCGAATCACAGCTCGGGAGCACCAGCCGGTACGGCGCGCGGTCCAGCTGCTCGAAGTCATAGACCGTCAGCGGGCCGTCCTGCATCCGCATCGAGGAGAACAGCGGGCTGTCAGCCCGGAACGTCCCGTGCGCGGCGATGTGCGCCAGCCAGGCGCCTTCGAGCGCGTTCAGCACCTTCTGCGCGGTCGCGGAGCGATCGGTGAGCACCGCCACATCGTCATACAGCTCCGCGACCAGAGGTATCTCAGCGCCGCGGGAGATCAGGCCGGGGCCGCGGGCGAGGGTGACCCGGTGATGGTCCGGGGGCGGGACCGCTCGTGCGCGCAGCCAGGCGCTGGCCGACGGGGCGACGCTGACGATCCGGTCGGTGAGCGAGGGCAGCAGGGCCCACGGGATGGCGTGCAGTTTCCCTGGCGGCACGATCACGACTGGGTTGTCGCCCAGGTATCGCTCGGCCTGGCCCAGCAGCGCGTCCTGCAGTTTCGGCCCGGCCGCCTTGAGCACGGCGAGGGCGCTTTCCGGGTCGGCTCCGGGCCGGTCGCGGGCGAGACGGCGCAGAGCGAAACGCGCGAAGTCGGCCGCGCGGGTGGCGTCTTCGGTGCGGCCCGCGGTGAAATGACGCACCCGGCCCGACCCGCACACCAGCACGTGCAGGAGCCCGTCCACGTCGACGATCTCCAGCAGCTGGGCGGCGCCGAGGCTGCCGAGCAGTTCGGCGGTGCTGACGGCGCCCGGCGCGGGACGGGCGTCGCCCCGGGCCCGTAGCGCGCAGGCGCGCACGGCGCTCTCCAGCCGCTGCTGGTCCCGTTCCAGCTTCGCGGTCGCGGCGCCCCGGTGCCGGGCCTCCTCCAGCTGGCCTGTCGCTCTCCGGAACGCGACCAGGTTGGCGTTGAGGCCTTCGTCGGTCGAGGGGCGCACGGCGGGCACCGCCAGCGCGGTCGCGCGCCAGCGTTCGCTCCAGGCGAGCAGCAGCCGCGGCTGGTCCGTGCGCACGGCCTGACGCTGGGCCAGGAGGGCCAGCTCGGCGCCGTGCGCGGTGGCCTGAGCCCGCAGTTCGGAGGCGCCGAGGGTGAACCGGTACTCGTCCAGCACCTCAAGCCCGCGGCGGCAGGCGGCCCAGAGACGGCGCTGCTGGCCGGCCGCCTCGGCCTGCAGCGCCTCACTGAGCCAGCCGCTGGCCCGTGACAGCGCCGGGCCGCGCCGCCTGTTGCGGGCCGTGGCCAGGAGATGGCCTTCGGCGTCGTGCGGGCGGCCCAGGTCCAGCGCCACCCGCCCGGCCAGCAGATGCGCCTGAGCGGCGTCGTCGGAGCCCAGTTTCGCCAGCTGCGCGGCGACTCGGATGACCTCGCGCAGCAACCGGGGTGATGCCGATTCCGTCCGGTACTTCGCGCGGGCCAGCACGAGCCTGGTGCGGGCCAGATACTCGCTGCTGCGCTGCGCCCGGAACAGCCGGTACGCGGCCTGGGCCCGGTCCACGGCGGTCTGTGGCTGCGCCGCGGCCAGTGCGGCGTTGGCCGCGATCAGCAGCAGCTCGGCCTTCTTGGTCGGCTGGCCGTGCTGCTGGTCGATTTCGGCGACCGCCGTGTCCGCCTCGCCCAGCGCGTCGCGGGCCAGCCCGACCGCCAGCAACGTGACGCAGCGGTCGATGGCGAAGTCCGGTACCAGCACATTCAGCGGCTCGTAACGAGTGGCGGCCTCGTCGAAGTAGGCCAGGGCCGCCGGGATGTCATTCAGCGAAAAGGCGACCAGCGCACGGTTGTGCACCATGTAAATGGATTCCAGGACCTGGCTGGTCTCGGCGAACAAACGTTCCGCGGCGGCGAAATCCGCGTCCGCCCGGACGGGGAATCCCATCGCGTGGTTGATCAGCCCCCGTGCGGTCATCGAGCGGGCGCCCCAGAGTTTGTCATCCGTCCGCCGCAGGAGGGCGACCGCGCGGCGCGCATCGTCCAGGGCCGCGGCGTGTCGCCCGAGAGCCAGCAGGGCAGCGCTGCGCCGCTGGAGCACCTGTCCGGTCTGTGCGCCCGTGGACAGCTTCAGGGCTTGGTCGAAGCTAGCCAGCCCGGCCGCGGTCCGGCCGGCGTGGACGAGCGCGCTGGCCAGGCCGGCGAGCACATCGGCCTCGCGTTCCGTCACCCCGGTCTGGCGGGCCGCGCGCAGCGCAGCACGGAACTCGCCGATCCCCGCGTGGATATCCCCGAAGTCGCGCAGCACGATACCCGCCGCCTGATGAGCCACCGAAGCCTCATAAGGGCCTGGGTGCCCCGCCAGAATCATGCGTGCCCGCTGTAGCGCATCGCGGGGACGTGACAACGAAAGCAGCAGCAGATCCGTTATATCTGCCGGGCCGCCTTCGTCACCGGCGGTCTTTCTCAACACAAGGCTGAGTGTAGAGGCCCGCATTGGCGACGCCTATCGGTTATCGGCCCGAGGGGATAGGCTTTTGCCTGCGGCCCGGCAGGTCCGGGCCATTGTGATCGACCTTGCACGTAAAGTGACGCCAGGGCCGATAGATAATGTCCCTTGCGGTGTATCAAATCCGCTTTGCGGAACTCTTTAAAGGTGCCGGTGCCGTGGACTGCCCGCGGCCGCGTAGCCGCTGGCTGTCTCGACGTCCCCGGCCTGGCCAGGCTTTGGCGTCCATCATTGCGAGGGAATCGTGCCCCAAGAACACAGCTGGGACAGCCAACTGAACGAGAGAATCAAGCATCAGGTCAACCACATCGTGGAGGCCTTCGCCGAACGACCAGTTGTGGTCAACGTCGTCGCGGCCGATGACCGCGGAATCGATTACATGTACGCTGAGGGCCAGCTGCTCGTCCAGGACGCGCACCTGGAATTCGTCCACGGGATCCTCAATCCCGGTGTCGAATTCTCCACGGCGGCGGTCCAGCGGATCGCTCCGGGTATATCGCTCGTGAAGAGTACCAACGTCGGGACGCACCCTGCGGTCCCGGCGGCACTCGCCGACATCGAGCGGCAGCTCGGAACCGGAGCCGCCGCGCCGGATCACGTGCTGACCGTCGCCCCAGTCGGCTCGTGCCCCGCCACGGAACCCCAGGCGGCGTACTACGACACCGAGCCGTACCCTTCGGTGTGCCCGGAGAACGGCGGGGCCGGCATCCGGGTCTACGTGGCGGATACCGGGCTACTCCGTGACGGCGGATCCGGTCACCCCTGGCTGCAAGGCGTCCGGCGGGCGACCGATCCGGACGGAACCGTGCAGGACTGGGATCCGGCCGGGATAACCCTGGACAGTGAGACGACGATTCCGCCGTACGCGGGGCACGGCACCTTCGTCGCGGGCATCATCCGGTGTATGGCGCCGCAGGCGGATGTCATGGTCTCGAACGTCTTCAAGGTCGCCGGCAGCGTGCTGGAATCCGACCTGGTGGCGGAGCTCGACCGGGCCCTGGACTGGGGCGCCCAGGTATTCAACTTGTCGATTGCTGGGGTGACCAGGCGAAACCTGCCCCCGCTGGGCTTCGACAGTTTCCGCCAACGGCTGCGGCAGTATCAGGGTGTCGTGTGCATCGTGGCGGCGGGCAACCACGAGTCTCCGGAGCCGACATATCCCGCCAGTTACGCGGAGATGGTCTCCGTCGGCGCGCTGGGCGCCGACTGGCGCGGCCGCGCCCGGTTCAGCAACTACGGCGGCTGGGTCGATGTCTACGCGCCGGGCCGGGATCTCGTCAACGCCTACGCGACCGGCCCGTACGAATGCCACGAGTACCCCTACAAGGGCGACATCCGGAACTTCTACGGCATGGCGCGCTGGAGCGGCACCTCGTTCTCCACCCCGGTCGTGACCGGGCTGGTCGCGGCGCGGATGTCCCGCACGGGGGAGACCGGCCAGGAGGCGGCGGCGGCCCTGCTCGCCGAGGCGCGGGCGAATGCGGTTCCCGGTGTCGGCGCCATCCTGCTGCCACCCCGCTGACCCTGGTGGCGGGCGCGGCCGGGGCTACGTCGGGTTGAGCTGCGAGACCAGGTCGCGCAGCGGGACCTCGTAGCTCTGGGCGAACGTCGGGAACGGGTGCACGACGTCGGCGAGCATCCGCAGCGGGACGCTGGCCCGGATGGCCACGCTGGCTTCGGAGATCCATTCGTCCGCGCCCGGCCCGACCGCCGCCGCGCCGGCCAGCACCTCCCGGGCCCGGTCCGCGACCAGCACCAGCACGCCGCCCGGGGTGCCGTCGGTGTTCATCCGGGCCAGGCCTGGGCCAGCTCGCAGCCCACCGCGCCGCCGCCCAGCACGATCAGCGAGCGCGGCCGGGTGGGGTCGGACAGCGCGCGGTCGCTGGTCCAGGCCTCCACCGAGTCCAGGCCGGTGACCGGCGGGATGGCCGGCTGTGAACCGGTGGCGATCACCAGGTCGCGGTAACCGAGCTGGCGGCCGTCCCCGCCGCTCACGTTCACGTCGATGACGCCCGGGCCGGTGACGCGGCCCCGGCCGCGGATCAGCGTCGCGCCCCGTCTTTCGATCTCTGCCGCGGCGCCGGAGTCGTCCCGGCCGGCGGACAGCCGGTCGCGCCGGGCGGCCGCGGCCCGGTAGGCGGCCTCGTCGTCGTCCAGGGTCACCGGCACCGACGTGGCGCCCAGATCGGTCAGGCCGCGCGCGACCCCGCGGGCGTGCGCGGAACGCAGGACCGCCTTGCTCGGGACACACGATACGTACGGGCATTCCCCGCCCACCCGCAGCGTCTCCACCAGGGCGACCGACCGGCCCGCAGCAGCGGCGGCGCCCGCGACCCACTCGCCCGCCGAGCCGGCCCCGAGGACCACCACGTCGAATTCTTCCACCCGGTGAGGTTACCTTTCTGCCGTCGGCCGGGTCGCCGACGCCGCTGGTCACCGCCCTGCGAGCGGTGCTGGTCAGGCTGCGGCGCCCCGCGGCAGCAGGGCGCTGATGACCCGCGCCGCCAGGTTCGGGTCGGGGTGCTCGCTGGTGATGAGTCCGAGATAGATGTAGGACCGGGGGAGCCGACCATACCTGGATGTACCGTTTCAACTATCCCGCACCGGCGGATAACCAGGGGCTCGGGGCCTGTCACGGGGTGGAGATCCCGTTCATGTTCGGCAACGTGGGCCTGGCGGAGACGCGCCCCCGCATCGGCGACACACCGTCCCAGGCCGTCGCGGACCAGGCGCACCGGGTCTGGGTGGACTTCATCACGCGGGGCGATCCCGGCTGGGCCGCCTACGACACCGGCCGTCGCACCACCGGCCTGCTCGCCGAGAGCCTCACCGTGGCCGACGACCCCGCTGGTGACGAACGGGCCCGCTGGGACGGCATCCGCTAACCGGGCTCGGGCTTTGGCGAGCCGGCGCATATCCTCCGCAGATCCGGGCACCTGACGTACAGGTCAGCCCCTGGTACCGGACGGGACGGAGAGCCTGTGAATGATCAGCTGGACAGCCCGGATGGTGCGGACCCCGGTGGCGTAGGGATGGCTCCTGACAACAGCCGCCTGGCGAACACGCCCGGTGACCCGGAGCTGGAATCCGGCACCGTGCCCGACGCGCTCGTCGAGGAGTTTTCCTCCCTCACGACCCCCTACTGCTGGGTGATCACCGAGGATCTGCTGGCCGGGTACGACGGGGCTGAGCCGTCCGCCGTCGGCAAATCCGGGCCGGACCAGGCCGAGCCTTCGGACGTGTGCGAGGCGCTGACTTCGGGCCGCTTCTTCCGCCTGGTGGGGGACGGCGGGGCTGGGCTCGCGATAGGCCGGCTCTACGATCCCAGTGGCGACAACGAGCGCGCCCCGCTGGAGGACTTCGGCCGCAAGAACTGGGGTGCGGCCCAGATCGCGTACCGCCTGGAAGGCGACTGGCAGCCGCTCTAGGCTTCGCCGGGGATACGGGCCTTTCGCGGCCGTCCCCCCGTGCACCCGGCGTGCCGGTCCGCGATCTGGCGGGCGACCCGGGCCAGCTCGGCGCGGAGCTCGGGCGGCTCTATCACCTCGACCTCGGCGCCCAGCGCGAGCATGTCGAGCACTGCGACCTCCGGTGCGCCGATCCTTACCCAGGCCTCGGTCCAGTCCGGCCGGCTGGCCGGCGGCGAGGCCTGGCGGCGGAGGTGCAGGCCGCCGGGCCGCCCGAGCAGCGCCGCGAGCCGCCGGCCCCGTGGCGACAGCCGGATAAGCGCCCGCTGGACGCCGTCCGGCCCCGGCGGCGCGGGTTCACTCCGGTGATGGATGCTGGCCAGCTCACCGGAGTACCCGTCCAGGAGCTCGAATCCGCCGTGCCGTCCCCGGGTGGCGTAGACCGGGATCCCGGCGCTGCCGAGCGCCTCGATGTCTCGCAGTACGGTGCGCTCGCAGACCTCCAGTTCGGCCGCCAGCTGGCTGGTGCTCATCCGCCCCCGGGCCTGCAGCAGGC
>Ga0302235_10003272_pt1 | contig 11462 bp, 10 predicted proteins | sample II_Palsa_N3_3_FD_193577 | JGI IMG/M metagenome (GOLD analysis project Ga0302235, IMG submission 193577) | Peat permafrost microbial communities from Stordalen Mire near Abisko, Sweden - II_Palsa_N3_3 | ecosystem: Environmental > Terrestrial > Soil > Palsa > Peat permafrost | place: Sweden... | reverse complement strand
ACAGGAAAACGTTCAGCACGTCGAGGAAGATCGATGCGGCGATCAGCGGCGCGGAGTCGAGATCGCTCGAGCGCCGCAGCCGCTGGAAGTCGAACATGGTCAGGCCCGCGAAGATCACCAGGCCCAGAACTGAGTAGACAAGCTCGCCGTGCGGGATGCGGACGAAGATCATCACGATGCCGAACACGATGAGGGCCAGGAGCGCCCAGAAGCACAGCCGCGCGATCCCGGAAAGATCCCGGCGGGTTGCGTAGCCGGCCGCCCCGAAACCGGCGATGAACAGCGCCGTGGCACCCCCGGCCTGCCACAGCACCTGCGGGTTCGCATTCGCGTAGTAGACGAGGGTTGGTGCCATCGCCAGCCCGAGCAGCACACCGAACGCGACAAGCAGGACGACGGCGAATGTCCCCGACCGCCGCACCGCGAAATTCATGCCGATCAGGCAGGCAAAGGCGGCGATGAACCAGACGAAGGCCCAGCCGTAGGACAGATCGCGCCCGAGGTAGCCGCCAAGCGCGAAAAAACCGGTCGTAACCGCGACATACCCCATCGTCTGCCCGAAGAGGGTGTGCGTGCGACCGGGGGTCGTCGTTCCGATGCCGCCGTAGCTGAGAGATCCGCTCATGACACCATGCTGCCTTCCAGCCGCCCTGGCCGTGGTGACATTGGCCGCCGCCGTTATACGTCGTGTATACGTCGCGCCGCTTTCTGTGCCGGCCCGGTCATTTCGCCGCAAGTGCGTCCGGTACGCACATTCCCGCGAAGGACTACGCGAAGGCCCGCACAGATGCGGGCCACCTTCCAGTGAGGGATCGCATGCGTAGTTCTGTTACCAGACTGCTGGGCGCGACCGCGTTGACGGCGGCCGTAGCGGCCGGCGGAGTGCTGGCGGCCGGTGCCGCAAGCGCCCAGACCGGCGACGCCACCTTGACCGTAATCCACGGCGTGCCCGGGGTGATCGTCGATGTCTGCGCCGACGGCAAGACGGCCATTTCCGGTTTCACTTTCACCAGCCAGAAGACCCTGTCCCTGCCGGCCGGGTCCTACTCCCTGGGCGTAGTCAAGACGGGCCAGGCCTGCTCCGCCGCCAACTACCTCGCGTCCGCGTCCGCCACCCTGTCCAGCGGGGAGAACGCCAGCGTGATCGCCTACCTCAACGACGGCGGCAAGCCGGCCCTCGGCCTTTATGAGAACGACACTGCCGCGGTACCCTCCGGCCAGGGCCGCCTGGTGCTCAGCCACAACGCCGACGCCCCGGCGGTCAAGGTCGCTGCGGGCTCGACCGGCGCTGCGGGCCGCCGCCCGCGCCGAACGGGACGTCCTCGCCCCGGCGGGTCCGGTCAGCCCTGCTGACGTTCCTGCCGACGGGCCTGCTGACGGGCCGGCGGCCACCCCTGACTGGCTGACGTCCAGCCTCCGGTCACGCCAGCGCCTCGGCGGGCGCCGCCGGCTCGCGCTGGCCGCGGCCTCGGTAATCATCCTGGCCGGGGCGGCCGCCGCCGCGATCGGCCTGTCCGCGTCCGGCTCCCCGGTCGTCGCCCGGGCCACCCTGCATCCTTTGCAGGCGCCCGCCAGCGCCAGCGCCGACATCACCGTGACCAGCAGCTCAGGCGGCCGGCTCATGGTGGTCCGCACCTACGGCCTGCCGGCTCCGGGCCGTCAGCATTTCTATGAGGTCTGGCTGCTCGACCCGGTGACGCTGAAGATGATGCCGATGGGCACCCTTCCGCCGTCCGGGCAGGCCAGCTACGGTGTGTCCGCGTCGCTGATGGCTGGCTACTCAGCCGTCGACATCAGCCTGCAGGCGAACAACGGGGACCCGGCCCACTCGGCGGTCAGCGTGCTTCGCCGTTCGCTGGCGGCGGGGCCGCCCTCGGCCTGATCTTCCGGCGATCGTCTTAGCGGTGATGCGCGGCCCGGTGGGCTTCCAGCACGTCGTAGCCGAAGTCGGACTCCGGGTCGCGCCACACCGAGTGCGCGTGGTTCGCCCGCCGCTGGACGTTGTCGTACTCGATGAGCAGCCCGGGGCCCTGCAGCCGGTAGTACAGCGGCTGGCCCGGGGCGGTGGGCCCGGCCCAGGCCAGGTGGACGGCGTCCAGGGCCGCGTCGTCGTCGTAGTCCCGCAGCGGCGACAGCCCGTCGGGGACCCGTCCCAGGTAGGCGGCCAGCAGCCTGCGCAGCTGTCTGCGCTGGCTGTCCCCGAGCTCGCGGGCGGGCAGGCCCTTCGGGGCGCCGGTCAGCGCGAGCAGGCCGTGGTCGGTGGTGTCGTACCCGGTGGCGGACTCGTTGCGGGTGTCGGCGCGATGCAGGTCCGAGACGACCTTCGGGTCGGTGAACGTCCCGTTCCACAGGTGCCTGAGGGAGATCATCCGGTCCCCATCGGCCAGCCGCGGCCGGTTACCGCCGATGATGTCTGACGGCGCGCGGTTCAGCAGGGTGGCCTGGGTGGCGGCCTCGGGACCGAGGGAATGCATCAGCTCGCGGGCCAGATCCTCAGCTCCGCCCAGCGGGCGCAGCGGCTCCGGCCCGAGCAGCGGAGAGACGGCCGGGTCGGCGCCGAGGAAGCACGGGGTCACGGCGCGGACCCGGCCGTCGGCGATCAGGTTGCTGAGCGACACATGGTGACCGCCGAATCGCCAGCCCCAGGGCTCCGCCCCGCCCGGCTCGCCGAAGACCCGCAGGTAGTACAGGCCGGGGTCGCGGCCCCGCTCACGCTCCCAGTCGGCGACCCAGCCCTCGGCGTGGTCGAGGACGTTCTCCAGCCCGATGATCGTGGCCACGGTGACGTACCCGGCGTGGGACAGCCCGCTGGCCACGAGCTGGTGCGCCAGCCGCTGCTGAGCCGGGCTCTGCGCGCTGAGGGCCAGGCCGCCGTGGTCGGTCGGGGTGTAGAACCATCGCTGCCGGTCGCCGTCCGACGGGCCGCCGGGCGTGTCCCCGCTGGCCACGGCCCGCTGCGCGGGGTCCAGCGCGTCAAGCCAGGCCGCCGCAGCCGCCGCCATCCGGCTCGCGGTATCCGCGGCGGCGGTGTCCTTGTCCAGGTCCCGCACACTCATAACGTCCAAACTGCCCACCCCGGGCGGCCCTGGCAAGGGACCGTGCGCAGGTTGTTCAGGGGGCGGCGGGGAAACGCTCACTGCGCTTTACGTAGGTTTGGATGCCATGGCGACCGCGAAACCTGCTCCCGGCCCGGCGCCGGGCCCGACGATCTTCGTTCTCTTCGGCGCGACCGGCGACCTGGCCAAGCGGATGGTGCTGCCGGCCTTCTACCAGCTCGCGCAGCAAGGCCTGCTGCCCAAGCGCTGGCGGCTGGTCGGGAACGGCCGCGGCGACGTCTCGCACGAGGACTTCCGCACCCACGTGCACGATGCGCTCACCGAGTTCGGCCCGAAGCCCGAGCCGGGCGAGTGGGACCAGTTCTCCCAGCACGTTTTCTTCGCTGGCGGTGGCTTCAGCACCGACCAGCCCGGCAGGCTGCTGGACGTGCTGGCCGACGCTCGTCAGGCCCTCGGTGGCGACCCGCAGCTGATCCATTACCTCGCGGTGCCCCCGGTCGCCTTCGGCGAGCTGACCAAGGCCCTCGGCCAGCACAACCTGGCCCGCGGCGCCCGGGTCGTCTACGAAAAGCCGTTCGGCACCTCGCAGCGGGACTTCCGGCTGCTCGACCGGATCGTCCACTCCGTGCTCGACGAGCAGCAGGTCTACCGCATCGACCATTTCCTGGGCAAGGAGGCGACCCAGGATCTGCACCTGCTGCGCTTCGCCAACGGGCTGTTCGCCGCGGGATGGAGCCGTCAGTACATCGATTCGGTGCAGATTGACGTGCCGGAGAAGCTGGGTATCACCGACCGGTCCCGGTTCTACGACGCCACCGGGGCGGTGCTGGACATGCTGGTCACACACCTGTTCCAGGTCGCGGCCGAGGTCGCCATGGAGCCGCCGGCCAGCCTCGGCGCCCTGGACCTGCAGGCCGCCCGGGAGAAGGTGATCAGTTCGTTCCGGCCGCTGGACCCGGCCGAGGTAGTGCTGGGCCAGTTCGACGGCTACCGCGATGTGCCCGGGGTGGCACCCGAGTCCACCATGGACACGTTCGTCGCGGCCCGCCTCTGGATCGACAACTCCCGCTGGCGCGGCGTGCCGTTCTACCTGCGCACCGGCAAGCGACTGGCCGCCTCCGAGCAGCGGGTCAGCATCATCTCGCGCGAGCCGACCGGCCCGCTCGCCGGGAAGCTGCCGTGGGACGCCAACGTGCTGGCGTTCTCCCTCGATGGCAGCGGCCAGATCGACCTGTCGCTGCTGGCCAAGAAGCCTGGCCCGGGACTGGAAACTGAGGAGGCGCACGCCTCCATCCCGCTGTCCAGCCTGCCCGGCGCGGACCCGCTGCCGCCGTACGTGCGGCTCATCCACGATGTGATCATTGGTGACCGCTCGCTGTTCACCCGGCCGGACGGCCTGGCCGCGGTGTGGAAGGTGGCCGACCCGCTGCTGTCGCACCGGCCGCTGGTGGCCCCCTACCGGCCGGGCTCCTGGGGACCGGTCGAAGCCCGGAAGCTGATCGCGCCCGGGCACTGGCTGCTGGGCCAGTAGGCCACGGTCACGGGTCGGGTGGCTCGTCGCCGGGCCCCGCGGTGGCTTTCGCGTCGGACCACCGGTGCACGATGCTGGTGTCGGAGATGAAGCGGACCGCACGGCCCTGCGCCCAGCGCACGGCTGCCTCCTGCAGGCAGTCGTCGACGAGGCGGGCGGTGGCGCCGCCCTGCTCCGCAGGGGCGTGCACGATCAGTTCGTCGTGCAGGCACAGCACGATCCGGGCGCCCAGCGGCGCGCCGCGGGCCCGGACCGTCACCGCCCACATCTTGAACAGCTCCGCCGCGGCGCCCTGGATGAGGGCGTTCCGGCCGTAACGGCCCCGGGCGGCGACCCGGGCCGCCGTCTCCTTGCCACCCGCCGTCATCACGACCCGCCGGCCACCGTACGTGCGCAGGTCACGTCCGGCCTGGGCATCGCGGTCCGCCTCATCGAGATACCTCATGGCGACCGGATAGGCCTTGGTGAGCCGGCGCAGCGCCTGGGCGCCGTGTCCGGTCGTCTGCCCGTACATGGCGCCCAGGACCGCGACCTTGGCCGTGGGCCGGTCCACCCCGAGCTGCTCGGCGACCGGGGCGTACAGGTCATCGGCCGTGGTGGCGCCGGCCAGGGCCCGGTCCCGGGAGACCGCGGCGAGCACCCGTGGCTCGATCTGGCCGAGGTCGGCCCGGACGAAGACGTGCCCGGTCTCGGCCACGACCGCCCGGCGCATCACCGCCGGCATGTTGTGCAGGCCGCCGGAGGCGGTCATCCGCCCGGCCGCGCCGTCCGAGCCCGTCCAGGTCCCGCGCAGCCGGCCGTCCTCCCCGAGGTGAGCGTCCAGCCATCCGTAGCCGTAGGTGGTGGCGATCCGTTCCGCCTTGCGCCACTCCAGCAGGGCGGCGACGAGCGGGTGGGCGTCGCGGAACGCCCGCAGCCGCCAGGCCCGGGTGTCGGGTACGTCCACACCGATCCGGGCCAGCAGCGAGCGCACCTGCGCCGGGCTGCGCAGGTCGGCGGAGGCGCCCGGCGGCGCGTGCCGGAGCACGGCGGCGTCGCGCGCGGCCCGGCTGCGCGCCGCCTCGGCCTCGGTCCGCGGCCGGGGGCCGACGAACGCCGCCAGGACCTGCTGCGCGGTGGCCCGGTCCATCGGCAGCCCATCCGCCGATAGCTCCGCGCACAGCAGCTCAGCCGCCGATTCGGAGTAGGCCGTGGCCAGGGCCATCGGCCGGTCAGCCAGCCGGGCCAGCCCGGCCTGCTGGAGCGCGGCGGTCGTGACGGCCAGCTCCGCCCACCGGGTCAGGTGACCCGGACTGGCCGACCAGCCGCCGCTCACCCAGGGAGGCCGTAGGTAGCCGTCCGGCCCGACCGGCTCCTCCAGGTCCCCGGGCTCACCCTGCTCGAACAGATTGGGCGGCCCTGCGGCCGGGATCGTCGCCAGCGCGAGTTCCTTTAGATGGGCCCAAACCCAGCCGGGGTCGGCCCGCCACCCACCGAACAGCAGCCGGTGCACCGCCGCGATGTCCCAGCAGGTAGCCAGTCGCACGCCCCGGGCCGCCAGCGTGGCCGCCGTCTCACCGGACCAGATCACCCAGCGGGGCCGCAGCTTCTCGTCGGCGAGGCGCACGGCGTCCGCGCCGGCCAGGAGCGGCCGGCCGGCTGCGGACAGCCCGATCCGCGGGCCGGGGCCGGCGGCCAGCCCGACCAGGTCCCCACGGGCCACTCCCGCCTCGCCCAGTTGCGCTAGCTCGTCCACGGCCGCCCCACGTCACCCACCCTGCCACAGTTGGTGACGTTGGTCCCTGGCTGCCCATCGCGGGCGGGTGCCACCCTGGGCAGATGTTCGTCGCCCACGACATCGAATGCGGTGTTGACTTCGCCACGGCACGGCCCGGGCTGGTCGGCCTGGCCGCTGACCGCGTGCTGGTAGACGCGTCACGGGTGGCCTACCACGAGGGGCTCGCCAGCCTCGGCCTGGATTGCCCCAGGCTGGCACGGGTCCGTACGCTCACCTGTACGCGGGGCGGCGGCCAGGCGACCGCAGGACTGCGCTGGGAGGCGACCGGTGTGTCCGCCGGCCTGTTCCCGGTGCTGGACGCCGACCTCACCCTGTCGCCCAAGGGCCAGTCCAGCACCAGGCTGGCGCTGGCCGGCGTGTACCGGCCGGTGTTCGGTGGCCTGGACAGCGACCTCTACCCCGCAGCCGTGGACCGGGTGGCCGACCTCACGGTGCGGACCCTGCTCCGTACCGTCGCCGGGTACCTGACCGGATCCGGGGCGATCTTCCCGCCAGTGCACATCCCCCGCCGGGCCAAGGCCTCCTGACCGCTGTTCCCGCGCCGCCTCAAGATTTACCTGAGTGGCGCTGCGAGCACGGCCTTCCTGGACCTACCGGGAGACCCGGCGCCAGGCCGCCCGTGGCACCAGTCGCATGGCGGTGGCCAGGCCGGCCAGGGACCGCGGCACCCAGACGGTCTGACGGCTCTGGCGGTCCGCGCCCAGGGCGGCCGCGACGGCCGCGCCGACGGCGGCCGGGGTGGTGGCCAGCGGGGCGGGATCCATGCCCGCCGTCATCCGTCCGGTGACGAATCCGGGCCGGACCAGCAGCACCCGCACGCCACTGTCGTGCAGTGAGTCCGCCAGCCCGCGCGCGAACGCGTCCAGCCCGGCCTTGGCCGCCCCGTACACCATGTTGGCCTTGCGGGGCCGGACCGCGGCCACCGAGGACAGCACCACGATCGTGCCGCGCCCCTGGTCGCGCATCCGGGCCGCCGAGGCCAGCAGCGTGGTGACGTGGCTGGTGAAGTTGGTGTCGATGAGCACCGCCGCCTGCCGCGGATCCTGATCCAGCACCGGCTGGGGGGTCAGCACCCCGGCGGCGGAGATCACGATGTCCACCGGTCCGTCGGCGAAGACGTCCCGGATGAGGGCGTCGTGCGCGGAGATCTCCGTGGCGTCGTAATGGTAGGTACGGACCCGGCCGGAGAGGGTCTTCCCGGCTGCCTCCAGCGCCGCCTGATCGCGGCCGGCGAGCAGGATCTCGGTCTCCGGAGGCAGGCGGAGCGCGGTCAGGATGGCCAGTCCGATCTCGCTCGTCCCGCCGAGCAGCAGGATCCTGCTTACTTGCCGTTGTGTCGTCACTGCACGAGCTCCCAGAGGCCGGTTACGAACATCAGCAGCCAGGTTAGTTCCAGGAGGACCATGGGCGTGTCCCGGATCAGCAGATCTTCGACGGGCCGGGGAGTGGCCAGGGCGGTGAGCCGGTCGAACCGGGCCAGCGCGCCAGACAGCGGCAGGGCGCTGGCCAGGTGCCAGGCCCGGATCCAGTTGTCCTGCTCACTGAGGGCCCACAGCGCGTAGGTGATGATCATCGTCACCGCGGTGATGCGCTGGGTCAGCCGCAGGGCGGCCGGCCGGTACCAGCGCATCGAGGGCCGGTGCCGGACCGCCTCGGGGCCGAGCACGGCCATCTCGGTGTACCGCTTGGCGGTGGCGACCAGCAGGGCGCCCAGGCTGCAGACGAGCAGGAACCAGCCCGAGGGCGGCACGTGGGTCGCCGCCGCGCCGCCGAGCGCCCGGAGCACGAACCCGGACGCGACAAACATCAGCTCGATCACCGGGATGTGCTTGAGCACGAGGCTGTACAACAGCGAGGAGGCGATATACGCGGCGATGATCACGGACAGCAGCGGTGTGCGGATCAGGAAGCCCGCGGCCAGGGCCACGACGACGCAGACGACGGCCACCGCGACCGCGTGGGCCTTGGGCAGTTCGCCGGCCGCGATCGGACGCCGCCGCTTGACCGGATGCCGCCGGTCCCGTTCCGCGTCGGCGACGTCGTTCACCATGTAGACCGCGACGGACGCGACGGTGAACGCCGCCGCCGCGACCAGCGCATAGGCCAGCCCGTCGTGGCGCCCGAGCGACGTCCCAGCGAGCGGCGCCGCGAACACGAGCAGGTTCTTCGGCCACTGCCGCGGCCGGGCTGTGCGCAGGACCGCGAGCAGCCAGCGCGCCGGGTACGGCGCGGCATCGGAAGCGGCCGCCCGGCTGGTGACGGCCTTAGGGAGTGGACGGGTCACCGGGCGAATACCGCCGTGAAGTCGCGGCTATTGACTGAGTAGTAACGGTTGGCCGGTTCCGGCTGGTTGGGGAGAAGGTTGACCGGTGTGGGGTCGGCCGCGCTGGGCGACGGCTTGTAGTACATGTAGGACATCCACGCCGGGTTGATGTCCATCTGCATGGCATTCACGGCGCCGGCCCGCTGCAGCAGATCGGCCAGGGTCCGCACGGACAGCGCCGGTCCGTAGACGAAGATGACCCGCCCGTCGCTGGTGATGCCGACCCCGGAGCGCCACACGTAGTAGCCACCCCCCAGGGTGGCGCCCCACTGGCTCTGCACGTCCTGGTCCACCGAGGCCGGGACGGTCCCGTTGGCCACGATGAGCTTGAGGTTCTGCCGGACGCCCAGAACGTTCGAGCTCATGCCCACGCCGTGGTCCCAGGAGCCGATGGACACCTGGCCGTTCTTGTAGTAGACGAGCGACGCGGCGCCGCTGGTCAGGGTGCCCTTGGTGAGGCCGTTGAGGTAGAAACCGCCTCCGGCGGAGTCCAGCTTGAATCCGCCGTTGAACGTGGCGAGCAGCCCGGTACGGGAATTCGGCGGCAGCCACGGCGAGTAGCCCCAGTTGGCCGTCCCGGGGTCTTCGGCGCCGGGGCGGAGCTGGAACGAGAGCAGGCGCTGGTCCATCGACGCGATGCCGGCCACGTAGGACGTGTGGATGCCGTCGGGGCGCAGGTAGGTGCCGTAGATGGCCGGGATGCCGGTCACGCTGGCCAGCACGCGCCATTGTCCTTCGCCGGGCAGTGGCGATCCGGCGGGTGAGCTGAGCCGGGAGGGCACGATCGGCGTGATCGTGGCGGCACCGGGCTTGGGCGGAGCGGTCGCCGACGTGGGGCCCCCGGTGGCCGGGGCCGCCAGCGAGAACTGCGGCTTCCCGCCGACCTTGGGGGCCTTGTAGGTGAGCCATTCGCCCAGCGTGACGACGGGACCCAGATAGTGGTCCCGCGCCCATTCGGCGAGCCGGGTGGAGGCGGTGCCGTTGCCTGGTGCCGTCATGGCCTGGCCGACTGACCAGCCGACCCAGCCGAGGAACAGGACGAGCACGATGAGGATGGCCTGCACGCTGCGGTGGGCGAGCAGCCGGCGCAGCCGCCGCCGGCGCGGCTTAACCGTCCGGCGCCGGCCATCCCGGCCGCCGTCGCCCGGCCCGGGCGCTCCGCTCTGCGCGTCATTACGCGGGTCCCGCCCTACCGGGATACCCGGCCCGTTGCCACCCGGCCCGTTGCCACCCGGCCCGTTGCCACCCGGCCCGTTGCCACCCGGCCCGTTGCCACCCGGCCCGTTGCCACCCGGCCCGTTGCCACCCGGCCCGTTGCCACCCGGCCTGTAGCCAGGCGAGGCACTGTGGCGCGGTCCGTAACCGCTCGGCCTGCGGTCGGGCCCGGCGGTGTCGTCCGTTACATGGTCGTCTGGCCCATGGTCCGGGCCGTAGCCAGGCGGGACCGGATACTCGTAGCCGGGGGCGACCCGCTGCCCGTGCTCGCCCGGCGGGGGCGGTGCGCTGCGGCTGTAGTTCTCGTACTCGGGCCGGCCGTAGCCGGGGTGATCATGGCGAGGCTGGTACTCGTCGTTGGGGGCGTCCGGTCCGTAATTATTCGGGCCGCCGGGCGCGCGACGGTCTCTTTCCCCCCGGCCCTGGCTGCCCTGATCCAGCAGCCGGTTGTCATACCGGTGCCTCGGCGGTACCGATCGCGGCACGCGCGTACCTCCTGCTGAGCGCCTGTGTGTATTGCCCCGCTGAGCTGTACGTCTACCCCCGGAACATGAAGGCTCGATGACGGGACATTCCGTGGAGAATTCTGCAACGTGCCTTAGCAGTGCCTGAATATATTAGCGTAAAACGCCTGGCAGGACTCGGGTACAAGGCGTTTGGTGCATGCCCGGCATGCCCGGCATGCCCGGTCTCGGCGTGCCGGGTCCCGGGCGTCCAGGGGTCCCGGGCGTGCCTGAGTGCTCAGGGTCCCAGGGCCCGGGTGCCGAATCCGTTCCCGAATCTCCAGAACTTAGGCGCCCGGCTGTCGATCCGGGCGTTTCCTGTTCGTGTAGGGAGTGAGAGGCCGGCGATGAGCTGGCCGAACGGCAAGCCGGACCGGAAGAAGGAGCACCGACCATGAAGCAGTACCTGCTCAGCATGTACCAGCCCCAGGGCGACCCCCCGCCTCCCGAAGTCCTCGGGCCGATCATGCAGAAGCTCGGACTTATTCGGCAGGAACTCATCGGCGAGGGCGCGTGGGTGTTCGGCGACGGCCTCTGCCCGCCGGAAACCGCGACTGTGTTGCGCGCACAGGACGACGACGTGCTCGTCACGGACGGCCCGTTCGTTGAGGGCAAGGAGTACCTGGGTGGGTTCATGATCATCAAGGCGCCTGACCTCGACGTGGCTCTGGCCTGGGGCCGGAGGTACGCCGAGACGACCGGCCTGCCCATGGAGGTGCGGCCGTTCCAGAGCGATGCCTCGGACTGAGCCCGCCACGCCCGGCCGCGGCCCCGGACAGCACCCGGAGCGGGATATCGAGCGGGTGTTCCGCGCGGAGTACGGCCGCGCGGTCGCCGTCCTGGTCCGCATTTTCGGTGATATCGACGTCGCCGAAGAGGCGGTCCAGGAGGCGTTCACGACGGCGCTGGAACGGTGGCCGGCGGCCGGTACCCCGCCGAGCCCCGCGGGATGGATCATCACCACAGCCCGGAACCGGGCGATCGACCGGCTGAGACGCGAATCGTCACGGGAGGACCGGCACGCGCAGGCCGCTGTGCTGCACGCGGCCGACGCGGG
>Ga0302235_10003271_pt1 | contig 11463 bp, 8 predicted proteins | sample II_Palsa_N3_3_FD_193577 | JGI IMG/M metagenome (GOLD analysis project Ga0302235, IMG submission 193577) | Peat permafrost microbial communities from Stordalen Mire near Abisko, Sweden - II_Palsa_N3_3 | ecosystem: Environmental > Terrestrial > Soil > Palsa > Peat permafrost | place: Sweden... | reverse complement strand
CGATCGAGGCGGAAACGGTGCGGGTGGTGGCCAGGCGCGGCGCCACCACCATCGCGCAGACCCGGCACGGCCTGGTCCTGGCCGCGGCCGGGGTGGACGAGTCCAATACCCGCCCGGGAACCGTCGTGTTGCTGCCCGAGGACCCCGACGAGTCGGCCCGGCGGCTGCGCAAGGCACTGCACGGCCGCACCGGCGTGCGGGTCGGCGTCATCGTCACCGACACGATGGGCCGGCCGTGGCGGGCCGGGCAGACCGACAACGCGATCGGCGCCGCCGGGGTGCTGCCGGTACGTGACTACCGCGGGGAGACCGACACGTTCGGCAACATCCTGGAGGTCACCGTGGCCGCCGTGGCCGACGAGATCGCCGCCGCCGCGGACCTGGTGAAGGGAAAGTCGCGGCAGGTCCCAGTCGCGGTCGTGCGCGGGCTGGCCGAACTCGTCACCGACTCCGATGGTCCGGGCGCGCGGGCACTGATCAGGGCCGCCGAGGAGGACATGTTCAGGCTCGGGTCGGCGGACGTGCCGCTGGCCCGCCGGACCATCAGGGCGTTCACGCCCGAGCCGGTCGACGCCGCGGCGGTCCGCCGCGCCGTCGCCACCGCGCTGACCGCGCCCGCTCCGCATCACAGCCAGCCGTGGCGTTTCGTGATCTTGTCCTCGGCGGCGGCCCGGACCGCGCTGCTCGACGCGATGCGCGAGGCCTGGATCGCCGACCTGCGGCGGGACGGGTTCACCGACGAGCAGATCGCCCGCCGGATCCGGCGCGGAGAACCGCTGCGGGCCGCGCCGCTGATCGTCGTGCCATGCCTGGTCACCGACGCGGCGCACGACTATCCCGACGAACGGCGGGGTGCCGCCGAGCAGGCCATGTTCATCGTCTCGATGGGCGCGGCGGTGCAGAACCTCCTCATCGCGCTGGCCGTCGACGGGCTCGGCTCCGCGTGGATCTCCAGCACGCTGTTCTGCGCCGACGTCGCCGCCCGGGCCATGGACCTGCCGCCCGGCTGGCGGCCGATGGGGGCCATCGCGGTCGGCCGTCCCGCCGAGCAGGCCAGGCCCCGCCCACCGCAGGACCCGGACGACTTCTTGCTGACGCGCTGAGCTGACTCGCTGAGCTGGTCCTGCTGGGCTGACCCGCGGAGCTGGCCTGCTGAGCTGGCCCGCTCCCTAGGAGGACAGCACCGGCAGCGGGGACCGGACGGAGGCGCAGACGCCGTCGGAGGCGGCCGCGGCGGCCAGCCGCTCCTGCGGCACCTCGCCGTAGGTGGTGGTGCGCTGGCGCATCGGACGGCCCAGGGGTTCGGCGATCGCGCGCAGCTGGCTGATCGTCTTGTAGGAGCCGTGATCCGCGCCGGCCATCCGGCTGATCGTCTCCTCCATCAGCGTCCCGCCCAAGTCGTTGACGCCGCCGCGCAGCACGTCACGGCAGCCCTCGTCGCCCAGCTTGACCCAGGAACACTGGATCGAGTCGATCGCTCCGTGCAGCAGCAGCCTGGACACCGCGTGCACCGCCCGGTTCTCCCGCCGGCTCGGCCCGGGCCGGGCCAGGCCCGCAAGGTAGATGGGGGCATTCTCGTGGATGAACGGAAGCAGCACGAACTCGGTGAAGCCGCCGGTCCGCTCCTGGATCGACCGGATCACGCGCAGGTGGCCGACCCAGTGGGCCGGGGTGTCGACGTGCCCGTACATCATCGTCGAGGAGGTCCGCAGGCCCAGCTCGTGCGCCGTGCTGATCACCTCGATCCACACCGAGGCGGGCAGCTTGCCCTTGGTCAGCACCCAGCGCACCTCGTCGTCCAGGATCTCCGCCGCCGTCCCCGGCAGCGAGCCGACGCCGGCCTCCTTGGCCCGGATCAGCCACTCCCTGATCGGCAGGGCGGTGCGGGAGGCGCCGTTCACCACCTCCATGGGTGAGAACGCGTGTACGTGAAGATCCGGCCTTCTCCGCTTGACTTCGGAAGCGATTTCGAAGTAGGCTGTTCCGGGCAGATCGGGATGGATCCCGCCCTGCATGCACACCTCGGTGGCCCCCGCGTCCCACGCCTCCGCGGCCCGGTCGCCGATCTGCTGCAGCGACAGCGTGTACGCGTCGGCGTCGGTCCGCCGCTGCGCGAACGCGCAGAACCGGCAGCCGGTGTAGCAGACGTTGGTGAAGTTGATGTTGCGAGTGACGACGTAGGTGACGTCGTCGCCCATGGTTTCGCGGCGGAGCGCGTCGGCGATTCCGGCCAGGGCCTCCAGGTCGGGGCCGTCCGCGGACAACAGGGCGAGAGCCTGGGCATCGGTGAGGGCGAGCGGGTCGCGTTCGGCCTGGCGGAGGGCGGAGGCGACCTCGCCGACCGCGAGGACAGCGGGTGCGCCAACGGTGGCTGGCGCGGTCGAGGCCGCGCCTGAGGCGGAGGCAGTGCCTGAGGCAGTGGTAGCGCCTGCGGTGGCGGGGCCTGAGGCAGTGGTAGCGCCTGCGGTGGCGGGGTTTGGGGGGGGGGGGGGGGGGGGCTGGCCGTGTTCGTTCCGCGATTTCGTTCCAGTCGCCGTAGACCTCGGCGAAATCATCCCGGCGGTCATGGGTGCGGCCGGTGGTATCGATGGTCACGTGCAGGTCGGTGCGGCCGGCCTGCGCCCATTGACCCCAGCCGCCGTCGGGTTCCTGCCAGGACAGGCCGTGCGGCATGGCGCCGTCGGCGGCCAGGCCGGTGACGGGATCGGCGAGCGCGGCCACGTGCCGGGCTAGCCGCGGGTCCAGCCAGGGCTCGCGGATGTAGGGCGGGTAGATGGTCAGGCGCTCGCGCAGGGTGAAGCCGGCGGACGCGGTGCGAGCCGCCAGTTCGTCGATGTCGGGCCAGGGACGTTCGGGGTTGACGTGGTCCGGGGTGAGCGGGGAGACGCCGCCCCAGTCGTCGATGCCGGCCCGCAGGATCAGGTCGTACTGCGCCCCGACCAGGTTCGGCGGCGCCTGGATCCGCGCCTTGGCGCCGAGCACGATCCTGGTCACCGCGATCGTCGCGGCCAGGTCGTCGAGCTCGGCGTCGGGCACGTCGCGCATCTTGGTGTCGGGCTTGGCCCGGAAGTTCTGCACGATGACTTCCTGGATGCCGCCGTACTCGCGGGCGACCTTCCTGATCGCGAAGATCGACTCGGCGCGTTCGGCCAGGGTTTCGCCGATGCCGATGAGGATGCCGGTGGTGAACGGGACGTTGCACCGGCCGGCGTCTTCCAGGACGCGCAGCCGGATGGCGGGATCCTTGTCCGGGCTACCGAAGTGCGGGCCGCCCTTGTCGCTGAACAGCCTGGTCGCGGTCGTCTCGAGCATCATGCCCATCGAGGGGGCCACCGGCTTGAGGCGCTGGAAGTCCTGCCAGGACAGTACGCCGGGGTTCAGGTGCGGCAGCAGGCCGGTCTCCTCGAGCACGCGGATCGCCATCGCCCGGACATAGGACAGCGTGTCGTCGTAGCCGTGCGCGTCCAGCCACTCCCGGGCCTGGTGCCAGCGGTCTTCCGGCTTGTCGCCCAGGGTGAACAGGGCCTCCTTGCAGCCCATGCTCGCGCCTTCGCGGGCGATGGCGAGCACCTCGTCCGGCTCGAGGTACAGGCTGTCCAGCCGGTGCGGAACGGTCGCGAACGTGCAGTAGCCGCAGCGATCCCGGCACAGCCGGGTGAGCGGGATGAAGACCTTGCGCGAGTAGGTAATGACGTTTGGACGGTTCGCGGCGATCAGGCCGGCGTCGCGGGTGCGACTGGCGTAGCTCAGCAGCGTGGTGAGATCCTCGCCGCGGGCCTGCAGCAGGATCGTGGCCTCGTCCCGGTCGAGTGACTTGCCGTCCCTGGCCCGGGCCAGCGTCCGGCGCATGGCCGAAGCGGTGGGGCTGCTGGCGGTGGGGCTGCTGGCGGTGGGGCTGCTGGCGGTGGGGCTGCTGGCGGTGGGGCTGCTGGCGGTGGCTGCTCTGGCGCTGGTGGCGTCCGTGGTTTCGGTGGCTTCTCTGGTTTCGGTGGCTTCTCTGGTTTCGGTGGCTTCTCTGGTTTCGGTGGCTTCTCTGGTTTCGGTGGCTTCTCTGGTTTCGCTGCCCTCCTGTGTTGTTTCGACCTCGCCGTTATCAGAGTCGCCGCGGAAAACACTCATGCTCGAACTTTACGCGGCATACCTGCCCGGCCCGCGCAGCCCCTGGCACCACCGGCGCCCGCCGCCAGCACCGGCTGCCTGCCAACGACCCCCTGGGGGCCCAGCCGTGGCTCGCGCCATGATCGTGGATTTTTACCTACCCGATAGGGGGTGTACCGATCCACGATCGCTAAAGGTACGGCTCTGACGCCTTTCGAGAGGCGCGCGTGGGACTAGCGGGACACATGGGGTTTCGCTCGGGACGCGCGGCCGTGATCGTGTGACTTTATTACCCCTATGAGGCGTCACACGATCCGAGCGGGCTAGAAGGCGCGGTAGTCGCGGACGGACATGCGCGGGCCGCGGCGCGGGGGGCTGGCGCCGCCGAGCTCGACGAGCCTGGTCACGCGGTAGCGATGGCCGACGTAAGGCGCGAGCAGTTCGAGCATGCCGGCGTCGTCGGTGATCCGCCCGGCCAGCGTCCAGCCGACCGCCTTGGGCAGGTTGTAGTCGCCCACCGAGACCGCGTCCGGGTCGCCGGCCGCCCGCTGCCTGATCTCGGCGGAGGTCCATGGGCCGATACCGGGGACGGACTGGAGGCGGCGGTCCGCGTCGGCCGCGCTCATGTCCAGGATCTCCTCGAGACGGCCCGCGACTTCGGCGGCGGTGATGATGGTCCGGGACCGGACACCCTCGACGCCGGCCCGGTGCCAGTCCCATGACGGGATACGCGCCCACACCCGGGGCGGCGGGCACACCCGCATCCCGGCCGGAGCCGGGCCGGGCGCCGGCTCGCCGAACTTGACCAGCAGGAACCGCCAGGCGCGATGGGCCTCGCGACTGACCACTTTCTGCTCGAGCACTGCGGGCGCCAGAGCCTCGAAGACTCGCTCGCTCCGCCCGATCCGCAGGTCCTCGTGACGGCGCATCAGCTCGCGGACGACCGGATCGCGGGCCGTGAAGCCGGACCTGTCGTCCTGGCAGCCGAGCTGGGCGGGCAGGTGGTCAAGCAGCCAGGCCGCGCCAGGACCCCAGGCCTGCGCGGTCACCAGGGTGTCACTGCAGACACCTGCGGAGGCGTGGTCGAAGGTGACCGCCGGGGCACCGCCGAGGGTGCCCGCGGGGGCACCGCCGAGGGTGCCCGCAGAGGCGGGGATGGGACGTGACCGGACGCGCAGCGTGGCGGGACCGTCGGGGGTCGAACAGGTGCGCCACACCGCGCCGGTCGGGTCCACCGCGTACGCGGGATCGCCGCCGCCGCGACGGTGCACGGACAGCGACAGGCGGGCGTCGAGCGGGAACGGCAGCTGCCACTCGCGGGTCAGTCCGGCCGCCCCGGACGAGGCAGGTCCGGACGGGGCTCCGGCGGGCGGGGCTCCGGCAGGCCGGGGAACGGCGAGCGGGGCTCCGGCGGGCCGGGGAACGGCGGGCGGGGCTCCGGCAGGCGGGAGCTCCGCGGGGATCTCCGGGGCCGCCGTCATGCGCTTGGGCGGTTACACGTCTGAGGAGAAGCGGACCGAGGTCGGCTCGAGCCGGACGTTCGGCCAGACCCGGATGCCGCGGGCCAGTTCGTTGCCGGCCCCGATGTACGCGCCGTCCCCGACCATCGCCTCGTCGAGCACCACGCCGGGGGCCACGATGGCGTCGCGGCCGAGGATCGAATCGCGCACCACGGCGCCCGCGCCGACGGCCGCGCCGTCGAAGAGCACGCTGCCGTCCACGATCGCGCCCGCGCCCACGGACGCACCCGCGCCCACCACGGTCCCGCCGGACACCGACGCGTCCGCGGCCACCGAAGCACCCGCGAGCAGAAGCGAAGGACCGGGCGGGCCCGGCACCGCCGGGGCGGGCAGCCGCCCGAGCACGAGATCACACGAGCCGCGCACGAACGTCTGCGGGGTCCCGACGTCGAGCCAGTATGCCGACTCGTGATAGCCCATGACGAGTTCCCCGGCCGCGATCAGCCCGGGGAACGTCTCCCGCTCGACCGACACCCGGCGGCCGGCCGGGATCTGGTCGATGACCTCGCGCCGGAACACGTAGCAGCCGGCGTTGATCCGGTTGGTCACCGGGTCCGGTGTCTTCTCCAGGAACGCGGTCACCCGCCCGGCCCCATCGGTCGGCACGACGCCGAACCGGGACGGGTCGGCCACCTCGACCAGGTGCAGCGTCACCGCGGCGTCGGTCTTGACGTGCAGGTCGACCTGCGCGTCCAGATCGTGCCCGGACAAGATGTCGGAGTTGAGCACCACGACCGGATCGGCGGCTCCGCCGCCGCGCAGCGAACTCGCCGCGTTGCGGATGCCGCCGGCGGTGTCGAGCGGCACGTCTTCCTGGACGTAGTCGATGGACAGCCCGAACGCCGCTCCGTCACCCAAGTGCGAGGCGAACATGTCCGCCTTGTAGCAGGTCGCGAGCACCACGTGGGTGACGCCGCCCGCCGCCGCCCGGGCCAGCAGGTGCGCCAGGAAAGGGACGCCCGCGGTCGGCAGCAAAGGTTTCGGCGCGGACAGGGTCAGAGGCCGCAGCCGTGTTCCCTGGCCCCCGACAAGAACAATCGCCTCTAGTGGTTCGCGCGGCATGAGATGAGAGGTTACACGGCGCTGACGTCGGCGGCGGTCTGTTCGGCGGCGCGCCGGTAAGAAGCCAGGTGCGCCTCGGCCGACGCGGCCCAGGTGAACTCCTGCGACCGGTCGTACCCGGCGTTGGCGAGCCGTTCCCGCCGGGAGGTGTCCTCGAGCAGCGAGCGCAGCGCGTCGCGGATGGACTGGGCGTCAGGCTCGGTATAGGCGACCGCCTCGCCGCCGACCTCGGGCAGCGAGGTGCAGTGAGTCGTCAGCACCGGCGCTCCGCACGCCATCGCCTCAAGCACCGGCAGCCCGAAGCCCTCGCCGCGGCTCGGGAACGCCACCACGAGCGCCCCGCCCAGGAACCCGGGCAGGTCGGAGAAACGCAGGTAGCCGGGGCGGATCAGGCGCAGGTGCGGCGGCACCGAGGCCACCGCCACGTCGACCTCGTCGCTCCAGCCCCCGCCGCCGCCCAGGACCAGCGCGGGCGGGTCCTCGATGTCCGCGACGGCCGCGGCCCAGCCGGTGATCAGCGAGGCGATGTTCTTGCGCGGCTCGAGCATGCCCAGGAACGCCACGTACGGCTTGCCGTGCAGGCCCAGCCGGTTCGACACCTGGGTGACCTGCTGGGGGTCGGGACGGTGGAACAGCCGGTGATCCACGCCGTGGTAGGCGACGTCGATCTTGGTCGGATCGGCGCCAAGCACGCGCTCGAGCTCATCTCGGGTCGCCTTGGACGGGACGATGAGCCGGGCCGCGCGGCGCGCGGCCGTGCGGATCGCCGACTTGAAGAACATGGCGCCGACCGAGCTGTACAGCTCGGGCTCGGTGAAGAACGTGACGTCGTGCACGGTCACTACGGTCGGCCGCCCCGGACGCAGCGGCATCGAGTAGTACGGCACGTGGATGACGTCGGCGTTCACCTGCTGGGCCACCACCGGCAGCCCGCTCTGCTCCCAGGCCAGCCGGGCGGATCGGTGCGAGAGCGCTGTCGGGCCGGTGACCACGCGCGCCCCGGGAGCGAGCCGTCCGTAGCGTTCCTCGTCGGCGCGCTGGCAGACCACGGCCATATCCGCGCCTGCCGCATCGAGCGCGCCGATCAGCCCGTCAACGTACCGGCCGAGCGCGCCCCGGTCGGCTGGCACGTCGGTCGCATCAATTAGTACGCGAGGTGCCACGACCGCACTTGCTCCTCTCCTGGGCCACCCGGGCAGGCTGACAACGCAGAGCACGCGTCGACCCGCACGGCCCCGGCACGCCTTCGTGGATGTCCCGTCAACTCTGAAGCCTACGCCCTGCGCCGAGCGCCCGAGGAGCGGTTCCCTCCGGCCCATCCGCAGGCCGGGAGGGCTGGGGACTGCGCCGGGCGCGGATCAGCACGATGGCGCCGCCGTCGCCGCGAGCCGCCCGGTCCGACGCGGCGATCAGCGGCATTACCGGCGCCGCCGCGTTGAACCCGACCTTGCCGCCGTAGGCGGAAAGGCCCAGGTACAGCTGCTGCGCCCACCGGGTCCTGAACTGGTACTGATGCGCGATCACGTCGAAGCCGCGCGCGGCCAGCAGCCCGGTCAGGTCGTCGTGGGAATAGGTGTGCTTGACGTGGTACCGCTCGCAGTGCGCCCGGTACAGCCGAGGCCACCGCTGCGCCAGCGTCAGCGCGTCCGCCGACATGACCAGCTCACCGCCCGGGGCGAGCACCCGGGCCATCTCGTCCAGCGACCGGGCGCCGTCGTCGAAGTGCTCGATCGCGCAGATGGACATCACCCGGTCGAAGCTCGCGTCGGCGAACGGCAGCTCGAGCGCGTCCCCGCGGACCAGCGCGGCCGGCGCGGCGAGCTGATGACCCCACCGCAGCTTGTCCCCGGCGATGTCGAGCGCGACCGCCCAGGCTCCCCGCCGGCGCGCCTGGGCGGCCCAGTACCCGTCGCCACCCGCCACGTCGAGCACCCGTAGGCCGCGCAGGTCCGCGCCGAGCCAGCGCAGCAGCGTGTGGGCCTCCCGGTAGCGGCACACGTGCACTTGGTGGCCGCCAAAGGCAACCGCGTCAGCAACCTTCATAAGACAAAATCTATTGCCAAACGGACCGTGGTGTGCGTTCTGCGTCTTTCTGCTCGCCTCCGGCGGGGGCAGGCCGGGCCCGGGCCGGGTCAGCAGCCGGGAACGGACTTGCCCGCTTTGATGTCCTCCAGGTACTCAACGGCCTGGGTCAGGGTGCTCACCTTGACCAGGCGCAGGCCCGCGGGCACGGCGCCGGTGGTATCCGAGCAGTTCGACGCCGGGGTCAGGAAGATGGTCGCGCCCGCGTCGCGCGCGCCCACCATCTTCTGCTGGATGCCGCCGATCGCCTGCACCTGCCCGCTGGCGGTGATCTCCCCGGTGCCGGCGATGAACTTGCCGCCGGTCAGGTCGAGCTTGGTCAGCTTGTCGATGATGCCGAGCGCGAACATCATGCCCGCGCTGGGACCGCCGATATCACCCACGCTGATCGTCACGCTGAACGGGAACTTGTCCTGCTGCTGGATCTCCACGCCCATCACGGGATGACCCCCGGACTCCTTGGTGCCGACCCGGACCTGCCGGGTCGTGCCGTTCCGGTCGATGGTCACGGTCAGGGTGCTGCCCGCTGGCTGGGCGTAGATCAGCCCGGTCAGGCTCGACGGCCCGGTCACCGGCTTGCCGTCCACCGCGGTGATCACGTCGCCGGCCTTGAGCACGCCGTCGGCGGGATAGCCAGACTCCGTCTGCACCACGACCACTTCGGTGGCGTAGGGGATGTGCAGCTCGGTCAGCGCCGCGGCGGTCGCGGTCTGCTGCGAGCCGGTCATCTCCTCCGTGTCCTGCTGCTGACTCTGCTGAGCGGACTGACCGGAAGGGTAAATCTCCGATTCGGGCACGACCGCCTCGTCCGGATTCAGCCAGGCCGCCAGCGCGGAGAAGATGTTCACCTTGACGCCAGGACCGCCTGTGACGCCGACCGTCACCATGTTCAGGTGCCCGCTGGTGGGATAGGTGAGGTGTCCGGAGATGGTGATCAGCGGCTTGCCTGACGAGCTGCCCAGCGTGTTCAGCGTCGGACCCGGTCCGAGGATGACGTAGGGCACCGGCACGAGCACGCTGACCGCGATTGCCGCGGCCGTGCCGACTGAGGCAATGAGCAGCGTCAGAGAGCGTCGGGACATGGTGCGAAGACTCTACCCTCTGCTCGGCTACGGACTGCCGACCCATTCGCTTGCGCCGTCGGCGAACCGCTGATGCTTCCAGATCGGCACGGTGGCCTTCAGCTCGTCGATCAGGGCGCGGCACGCGTCGAACGCCTCCGCCCGGTGCGAGGACGCCACCGCCACGACGACGGCCAGATCACCGATGGCCAGGTCACCGACGCGATGCACCGCGGCGACGGCGTGCAGGCGGAACTTCTCGGCAATCTCGGCGGCGACGCGCCGCAGTTCGTCTTCGGCGGACGGGTGCGCGGAGTAGGACAGGCCGATGACCTCGCGGTGGTGATCTTCGTTCCTGACCGCCCCCGCGAAGAACGCGATGCCACCCGCGGCGGGATCTGCGACGGCGGCCCTGACCTCGTCCACCGACAGCTCGGACTCACGCAACGCCACCAGGCGCACAACGCTCATCGCATAACGATACCTTGGCGGCCGGCGCACCCTAAAGAATGCTCGCCGAGGAAGATAACCTTTGCCTTACCTATCGGTCCGGTACATACGGGTCCGGCGCCTCGGTCAGCCGCGGTGGCGGCGGCGGGCGCGGCGGACGATGGCGGCAGTGCCGATGACGGCGACCGTGGCGCCCGCGGCGCCCGCGGCGGTGATCGTCGCCTCCTTGCGCGCGATACGGCGGCCGGCCACGGCGTGCCTGCCCTTGCGCTGGTCGAGCAGGACACGCAGCGCATCGGCGTTGCCGAACGCCGGCTCCCAGCCCGCTGCGCGCAGCGCGGCGCAGTCCACCACCCACGGGTACAGCACGTAGCGCAAGTCCATGGCCGGCGCCGGAGCCAGGCCGACCTGGTGCAGCCGCTGCACGGTCCCGAGGGTCAGCCGGGCGGGCAGCTCGATGCTCTTCAGCCCGCTGATCCGCTCGACGTCCTCCTGCTCGAGCCAGCCGTCACCGCCCACAGCGAAGCCGCCGTCGATCCCGCCGCCCACGGCGAACTCGAGCGCGGAGCTGAGATCGTCGACATGGCAGAACTGCCATCTGGGCGCGCAGCCCTTCACGGTCAGCAGCCGGGGTGCCTCGAAATGCCTGGTCACCAGCGTGTCCACGGGATATGGGCCGGCGCCGACCAGGGCGGCGGGCCGCACCACCGTCACCGCCATGCCCGGGTTGGCCCGCGGCGAGCGGCGGGCCAGCTGCTCGACCTCGAGCAGGTCCCCGGCGACGCTGTTGTCCGCGTCCGCGGCCAGCGGGGCCTGCTCGGACAGCGGGACCTGGTTGTCCGGGCGGGCCCCGTAGACCATGGCGCTGGTCACCAGCACCACGCGCCCGATCCGGCCCGCCGCGGCGGCGGTGAGCACGGTCTGCGCGCCCCGGACGTTGAAAGCCCGGCGCTGCCGGGCATCGGAGTCGGGGGTCAGGTCGAAATCGGCGTGCACGACGACATCCACGCCGTTCAGGCGGCTGGCCAGCGCCGGGTCGCGCACGTCGGCGACCCGCCACGTCACGCCCGCGATGTCGCCCCTGCGGCTGTCGATCGCGATCACCTTCTTGACCCGCGGCGAGGAAGCGAGCCGGACGGTCAGGGCGTGCCCGATGCCGCCAGCCGCTCCCGTGACCGCCACCACGGGCA
>Ga0302235_10003270_pt1 | contig 11465 bp, 9 predicted proteins | sample II_Palsa_N3_3_FD_193577 | JGI IMG/M metagenome (GOLD analysis project Ga0302235, IMG submission 193577) | Peat permafrost microbial communities from Stordalen Mire near Abisko, Sweden - II_Palsa_N3_3 | ecosystem: Environmental > Terrestrial > Soil > Palsa > Peat permafrost | place: Sweden... | reverse complement strand
ATGCACGGGGCCGACCGTGACCGTGAGCACCGCGGGGCTGCCGCTGGAGACTGGTCCTGCCTGGTTGACGCCGCCATCGGGGGTCACGTCGTCGTAGGGGAAGGCGTAGCCAAGGCCGGCCGTGGTGGTCGCGTGCACGATTCTGGCGTAGTGGTTGGTCACCGGGTTGGCGTAGTAGTTGGCCGGGTTCTCGCCGTCGGGCTGGTCGGAGTCGATGAGGAGGGTGCTGCGGTTGAACGCGGCGGCCAGCCGGGGGATGATCGCGAGCACCTCGCCGCTCGCCCCGGCGGTGCTGAACGGCCCGGTCGCGCAGCTGAGGATGTCGGCGGTGGCGGGCCGGGCGAAGGCGCCGACGCCGGGGAAGGTGAGCAGGCCGCCGCTGACCTGACCGGCCACGGTGCCGTACGACGCCTGGGTATCGACCGTCAGGGTGGCCGACTCGTACATCTGCCAGACCTGGCTCACGTAGTCATCGAAGTAGCCGGGCAGGAACGAGGGGTTGAGCACCGCGCCGTTCGCGGGGCTGAGCGCGCGGAGGTTCTGCCCGCCGCTGGTCACGATCAGGTCGGTCCAGGCGTTGCCGTCGGCGGCCGCCTGGGCGGTGAGCCCAGCGCAGATCGTGTCCAGTCCGCCGGGCGGGAGGCCGGCCACGTTCTGCGTGCCGCCCGAGGTGTCAGTCAGGGCCAGCCCGATGGGGATGCAGGCGAAATCGACGTAGGAGATGTTGGCGAACAGCTGAGTGTCGTTGTAGGTGAACTCGCAGAAGTCCCACTGGAGGTCGATGTTCGGGTCGGACGGGTTGGTCACCGACGGCTCGACCAGCCCCGGGCCGGGGTTGAGCAGGAAGGTCAGCGGGGTGCCGATGGAGAACCACAGCCGCGCCCCGGCCAGCCGCGGGACGGTGATCGTGACCGGGGCGCCGCCGGAGGCGTTGAGCGCGATCGCGCAGTCGACCGCGAGCGGGCTGCCGGCGGCCGACGGGGAGGTCGGGTAGTACGGCGTCTGCCCGTCGGCCTCGAGCAGCATCAGGGCGCCGTTGTTGTCGAGCGCCTGCCCGGTCACGAACGCGTAGACGGTGTCGGAGAGCGTGTTGTTCTGCAGGCTGAACGAGACCGAGGCGGCTGTTTGCGCGGCCGTTTGCGCGGCTGCCAGGCGGATGGCCGGCCGGCCCGCCTCCCGGTGCGCGAGCACGGTCGCGAGCACCGGCGCGGTGATCGCGGCGGCGGATCCGGCCAGCATCGTCCGGCGGGAAATCTTCATCGCGGAGGCTCCTCTCGATAGGGCGGGTCAGTACGCGCCGAACGCGTCCATGAACGCGTCCGGCGAGGAGGGCTACCGGAAAGTCACGCTAACGACGGCGGCGGCGGCCGCCGGGTCGGTTAAGGAGCGCTTAAGGACCGGCTCAGCGACTGATAAGCCGGCGGCTCCTGGACCGCCCGGCCCGACGGCGGGGCACCGGCGGGCCGGTCCGCAGCCACAGCTGGATCTGGGCGCCGCCCAGCGACGACCGGTCGATCTTCAGCCCGCCTCCGGTCGACTCGGCGACGCGGCGGGCGATGTCGAGGCCGAGGCCGGTGGAGCCGCCGCCGCTGCTGCCGCGTCGCAGGGCGGAATCCGGATCGCCGATTCCCGGCCCGGCGTCGGCGAAGAAGAGCAGCACGACGCCGTCGCCGGAATGCAGGGTCACCGCGAAACCGATGCCCTCGCCGGTGTGCTGGAACACGTTGCCGATCAGCGCGTCGGCGGCGGCCGCGAGATCAGAGCGCGGGACCGGTACCCGGGCGGGCCGGTCCGCGCCGGTCAGGTGGCAGGCCCGACCCTGGTCCTCGGCCAGCGCCGACCAGAAGCCCATCCGGTCCGCGAGCACCTCGGCCGCATCGCAGCCGACCGGCTCTTCCGGCGCGGGTCGGCGCGCGGCCCGGATGATCAGGTCGATCTCCTGCTCGAGGCGGCTCACCGCGAGCCTGGTCTCGTCGGCGGCGTGGCCCGGGCCCAGTCCGGCCGCGTTCATCCGCAGCGCCGTCAGCGGCGTGCGCAGCCGGTGCGGAAGGTCGGCCGCCATGACCCGTTCGGCCGTGATCAGCCTGGTCAGCCGCTCGGCCATCACATTGAATGCGTGCCCCGCCGCCAGCAGCTCGGGCGGCCCGGCGGGCTGGCTCCGCGCAGTCAGATCACCGTTGCCGAGGGCGGCCGCCGCTTGCGCCAGAGCGCGGGCAGGCGCGGTGATCTTGGTTGCCAGCCGGTCGGCGACCAGGACCGATACCCCGATCAGGGCGACCGCCACCGCCGTCATCACCGCCCACGACGCTCCGACGCCGCTGGAGACCTCGGCCGCGGGCAGGTAGACCTCGGTCACCGCGAGCCGGCCGGCGCCGAGCGCAACCGGCTGCAGCACGACGTAGCCGCCGGGCGCCGGCGCCGTGAACGACTCGGCCGCGGTCACGGCCGCGCGCAGGTCGGCGTCGCTGGCGTGCTGTGGACCGCCGACGAGGGTTCCGCCGCGGAGTCGGTCGGCGGCCCGCGGGCCTGCCAGGAAGACGGCGAGCTGGCCCGCCCCGCCCGCCTGGGTGCTGGCGATGGCGCGCTCAAGCGTCGGCCGGCTGGTGGTGACCGCGAGCACCGGCTCGATGGCCGCACCCGCCAGCTGCGCGGACGTGAACGCGCGGTCGCGGGCGACGTCTCGCACGATGATCGCGAGCGGGATCAGGAACGCGATCGCGACCATCGAGGTGACGGCGGCGGACACGAGCGCGAGCGTCCTTCTCATGGCTGGTCACTCTCCATGTCAGCTCACTGCGGCGGGTCGAGCATCACGCCAATGCCGCGCACCGTGCGCAGGTACCGCGGCCGGGCGGCCGTCTCGCCAAGCTTGCGCCGCAGCCATGACACGTGCACGTCGATGGTCTGGTCATCGCCGTAGGACTGATGCCACACCTCGGTCAGCAGCTCCTGCCTGCTCACGACCACACCGGGTCTGGAGGCCAGGTAGGCGAGCAGGTCGAACTCGCGGCGCGACAACTCGACCGGCGTTCCCTCCAGCATGGCCTCCCTCCTGGCCAGGTCGATGCGCAGCCCGCCGGCGATGATGACGGGAGCCGCGCTGCCCGGCCCGGCCCGGCGCAGCTGGGCGGAGATCCGAGCCGCTAGGTGCTCGCAGGAGAACGGCTTGACCAGGTAGTCGTCGGCGCCTGCGTTGAGCAGCCGGATGATCTCCGCTTCCTCGTGGCGGGCGGTGGCGACGATGACCGGCGTCGTGGTGACCGCTCGCATCATCTTCAGGGCCTGCTGGCCGTCCAGGTCGGGGAGGCCGAGATCGAGGACGATCACCTCCGGGGCATGCTGGCTGACCTCCCTGATTCCGTCCAGCGCGGTGCCGACCGTCCGCACGGCGTGCGCCCGCTGGGTGAGGTCCGCCGCGATCGCCGATCGGACAAACGGGTCATCCTCGATAATGAGCACACGGGCCATGAGCGGAACGCTATGCATTCGAAGCCCGGCTTGCGGCATTATTGCCGACATGACGCGGGCCCTCACCGGCCTGGCCGCCTGGCTGGCCGGCACTGCCCTCGCGGTCGGCCTGGCCTGGTTCGGCGCGAACATGGTGGTCAGGGACGCCGGGATGAGTCCCGGCGTGCAGGTGATCAACGTCGCGCCCGCATCGCCCGCCCCGCAGCCGACGATCGCGCCCGCTTCGCCGGCCCTGCCCGCTCCGTCGGCTTCGTCCACTCCGGGCGCGTCGGGCAGCCCGTCCGCGAGCCGGCCGGGGCCGAGCGCGACGACGAGCGGCCCGTCGCCGTCGGCCTCCGCGGCCGGCACCGTGCGGAGCTACACGCTGGCCGGCGGCCGGGTTGCGCTGGATGTCTCGGGTGACTCGGCCACGCTGGTGACCGCCATGCCGGACTCCGGCTTCTCCGTGCAGACCTGGTCGGGTACCGACTGGCTGCGGGTCGACTTCAGCTCCGGCGCGCAGGTGTCATCGCTGATCGCCAGCTGGTACCAGCACGCGCCGACCGTCACCGTCGAGAACTGATCTCGCGCCGTCCGGCACACCGGCGCCGAGTCCGCCGCCGCGCAACGGTAACCGAGATCACCGCCTCGCGCCGCAGCGCCGCCGGGCGCGCGCCGTTACCCTTGGCCTCATGCCTGAGCAGTCGCGCTCCATCGCGGAATTGATCGTCGAGTGCCTGGAGAACGAGGGCGTCACGCACGTCTTCGGCATTCCCGGCGAGGAGAACATCCGCCTGATCGAGGCGCTCTCGAAGTCCTCGATCGACTACGTGCTCACCCGGCACGAGCAGGGCGCCTCGTTCATGGCCGAGACCTACGGCCGGCTGACCGGCAAGGCCGGCGTCTGCTCGGCCACCCTCGGGCCGGGGGCGATCAACCTGCTGCTCGGCACGGCCGACGCGACGACCAACTCCACCCCGCTGATCGCGCTGTCGGCGCAGGTCGGGATGGACCGCAGCTACAAGGAGTCGCACCAGAGCGTCGACCTCGTCTCGATGTTCGCCCCGGTGACCAAGTGGTCGGCGCTGATGGCCACCCCCGGCGCGGCCCCGGAGATGATCCGCAAGGCATTCAAGCTCGCCCAGACCGAGCGGCCCGGCGCCGTGTACCTGGCCGTTCCCGAGGACGTGGAGGAGGCGCCGGCGCCGTCGGCGCTTGCGCCGCTGCGGGTGAACGTGCCCCGGCCGGACGACCCGTCGGCCGAGCAGGTCTCCCGGGCCGCGCAGATCCTGCGCGAGGCCCGCAACCCGGTGGTGCTCGCGGGTCACGGTGCCGCGCGGGCCGACGCCAGCGCGGCGCTGATCCGATTCGCGCAGGCCCTCAACATCCCGGTCGCGACCACCTTCCACGGCAAGGGCGTCTTCCCCGACGACCATCCGCTCGCGCTCGGCTCGGTCGGGTTCATGCGCCATGACTACGTCAACTTCGGCTTCGACCGGGCCGACGTCATCGTCTCGGTCGGGTACGAGCTGCAGGAGTTCAACCCGGTCCGGATCAACCCGGACGGCACCATCAAGATCATCCACGTGCACCGGTTCCCGGCCGAGGTCGACGCGCACTACGACGTGGCCGTCGGCCTGACCGCCGACATCAGCCACAGCCTCGACGCCCTCGCCGCCGCCGTCTGGCGCAAGGCGCCGGCCGCAGGCGGGGAGCGGATCAGGGAGCTGCTGGCGGAGGAGCTGGCCCGGGGACAGCGCGACGACCGATTCCCGCTGGCCCCGGCCCGCATCGTGGCCGACACCCGGGCCGCGCTCGGCCGCGAGGACATCGTGCTGGTGGACACCGGCGCGCTGAAGATGTGGATGGCCCGGCTGTACCCAACCTACGCGCCCAACACCTGCCTGATCTCCAACGGCCTGTCGACGATGGCGTGGACCGTGCCCGGCGCGATCGGCGCCAAGATCGCCCGCCCGGACGCGAAGGTGCTGGTGGCGACCGGCGACGGCTCGTTCCTGATGAACTCGCAGGAGATCGAGACCGCGCTCAGGCTGCGGCTGCCGTTCGTCATCCTCATCTGGGTGGATGACGCCTACGGGCTGATCAGCTGGAAGATGGACCTGGAGATCGGGCACAACGTCGACACCCGCTTCGGCAACCCGGACTTCGTCGCCTACGCGGAGAGCTTCGGCGCCAAGGGCTACCGCATCTCCTCGGCCGACGAGCTGCTGCCGACCCTCACCAGCGCGCTGGCCGACGACACCGTTTCCGTCATCGCCTGCCCGGTCGACTACGCCGCCAACACCGAGCTCATCCGCAGCCTCGGCGACCTGGACGAGAATCTGTCCTAATGGAGGCCGGCCCGGCTGGCCGCGCTCAGCCCGCGTACCCGGGCCGCGCCCGGCGGGTACTCGGCGACTACGCGTTCAGCTGGGCCTACCTCGGCTGCTTCGTCGTCATGCAGGTGATGTACGCGCAGCTGAGCGCGCACGGACAGTCGGAGCTGACCGCGTGGGCGAGCACCAGCGTGGTGAACCTGGAACACGACCCGGTCGGCTCGCTGCTGGTGTCGGCGTTCATCACCGGCGGGAACCCGATCGTGTGGACGGCGCTGATCGCGCTGGCGGTGTTCGGCGCGAATCACGCCCTCGGCAACGGCGCCGTCGCGCTGGTCTGCCTGGCCGGCCAGGTGATCGGCTCCCTCGTCAGCGAAGGCATCGTCGCCTACCGGGTCGACGTGGGCCAGCTCCCGCTTTCCGACCGGCACCTCACCGACGTCGGCCCGTCCTACGTGGTCATGTCCGCGATCGTGGTCGCGGTGCTGTGCGGAGCGTGGGCGGCGCGGATCCTGGCGGCGATTGACCTGCTCATCCTCGCGTTCCCAGGCGACATCTTCGGCGGCCTTGGCAGCCTCGACGTCTCGGCCGTCGGTCACGTGACCGCCGCGGTCACGGCGGCCGCGTGCACCGGGGCGATCATGGTCCTCCGGGGCCGACGCGCCCGCCGTGCGCGAGCTCGATGAGCTCGATGAATCCGGCCTTCATCGACGGTGACATCAATCGACGGTGACATCGATCAGCTCGGCCGCCGGCGCGCCCTGGATCTGGTTCCGCCGGCCGGGCAGCGCCAGTGCGGCGAGCCCCCCGGCCAGGGCCAGCCCGGCGGCGGCGGCGAACGCGGGACGGAACCCGTCGCTGAACGCGCCGGCCGAGGCGTAGCTGCCGGCCGTGGTGAACACGGCGGCCAGGATCGCGACCCCGAACGCGCCGCCGAGCTGCCGCATCGTGCTGAACACACCCGACGCCTTGCCGATGTCGCCGGGCGGCACCGAGCCGACCACCGCCTTGGTTACCGCCGGGATCGCCAGCCCGAGCCCGGCCCCGGAGATGAACAGCGGGGCGACCATCGCGGCGTAGCTCACGGACGGCCCCGCGATGATGGCGATCCAAGCCAGCGCCGCGCCCTGCAGCGCCAGGCCGGAGAGGATCAGCGGCCGGTCGCCGATCTGGTCGGCTAGCCGGCCGGCCCGCGGCGCGATCAGCAGCGGGGCGGCGCCCCACGGCAGCAGCCTCAGCCCGGCGTCGAGCGGGTCCAGGCCGAGGCCGACCTGCAGGAACTGCGCCATGAAGAACACCGCCCCGGTGGTCGAGGCGTTCAGCAGGAACGTCACCGCGCTGCCAGCGGAGAAGCCGCGAGCCGCAAACAGGCGCATCGGCAGCATCGGCGCCCGCGCGCGTAGTTCCCATCGGGTGAAAGTCACCAACAGCGCTGCGCCGCCCGCGAGCGACCCGGCTACCTCCGGACTCCCCCAGCCGGCCGTGCTGCCGCGAACCAGCCCCCACACCAGCCCGAGGGCGGCGGCGGTGCCGAGCCCGAGGCCCGGAAGGTCCAGCGCGGCCGGCGGGCCGTAGCTCTCGTGCAGGCGGCGCAGTACCAGCGCGATCGCGGCCAGGCCGATCGGCACGTTCAGCCAGAAGATCCACTGCCAGGCGATGCCCTGGGTGATGGCGCCGCCGACGACCGGCCCGACCACGACCGCCAGCGACGTCACCGCGCCGAAGATCCCCATGGCCCAGCCGCGGCGCTGCGGCGGGACGGCCGCGTTCAGCACGGCCAGCGCGAGCGGCATGATCATGGCGGCCCCCGCCCCCTGGACCGTGCGCGCGGCGATCAGCCAGCCGACCCCGGGGGCGACGGCGCAGCCGGCGGATGCGACCGTGAACAGCGCGAGTCCGGCGGCGAACACCCGCCGCCGCCCGAACCGGTCGCCGATGGCGGACGCGGTCATCAGCAGCACCGCGAAGGCGAGGGTGTAGGCGTTGACGGTCCATTCCAGGTCCGCGATCGAGGCGCCCAGGTCGCGGCGGATCGTGTTCAGCGCGGTCGAGACGACCAGCATGTCGAGCACGACCATGAACGACGCGACCGACGCCAGCGCCAGCGCCCACCCCTGCGCCCGGGTCAGGTCCTTCCCCGGCCCTCGGTTCAGACTGCTCGTCGTAGCCACGTGTCCTCCAGTGATCGATGTCTTCGTCGCTCGATGTGACACCGCGATCGCCGCCGACTGACCGGTGACTTCCGCGTCGGGTCGGTGTCCTTACCTGCGACAGACGATGGAGGGCGTGCCGATGAGAGGATCTGATGGTGGCGATGACAGCGCTCGTTCGCGCCCGGGCCGGTGACGGGGAGGCGTTCCGCGAGCTCACCGACCCCTACCGGCGGGAGCTGCAGTTGCACTGCTACCGGATACTCGGCTCGGTCCAGGATGCCGAGGACATGCTGCAGGAGACGCTGCTGGCGGCCTGGCGCGGGCTTGACGGGTTCGAGGAGCGAGCCTCGATGCGGGCCTGGCTGTACAAGATCGCGACCAACCGCTGCCTCAACTCGCTGCGGGCCAGCGCCCGGCGGCCCGCGCCGGCGACCCCGCCCTGGCCGGGGGCGCCGCCGCCCGAGCCCACCCGCCGGGCCGAGCCGCTGTGGCTGCAGCCGTACCCGGACGCGCTCCTTGACGACCTGCCCGACACCGCGCCAGGCCCTGAAGCCCGCTACGAGTCCAGGGAGGCGCTGGCGCTCGCGTTCACGGCCGGGCTGCAGCGGCTGCCGCCCCGTCAACGCGCGGTGCTGCTCCTGCGCGACGTGCTCGGTTACCCCGCCGCCGAGGCCGCGGGCATCCTCGACACCACCGAGACGTCGGTCAACAGCGCCCTGCAGCGGGCCCGGACGACGCTCGGCGCCCAGGCCACCACGGCCGGCCAACACCCCGCGCCGCCACCGGGCTCGCCCCGTGAGCGTGCGGTCATCGACCGATTCGTGGACGCGTTCGAGGCGGCCGATACCGCCCGGCTCGTCGACCTGCTCACCGACGACGCGTGGATGTCGATGCCGCCGGAGCCGCTGGAGTACCAGGGTCACGCCGCGATCGCCGAGTTCTACCTGAGCCGCACCTGGTGGGGCGCGCACCCCATCCGGATGGTGCCCACCCGCGCGAACGGCCAGCCTGCGTTCGGCTACTACCTGCAGGACCCGCACGCGGCCGTGGACCGCGCGAACGGGCTGATCGTGCTCACCCTGGCCGGCGACAAGATCTGCGCGATCACGCGGTTCGGCGACAACAGCCTGTTCCCCCATTTCGGGCTGCCGCGGACCCTGCGCGACTAGTCAGAGTCGGTCGCCGGCCACATCTCGGGACTGCCGAAGCGGGCCACGTAGTGCCAGACCCGCTTCAGCGCCTGCTCGTCGTGACGGCCAGCCCGGGACGCGTCACCGATGAGGCGGGCCGTGAGCACTCCGCCGCGCGCCGGCGATGCGTCGCCCGCGAGCGATGCGCCCAGCCGCGCGACGTCGGGCCCGCGGTAGGCGGGGTTCGCCAGGAAGGCGTCGGCGGTGACGGCGAAGCCGCCGTGCCACTCGACCGGGCAGCCCAGCCGGCTCGCGCCGTCCTCGACCGAGGTCGCCCGGTAGCAGGGATCCAGGACCAGGGCCTCGACGTCCGCGGTGATGTCGACCGGGCCGTGGACGTGCGCCTCGATGTAGTCGTCGAGCGGGTCCTTGTCATCGGCTTCTGCCAGCTTGACCAGGGACGAGACCCGTGCCGCGACGCCGAAGTGCTCGGGCTCGAAGACGCTGTCCGGGTAGCAGAAGGTGGCGCGGGCGAGGCAGGCCGCCGTCAGCCGCAGATGGGCCGAGCCGAAGCGGGGCGAACCGCCGACCCGGCGCCGCCGGAAGTTGAGCGATCCGTATTTGGGCCGGCCGGCGGCCGGGCCATCGTCGTAGGCGGCGCCGAAGATGCGGCTTTCCCACCGCCACCGGTCGCCGCCCGGGTACGCGGTGAGGCCCCCGTTGCTCACCCGCGTCTCGAACTGGGACCGGTAGACCCGATCCCGCGCCATCCGCTCGAGGATCGGCACCCCGTCCACCAGCCGGTCGGGATGAAAGTGCAGCGTCACCCGCCAGGACGGATCGGCCGGATCGCCGTTCGCCGCCCCGGCCACATGCTCGAGCGCCTCCTCGTACCGGTTCCTCACCGGACCAGCATTCACGAACGGCCGCGCCGGCCGCTACCCGATTAGCAGCCGGGCAAGGCCCGGGTAGAGGCGCGGAAAAGGCCGCCGCTCGCGACGCCTCCCCACAGGGGCGTCGCGAGCGGCGGCGGCTGTCAGAAGCTCAGAACGGGAAGCCGTGCGCCTGCGGGCGCGACGTGACCCACTGCCACTGGGTGAACTCGTCCAGGCTGCTCTGCGAGCCGAAGCGACTGCCGTTGCCCGAGGCGCCGGTCCCGCCGAACGGCGCGAAGGCGTCGTTGTTGAGCGTCTGGTCGTTGACGTGGACGATGCCGGTCCGCAGCTGGTCGGCGACCGCGAGACCGCGCTCGAGCGAGCCGGTCTGGACGGCGGCGACCAGCCCGTATTCGGTGTCGTTGGCGACGCGGACGGCTTCGTCGGTGTCCTTGACGACGATGACCGGCGCCACCGGCCCGAAGATCTCTTCGCGGAACGCCGCCATCGACGGTGTCACGCCGCCGAGCACGGTGGGCCGGTAGAACAGCCCGTCGTGACTGCCGCCGGCCCGCAGGGTCGCGCCCGCGCTCACCGACTCGCTGACGATGCGGTCCACGTTCGCCAGCTGCCGTTCGTTGATGAGCGGTCCGAGCGCGACCTGGCCCGTGAACGGATCGCCGACCGGAAGGTTGTCCGCCCGCTTGGCCAGTCGCTCGAGGTAGGCGTCGGCGACGGACTCGACGACGATGTGCCGCCCGGCGGTCATGCACACCTGGCCCTGGTGCAGGAACGCTCCCCAGGCGCCGGCCGAGCTGGCCACGTCCAGGTCGGCGTCGTCGAGGATGATCAGCGCGTTGTTGCCGCCGAGCTCGAGGCTCACCCGCTTCAGCGTCCGCCCGGCGGCCTCCCCGACGAGGCGGCCGACCGCCGTGGAACCGGTGAAGGAAATCATCGCCACGTCGGCGTTCTCGGCCAGCGCCGGCGCCCGGCTCGGCGTCGCCGGGCAGGACGTGCAGCACGCCTTCGGGCAACCCGGCCAGCTCGAACAGCCGGGCGATGAGCACGCCGCCCGACACCGCGGTCTGCACGTCCGGCTTCAGGACGACCGCGTTGCCGAGCGCGAGGGCCGGGGCGACGGCGCGGATGGACAGGATCTGCGGGAAGTTCCACGGGCTGATCACGCCGACGACGCCGAGCGGGACGCGCCGGGCGATGCTCTGCCGCCCGGCCTCGCTCGTCGGCAGCAGCTGGCCGATCGGCTGGGTCGGCAGCGCGGCCGCCTCCCACAGTTCCCCGAGGACTAGTTCGACCTCGAAGGCGGCCTTGCCGGGAATGGCGCCGCCCTCGCGTACCAGCCAGCGTTCGAACTCGGCCCGGTTGTCCTCGAGCACCCGCGCCGCGCGGCGGATCAGCGCCGCCCGCTGCGGGCCGGGCTGGGCGGCCCAGTCAGGCTGCGCGCTCCTGGCCGCCGCGGCGGCCGCGGCGATGTCGGCCGCGTTGGCGAGGCCAACCCGGGCGAGC
>Ga0302235_10003268_pt1 | contig 11470 bp, 8 predicted proteins | sample II_Palsa_N3_3_FD_193577 | JGI IMG/M metagenome (GOLD analysis project Ga0302235, IMG submission 193577) | Peat permafrost microbial communities from Stordalen Mire near Abisko, Sweden - II_Palsa_N3_3 | ecosystem: Environmental > Terrestrial > Soil > Palsa > Peat permafrost | place: Sweden... | reverse complement strand
GCCGACCTCGGTCAGCATCTGCATGCGGCGCAGCTCCATCGCCATCGGCATATGCGCCATCTTGGCGGCCGCTTCGGTCAGTTTCAGCGCGGCGTCGTGCTCGGCTTCGGCCTTGATGATGCGGGCGCGCTTTTCGCGATGCGCTTCGGCTTCCTGCGCCATGGCGCGCTGCATGGATTGCGGAATTTCCACGTCCTTGATCTGCACGCGATCGACCATCACGCCCCACGGTTCGGTGACCTTGTCGATGATGTCGCCTAGCATGCTGGAGAGCTTCTCCTGCTCCTTCAGCAACTCGTCCAGCGAGTGTTGGCCCATCACGCTGCGCAGGCTGGTGAGCGCGGTCTGACGCACAGCGTCCTCGAAATTGGCCACCTCAACGATTGCCCGCTCGGGATTGATCACCTTGTACCAGACCACCGCACGCACCTTCACCGGCACGTTGTCGTTGGTCATGGTTTCCTGCGGCTCGATGTCCTGCGTGACCACGCGCATGTCGATCATCAGCATGCGATCAATGACCGGAATGATCCAGGTCAGCCCCGGCCCTTTGGTGGTCTGGTACTTGCCAAGCCGGAACACCAGACCGCGCTGATACTGCTGCAAGACACGAAGACCGGAAATAAGCAGAAACGCGATAAAGACAATCGGTATCAGAACGGACATGGACGTTGCACCCACGACATGAGGAAGTTGCAGACGTTCATTGTACGCCTGCCCCATTCGGCCGAAGCCTTGCGTCAGTCACGACTCAGTCGGGGCGATCGCATCTCACGATCACTGAACATGCCGCTCTTCTATGCTTGGCGAATTACCGGTCGCAGGACTCCCGCCATGCTCAAGAAAACCTATCCCTATTACCTTGCCAATCAGCCGCAGCAGCCGAATACTGACCTCGCCGTGCTGGACAAGTACACCGGCAAGGTCGCCACCCGCGTGGCCGTGCCGGATGCCAAGGCGACTGAAAAGGCGATCGTGGCCGCGGTAAAAGCGACCAAGCCGATGCGCGATTACAAGCCTTGGGCACGACAGGCGGTGTTGCAGCATTGCGCCAGGCGCTTCGCCGAACGTCGCGACGAGCTGGCGGAAGCGCTGTGCATCGAAGCCGGCAAACCGATCAAGGATTCGGCGGGCGAAGTCACGCGACTGATCGAAACCTTCCAGATCGCGGCGGAGGAATCCGTACGCACGAATGGCGAGACGCTGAATCTTGAGCTGGCCAGCCGTTTGAATGGCTACCACGGCTATACGCGACGCGTGCCGCTAGGTCCTGTTTCGCTGATCAGCCCGTTCAATTTTCCGCTGAACCTGGTCGCGCACAAAGTCGCACCCGCCATCGCGGCGGGCTGTCCGTTCGTGCTGAAGCCGTCGGAGAAAACCCCGATCGGCGCGCTGATCATCGGCGAGGTGCTGGCCGAAACCGATCTGCCGAAAGGTGCGTTCTCGATCCTTACGCTGGATGGCAAACACGCCGATGCGCTGGTCGAGGACAACCGCTTCAAGCTGCTGTCGTTCACCGGCGGCCAGATCGGTTGGGACCTCAAAACGCGCGCGGGCCACAAGAAAGTGACGTTGGAACTGGGCGGCAATGCAGCGTGCATCGTCGACGCGGATCAGGGGCCGAAGCTGGACTACGTGGTCGAGCGACTAGTGTTTGGCGCGTTCTACCAGTCCGGTCAAAGCTGCATCGGCGTGCAGCGGATCATCGCGCATGACGATATCTACGACGCACTGAAAAGAAAGCTGGTCGCTGCCGTGAAAAAGCTCAAAGCCGGCGATCCGAAACTCAAGGACACCTTTCTCGGCCCGATGATCGATGTAGCAGCGGCCGAGCGCCTGCACGGCTGGATCGACGAGGCGCGCAAGGCCGGCGGCAAGCTGCTGTGCGGAGGCAAGCGCAACGACAACATGCTCGATGCCACGCTGATGGAAAACGTGCCGCGCGATGCCAAGGCCAACCGGATGGAAGCCTTCGGTCCGTTTGCCCTGCTCGCCCGCTTCAGCAAGTTCGACGACGCCATCGCGATGGTCAACGATTCGGACTTCGGCCTGCAGGCCGGCATCTTCACCGACAGCCTGGACCACGCCATGCGCGCCTGGAACGAACTGGAACAAGGCGGCGTGGTGGTCAACGACATTCCCAGCTTTCGCGTGGACAACATGCCCTACGGCGGCGTGAAGTTGTCTGGTCTGGGCCGCGAGGGCGTGCGCTATGCGATCGAGGACATGACCGAACTGCGCTTGATGGTGATGCGCGAGCGCTGATCGCGTAGCGCGTTACTCAGACCTATGTGGCGACTCAGGCGTGGCCGGTGGGTTTTACCGGCCCGAGTACCGGCATGGTGTTCCATCCCAGTGCTTCGTAGACATGGAACTGGGCAATGCCAACGTATTCGTGCAGAGCGGCATCACAAAGTTCAAGATTCGATGCCAGCGGCCAGAACGCCAGCGTCGCTTCGAGCTGGTCGGCACTGACCGGTATCGGCGTCATGCCGAAATGCCTGAAGTCGACCAAGCTGCGGCGCAGGTGGATACCCGACGTCACCAGCACCAGCGTTTGCGGATCGTAGACCAGCACAAGACGGCGGCTGTAGCGGGCGTTTTCGAAGGTGTTCATGCTGAGCGTTTCGGTCTGGATATCCTGCGGCGACACACCCAGCTTGGCCAGCACCCCCGCGTAGACCGTGGACTCGGCCGTGCCATGATGCTGCGAGTCGCCACCGCTGACCAGAATCAGGCACTGCTTGCCGGCCAGTTTGCAGTCGCGATAAAGCATGACGGCCCGAATGATGCGGCCGTTGGCAAATAGCGTGGGCTGCAGCGGATCGTCGTCGTCCATGCGTGTGGTTCCGGCGGCGAGCAGCACGATGGCATTGCGTGGAGACCAGTGCACGAAAGGCGCCGCGGCGTAGTCCTCCTGCAAATGATCAAGCAGCCAGTCCGGCACCGGGCCGCAGGCTATCGCCAGGAACAGTACGGCCGTAAACACCCCAACGCTGCGCGCAAGCACGCGCCGACGCGACCAACCGGCGGCGGCCGACAAGAGAACAAGCAATCCAAGCAGGGTCAGCGTCATGACACTTGTATCTAATGCGAATGCTTGCAGCGTAGCTCAGCCCGTCAACCATCGTCTGTCAGGGCCGCGACGATCACCAGCTGGATCGTTCTTTGCTAGAAACGCAGCGGTGACGAATTACCCATTGAACGGGTGTGCTGTCGTGACCACATAGCTCTCATCAAACCGGACACCCGTCGTGAACAAGCCACTGCTACGCCTATTTACCGCTCTTTTATTTGCCATCACCGCGTTACCTGGAATCTCCAGGGCGGCGCCCGATGGCGATGACTACATTGCCGTGCAAGTACCCAACGTGACCCAGGCCGTCACCTTTTTCCGCGACGTGATGAACTGCGGCGTGATCAGCGACAACAGTCACGCCGGGCCAGCCCAGGAAGCGCTGATGACCTGCGGCCGTGAAACGACCGTCGAAATTACGCCGACGTCCGCCGGGCATATCCCGCGCCCTGCCGGCACGCTGTCTCAAGGTTTCACGCTCGACATCGATGATGCGACATCGGTTGCCGCCTGGTTGCGAGCCAATCGCGTGCACCTCATCGGCGCGCCAGCACGGCTGACCACCGGACAGGACGCCGGCAAAGTCGCGGTAAGCTTTCTCACTCCCTGGGGCCAGCCGCTGCAACTGGTCAGCCGCATGAAGGCCGATGACTTGCTGCAGACAACGACACCTGGATCCAGAGTCGCCGTGCAGTAGACGGATGCATTCGTTCATCCGGCGCGCACTGAATCGCGCTACAAATCACAGCGTTTTCATTACCGCGACTTTCATCGGCGCGCTGATATCTAGGAGTTCCCTTCCCCGATAAAGGCAGCATTCGATGACCAAGATCAAAGTCAATCAGGATCACAGCGGCAAGCCGGTCGAACTGTTCTATGAAGATATTGGCAGCGGCGCGCCAGTGGTTTTGATCCACGGCTGGCCAGTGAGCCAGCAGATGTGGGAAAACCAGATTCTCGCCATCGCCAGCAAGGGCTTTCGCGTCATCAGCTATGACCGCCGCGGTTTTGGCCAGTCGTCCAAGCCGTGGGATGGCTATGACTACGACACGCTGGCCGATGATTTGAAAGGCTTGCTGGTGGCGCTCGATCTCACCGGCGTAACCTTGGTCGGCTTCTCGATGGGCGGCGGCGAAATCGCGCGCTACATGGGCAAATACAGCGGCGAACGCGTCAGCAAGGTGGCTTTTGTCAGCGCCATTACGCCTTTCCTACTCAAGACCGACAACAATCCGGACGGCGTCGACAAGAGCGTGTTCGACGGCATGATCGATGGCCTTACCAAGGACCGCCCTGCTTTCCTGGAAACGTTCGGTAAGGGTTTCTTCGGCGTCAGTGCGCTCCACCACAGCGTGAGTTCAGCCGTGCTGGACTGGAACCAGTCGCTGGCGTTACCGGCCTCGCTGAAAGGCACGCTTGATTGTGTGCGTGCCTTCAGTGAAACCGATTTTCGTGAAGACCTGAAAAAGATCACCGTCCCGACTCTGATCATCCACGGCAAGGATGACAAGACCGTACCGTTCGAAGCCAGCGGTGAGCGCACCGCCAAACTTATCCCGTCGGCTACCTTCAAGGCCTACGACGGTGCGCCGCATGGGCTTTTCATCACTCACAAGGATCAGCTCAACAAGGATTTGCTGGAATTTCTGGACGCATAAATCACGAATCAGAGTGTTCCATTCACAGGAAAGGCGCCTAACTAGGCGCCTTTCCTGTGATCCATACTTGGTTGTTGATGTCATCGTTAATGCGCGTTTATCCATCAACCCTCTGACGATCCTGCAGTAGCGTCGCCACGGCATTCAACAGCGACTTCGAATCGTACGGCTTCAGCAGTGTGTCGTACTCACGGAAATCCTGGGGAATTTCTTCCTTGCCATAGCCGGAGGCAAACACGAATGGCACGCCCTGCTCACGTAATTGATCGGCCAGCGGGAAAACCAGATCACGGCCGAGATTGACGTCGAGAATGGCCGCATCAAATGCCTCACTTTGGGAAACTTTCAGCCCTTCGGCCAGGCTGGACACACCATGCACCTGATAACCCGCGTCAGAAAGCAGGTCTTCCAGCACCATCGCGATAAACATCTCATCTTCAACCATCAGCACGTGCGGCTTGTGACTCATGAACCATCTCCTGATCGATACGCCATTTCATGCAGCACGAAGAACAAAACAATTTTCCTGACGTCTAGAGTGACGGGCCATCAGTGACGACTCCGTGTGGCATCAGTGAATGGCTGACATGCGATTCATGAAAGTTCGTCAGCTTCTAGAACTCAAGCGACGTGCCGAGTGCGAGGTGACAAGTGGGTAACTCGCGCTTTTGCGAAAATGCCGGTTACACCGATGCACCAACGCCGGCAGACTGGTGCGTTGTCGCACTAACCGTGTGTTTTAACTGATACCCATATAGCTGCATGGGTCTACGCAGGTGTACGCTTCGCCGCGATCAACGCGAATGACGTCTCAGGGGAAAGGGGAAACCATATGAAGAATCTACTGCTGAACAACGGCACGAGCCTCGCCGGAAAATTTTCGTTCTGGACGATTCTTGTCCCTGTCATCGTCATTGTTCTTCTGGTGAATAGCGTCTTCGTGATCTCGCCCAGCGAGGAGGCGGGCACTCGCTGGCTGGGCGGCACGCCGATGACCACGGCACCGCTGACCACCGGCATGCACTTCAAGGTGCCATTCTTCGAAAATGTCGACCGCATCCAGACCAGTCGATCGGTGTATACGCTCAATGCATTGGACGTCTATACCAACGACAACCAGAAAGTCACGATCGACGTCAGCATCATTTATCAGATTCCCAGCTCGGCAGTGATGAATCTGCTTTATCACGTCGGCCGCGCGGGTGCATTTGATATCGACGGCACTGTTCTGCCGGTCGTGCGCGATCGCGCGCTGGCCGCCTTCGCTCGTTACAACACGCTCACCATTTCCGACCAGCGTTCACAGATCACCCTGCAGATGCGCAAGGACGTCAGCGAGGCCTTACTGCGTCTGTTCGGCGTCGACACGATCGACGTTCAGCTCACCGGCATCCACTATTCACCGGTATTCGACCAGTCCATCGAGGAAGCCGTACGCGCCAAGAATCTCGCCGTGCAGGCCGAAAACACCGTGGCGCAGAAGAAATTCGAAGGCCAGCAGAAAACCGTCACCGCCTCCGCCGAAGCCCAGGCCTCCGTCGAGCGCGCCACCGGCGAAGCCCAAGCCACCGTGCTACAGGCTGACGCCCAGGCCAAGGCTATCGCCACCGTCGGCAACGCGCTGAAAACCAACCCGGACTACGTACACTTCTACGCCATGCAACGCTGGAATGGCATCCTGCCTCAGGTCGTCGGCGCCGGTTCGATTCCGATGATTGATTTGAAAGGCGCGGATGCGGGCAAGTAGTCGAAACTCGCATCGACGTTGCCTCGACCCCGCAATTTCTCCCGATAATGGCCGCTGTGGCTCGATATTCCGATTGTTCCTGCGGTTCGATGAATAGTCTTTCATTTACGTAAACAACTAACTTGTCTGGGCTACCATTCGCCTCTTTGCTGAATCTCGCCCGGCATGTGGTGCCACTTGCCGCGCGCGTGATCGACGGACCAAGACGCCTATGTGGATTGTCAAAATCGCGCTCGAGCGCCCGCTCACGTTTATCGTATTGGCGCTTTTGCTGCTGATTCTTGGGCCCCTGGCGATTCTGCGTACACCGACCGACATCTTCCCCAACATCAATATTCCTGTGGTGTCGGTGGTCTGGCAGTACACCGGCCTGCCGGCCGATGACATGAACAATCGCATCGTCACCGGCTTCGAGCGTTCGCTCACCACCACGGTCAACGACGTCGAGCACACCGAAACGCAATCGCTGAATGGTGTCGGCCTGGTGAAGGTGTTTTTTCAGCCGAACGTCAATGTGGATATGGCGATCGCGCAGATCACCGCGATTGCGCAATCCGCGGTCAAATCCATGCCTCAAGGCACGACGCCGCCGCTGATCATCGTCTACAACGCATCGACCGTTCCGATTTTGCAGTTTGCGCTGTCATCCAAGGAGCTTTCGGAATCGACGATTTTTGATGACGCCAACCAGATAGTGCGCACCTTCGTCACCTCCGTACGTGGTGCAGCCACACCGTACCCTTACGGCGGCAAGCAGCGTCAGATCCAGGTGGATCTCAATCCGCAGGCGCTGCTCTCGCACGGGCTGGCGCCCAGCGATGTCGTCGCCGCCATCGGTGCGCAGAACCTGATTCTGCCAGCCGGCACCGAAAAGGTCGGCGACATCGAATACAGCGTGCGGCTCAATGGCAGCCCGCAACAGATCGACGATCTGAACAACGCGCCCATCCATACCGTCAACGGGATCACCACCTATATCCGCGACGTCGCGCACGTGCACGACGGCTCGCCACCGCAGACCAACATCGTGCGGGTGGACGGCCATCGTGCCGTGCTGATGTCGATCCTGAAAATTGGTGACGCATCTACCCTCGACATCGTCGACACCCTGCGAAAATTGTTGCCGCGCATTCGCGCAGCCGTTCCGCAAAATTTGCAGATCAACCCGATCTCCGACCAGTCGCTGTTCGTGCGCGCCGCAGTTTCCGGGGTTATTCGCGAAGGCGTCATCGCAGCAACGCTGACCGGTTTGATGATTTTGCTGTTCCTGGGCTCATGGCGCTCCACGCTGATCATCGCGATCTCCATTCCGCTATCGATCCTCGCCTCGATCATCACGCTGTCGGCGCTGGGCGAGACGATCAACATCATGACGCTGGGTGGTCTGGCGCTGGCCGTCGGCATTCTGGTCGATGATGCGACAGTCACGATCGAAAACATCAACTCGCATCTGGAAGAAGGCAAAGAGGTCTACGACGCCATTCTGGAAGGCGCGCAGCAGATCGCCGTACCGGCGCTGGTCTCAACGCTATCCATCTGCATCGTCTTCGTGCCGATCTTTTTCCTGGGCGGCGTCGCCAAGTATTTGTTTGCGCCACTCGCCGAAGCAGTGGTGTTCGCGATGCTAGCTTCGTATGTGCTCTCGCGAACGCTGGTTCCGACGCTGTCGCTGTACTGGCTGAAGAAGCACGATCATGAGGCGAAGCCGGTCGGCCCACTGGGTCGTTTTCAGGCGGGTTTCGAAAATCGCTTTGAGCGCGCGCGCGCAGGTTATCGCCGTGCCCTGGTAACCGCCGAATCCCATCGCGGTCTGTTTGCCGTGTTGTTTTTTGCATCCTGCGCGCTGTCGGTGGCTCTGCTGGTGCCGTGGCTGGGCCGCGATTTCTTTCCCTATGTGGACGGCGGCCAGATCAAGCTGCATTTCCATGCGCAGACAGGTTTGCGCATCGAAGAAACCGCACGCCTGGCCGACGGCATCGAGAATGTGATCCGACAGACCATACCCGGCAAAGAGCTGGGCAGCGTGGTGGATACGCTCGGCCTGCCGTATAGCGGTATCAATCTTTCGTATAGCAACACCGGCGTCATCGGCACGTCCGACGGCGATATCTTCGTCACCCTCAACGATGATCATCACCCGACCGCCAACTACGTGCGCTCTTTGCGACAGGAGCTGCGCCAGAAATATCCCAGCGTCACGTTCTCGTTCCTGGCTGCCGACATCATTGGCCAGATTCTCAACTTCGGCTCACCCGCGCCGATTGACGTGCAGGTAACCGGGCACGATACGCAGGCGACAGCCAGGATCGCCAACGATCTTCTCGGCAAGCTGGCGCACGTGCCCGGGCTGGTTGATCTGCGCATCCAGCAGGCGCAAAACCTGCCGCAGATCAATGTCAACGTCGATCGTACCCGTGCGAATCTCGTGGGACTTACGCAGCAGGATGTGGCCAGCAACCTGCTTACCGCACTGGCCGGCTCGTCCCAGGTCAATCCTACTTACTGGGTCGATCCCAAATCCGGCATCAGCTACACCATCGCCACACAGACGCCGCAATACCGGCTCGATACCTTGCAGGATCTGAAGACGTTGTCGATCACGAGTGCCAGCGGCGCTACGGGTGCATCGGTCAACGGAACAACCGCCACCAGCACACCGACTGGTGGTACAGCAGGCCAGATACTCGAGAACGTGGCGACGTTCTCGCGCAGCGCGGGACCGGCCGTGGTCTCGCATTACAGTACGCGGCCTGCGATGGATCTGTTCGGGTCCGTCGACCAGACCGATCTGGGCAGCGTGGGCAGTGCCGTGCAGAAAATCGTCGACGAGGCATCCAAGCATTTGCCACGCGATTCGGATATCACCGTACGCGGCCAGGTGGAAACCATGGGCGAGTCGTACCGTGGGCTGATCGGCGGCCTGCTGTTCGCGATCGGACTGGTCTATCTGCTGATCGTGGTGAATTTCCAGACCTGGGTCGATCCGCTGATCATCATTGCCGCCCTGCCTGCCGCGCTGGCAGGCGTGGTGTGGATGCTGTTCCTGACCCACACGCCACTCTCGGTGCCGGCACTGATGGGCGCGATCATGTGCATGGGCGTGGCTACCGCCAACTCGATCCTGGTGATCAGCTTTGCGCGCGAGCGACTGGAGCACCACCACGATCCGGTGAGGGCGGCGATCGAGGCCGGGTTCGGGCGTTTCCGACCCGTGTTGATGACCGCTTTTGCGATGATCATCGGCATGGTGCCAATGGCGCTTGGTCTGGGTGAAGGTGGCGAGCAGAATGCGCCGCTGGGTCGTGCCGTGATCGGTGGCCTGCTACTGGCCACTGCAGCGACGCTCTTCTTTGTTCCCACGTTCTTCAGCCTGCTGCACCGACGCCATCATGCGCCCCGTCCCGCGGCCGCCGACTGAGATATCGCCCATGTCCAATCCTTCCAGCACACCGCCTCGCCACTCGCCGAAGTCACCCCACCGCGCGCGACTGGTGCTTATCATCCTGGCGACGATTCTTGTCGCGCTCGGGGTGTACGGCATTTTCGAACGCGTTCACGCGCACCGCGAACTTGCCGACGACACGAATCGCAATGCCACGCCGACCGTCGCGGTGCTTATCCCGAAGGCCGCGCCGGGCAATCAGTCGCTGAGTTTGCCGGGCACCGTTTCGTCGTGGCAAGACGCGCAGATCTATGCACGCACCACCGGTTACGTCGCCAAGTGGTATGTCGACATCGGCACCAAGGTCAAGAAGGGTCAGCGACTGGCCGACCTGGATACGCCCGACGTCGACAATCAGCTCAGTCAGGGGCAGGCGCAGATGCGCAGCGATCAGGCCAACGCCAAGTTTGCCCAGGTCACGGCGACTCGCTACGACCAGCTCGTCGCGACCGGGCTGGTGGCCAAGCAACTCGGTGACCAGTACGACTCGCAAGCGAAAGCCGATTTCGCCACGGTCGAGGCCGATCGTTCGAACGTCGCGCGACTGGAAAACATGGAGCAGTTCAAATATATCAATGCGCCGTTTGACGGTGTCATTACGCAGCGCAACCTCGACGTGGGTGCACTGGTCGACGCCGGTTCCACCGGCAGCAATCTGTTCGTGATTGCCGATACCAGCAAGCTTCGTGTATTCATCGACGTGCCGGAAATTTACGCCGGCAGCGTGCACGTGGGCATGCCCGCGCAAGTCACGGTGAGCAGTTACGGCAACAAGCCCGTCATCGGCACGGTGGCGCGTACCGCCGACGCACTGGACGCCAACAGCCGCACGCTGCGCACGGAAATTGATCTGGACAATGCGGATCAATCGCTGGTCGCGGGCGTTTACGCCACCGTCAAGCTCGGCGTTTCCACGACGACGCATGACGTCATCGTTCCGGCTAACACGCTGCTATTCCGCAGCGAAGGCTTGCGCGTGGGCTTGGTCGATGCGCAAAACCGGATTCACCTGCAGCCCGTCACCATTGGAAGGGATTTCGGCAGCACGGTGGAAATCACCGAAGGCATCGATACCGGCTCCCGCCTCGTGCTGAGTCCACCGGACTCGCTCTATGAAAACGAGCCGGTGAACATCGCCACGGACGAAAAAAATACGGACGGCGCGGGCCAAAAAGAGCCGCATTGATCAGCTACGCTGACGACGCATAGCATGGGACGCTCTAGTGAAAACCGGCTTTGTTGTTCCTGCTGCGACCTTTATCGATGAAGGCAACCGACTTTCGCAACAATTAAGGGAAAGCCGGTCATCCGTCGCTCACTCAAGGCGGTGTCTTCACGCCGCTGCGTAGCATTCCAGCCAATGCGCATAAGGCGCTCGCACGGTGGCCGACCCAAGTCGAGCATGTCGCACCACTTTCGCATCCTGCGCGACGCGGGGCTCGTGCATACGCGCGCTGCCGGCACCATTCACCAGAACACGCTTCGTGCTACCGAACTCAATGCGCGTTTTCCGGGTTTGTTGAAAGCCATTCTCGCTCAGGTACCGG
>Ga0302235_10003267_pt1 | contig 11472 bp, 10 predicted proteins | sample II_Palsa_N3_3_FD_193577 | JGI IMG/M metagenome (GOLD analysis project Ga0302235, IMG submission 193577) | Peat permafrost microbial communities from Stordalen Mire near Abisko, Sweden - II_Palsa_N3_3 | ecosystem: Environmental > Terrestrial > Soil > Palsa > Peat permafrost | place: Sweden... | reverse complement strand
TCATGAGCGGGCATCTGCTCGCGGGTGCGGCGGTAGACAATGATCGCGTCGTTCGCGCCCAGGCGGCGGGCCACCCGGGCGGCGTCCATCGCGGTGTTGCCGCCGCCGTAGACGGCGACGCGCCGCCCGATCACCGGCCGCTCGCCCGAGGCGACGCTGCGCAGGAACGACACCGCGTCCACGATCCGTCCCGCGTCCTTGGCCGGGATGTCGACCTTCTTGGACAGGTGCGCGCCGACCGCCACGAAGGTCGCGTCGAAGCCGCCCTCACGCCGCTCGGCGTCCAGGTCCTGCACCCGGTGCCCCAGGGTGATCCGCACGCCCATCGCGGCGATCCGGTCAACCTCGGCGTCCAGGACGTCGCGGGGCATCCGGTAGGCCGGGATGCCGTAGCGCATCATCCCGCCCGGCTGCGCGCCCGCATCCCTGATCTCGACCTCATGGCCGAGCCGGGTCAGGTGGTAGGCGGCGGAGAGCCCGCTCGGCCCGGAGCCGACGACGAGCACCCGTCGGCCGGTGCGCACCGGAGGCGGGTCGAACGCCCACCCCCGCTCGAGCGCGAGATCGCCGAGGAACCGCTCGACCGAGTGAATCGAGACGGCGCTGTCGAGGCTGGCCCGGTTGCAGACGGTCTCACACGGGTGGTAGCAGACCCGGCCCATGATGGCCGGCATCGGATTGTCCGCGGTCAGCTGCCGCCACGCGCCCTCGTGATCGCCGGTCTCGGCGCGCGCCAGCCAGGCCTGGATGTTCTCTCCGGCCGGGCAGCCGGCGTTGCAAGGTGGCAGCAAATCGACGTAGACCGGGCGCTGCTGGCGGACCGGGCCGGCCAGAGACCGCCCGTGCAGCAGATCCGGCAACGCCGTGACGTCGCGTCGTCCTGGTCCGATGGCCATGTCCGACAGGCTACGCCGAGACTCCTGTTCCCCATCAGGGACTTAGGTCCCGGCCCGCGTCAGCCCACGGCCCTTGACACGCGTCGGCGGGGTGACGGAGGTCCCGGTCGTTCGGTGACGTCTGGCCGTGATGGCGATGGCGGTGCTGGCTACAGACTCCAGGTAACAAGCTGAAACAGACGGGCCGGACCGGCCCCGCAGCTAGAAGGAGGCATTCCGATGCGCCGCAATTCTTCCCATCTGACCGCCATCGTGGGGCTCGCCGTCGCGGTGATCTTGCTGGCGGCCGGAGGCCTGCTGACGTGGGGTTCGGCTTACGTGCACAACACCGTGCAGGGCCAGCTGGCCGCGCAGCAGATCTTCTTCCCGGCCAAGGCCGCGTTCGCGCACCCGGTGGCCGGGACCGAGATCACCCCGAGCATGATTCCGTCCGTCTCGCAGTACGCCGGGGAGCAGATGCTGACCGGGCAGCAGGCCGAGGCCTACGCTGACCACTTCATCGCCGTCCACCTGACCGAGATCGGCGGCGGCAAGACCTACTCCCAGCTGTCGACCGAGGCGATCGCGCAGCCGAAGAACGTGGCGCTGGCTGGCCAGGTGGCGACCGTGTTCAAGGGTGAGTCGCTGCGCAGCATGCTGCTGAACGCTTACGGCTGGTGGAAGGTCTCCCAGATCACCTACATCGCCGCGCTCGTCGCGTTCGGCCTGGGCGGGCTGACCCTGATCGGCTCGGTGTTCGCCCTGGCTCTGGGCCGCCGGCCCGAGATCACCCACGAGGTCATCCCGGCCACCGGACCCACCCCGTCCACCCCGGCCAAGACCGCATAACCCGGCCAAGACCGCATAACCCCGGTCACGGCCACAAGCCACGACCGCGGCACCACCAGCAAGTCCTCCGGCCGGCGCCCCCAAAGGACGCCGGCCGGAGGGCTCAGTGAAGGTATCTGACCCACAGAAAGGCGCGGACGATGTTCCAGGTGCGATTCCACGGCCGCGGCGGCCAGGGCGTGGTCACCGCCGCCGAGCTGCTCGCCGCGGCTGCGTTGAGCGAGGGTCGCCATGCGCAGGCGTTCCCGAGCTTCGGCTCGCAACGGTTGGGCGCGCCGGTGATGTCGTGGGTCCGGATCGACGACAAGCCGATCCACATCCACGGGCCGGTCAGCGAACCGGACGCGCTGATCATCCAGGACCCGACGCTGCTGCACCAGACGGACCTGTTCGCCGGGCTCGGCCACGACGGTTACCTGCTCATCAACTCCACCCACGGCTTCGGGGAGCTTGGCCTGGACGAGTTCGTCAGGCCGTTCCGCCAGGACCGGCTGCTGGTGGTGCCGGCCTCGTCGCTGGCCCAGACCCACCTCGGCCGCCCGCTGCCCGGAGCCGCGCTGCTCGGCGGGTTCGCCGCGCTGACCTGGGCGGTCAGCCTGGACTCGGTGCTGGCCGCCATCAACGAGAGGTTCAGCGGCGCGGTCGCGGATGGCAACGAAAAAGCGGCCCGCGCCGCGTTCGCCTTCATCAGGGACGAACGGGAGGCGCTCACCCATGCTTAGCCCCAATGCCGGTCAGCTTGTGGTCGCGGTGTGTCGCGATGGGGTAGAAGCGGACTTCAGTCACGCTGGCGCCGCCAGTACCGGGGGCTTTCGGTGTGGATGCCGCGTTCATGCTGTCAGAGCGGCTCGCTGCGGGAACCTGCGCGCTAAAGCAGCCAGGCCCCGCGGTTGCCGGGCGTGCGCTGATAGCCCTCGATGCCGGTTTTCTGCACATACGCTGCATAAGCGGGAGCGTCCTTCGCCCGGACCGCTCCGCGCCAAGTTCTCGCGATCACCCTCCCGATACTCGCACACGCGCAGCGAGTGCGCCTCGCAGGCAAGCTGGTCATGTCCGGGTTGTTCCTGGACCGGTCTAGGTGTCCGCATCGGGGGAGGAGAACAGGCGTTTATCCAGAAGCCGTTCACCGCTCAGGCTTTGCTGGAAAGGGTGCATGCCGTGCTGAGTGGCCCGTCTACGTGACGCCAAGTACCTCGAATGCCGGGTGTCTGGGCGCGATGGCGCGGATCTGGTCGTCGCTGGAGTCCGGCCCGGTGCCCTCGAAGAAGATCCCGACCTCCGCCTTCCACCTCTTGAGGTAGGCGCGCAGGACCGGTATTTTCTCGTCGTCCGTGAGCTCTCGGCCGCGGAAGCTCTCGGTAGCCCTGCCCAGTCGCAGTTCGCCGGTGCCCGCCGCCCGCAGGTTGCGCACCCACTGCGTTTCGCCGCGGGCCGCGACGAGGTAACGGCGGCCGTCGTGGCTGAGCAGGTTCACCGGCGTGGTACGCCACTCGCCACTCGTCCGGCCCTTCACCGCCAGGACCCGCGAGCCGAGAATGCTGATGCCCTGCCTGGTCGCGAAGGCGACCAGCCGGTTGAAAACGTTGCGGGTGAACCAGCCAGGCGCGCGGTAGTGATCGGACACGCAGACCAGACTAGCTGGAGCGGCATGCGGATGCCACGACGTAAATTTAGCCAGATTGCGGTGGCTGCACCTGGCCGGGCCGCGGTACCTGCGCAGCGAGGACCGCGGCTTCTTCCGCCCGCTGGCCGACCTGGAGCCGGGCGACGCCCGGGTCTTCCTGGGCATCGTGCTGCCGATCGACGGGGTTCCCGGACTTCGGCGCAGGCACGCCACGGCCTCGCGCTACCTGTCTGACTTCGGCGTGGCGATGTACTGCGGGTTCGGCCGCCAGCCGGGCGCGGACGGGACGCAGACCATGCAGGAGCACGCGCGGGTGGTCCGCACGGTCAGAAAAACGAACTAGACGGCAAGGCCTATCCGGTTGGCGTTACTTCCAGGTTGCCCGGCGGCGGGATCGGTGATCGCGGCGGCGATGCGGCCCAGGAGGGAGCGTGTGATCGCGGCCGTGACCAGGTATCCGATCACCGGGCACGGCCCGGCCCCGGGCGGGGGCCGGTAGACGCCGTCCAGGCCGATCAGGGTGGTCTGCTCGCCGTCCGGGACCAGAGCGATGTCGGCATCCAGGATCGGGAACCTCTGCCCGCTCGCATCGGTGGCCTCCCACCGCAGTATCAGCATCGATATTGCGCCGTGCCGCACAGGTCCCTGTGAACACACCTGAACCAGCCCGGGAAGTCCCGCCGGGCCGATCTCGGCTCTCACTTCTTCCCAGGCCGCGTATGAGGCCCGGACCAGCACGCCGCCGCCGCAGGCCGGGCAGGCTAGCCGCGCCGTCGCTGCCGCGGCGCTGACCGCGGCTCGCGCTTCGCCGCCAATGAACATCCCCTTATAACACCGGGCGGGCCACCGGGCGGATATGGCCTTTGGTCCCGGCATCCGCGCCGGAAGTCCCCGCCCAGCTGCCCGGCCGGCCCGCATCGGGACACCATGTCACCAGGCCGTCCCGTGGCCGCTACCCGGGTGCCGGGACCGGAAGACATGATCGCGGATCTCGTGGATGGCGTCGTCTAGCCGGTGAAGCGCACTGCTGATCCGCTCCCGGGCCAGCTCAGCGGGCTGGCCCGCGGCCGTGTCCACGCTGAGCCCGACGTGGAACAAGCTGGCGACGACCCGGTCCAGCAGGTCTTCGGCGTGCTGCGCCTGCTCCGTGAGCACCGCGCGGACCAGGTCGATGAGGTCGTCCTGGGCCCGCACGTGCACGGTGTCCCTGACCACGGCGAGGAAGAGATGTCCGCTGGCGGTCGGGACCGGGCTCAGCGTGACCCCCACCGGGATGGTGCTGCCGTCCTTGCGCAGCCCGACCAGCCGGGCCCGGTCGGCCATCGGCCGGGCCACCGGCTTGAGCGCGTAGGAAGCCCGGTCGAGGCGGTGCACATCCCGCAGCCCGGCCGGCATCAGCGACTCCACCGGTTGCCCGGGCAGCTCACCGGGCTGATAGCCGAACATCGCCGCCGCCCGCCGGTTCGCCAGCACAATCCGTCCGTCCTCGTCGGCCAGCACGATCCCGTCTGCCAGGGCGTCGATCAGCTGACGCAGGACCGCCTCGTTCAACGGTGCCGGTCTCGGTCCGTTCTCCGGCCTGTCCTGCGGCCGGGCCGGCCATCGCGGGGTCACGACCGGTGCCGCGGGATCGCCGGGAGGATCCGGCCCGTCCCGTTCCCCGGCACCGATGGCCGCCTCCATCGAGGAGTACACCGGAACCAGACGGTCCAGGCCCTCGTCGGCCAGCAGCCGCTTGACTGCCGGTGCAGTGGCTACCAGCCGCAGCCCGGCCCGGTAGACCGCCGCCAGCTGGCAGGCCCGGACCAGCGTGTCGGCACCGACGTAATCGCACCACGCCGTCGCCGACATGTCCGCGATCACGACCGCCGCGCCGCCGTCGAATACCGCCAGCAGCTGCTCACGGATCTGCGCGGCGTTGGACATGTCAACATGCTCAGGGAATGTCACCACGGCCGCCCGCCCCGCCCATCTCGCCGGTTCCCTGCCCTCCGCCATGACAGCAGCTTGGCATGCTGACAACAGCCGCGAAAGCCCCGGCCTGACCGGCATGCCCGTCGGCCTAAACTACGTGGCCGGCGACCTAGACGGGCGTGATCTGGCGGCCGGTGACCCGCGATGGGGTAATCCGAACGAACAGTTCCCTCTCGCCGCTTGGCCAGGGCTCGACGCCCGCCTCCAGGGCGGACTCGCGCTCAGCCTCGGACACATGGTGGGCCGGCCCCTGAATCAGCACGCTCCAGCCCTGCCGCCCGGCCACGTCGAAGTCGTCGATCTCGAACGCGACCTTATAGTCCCCGCCGGCGATCCCGGTCTGCAGGTCTTCGTCGAGTGCACTGTGCCGAACGGTGCGGAACACGACCGCGCCGTCGTGCCACTTGTAGTTTACCGGCAGCACCACCGGGCCGAACCGGCTGTGGTAAGCGATCCGGCCGATTCCGCCCTGCGCTATCCGCCGGAGGCACTCGGCCTCGTCAAGTTCCGTGATCGTGCGGTCAGACATGTCTGGTCCTTCCCCAGTGCGGGCCTGTCGCCTAGTCATGACCGTAGCGCCGGGCGCCCCCACCGCGAAACTCACGTCCGTCCAGAATCGCGGTGACCTTCAACCCGGCCGGCTATGGACCTTCGGCCCTGCCTTCGCACCGGCCCGAAGCGCGAGGCTAGAGGCAGAACGATACTCACAACTGGAGGCAGCCATGCGAGCCCTCGTATACCACGGTCCTGGGCGCAAGGCCTGGGAAGAGGTTCCGGAGCCTGAGATCACCGATGATGGTGACGTTATCGTACGGGTGGACGCGACCACGATCTGTGGTACCGACCTGCACATCCTGGCGGGCGACGTGCCCGAGGTGCGCCCGGGCCGGGTCCTGGGTCACGAGGCCGTCGGCACTGTGGAAGAGGCCGGGGATGGCATTCAAACGGTCGCTATCGGCGACCGGGTGCTGGTCTCCTGCATCAGCGCGTGCGGGACCTGCCGGTTCTGCCGCGAGGGCCGCTACGGACAGTGCCTGTGCGGCGGCGGCTGGATCCTCGGCCACACCATCGACGGCACTCAGGCCGAGTACGTCCGGGTTCCGTTCGCCGACACGTCCACGTTCCGGATTCCGGCCGGCCTGACCGACGACGAAGCCCTGATGCTGGCCGACATCCTGCCGACCGGCTACGAGGTTGGCGTCCTGGCCGGCGGCGTACGCCCAGGCGATGTCGTCGCCATCGTCGGGGCCGGGCCAGTCGGCCTGTCCGCGATCACCTGCGCCCAGCTGTTCAGCCCCAGCCACATCGTGGCCATCGACCGGTCCGACGCCCGGCTGGATGCGGCCAAGCAGTTCGGCGCCGATATCACCGTGAACAACTCCCGCGAGGACCCGCTGGCCGTCATCAAGGACCTGACCGAGCGGCTGGGCGCGGATGTGTCCATCGAGGCGGTCGGCACGCCCGGCACGTTCGAGCTGGCCGTCAAGCTGATCCGGCCCGGCGGCCGGATCGCCAACATCGGCGTCCACGGCCGGGCCGCCACGCTGCACCTGGAAGACGAGTGGATGAAGGACATCACGATCACCACGGGCCAGGTGGACACCTCCTCCACCCCGACCCTGATGCACCTGGTCACCAGCGGCCAGATCGACGTCAAGCGGTTCGTCACCCACCACTTCAGCCTGGATGAGTTCGACGAGGCGTACGACGTGTTCGCCCGCGCCGCCGACACCAGCGCCCTGAAGGTCGTCCTCAGTTGAGGGACAAATAAGAAAAACAGGAGTGAGAACGATGAAAACCGCCGTCAAGGACGTCATGACGAGCCGGGTGATCTGGGTCACGAAGGACGCGCCGTACAAGGAACTGGCCGCACGGCTGCGCGAGGACCGGGTCAGCGCGTTCCCTGTCCTGGACGACGAAGGGAAAGTGATCGGCGTCGTCTCCGAGGCCGACCTGCTGACCAAGGAAGCCCTGGACGGCGGCTACGACGGCATGCCGGGCATGATCACCGGCCTGTTGCGCCGTAAGGAGCAGGGAAAGGCCCGCGGAGTAACGGCAGGTGACCTGATGACGCAGCCGGCGGTGACCATTTCCCCCGACGACGCCGTCGAGGACGCCAGCCGGCTCATGTACAAGAGCAAGATCTCCAGGCTCCCCGTCGTCGATTCCGATGGCCACCTGACCGGGATCATCAGCCGGGCCGACGTGCTGTCCGTCTTCGACCGCTCGGACCACGAGATCGCCGTCCGCGACCGCCTCAGCTACCTTTCCCCCGGAGGGATGACAGAGATGAAGACCAGCGTCAAGGAGATCATGACCGCCCAGGTCGTGGCGGTTAAGCTCGGTGCCTCGGTCAAGGAAATGGCCGCCGCCCTGCGCGAGAACCGGATCAGCGCGTTCCCGGTCGTCGACGACGACGGGAAGGTGATCGGGGTCGTCTCCGAGGCCGACATGCTGGCCAAGGAAGTCCTGAACGCCGACCACACCGGGACGATCACCGCCATGCTGCACCGCCGGGAGCAGGACAAGGCCGACGGCCTCACCGCGCGGGACCTGATGACGCACCCGGCGGTCACCGTGACCCCGGACGATTCGGTCGAGCAGGCCGCCCGGCTTATGTACACCCTCCAGGTCAAGCGACTTCCCGTCATCGATCACGGCGGCTTCCTGGTCGGGATCATCAGCCGGGCCGACGTGCTCGCGGTCTACGACCGGCCCGATTCCGATATCCGGCAGGAGATCATCGACAACGTGATCGTGCAAGGATTTCTCCAGGACCCGGATCAGTTCACGGTGGACGTCCTTGCGGGCGTGGTGACCCTGGAGGGAAGCCCGGACAGCGCCGCGCTCGGCCACGACCTGGTGCGCAAGATCCGGCACGTCCAGGGCGTCGTCGCCGTCCGCGACCGCCTCAGCTACCCCGACGCGTTTCCCGTCGTGGCTGGCCCGATCTTCTGACGCGGAGTCCTCATAGCTAGGGAAGGAGACCGTCCATGAGCACGGCCGCCCTAGACCTGGCCGCCGGCGCCGAACGGGAAGGCCAGGCCGAGAACGCCAGCCTCCGCCGCGTGCTCGCGCCCGAGTCGGTGGTGGTGATCGGCGCGAGCCGGCGCAAGGGATCCGCGGGCCGGGCCATCCTGGACAACATCGCGGCCGGCGGCTACCCCGGCCGCGTCTACGTCGTCAACCCGCGCGCCCGGCAGATCCGCGGCGAACGCTGCCTGACCTCGGTCCTCGACCTGCCCGAGCCGGCCGACCTGGCGGTCATCGCGGTGCCCGCCGCGGCGGTCCTTGACGTGGCGGAGCAGTGCGGCCAGCGCGGGGTGCGGTCCCTGGTGGTGATCACCTCCGGGCTGGACGTCGCGGCCTGCGCGGACCTGCTCGCGGTGTGCCGTCGCCACGGCATGCGGCTGGTCGGCCCGAACTGCTTCGGCGTGGCCGTTCCCGGCATCGGGCTGGACGCTACGTTCGCCGCCAGCCGCCCCCAGCCGGGGGCGGTCGGCCTGGTGATGCAGTCCGGCGGCCTGGGCTTCGCCGTGATGGACCAGCTTTCCCGGCTCGGCGTCGGGATCTCCTCGTTCGCGTCGGTCGGCGACAAGCTGGACGTGTCAGGCAACGACCTGCTGATGTGGTGGGAGCACGACGGGGTCACCAAGATCGCCGTGCTGTACATCGAGTCGTTCGGCAACCCGCGGAAGTTCGCTCGCATCGCCCGCCGGATCGGCGCCGCCATGCCCGTGCTCACCGTGTACGCCGGGCCGGCCGACCGGCAGGCCCTATTCGAGCAGGCTGGGGTCATCACCACGGGCGGGTTCGGCGACCTGATCGAGGCCACCGCGCTGCTGGCCACCCAGCCGGTTCCGGCCGGACGCACGGTCGCGATCGTCTCCAACGTGGGCGGCGCGGGGCGGCTGGCCGCCGACGCCTGCACCGACCGAGGCCTGACCGTCTACCGCCCGCGCGGCCTGACCAGGCGGCGGCTGCGCGCGCTGACTCGCGGCCCCAACCCCGTGAACCCCCTGAACCCCGTGAACCTCGGTCCTGTCGACACCGGGACCACGGTGTCGGAGCAGAATTACCGCCGGTGCCTGGAGTTGCTCGCGGCCGACGATGACGTAGACGCGATCATCGCGGTGGTCCTGCCCACCGGGGCGACCGGTGACCTGGTGTCCGCGATCGTCCACGCGGACGTCCGCATCCCGCTGGCCGCCGTCGTGCTCAACCAGCCAGAATCGGTCCGGCTGCTGCCTGGCCGCCAGAGCCGGATACCCGCGTACAGCTGCCCGGAAGCCGCCGTGGGCGCGCTGGCCCGCGCGGCTGGCTACGGGGCCTGGCGGACCCAGCCGCGCGGGCAGCTGCCCGACCTGCCGGATATCGACGCCCAACAGGCCCGGACGCTGGCGCGCGAGTTCCTCCGCCAGGCGCCAGCGGGAGGCTGGCTCGCGGCAGGCGCCGCCGCCGACATCTTGCGCTGCTACGGCATAACCCTTGGTGATGCCGCGGCTGGCATCGCGGGAATCGCCCGGGTCACCGTCGACCACGTCTTCGGCCCGCTCGTGGTGCTCGGGATCGGCGGCGTCTCCTGCGCCCGGCTCATGCCGCTGACCGACGCCGACGCGGACCAGCTGATCCAATCGGTTGCCCTCGGGGGGACCCATCCCCCCGGCCCCCCCTTGGGCCTGCGCGACCTGCTGCTGCGGGTCTCCCGGCTGGCCGACGACCTGCCCGAGGTCACCGACCTCGGCCTCGACCTGGGCGGGACCGTGGTAACGAACGCGCGAATAAAGCTGGAACACTGCGAGCCGCAGGACCCGTTCCTGCGGAAGCTGCGCTGATCCGGCCGCAGAGTTGAGACGTGCGGCAGAGTTGAGACGTGCGGCAGAGCTGAGACGCCGGGAAAACTGATACGCCAGGATAGATACTGGTCACCGTGGGCAAGCACCACGGCCCGTTCAGATAATAAAAGGGGGCTTTAGACGTGACTGAGACCGAACCGGGGCCGCTGACCAGCAGTGAGCTCGACGCGCTTGACGCGTGGTGGCGGGCCGCGAACTACCTGTCGGTGGGGCAGATCTACCTGATGGCCAACCCGCTGCTGACCGAGCCGCTGCGCCCGGAGCACGTCAAGCCCCGGTTGCTCGGTCACTGGGGCACCACGCCGGGGCAGAACATGATCTACGCGCACCTGAACCGGGTGATCAAGCAGTCGGACCTGGACATGATCTACATCTCCGGGCCGGGGCACGGCGGGCCGGGCGTGGTGGCCAGCACCTACCTGGAGGGCACCTATACCGAGCTGTACCCGGGCATCACCCAGGACGCCGTCGGCATGGCCCGGCTGTTCAGGCAGTTCTCCTTTCCCGGCGGCATCCCCTCGCACGTGGCGCCGGAGACACCCGGCTCGATCCACGAGGGCGGTGAACTCGGCTACTCACTCGTGCACGCGTACGGGGCGGCCTTCGACAACCCGGACCTGATCGTGGCCTGCGTCATCGGCGACGGCGAGGCGGAGACCGGGCCGCTGGCCGCCAGCTGGCACTCCAACAAGTTCCTGGATCCGGCCCAGGACGGCGCGGTGCTGCCGATCCTGCACCTGAACGGGTACAAGATCGCCAACCCGACGGTGCTGGCCCGGATCCCGCACAGCGAGCTCGAGTCGCTGCTGAACGGTTACGGCTATCAGGTGCACCTGGTCGAGGGCGATGACCCCAAGCTGGTGCACCAGCAGCTCGCCGCCACGTTGGACACGGTGATCGCCGAAATCCACGCGATCCAGCGCCGGGCCCGCGAGGACGGTGACCTAACCCGGCCGCTGTGGCCGGCCATCGTGCTGAAGACGCCCAAGGGCTGGACCGGGCCCAAGGTGGTAGACGGGCTGCCGGTGGAGGGGACGTGGCGGGCACACCAGGTGCCGATCGACGCGGCCCGCACCAACCCCGAGCACCTGGCCCTGCTGGAGTCGTGGCTGCGCTCCTACCGGGCGCAGGAGCTGTTCGATGCCGAGGGCACGCTGATCGGTGAGCTGGCCGCGCTGGCGCCGCACGGCGAGCGGCGGATGAGCGCGAACCCGGTCGCGAACGGCGGCGTGCTGCTGCGCGACCTCGATCTGCCCGACTTCAAGGATTACGCCGTGAAGGTGACCAAGCCCGG
>Ga0302235_10003265_pt1 | contig 11478 bp, 9 predicted proteins | sample II_Palsa_N3_3_FD_193577 | JGI IMG/M metagenome (GOLD analysis project Ga0302235, IMG submission 193577) | Peat permafrost microbial communities from Stordalen Mire near Abisko, Sweden - II_Palsa_N3_3 | ecosystem: Environmental > Terrestrial > Soil > Palsa > Peat permafrost | place: Sweden... | reverse complement strand
GGGGGGGGGGGGGGGGGGGCGGGGGGGGGGGGGGCCCGCCCCCCTCGTAATCGGGGGGTTCCGGGGGGTCGCCCCCCCGGGCAAACACTGCTAACACCTCATCACCGCGCCGGGCCGCTGCTCAGCGTCATCGAGGTCGTGTGCCTGGCCCCGCCGATGCCCTCCCAGCGGACCGAGACGACCACACCCGGGTGGTACTTGGTGGTTATGCCGGACAGCGAACCAGGGGTGGTGACGGCCTGGCCGTCGACGGAGAGAATCACGTCACCGGGCGCCAGACCCGTGGCCTGCGCCGGCGTGCCGCACAGCACGCCGAGGATCAGCGCGCCCGAAGCGGTCGGCGCGATGCTGGCCGGGATGTTGAGTTGCTGGTTGGTGTTCTGGCAGGCGGCCTGGTGGCCGGGCCGGTTGACCCCGCCGCCTGACTGCTCCTCGTCGGAGGCCTGCTGGCGCGGATTCGCGCTGCTGCTGTCCGCGACCTCCACGCCGAGGAAACCGGGCAGCCCGATGTACACGGTGGAGCTGCCCTTCCCCCCGGCGATCTGCCTGGCGATCGACAGGGCGCTGTTGATGGGGATGGCATAGCCCAGCGTGCCTCCGGACGGCCCGGACTGGCTGGAGGTCGAGGTATTCGCGGCGGTGATCATCCCGATGACCTGGCCCGCGTTGTTTGCCAGCGCGCCGCCCGAGTCGCCCTGCTGGATCGGCGCGTCGGTCTGCAGCATGTGGTTCAGGTCCTCGGTGCTGCCTGATCCCTCATCGCTCGCCTGGATCGAGCGGTTCAGCGCGTTAATGATGCCCTGGGCGGGGGTTACCCCGCCTCGTCCCTCGGCGTTGCCGAGCGCCAGCACCCGCGTGCCCAGGCGGACCTGAGCGGAGTTGCCGAAGCTCACCGTGGTCAACCCGGAGGCGCCGACGAGCTGGAGCAGCGCCACGTCCTCGGTGTCGTCGTAGCCGACGACCCGCGCCTGGTACTTCTTGCCCGCGTCCGTCACAGGCGATGCGATCACGTTGGTGGCCCCGTCGACGACGTGATTGTTGGTCAGCACCAGGCCGGTGGCGGACAGGATCATCCCGGTGCCGTCGGCCGTCTCGCTGTTGTACCTGAGCGTGGAGGTGATGTCGACCAGGCCCGGGTCGACCTTGTGCTGGATGGCCGCCGAGTTAAACGTCGACGAGGATCCGCTGCCGGACGCCTTGTTCTGCGGCACGGGTACGTCGCTGGAGGAGATGCCGGAAGCCGCTGTGCTGTTCTGGTTGTCCAGGGCGACCGTCACCCCGGCGCCGACGCTCGCCGCCAGCGCGGCGACGACAATGTAAACGAGGAAGTGCCCGCGGCGCTTCGGGCGTTCCGGCGGCGTGGACCCGGGCAGCGCCCACCCGAAACTGCCATAGCCGCCGTCATCCCCGTGCCCCCCGAAACCCCCAGGCCCCCCTGAACCCCCAGGCTCCCCGAAACCCCCAGGCCCCCCTGAACCCCCAGGCTCCCCGAAACCCCCAGGCCCCCCTGAACCCCCGGACTCCGGGGGCTCCCCAGAATCCCCGGGTTCCCCTGAACCCCCGAAAATCCATCCACTCCCAGAGTCCCCGTGGCTGGCCTGCCCGTATCCTGGCTGGTTCCCGTATCCTGGCTGGTTCCCGTATCCTGGCTGGTTCCCGTAGCCGGCCTGGTTCCGTTGCCCTGCTTGGTTCCGTTGCCCTGGTTGGTTCCCGGATCCCGGCTGGTTCCACCAGCCAGCTTGGCTGCCGTCGCCGGGCGTGGCGGCCTGGCCGGACCCGTCGGCCGGGCCGGGGGACATACCGAAAGCGAGGGTGTCCTGAGGATTGTTCGCTGGCGGGGGAGGCGCGTTCCATTCAGAGCCTGGGGCCGGTGGGACCTCGTCTTCGCCGCGCGGCGCCCACGGGCTGACGTACTCGGGCGGCTGCTGCCAGCCGTCTCCGTTACCGCTCTCGTTCTCTCGCATCTTCCTCGCCCTCGACCAGACCAGGGTAGCCCCGATCAGTTGTGCCGGCTCTAGACCTTAAGCGGCAGCCACCGGTCAGCCGCGTTACCCGCGGCCACGAGCAGGGCCCGACCTCGAGCCTGGCGGAGCCCCCGACGGCGACGGGCTTGAGTCCGGATGCGTGCTGAAGCCGCAGCAACGCGACGTCCGCCGTCTTAATGCCTGCCCCGAGACGAACGCCGTAATCAGCGGGCCCTTACTGCGCCGGACCCGCGTTGAGTGTCACCAGCGCGGTGTGCAGGCCGCCATCCGGGCTGACCCAGGTCACCGGAGCCTTGCTGCCCGGCCGGTAGCGGTCCACGATGGCGGTCAGCGAACCGGGAGTGGTGACGGCTCGGCCGCCTATCGAGGTGATGACGTCCCCGGCGAAGATACCGGCCGTAGCGGCCGCCGTCCCGCAGATGACCCCGTCGACGAGCGCGCCGGACCTGGCCGGCGCGATGTTCGCCGGGGTCGCGGTCGCGTCGCCGGCCAGGCAGCCGCGGCCGCTGCTGATTACGCTGCCGGTTTTCCGTTGTTCCCGGCTGGCCTGCTGACGGGGATCCGTGCTGCTGCTGTCAGCAACGAGGACGCCCAGAAACGGGGGCAGGCCGATCTGGATGGCTGAACTGGCGTGCCCGGCGGCGATCTGGGCGGCAATCGAAAGGGCCTGGTTGATGGGGATGGCATAGCCCGAATAGACAGTGCTCCCTCCGGCGGCGGTATCGATCCCGATGACCTGACCCGCGGCATTGGCCAACGGCCCGCCAGAGTCACCCGGCCGGATGTTGGCGTTGGTCTGCAGCATCCCGTACAGGGTCTCGGTCAGGCCCGAATTCTGATCGCTGGCCTCGATGGTGCGGTCAAGGCTGCTGATGACGCCGGGCGCGACCGTCGGCGGTCCGCCCTGTCCCGCCTCGTTGCCGATGGCCAGGACCGGCGTGCCCACGGTGACGTGCGAGGAGCCGCCGATCGTGACCGCCTTGAGCCCGGCCGCGCCCTGGATCTGGAGAACCGCGACGTCGTCGGACTGGTCGTAGCCGAGGATCTTTGCCTGATAGCTCTTACCGGACGCCACCGGCGTGACCGTCACGCTGGTGGCGCCGTCGATGACGTGGTTGTTCGTCAGCAGCAGGCCGGCCGCGGCGTCGACCACGAAACCCGTGCCCGCGGCCGTCTCCTCCAGGTATTGCAGGTTGGAGTTGACGTCGACGATGCCCGGCTCCACCTCGTTGTAGACGGTCTCGTCGTTCATCGCTCCCGCTTGCCCCGCCGCGGCGTCGTCCCGCATCCGGGTGGCGCCCTGATAGGACTGGCCAGGATGCCGGACCGCGATGGTGGTGCCAACGCCCCCCGTCGCGGCCACGACCGCCACTATCAGGTAGGTCACCAGCCCTCGGCCTCGCCGGCGCGCCGTCCGGCGGTACCGCTTCGGTGGTGCTGAGCAACCTGGACGCCCGGCAGGAACCAGGTCGCCACAAGGCGTTCCGGCAGGCTGTGGGTCGCTCGGAGGGCCTGCCGGGGACGGCGCAGACCCCGCGCTAAGCCCGTCGCCCTCGTGCATCCCCACGACCTTTGCCGGGAATCGACCCTTGTTAGTAGATTTCCCGCCTTGCGGGCGATCAAGCGTGTCAGCCGGGTAAACCCTGACTTCACATGGAAAGCAGCGCTCTCATGAAACCCCTGCGCCCCGTAGAGAGTGCTGGCGCGTCCTCGGCTACGAATGCGTAATGACGTGATATTGTGCGTCCAAGACACGATATGACGTGAATATCGTTGCTAGCTGTTCGAAGGGCAGGGATTCGGATGTCCACGTCAACCCAAAGTGATCAGGATCTCTCCCGGCGCGAGGAGATAACTGTCTCCGGCGCCGCCATGTCGGGCGCCCCGTGGGCGGCCGCGACCATGACCGGCGGGGTCGTCGCGGTCGGCGACCTGGGCCTGCATCTCATCGGCGCTGGCCTTGGCATGGGCGCCGTCGGCGGCTCGTTGTCCATGGGGGCGGTGGCATTCTTCGTCGTGGCCGCGGCCGGCGCGCTGTGGCGGGCCCGGCCGAGCCGTGCCATCCGCTGGGCCAGGAGCAACCCGTGGCGCTTCGCCGTCGTGCCCGCGCTCGCGTGCGCCGCTATCGCGCTCGTGCTTTCCGTGGTCACCGGCGGCGGCATCATCGATCCGGTGCTGAGCGGCCTGTGGCACGGCGCCGTGGTGTACGGGCTGACCGGCGTGGCCGGCGCGACCAGCAAGTCCAGGAAGCAGACCGCCTAACCCGGCAGGCCCCCCGTCCGGCCGCTGACCACCGAAGCCACGATCAGTCTGTGATGGCTTGCGCCAACGGCGGTCCTGGTTCAGCCGGTCTCAGCCGCGCTGGCTGATCCACGACGAAACAGGGGCGGGTTCCGGGACATGCTGCACGGCACTGGCCAGGTCATCACGGACAGCGTCGAGCCGGTCGCGTCCCTAAAGCGAGCCGCGAACGCGCCAGGGTCCGGGAGATGACACTCACTCGAAAATCGACCCTATGGAACATCGGGCCGGTTATAACCCCGGCCCGATGTTCCATAGGGTCGGCTGGCTGTGCGTCACGCTGGCCCCACGGGCCGCGGCGGCCCCTGCAGGCCCTCTCTTCGCCGGCTGGGGACATCTGAAACCGGAGCCATTTGGGTTCGGGGTATCCCGTTCCCGTGCACCGGATCCGCCGCCCCCAAGCCCGGATCCACCACCCAACAGCGCCCGCTGTGCGGGAACGGTAGTGACTGGGGAGAGGGAGGGGGCCAACGGGATCCGTGAGGCGGCCGGGAGCGCGCCGGAACTTCAGGACGCAGGCCGACCGCGGGACGGACGTACGGAACGAGCGGGGAAAGCCGATGGACGGTCAGCTCAGCCGCCGGCCGAGCACTTCGCTAGCCTGATCGCGCCGGCTGACCTAGCTGGGCAGGCTGGGCAGCGCGGCATGATCGGAGAGCGCGTGCTCAGCGGCCCCCAGGATCGAGTAGATCGTCGCCCGGTCCGCGTTGAGCGTGCGCTGATTTCGCTGCAGGCCCGCGTTGGCGGTGGTGCGAGCGGCCGCGCTGCGGGCCGTCATCACGGTGACCATGTGCGTCTGCACGGACGCCGCGTCGAAGGCCCAGGTCACGAAGTCGTTGGTACAGTTCTGCAGGTTGAAGCGGGCCAGCGATTCGGTCACCTGATACTGGGTGAGGTCGGCCAGCGGCTCGCTGTTGGCGGGCTCGCAGTTGTTCGCGTTGTAGTTCACCAAGCGGACCGCGGTGCTGAGGTTGCCTTTCGAGCCAGCTTCGATCGCGCTCAGCGCCTGCTGCGATTCACTGACACCTCCGGCGCATGACTCGATGGCCGCGTTCATGTCCTTGAGGTACCCGTTAAGGTCGGCGGTCTGCTGCGCGTTCGAGGGCTTATGCGACAAGGAGACCAGCACGCCCGCGCCGGCCAGCAGCACCAGCACGAGCAGGATCCACATCGGGGTGCGGCGGACCGGCCAGCCGCTGCGCCTGATCGGGACGTAGGGCGGCGGGTCGGTGGTGGTGGGCGTGCTCAACTGATCAACTCCCCGTGGCTAGCGCGATGCCCCGGTGCAGAGCGGCGAGCGTTACCGGGCCAAAGATGCGATCGACGATGCGGTGCCTGGCGTTGAGGAAAAAGGTCTGCGGCAGCGCGCTGACGCCATAGGCGTCAGCGGCGCTGAGGTGCGGGTCCCACCCCACGGGATAGGTGACACCGTCGGAGTGGGTGAACGACATCGCGTTGCCGAGGACGTCGTTCTCGTCCAGTCCCACCAGGGCCACCTTGGCCTGTTCGGTATGGTAAAACCGGGCCAGCAGCGGGGTCTCCTGCTTACAGGGGGCGCACCAGGACGCGAAGAAGTTCACCACCAGGGGCTTGCCGGAATAGGCGCCGAGTGAGACCCGCTGGGCGGAATGGCCGAGCGCGGCGAAGCTGAACGTTGGCGCCACCGGATCGGCGGCCTTGGCGGCGCGCCCTGAACCGGAACTTGAGCCTGAGCTCGCCAGGGCGATGCCGGCCAGGGAACCTGCGACGCAGAGCGCGACGACGGCCGAGGCGATCTTGTGCCTGGCCGCCGACTGGCAGAGCTCTCTGATCGCGCCCGCCCACGTCTGCTGCCCCATCCGTCGCCTCACCCTCCTCTGCTTCCGCGAGTTCGCCTTGTCCCGCGAGTTCACTCTGCGGTGTTCACTCTGCGGTGTTCACTCTGCGGTGTTCACTCTGCGGTGTTCACTCTGCGGTGTTCACTCGGCGCAACGTTTCAGCGCCTTCCCCGAACGGCTCTCGCCACGGTGTTCGTGCCAGTTTGCCATCGTCGCCAACCGCCCCAGCCATCCCGGCCGGCGCCCCGGCCGAGGCCCCGGCCGGAAGCGCCAGTGGCGCCGGGGCCAGCCGCAGCTCGAACTCGCTGCCCTGTCCGGTCCGGCTGCGGACGAGAACCTCGCCGCCGTGTGCTCGTGCGACCGCGCGGACCAGGGCCAGGCCTAGACCGGTGCCCCGGGGATGGCCGCTGTCGCCGCCGCGGAACCGGTCGAAGACGTGCCGCAGCTGCTCGTCAGGAATGCCCTGCCCGGCGTCGGAGACGATCATGCGGACCGGATGGCCGGCTCCGGCGGCCAGGACCGACAGCTTGATGACATCGCCGTCGCCGGTGTGCCGCACGGCGTTCTCGAGCAGGGCGTCGATCGCCAGCCCGAGCCGCTCTTTGTCCGCCCGCGCGGTGACCTTGTCCAGCCGGCCGAGCTGCCAGCGGCGATTGGCGGTGGGCCGCCACCTGCGCAGGATCTCCATGGTGAAGCTGTCGAGCGCGACCGGCTCGGGGTGCAGGAACTCCGGATCCTCGGCGGCCGCGATGACGAGCAGCCGCTCGGCGATCCGCCGCAACCGGTTCAGCTCACCCAGGACGACCTGGATGTCGTGGCCCTCCTGCCTGCCGGTCAGACCGCGGGCGAGCAGCTCGGCGTGCCCGAGCGCGATGGTAATCGGGGTCCGCAGCTGATGGGAGGCGTCCTGGAGAAACCTGCGCTGGGTGGCGAGCAGCCGGGCGTTCTCCTCACTGATCAGCGTGGTCTGAAGTTCCGCGGCGAGTTTGCGCCGTGCGTGCCAGACCATGGCGCCGAACATGGCCGCCATCAGCGGCACCTCGGTCAGCTCGGCGACCGGTTCGGCGCCGCGCATGACATCCAGGCCGATGCCCGCGCCGGTCGCCGCCATGACCACCCCGAGAATCACGAAGGTGGGCTTGGGCGCCCAGGTGCGGAATCCGTACACCAGCGTGACGCTGATCCAGATGAGGTGGAACGGGATCGTTTCCCAGCCCGGGAAGGCGAAGATGGCGATCAGGTTGATCGCGGAGAAGATCCCCCAGCCGGCGTCGAGCCACCCGGGCCGGAATGGCCACCTGAGCCTGACGACGAACCGGCCGAGCCGCCACAGGCGGCTGGCGCGGCTCTCGTCAGTGATCCGCGAGCTGGTAGCCCTCACCGCGCACCGTCTTGATCAGGCCGAAGCCGAGCTTGGATCGCAACCGCCGCACGCACACGTCGACGACATTGGAGCCCGGGTCGAAGTCGTACCCCCACACCGTCGCCAGCAGCAGCCCCTTCGGGACGGACTGGCCGGCGTGTTCTGCCAGCTCGCGCAGCAGCAGGAATTCGAGCCTGGTTAGCGGCACCGGGCCGGTCCCGATATCGGCGACCAGGCGTCCGACGTCCAGGGTGAGCCGGCCGGCCCTGACGATCTCCCCGGTCCGGTCGTGCCCGTTGTCCCCGGCCACGCCGCGCGGCCTGACCCTGACCCTGACCCGGGCCAGCAGCTCGGCCAGCGAGAACGGCTTCGTCAGGTAGTCCTGTGCCCCTCGCTCGAGGCAGTCCACCTTGGAAGCCACGTCCGCCAGGCAGGAAAGCACGAGCACGGCCTGCGAGGGGTCGGTGGCCAGCAGGCGTTCCAGGACCACCTGGCCCGCCATGTCCGGCATGACGAGGTCTAGGATCACCAGGTCGTAGTGGCTGGCCAGAGCCCGCTGTAGTGCCTCCGCTCCGGTGGCGGCGAAATCGGCCGTATAGCCCGCCGCGGCCAGGGCGCGCCCGATAAAGGCCCGGATCCCGGGCTCGTCGTCGGCCACGAGAATCCTGGCGGCCACCGCGTCCGCTGCCTGGGGCCAGGCGGCCTGAGCCGTTTCCTGCGACGTCATCGCCTCTTCGCCACTTATGGTCGCCGTCGCACCCGCGTGGTGCCGGTGTCATGTCGCCATACATCGTGTATACGATAAACCCGCACGCCGTGGTCAAATAATCGCATATGCCCTGTTGCTGATGGTTCTACGCGGAAGACTTGCCGGTCAAGTGCCGGTCGCGGTCGCGTCGTATCTGTTACAGCTCTGTGTCACAAACGATTGCAACCGAGACTCCCACATCCTCGGCTCGCGCTGGTTTCGTCCCGCTGAGGTGCGGAGACGACCTCGATATGACGGAACGGCCCTGGCGTGAGCTTTCAGGCAGCCCGGCAGCGGGGCCCTCCCGTCATGGCTACTAAGAGTAGCGTGATGTATACCTTAAGTAGTCACACGGGAAAATCTCGAGTGATCACGGGTCGGCTCGCGGGAGCGGGCGTCCGTGCCCTGCTGTGTTCGATAAGCCACCAAGTACATGACAATTTTGTCATTCAAGCCTTGCTGTGTTGCGCGCTATACGTTCCGCCGCCACCATCAGGTGCGTAACTCGGCATCGTGCCTGCAGACTTCGCCCGACGCTGCCCGTCGGCCGCAAGGTCGCGGGCAAGGCGGTGGCCGCTGCAACCGTGTGCATCGGGTGTAGCAGAGAAACGAGGTGGTAACCGGTGTCACTGCCGGCCCGGGTGACGACGCTACTGATCGCGTTCGCCGCGGTAGTCGCGTTCGTGTTCTTCGTCGCCGCCCATTTCATCCTCTCCGCTCCGCCGGTCGAGGATTACACACCGTACGCGAGCGGTGGCCAGGTGAACGTCGTGCTGCAGACCGACCCGCAGAACACGGTGACGAACAAGCCGGACTGGGTGTCGTACTTCATCCAGAACCCGCAAAACAAGCAATGGGTGCACACCACCTACTTCGCGGTGCCCGCCGCCACCAAGGTGAACGTCACGATCGAGGGTTACGACGGCTGCACGCCGCTGCGCAATCCGGTCTGGGGCAAGGTCACCGGCACGATCGGCGGCGTGGAGTACGTGAACGGCCAGCCGGTGTCGCAGCTCAACTCGTGGTCGGGATGCAACGTCCAGCACACGTTCACGATGGCGGGCCTCGGCATCAACGTGCCGATCGCCTCGCCGCCGACGCTGAACGCAGAAAACAACCTATGCGGCACCTCGCCGTGCACCAGCGGCCCGCACCAGGTGGTCACGTTCAGCTTCATGACCCCGGCCAAGGGCGGGACGTTCCGCTGGCAGTGCATCGTCCCCTGCGGCGGCGGTTACGTGGACGGAAATGGCGGCCCGATGGCGACGCCTGGTTACATGAGCGGGCAGATGGAGGTGCAGGCCTGATGGCCACCGAAGCGTCAGCGCCGGCCGTGCCCGCGGCCGAGCCGCGGCACGGCCTGCGGATCCTGATCCTGTGGGTCGTGGCGAGCGTCATCTGCTGCCCGCTCGTCTACTTCGTCTGGGGGCCTCACCTGCCCCCAGGTGACATGTCAAGCGCGGCCGCCAATCAGCAGTTCGACCTTCAGGTCCTCGGCACGATCGCCACCCCCGTCTTCCTCGGCGTGGTGATCTACATGGGGTACGCGCTGACGTTCTGGCGTGCGAAGGACGGTGACGAGACCGACGGCCCGCCCATCCATGGCAGTACCAAGATCCAGCTGACCTGGATCGCGGCGACCACCACGATTGTGCTCGCCCTGGCCGCCTTCGGCACTGTCGAGCTGGTGACCGTGCAGGGCGCGGGCGCGGGCGAGGGACCGCAACCGATTTGGAAGCCGGGCTCCTCCAGCATCTTGCAGGTGCAGGTCATCGGCCAGCAGTGGGCCTGGACCTTCCGGTACCCGCAGTTCGGCGGGTACGAGACAGCGCAGCTTGAGCTTCCGCTGAACGAGCCGGTCCAGTTCGACGTCACGTCGCTGGACGTCATCCACAGCTTCTGGGCCTACCAGCTCGGCGTGAAGGCCGACGCCAACCCCGGCGTCAACAACGTCGCCTACACCACGCCCAAGCACACCGGCAGCTTCGTGGTCCGCTGCGCCGAGCTCTGCGGGCTGTGGCACGGCGCGATGTTCGACTACGGGAAGGTCGTATCGCCCACCGCCTTCCAGACCTGGGCGCAGCAGACCGAGACGCAGCTGGCCTCGGTGACCAAGATGCTGCCGCCCTACGCCGCGACCTATGACCCCACCGACATCGCCACGCTAGGCAAGGTGCTGGTCCAGCTGGGCATCGGCGGAGCCGGCGGCGGCTACTACAACCCCAACGATCCCGAGCAGCCATGACCTGGCGGAAGGTAGCGAGGTAACGCAGATGGCTATCGAAATCCAGCCGGAAAGCGCCCAGGTCCCTGACGGACGTGAGCCTGCCGCGGCGCCGAAGGCGCGGCCCTGGTGGCTGCGCCCGGCCGCGCACACCGCGCTGATCGGGGCGATCATCGGGTACGTGCTCGGGCACCTGCTCGGCAACGCCATCTCCAGCGGCTACCAGCAACTTCCCCTTGCTGACAGTAACGACACCCCGATCGTCCTCGGCTATCTCTTCGGCGTCCTCGGCTGGCTGATCGGGCTGGGCGTCTTCAACGACACGGCCCGGCAGATGCTCGGCAAGCCGGTCACCGGCGCGGGCGAGGGCCACGTCGGCGACGGCCTGTCCAAGTACTTCAGGTACTCCCTGGACCACAAGGTGGTCGGCATCCAGTACCTGTTCGCGATGATCGGCTACTTCCTGACCGGCGGCCTGTTCGCGATGGCGATCCGGGCCGAGCTGCTGTCGCCGACGTACCACCTGCTTACCCCGAGCGCCTATCTCGAGGTGGTCGGCGAGCACGGCACCATGATGATGATGATGATGACCTCGGTCGTCATGGGGCCGCTCGGGAACTACCTGGTGCCGCTGATGATCGGCTCGAAGCGGGTCGCGTTCCCCCGGGTCGAGGCGCTGTCGTTCTGGCTGACCCCGTGCGCGTTCATCATCTTGCTGTCCAGCCTGCTGGTCGGCGGGTTCCCGACCGGCTGGACCGGCTACGCGCCGCTGTCCATCCAGGCCGGGGAGGGCATGGACGGTTACGCGATCGCGTTCGGGCTGATGGGCATCTCGGCCATCCTGGCCGCGTTCAACATCGTCGTCACGATCATCTGCTACCGGGCCCCGGGGATGCGGTGGAGCCGGCTGCCAATGTTCGTCTGGGCCATGCTCACCACCGGCTTCCTGCTGGTGCTGGCCGCGCCGGTGCTGGTCGGCGGGATGTACATGATCATCACCGACCGGACCGCGCAGACCGCGTTCTTCGTCAACCAGCTGG
>Ga0302235_10003250_pt1 | contig 11510 bp, 9 predicted proteins | sample II_Palsa_N3_3_FD_193577 | JGI IMG/M metagenome (GOLD analysis project Ga0302235, IMG submission 193577) | Peat permafrost microbial communities from Stordalen Mire near Abisko, Sweden - II_Palsa_N3_3 | ecosystem: Environmental > Terrestrial > Soil > Palsa > Peat permafrost | place: Sweden... | reverse complement strand
CGCGAAGTGACCGTATCCGCCCTGGAAGAACACCAGCGGAACGCCGTATTCGGCCGCCTCGAGCTGCAGCACGCGCCCGATCGCGATGAAATGGTCGCCCGACTCGAAGGTCTGGGTCAGCTCACAGTCGATCCACGCCATGCCGCCCTCGAGGATCGGCGCCCCCGACGGCGCCGAGCGCCACGCCACCCCGGCGAACTTGTCGATGCCCTTGCGCGCGAACTGGGCACACAGCTCCTCCTGGCCGACGCTGAGGATGTTCACGCAGAACGCCCCGGCGCTGCGGATCTTCGGCCAGCTGGTGGAGGACTTGTCCGGCAGGAAGGCGACCAGCGGCGGCTCCAGGGACACCGAGGTAAACGAGCTGACCGCCATGCCGACCGGCCCCGAGGGCGCGGCCGCGGTGATAACGGCCACGCCAGTCGCGAAATGCCCGAGAACGTGCCGGAACCTGCTGGAATCGAACGCGGCTTGCGTGGCGGTCACGGGCGTCCTCAGCTGCCCACCGGAGTGAACCGGACCGGAAGCGAGCGCGGACCGTACTGGTTGGTCCCGCCGCCGAAGACCGGTTGACCGTTGAGCTTCACGTCAGGGATGGTATCGAGGATGTAATCCAGGGTGAGCCGCAGTTCCAGCCGGGCCAGCGCCTCTCCGATGCAGCGATGCCTGCCGCTGCCGAACGTGAGGTGCTGGGTAATCCCGGCGCGGTCGATGTCGAACGTGTCCGGGTCCTGGAATTTATCCGGGTCCCGGTTCGCCGCCCCGTAGGCCAGCATTACTTTCTCGCCCGGGCAGAGCACCGCGCCGCGCATGATCGTCTCCTCGCGCACCGTCCGGCCCATGTTCCAGACCGGGGGGTGCAGCCGGAGCGTCTCATCGATGACCTTGTCCACCAGCGTCCGCTCGGCCAGGACGCGTTCCCGCAGCCCGGGCTCGGCGCACAGCCGGTACATCAGCATGCCCATGCCGTTGACCGTGGTCTCGTGCCCCGCGACCACTATCAGCTGGACGAGCCCGAGCAGTTCATGCGGCGGGATCGTCTCCCCGTCGATCTCGGCGTTCACGTACGCGCCGAGCAGGTCGCGCACGGGCTGACCGCGCCGCGCCTCGATCTCCTCCTCCAGCAGGGCCTCGAGCTCGGCGGCCTTGGTCCGGGCCTCCCGCTTGCCCGTAGCGGCCAGGAATTCCTCGGCTAGCTTCCTGATCTGACGCCAGTCCCGGTCGATACCCAGGATCAGGCAAATCGCCAGCACCGGCACCGGCCGGGCGATGTCCACCACGACATCGGCCTGGCCCAGCGGGAGCAGCGGTGCGAAGGCATCGGCGATGATCTGGCGCAGCCCGGGGACCCACGCCTTTAGCGCCTTGTCAGTGAAGTTCGGCAGCACCAGCTTGCGCAGCTTGGTGTGCCGGGGCGGATCGAGCTCGGCCGGGATGACCGGCATGCTCGCGCCGGTCGCCGGGATCATGATTCCCTTGGTGACCGTGAAGGTCTGCCAGTCACGTGACGCCTCGACGATGTCGTCATACTTGGTGAGCATCCAGAACCCGTCCGACGCGTCACTCCACGCCACTGGGCACCGGCCCTGTACCTGGGCGAGCCGCGGGTACAGGTGATCGAGAAGCTCGGGGTCCGTGTTGTCGAAGGCGACGGACTCCGGGCGGCTAGTACGCTCTGCCATGGCTTCCTCCGCAGCCGGACCACTGTGTTCACCATGCAATGTCTGGTTAGAAATATACAACACCGTTGGGTAATGCGACAGCCTGGGCCGGCGGGCGAGAACTTCGGCGACGATACGCACCGCTACGCCGGCGCAGGCCCGCAAGAACTACGCTGGCACTTCCCCGATCACCCGTGCTTCAGGTGGCTGAAGGCGCACACCGTCTACGAGGAAGCCACCGCGTGGTCTCACTGCTACGGAAATCTCGCCGCTTGACATCTCAGCTCCTGGGACGTCTTTCGATTGTGAGGTTACAGAACCGGCTGTCCCGGACAAATGGCCGGCGGCCCGCCGCACAGTATCGGGCCGAGGCCAGTGCCTTGCTAAATTTCTGTCCGGCAGCTTCCCGGGACTATGGCGTTTACATAGATCGTTGGGCTTAGCTTCCCTGAACAGTGCTGCTACTTGTTGGCGTATGACGCCAGGTTGGTGAAGGGATTCACGAATCCGCCAGCCGACGGCTGCACCACGCCATTCTTGACCACACCATAGGTAATCGTCGGGTTGAGAATTCGTGGATAGGCCGGCAGTGGTGACACGCCTGAGCCGATCCAAGGCCCGACAGTCGGCACATCAACCGGAGTGGTGACGCCGGTTAGCGCGGCCTTGATACCCGCGCTGTCGAACGACGGTGCCTTCGCTATCGCCTGCACGAACACTTGCACTGCTGTCCACGCATAGCTGGCGGCGTCCGTGATCTGGTCATTACCGTACTTCTGCATGCCTGCGGTGAAGCTCTGTATGCCCTTGTTCGCCGTGTCGGTGACCAGCGCCACCTGGCTATCCTCAAGCAGACCGTTCCCGGCCGGGCCGAGTTGCTTGATTACGGCCGTGCTGAGTAGGACCGACGGCGCAGACAAGTTGCCCGTATACCCGCCGCTGCGCAAGGCAGAGATCATTTTCGGGCAATCGGCTGGCGACGGGAACAACGCGATGCCATCCACCCCGCCACGAGTAGCCTCGGCGGCCGCCGCCGCGAAGGTCGGATCCGAGTTCGGGTCACCGGTGACCACACGCGGAGTTATACCGGCCAGCTTCGCCGCGGCGACCAGCAGCGCGCCCGCAAACTGTGAGGCAGGATTGGTGTCCAGCATGACCGTAAGGTTCCTGGATCCCGCTCGCAGTAGTGCGTCCACGGCACCGTAGGCCCATCCGGGTAGTCCACTGGCAAGCATGAAGACATCCGGATTTTGCAACTCGAACGGGCTAACGCCCTGCGCGGCGAACACCGGAATTTTCGCCGCGGCGAGAAGCTGCTCAGGCTCGCCCGTCTGGTCCGCCAGGAAATACGGGTCGAGAACCGCCGCTACCTTATCCGAGATGAATTGCCGGGCGCACTCGAGCTCACCATCAGCAGTATACTGAGTATCGCAGAAGTCCAGCTTCAGCGGGTGTCCGTTGACGCCGCCGCTCGCGTTCACGGCATCGACTGCGGCCTGGAGTCCCGTCTGCACCGTTGGCTCGGTGTAAATTGGACTGTGCAGCGGCGCTGCTCCGCCGATGAGAATCGGCGAGCCAGACGCGGAGGAATCCGACGTCGACGTCGACGTCGCACTAGAGGAGTTCTGCCCGCTATCCCCGGTGCTGCTGCACGCGGCAAGCAGCATAGCAACGGCCGCTGTCGCCGAGAAAATAAGCGCCGCCGGTCTCGAAATCATGGTCATGCTGACCCCTTCATGGCGTCTACCTCGCGACATGAGTCGCGCGGAGAATAATCAAAGAATTGTCGAGAATGCGATAACGGACGTCCTATTCCGCTATCGCGCTGGTATTTGGCCTGATTCTTGGCCTCGTGAGCACAGGCGCTGCGGACAGCGGCCCGAGCCGCCGACCTGGAGAGAATTCGATCGGCAATGAATAGTAACTATTGATCTTGCCGATCTCTTCGTAGGCTGGCCGGATCCGGCCGGTGATGACATGAAACTGTGAAATTCGCTCGATAAATCTCATTACCAGGCACTCTATATTTACCTGCGCGAATATCGCACCAATACACCTATGGACGCCGGCTCCGAACGCTAGGTGCGGGTTGGGGTTTCGATCGAGGCGGACGACTTCCGGATCACCGAACACCGCGGTGTCGTAGTTCGCCGAAGCATAGGCGAGCAGGACTCGGTCTCCTGGCTCGAAGCTCGTGCCGGAGATTTCACACGGCTCCGTCACGGTCCGGGCGTTGCCCATAGCGGGCGTTGTAAAGCGAATTATCTCATCGACAGCTGTGGGCAGGAGGTCGTGGTGGTTCAGCAGTCGCTGCTTCTCTCCGGGATTCTCGGCGAGGAACCTGAGCATCGTGACGATCGCGGCAACGGTCGTTTCCTCTCCGCCGCCGATAATCATGGTGACGAGCTCGGCGCAGGTCTCGGGATCGATTGGCTCGCCGTCGATCTCAGCACGCACCAGATCGGCGATCATTCCCGGTCCGCCATGCGCGCGCTGGTCCAGAATTTCTTCGAGTGCACGCGGAGACACCCATTCGTAAAATGCCGCGCGTTCGGCTCTGGCGTCGGATGCGGTGCGATCGTGAGCCGCTTCGTTTTCGGATCGAAACTCAGAGATGATCTGGTCGGTATCGGCTCGCCACTGGTCGGCTGGCAGGCCGAGCAGGTCGAAGAGAACGGTACGCTGAAACGGCGTGGCGAGTTCGCTGACTAGGTCGCAGCCGCCACGTTCGATTACTTGGTCGATGGCCCAGTCAGCGATTTCCGTGATCCGCTCTTTGCCGCGATTGATACTGCCCCGCGTGAACCACCGGTTGACGCATCTGCGAAAGGCCAGAGATCGCGGCGGATCCATATCCAGGAACCCGACGCGCATTATCCTGGGGGGGATTGCCGTCCCGAGGCCATCATCGCTGCCGTCGGCTGACCATGATCGCTCAGAAGAAAAGTGTTTCCAGTCGTTAGAAGCGGCAAGGACGTCCGCGTGCCGGGTCAGGACGTCGTATCCGCCGTAGCAGGACGAGTGCAGCACAGGGCAGCCGCGTTCTCGGGCGGAGCGGAAGATCTCACGCCAATGCTCGGCATGGAACGTGCTGTGATGGTCAAACTCGGGATCGCCTGTGTCCATCGCCGCTGGATTCTCCCTTGCATGTACGCGGATCACGCCGTACAAACCAAACAACGTTAGCTTAATCACAAGTTACGCCGACGTCAACGACCTGCGGCGCGACTGTTTCCTCCGGGATGGCCAGACGTTACGGGGCGGCCGCGGACTTGGCGAGCGGGGCGGGTTTAGCGGGCGCTGTCGATCGCGCCGAGCAGGGTCTGCGTAAACTCATGCCGGCAGATGAGCACGTCCGGCAGGTAGGGGTAGGCTGCGTTGTAGCCTAGTGCAGAGCCATCGATCCGGCTGGCGTGCAGTCCCGCGGCCAGGGCCACCCCGACCGGGGCGGCTGAGTCCCACTCCCACTGGCCACCGGCGTGCAGGTATGCCGCCGCCTCACCGCGCAGCACCGCCATCGCCTTGGCGCCGGCCGAGCCCATCGGCTGCAGCCGCGCGCCGAGCACGTCGGCGACCGGCTGGGCAAAGACAGGCGGGCGGCTGTCGCTGATAAGGAACACTGGCCGGCCGCTCCCGGTGGGCGCGACGACGGAGCGGTCCGAGGCGTAGACGGTATCCAGCCCCGGCTGCGCCACGGCGGCGGCGGTAATCGCCGGGCCCGGCGCGCCGCGCTGCCACAGCGCCACGTGCACGGCCCAGTCGGCCCGCCCAAGCATGCCGTACTCACGGGTGCCGTCGAGGGGGTCGATGATCCACACCCGATCCGCGGTCAGACGGGCCGGTGAGTCGGCGCACTCCTCCGACAGCACGGCGTCGCCGGGTCGACGCGTCGCGAGCAGTTCGAGCAGCAGCGCATTGGACTTCGCGTCGCCGATCCGGCCGAGTTCCTTTCCCGACAGGCCGGAGCTGGCCCGCAGCTCGAGCAGAAGCTGTCCCGCCCGCTGCGCCAGGTCGGCGGCCAAGGCAGCATCGGATCCGCTCGTCACCCGAGCCGGCCGAGGACCAGTGCGGCCATAGCGGCGACGTCGCCGTCAGCAGGGCGCAGCATGAGGTCGGGTGCCAGTGGCGCCTCGTACGGGGCGCCGACGCCGCTGAAGTCCGGGATCTCCCCGGCCCGTGCTCGGGTATAGAGGCCCTTGGGATCACGTGCCTCGGCCACCTCGAGCGGGGTGTCCATGAAGATCTCCAGGAACGGCAACCCGGCGGCCGCGTGGATGGCGCGTGCCTGATCCCGGCCGGCTCGGTACGGGCTGACCAGGGCGACGATCGCGACCACGCCCGCGTCGGCGAGCAATTTGGCGACCTCGGCCACGCGGCGCACGTTCTCGGCACGATCCTCCGGGCTGAACGCGAGGTCGGCGTTTAGGCCGTGGCGCAGGTTGTCCCCGTCGAGGACGTAGGCCGGCCGACCGGACGCGACCAGGCGCCGTTCGATCTCCATGGCTACGCTCGACTTGCCCGACCCCGACAGCCCGGTGAACCAGAGCGTTGTGCCCTCGCTAAGCCGCTGCTCGCGGGCGACCGCGGAGCTGTGCCAGGCGATCGTCGCCTCGGGCCTGCTCGGCCCGAGGATCATGCCTGCCGCGACGGTGTTGTTGGTGGCTTCGTCGATGAGGATGAAGCTGCCGGTGCCGCGGTTACGCCGGTAAGGGTCGAAATGCAGTGGCGTCTGGGTGCGCAGCTGGATACGGCCGATCTCATTGAGGCTCAGCCCCGAAACGCTCTGGTCGCGGTGCAAGGTATTGACGTCGAGCCGGTACTCGATCTCCTTGACCGAGGCGCGGGTTTCGCGGGTGGTGTGCAGGATGCCGTAGGTCGTGCCCGAACTCAGTGTCGAGCCAGCATCAAGCCAGCACAGCATCGCCTCGATGTCCTGCCCTGAGTGCGGGCGGTTTTTCGGGCGGCAGATCATGTCGCCACGGCCGACGTCGATGTCGTCGGCCAATTCGACGGTGACCGATTGTCCTGTGTAAGCCTCCTCCAGCCGTGTGCCGCCGGGGCCCCATACCCTGGTCACGGTCGTGCCGAAGCCGCCAGGCAACACGGTGACCTCGTCCCCGGGCCTGAAGATGCCGCCAGCAATGGTGCCGGCGTAGCCGCGGAAGTCCATCTGCTGCGGACGGATGACGTACTGCACCGGCAACCGGGCGTCGATGAGGTTGTGGTCGGAGGAGACGTGCAGTTCTTCCAGGTGGTGCAGCAGGGAGTTGCCGTCATACCAGGGCATCGCCCTGCTGCGCGAGACTACGTTGTCACCGGTGAGGGCCGACATCGGGATGAAGGTCAGGTCGGCGACCTGAAGCTTCATCGCGAAGGTGCGGAATTCCTCACGGATCTCCTCGAAACGCCCGGCGGAGTAGCCGACGAGATCCATCTTGTTGACGCAGAGCACCAAGTGCGGGATGCCGAGCAAAGCCGCGATGAAGGCGTGCCGACGCGACTGCTCGAGAACCCCGTTCCGCGCATCAATCAGGATCAGCGCGATATCAGCGGTCGAGGAGCCAGTGACCATATTGCGCGTGTACTGGACGTGTCCCGGGGTATCGGCGATGATGAACTTCCGCCGCGGCGTCGCGAAGTACCGGTAGGCGACGTCAATGGTGATCCCCTGCTCACGCTCGGCGCGCAGGCCGTCGGTGATAAGCGCCAGGTCCGGCCCGTCGTGGCCGCGGGCGACGCTGGCCCTCTCGACCGCGCCAAGCTGATCCTCGAAGATCGCCTTGCTGTCGTAGAGGAGCCGGCCGATGAGGGTGGACTTGCCATCGTCGACGGAGCCCGCCGTCGCGATCCGCAGCAACTGGGAGCCCATCAGAAGTACCCCACCCTCTTGCGGTCTTCCATGCCGGCCTCGGAGATCCGGTCGTCGGCACGAGTAGCACCGCGCTCGGTGATCCGGGCGGCGGCGACCTCGGCGACGACGTCTGCCGGGGTGGCCGCCACTGACTCGACGCAGCCGGTACAGGTGGCGTCGCCTATCGTGCGGAACCGGACGCTTACCGCGAACGGAGTCTCGCCGTCGCCCGGCTGGATGAACCGGTTGACGGCCAGGAGCATGCCATCACGCTCGACCACCTCGCGGCTGTGCGCGTAGTACAACGACGGGAGCACGATGTTCTCGCGCAGGACGTAGGTCCAGATGTCGAGCTCGGTCCAGTTGGAAAGCGGGAAGACGCGGATGTTCTCGCCCTTGCGATGCCGGCCGTTGTACAGACTCCACAGCTCCGGGCGCTGGTTGCGCGGGTCCCATTGACCGAACTCGTCGCGGAAGGAGAACACCCGCTCCTTCGCGCGGGCCTTCTCCTCGTCGCGGCGGGCACCACCGAACACCGCGCCAAATTGGTTCTCCCGGATGCCCCGCAGCAGGGTCACCGTCTGCAGCCGGTTCCGGCTGGCATTCGGGCCGGTATCCTCGGTCACCCGGCCTGCGTCAATGTCATCCTGCACCTTCGCGACGACCAGCCGCAGCGCGTACCGCTCGACGGTCCGGTCACGGAACTCGATAACCTCGTCGAAGTTCTCGCCGGTGTCCACGTGCATCACCGGGAGCGGCACCGGCGAGGGCCAGAACGCCTTCACCGCCAGGTGGAGCATCACCACCGAATCCTTGCCGCCAGAGAACAGCAGGCCCGGGCGCTCGATGGTCGCCGCGACCTCCCGGATGATGTGCACGGCCTCCGCTTCTAGCTTGTCAAGGTCCGTGAGTTCGCGGAAGGCAGGCTGTGCTACGGCTCCCACGTCCTGCCTCCTTTACCGTCCGCACGGCAGCCAGCGATCGCGCTGACGGCCAGGTGCCCGTGCCCGCCAGACCACCGAAGCTCAGTCATCGAAAACGATTCCTTGTTCCGCCAGCCGCACACCGATCACATCATCGATGAGTTCGCTCATCTGCACGGTGAGCTCGCTCTTCCAGCCCCCCACGATGCCCTTTCGCATGAACTGGTTCGCCCGGTCCCTGAATACGTGCGGTACATTGATCTGATCGGTCAGCTCGTTCTTGCGCATATTGTTGAACTCGGACTTCGAGACGATCTCCTCTATGCGTGCGGGAGACACGGGCTTTCCGACGAAGTCGACGAGCTGCTTGACGAATCCCAGGGTGTCCGCCTTGACCGCCTCATAGGTGACCCTGAGCAGATTCCGGCTATCGAGCTTGTACCACTCAAGCATGTGGTCCAGATACGGGCCGTACGGGACCTCGCCCCGGACGAATTGATCGACATACCGCTCCAGTTCGGAGCGCACCGCCGCGCTGTGCCCGAGCGCGGATGCGGTCTGCGTCATATGGAAGTAGGAGACACACACGTCTTTGGGGTTTCTTGAAATGTGCAGCACCTTGCCGTGATCAGGCCATCGAACTGGCATGAGCTCCGGCGGAAGATGGCATTTCATAAGGCGCGGCGGCCCCACCGCGATGCAGCTCGCGTAACCCTCGTAACCCTCCAGGAACCGCTCATCGCTGCTCTCCTCGTCGCCTACTGAAGCACCGGATATATTCGGGACCCTTTTGTGCTCGCTCTGCGTCGTGGACCAGTCGTCCCACAGGTTTGCCACGATTACCTGTATCCAGTTCGTGCCGGACCGCGGAAATCCCGCGATGATCAAGTCATCGTCTTCGAGGGGAAAGCGGCGCACGTCATCGAGACTGTGGACATGTCGAGGGTTGGGCGTATACATGTTTCTCCAGACATTTCTGATTGATGCGACATCGGACTATCGGCGATTCGGGTTCGCCTATCACCACCGACGGCGTCGCTGCAGGGCCGAGCTCCGCCGATGGAGCATGGCGGCACGGTCAAGCTCCGCCCCGACGGGCCACTGCCGCACCAACCGAGGGATCTCGGCCAGGTCAACGACCCGGGATCGTAGTACCGGGCGTTGCGGCTGGACGACCCTGAACCGCAAGCCAACACGATAGTGGCCAGACATATCGAGCCAATTCGGAATACCTGGATCGTGCTGGGACACGCAGATTCGAACGATATCGTCGGCATCGGGAACAGCAAATGTGCCGTTCAGGCTGCATTGCCGGGTGCGGAAGTCAAGTGCATTATAGAAAGTATCCATGAGCTGGATGCTCCAGTACTCTGCATCTGACGCTATGCTTGCCTCGATAAGCAGAGCCTGCGAGTCGGCCAATTGCACGATGCCGTGAAAGTAATGTTGCTCATGCATAATCGGCAGTCCGGACAGCGCCTCATTGACTGCGACGACCTCATTGAGAGCCTGACCTTGATTATGCCTGTCCGCAAGTTCCTCGATGCGCACAGCGAGATCCTCGATATAAGCCACGATGAATCGAGCGCTCTGCGCGAATGATGGCGAATCCACTGGGGCGCCGGCGTCGCGAGAGCAGACTCGCTCGATGGCAAACCGCCCGTCGGTTTCGGATCCCCAGTCGTAGGCGACTTGCCGGAGCACGAGGAAGCGGACGCTATCGCCTGGCCCGAAAGCTATCTGATTGCCGCCCAGCGCGGCCGGCTTACCGCCCAGTCGCAGATCGACCTCTCCGTCAGCAGTCAGTGCGAACTTATCAAGATCGTACGTTGCTTCCGTTTCGCCGGTTCCACCGAAGCCGAGGAACCCGCGATGAACTGACAGGTAGATTTTGCCGACCGTTCCGCGATCGCCGCTGATGCGGTACTCGTATCGTGGATCGACGCAGGTGATGAGATAGGTCGAGTCAGCGTTCGGGTTTCCCGCCGTAAACGTGTCGTTCATCAGCGGAAACCAGCGCGGGCTCGCTGGCTGGAGTCCGCCTCCCTGGGCGATAAGCGCGGCAACAGCCAGCTGGCCTAGCAGATGCCGGTTGATAGCATCGAGGTCAGCGCCAGTTGCCTTCGAGCGGAGGCGGTGAGCCACATCCGCGAGTTCGGATGCAAACGTGGCCCATTCGTCGAGCTGATCGTGCGACCCTGGCTTAGGTACGGGCGACTCGGCCGTCATCGAAGACTCGGACCTCCCTGGACTTGGAATCGCGGCTGCCCCGGCGCCTTGTAGTTGCCGGGGCCTCAGCGCCACCGTGGCAGTTAATCTGACGTAGATTGGTTTATCGGTCAAGCGGACCGGTCCTGTGGGCGCCCGGCGTCATGCGTTGGTCAGCTTGAGAAGAGGGAGGAGCAGGTCGGCCAGTTCCTGGGGGTGGCTGAGGAACGGCGAGTGATCGCTCCAGATCGCCTGGGTCGGGCAGTCCAGCTTGGCGGCGAACACTTCCTGGGCGGCTAGCGGCAGCGCATTGTCGTCCTGCGTAAATATGTACGAACTCGGCCGGGAGCGCCAGGCGGCGGCGCCGATGGCCCCGCCCATACAGGCCGGCCTGATCGGTCTGATCTGGCTCACCGCCGCGGCGACGGCGGGTGCCGGGCAATGGTTGTAGAACACGTCTCTCGCCGCTTCGGTGTCCACGTAGAGGGGGCCGTCCTCGCTGGTCGGCCGCATCGCGGCGGCAAGCGCGGGGGTAATCATATCCCCGCCTCTGGAGGCGGCCAGGCATTCATCGGTGTCGATCACGGCTGCGGTCAGGAAGATCAGCGACTGCACCGCGGGGTGTGTCCCTGCTCCGCAGACCACGGCCCCGCCGTAGCTGTGGCCGAGCAGCACGACCGGGGTTCCGACGGTATCGAGACATCGCCGCGTGGCGGCGACGTCGTCAGCCATCGAGGTATTCGGCAAGTCGACAGCCCGGCACTCAACTCCGGCGTCTTCCAGAATCGGGGTCAGGTCGCTCCAGCACCGGAAGCTGTGAAAAGCGCCGTGGACGAGAACGATCGAGCCTTCGGCCATGTTGAACCT
>Ga0302235_10003244_pt1 | contig 11519 bp, 10 predicted proteins | sample II_Palsa_N3_3_FD_193577 | JGI IMG/M metagenome (GOLD analysis project Ga0302235, IMG submission 193577) | Peat permafrost microbial communities from Stordalen Mire near Abisko, Sweden - II_Palsa_N3_3 | ecosystem: Environmental > Terrestrial > Soil > Palsa > Peat permafrost | place: Sweden... | reverse complement strand
TGATCGCCGCTGCGGTGACGGCCGCGCTCGCCGCGCGACCGGGCACTGGGTGAGCACCGCAGCCGGAGCCCTCGCCACACTCTCCCTGATCACCTTCGTGGTGATCTACACCCGCATCAGCAAGCCAGTGAACACAGCGCTGACCGCAGCGGCAGTCGCCGACCGAGTGCCAGACAATGCCCGTGAACTCCAAGCCCGCTGGGACTCCGTCATCGACGGGCGCGTCGCGCTGCAAACCCTCCCACTCGCCGCACTATGCGTCGCACTCGCCGCAGTCTGACCCCCCCGCAGCGCGGGCCGCAGCCCGCTAATTACACCCACCTCGTACCCGACCGACTACAACAAGGAGAATTCCATGACCACAACTCGCGAAGTTTTCGACCGTCACATGAACCATCAGCTGGACCGCGACCTGGATACGATCCTCACCGACTACGCCCCGGACGCGATTGTCGTCGGGCCTGACGGCATCGGCTCGGGCCACGACCACATCCGCGCAAGCTACGAGCAGGTTCTTCCGCTCATCGGCTCGCTGGACGTAACCTCGCTCCAAGTGCAAGGCGAGGTCGTCTACGTCAACTTCCGCGCCCACAGCGACGGCAGAGATGACCTGGTCGGAACCGACACCTTCGTGATCCGCGACGGCCTCATCCAGGTTCACACTTTCTACGCCACCACCGAAAGCCCGAAAGCCGACGATCGGTCGTGAGCGTCCGCAGCCCGCGGTCAGCTCCTATCGCCACCGTCGGCATCGCAGAAATCACCGCCTTCCGTTTCCGCGGGCGCGGAACAGTTCTGGGTCTGGTCGCAGGACCGCCCATTGAGAGGCTTGCGACATGATCGACGAGGGATTCGGACAGCAACATGTTCGTGGCACACTCGCACCCGATCTTGTGCCAGCCGTCATGTCCGTTTCCAGATCCGAGAACCCATCCTGGCGGCTTCTGCGCGATGGCCTCCACGAGTATGCTCGGTGCCCTGAGCGGCGGTAGTCCCGCGCCGCCGAGCGGGCGGAGGCTGGCGCCGCGAGCAGGGAGCGACCATGCCGGTCAGGATGATGCATCGCGCCGCGATTGCCGCACAGCTCTCCGCCCTGTTCCTGGCTGGATGCAGTCACGTCGCCGGGCCGGCTCCGGTGGTGGTGACGATGTCCTTCTGCGGCAGCGGGCCGCAGCCGATGCCCACGGTGGTGGAGGTAATCTGCAATACCGATGACATAACCGCCAGGAATCTCGTATGGACTGCCTGGGGAAAGCCCACGGCAACTGCTAAAGGCATGGCGGTAGTTGATTTGTGCGCTTACACGGATTGCCACACGGGCGCCTATAGTTCGGTGCCCATCAAGCTGATCGTTTCAAAGGTCACTGCGTGCACCAAGAACAAGCGGGCTTACGCCGCGCTGCGGTACGTGTTCGTTGACGGCTCACCATGGCCTGGCATGCCGGCCGATATGAATACCTCAAATTACATCGCAGCACCAAAGCGGACCCTCCCGCCGCGAAATCAGACGGTCGAACTCACCTGTGGCTAGACCGTCTGCCCCGTCGGCCGCGTCCGCTAGAACCAATACGCCGAGGCTGATGCCGCCGAGCCGCACTAGCAGCCTGGTGCTTGCTGGACAGGGCGACGCTCCACGCCGGATGCTAGAGGTGCAATGGAGCATGAGGGAGGTGATTCCGGCGCCGACCAGAAGGATGACCGTGGGTTGCTGTCCCTTATCGCACACGGATCGCACGGAAGGCAGGGTGGATTATGACTGAGGAAAAGCCTGTGGTTACCGTTGGCGATCTGATCGACAAGCTGCGCGAGTTCGACTCGCGTGCGCCGATCCGCGTTCAGGGCGCGCTGTCTTCGGAGCCTGATTTCATCGTTGGCGTGAGTATGAGTCCAGACGAGCCGGGCGTGGTAGCTGTCGTCTACATGCCGCCTCCCGACGAAAGTTGATTCGTCGGGCCAGACTACGGCGTGTCGCCGCCAGCCGGGTGCCTGACCAGGCCGTGGAGACGACGGGTTTAGTCAGCAGGGTGGAGGGTAGCAGGAAGCTGGAGTGTCATCCCTGAGAGCATGCTCGATGGGAGGGAGAGAAAAATGACTCTTAATCCGCCATGGACCAGACCCGACACGGGAACATGCGTCCGCTGCAATCATGTGCCTAAGTTTCACCGTCCGTCGTGTCATCGTCGGCTGACTTGGCAGCACTTGTGGAGGCGCTGCTCCTGCGAGGGCTACGTCCCCCCGGGAACGTCAGCAGAGACGGTAGACCAGGATCCAAGTCGGCGATCTACCGCTTAGAAGATCGTGCTCTGTCCGGCTGCGAGGCGGGCGTCTCTGTAGGTTCCGCGTTGTGGAGGTTCGCCGCGCGCGCTTCGGGCCTGGCCTCTGGCCTAGCCCTCGCCGTCAGGCCCGCTGGGTCGGCATTGGTCGGCTCCGGCGATCCCATCGATCCCATCGCCGTCGGCGAACCGCCCGGCGGCCTGCAGCCGCATTCGTTCCGGCCGCTGCTGTTCAGCGGGGCGTATACCCGCCACGCTGCGCATACCGCATGCCTCGGTCATACGCCCCGCAGCCAGCCGCCGTCACGACCTGATCTCTACGAGTTCGGTCTGGTTAAATGGGCGTATTAAACCCTTAAAGTGTCCCAGGGATAACCAGGGGATGCAGTTTGCTTAAGTGAAAACGGCACACTGAAGTGGCGCAGGAGAGAACTCACCCGTGACCCACGCCGCGCTCGTAACCCAGCGCACCCGCTACGCGCTCGAGGCCGAATCAAAGCTCGCCCAGCACTGCTCGCTCCTTCCTACCTTCCTCCGCCGGGCCGCCCTGGCGGAGGACGCTTCCGCTCGGGGCGGGCCTGGCCGCCAGCTTCCAGGGCCGACCGGCTCGGCCTAGTCCACTCAGCTCACAGCAGGCAGGACCACCTGCACGGACGAGTCCACCTCGCTGCCGCCGACGTGGTAGCGACGCGCGAAAGGGGAAATCACCGATGACCGAGACGCTGGTTCGCGTGCCGCATTCGCCGATGCTGGCGTGGGGGTACAACAACTCCGGTGGCCTGGGGCTGGGGCACGTCGCCCGGGTATACCGGCCGGCCCAGGCCGCCCTTCCCGCTGGCGTCACGGCGGTCCAGGGCGGCGGGGAGTTCACCGTGGCCCGCACGTCGGCCGGGGAGCTCTACGCCTGCGGCGGCAACCGCTACGGCCAGCTGGGCGACGGCGGCACGCAGACCCGGCTGACCTGGGAGCCGGTCCGGCTACTGGCGGGCACGTTCGTCGCCGACGTGCAGGCGGGGATCGACCACGTGCTGGCGCTGACCGCCCACGGTGAGGTCTACGCGTGGGGCCGCAACCACCGCGGCCAGGTCGGCAGCGGACCGACTGAGCATCAGCTCACCCCGGCCCGGGTCATCGAAAGCGGCGCGGCCTCGCTTGCGGCCGGGCGCGGCACCTCGGCCGCCGTCACCACCGACGGGCAGCTGCTGACCTGGGGCCGCAACGGCTCCGGGCAGACCGGTCTGGGCGCCACCAGCGACGTCACCACCCCGACGGCGAGCCCGCTTACGGGCGGGGTCAAGGCGGCCGCGGTTGACGTCGGGTACCAGCACACGGTGGTGCTGACCACGACGGGCGAGCTGCTGGCGTTCGGGGCCGACCCCCGGGGGCGACCGCTGCCGCTCCGGGTCCCGCTGGACCAGGCCTGGGGCCGGGTCCGCGCCATCCGCGCCGGAAGCAGCTTCACCCTCGCGCTGACCAGCCGCGGCCTGCTGCTGGCCTGGGGCGCTAACGAGGCCGGCCAGCTCGGCCTGGGCGACCAGGTCAACCGGGACGCCCCGGCGGTCATCGCCTTCCCCCGCACCGCCGGACCGGTGACCAGCTTCTGGGCCGGCGACCACTCCGCCGCCGCCGTCACCTTCGGCGGCGAGATCTACACCTGGGGCGAAACCCGCTTCGGGGAGGGCGGCCGGGGCCGCGTCACCGCCCCCCAGACCCGCCCGCGGCGGGTCACCCTGCCCGGCGGTCGCCGCGCCCTGGCCATCTCCGGCGGAGCCAACCACTACATCGTCACCCTCGGCTTCGGCCCGGGGCCGGGCCTGCCCGGATGAGCCACTCGCCTGGTTCTGCTGAGAAGCTCACGAACCGGCCAGGATGCCGTTGTGACGACTCGCTGAGTGAAGCCAACGCCGAGAACGGACGGTAAGCCATGACCACCCCCGCCCAGCCCCAGCCGTACACGCTCCAGGCCAGCTGCGAGCTGGCGCACGACTACTTCCTGACCTCCGACCTGATGATCGGCACCGACGACAAGGTCATCCCGTTCGTCAACCCGCTCAACAACAACCTGGTCGAGGCCATAGTCTTCACCACGGCCAACGGCGGCGCGATCTCCCACCTGCTGCGCGACGCGTCGTCCGCCACCGGCTGGACCCCGGTGGCGGTCCCCATGACCGGCAACCTGACCAACCTGACCAACGTCGCGGTGGCCGCCGACAGCAAGAACGTGTACATGATGGTCTTCGGCTACCCGGATAACATGTCCGGCGCCCCGTCCTGGCTGACCAAGCTCGACTCGGCGAGCGCCTGGAACGTCGGCTACAACGCCGACTTCTACGACCTCGGCCTGGACCAGTTCAACGTGGACACGGAGGCTGCCTTCCCGATCTTCCGGGGCGGCATCAGCCCGCAGGACGACGCCTACTTCTACACCGTGGTCACCGACACCAGCAACCAGACGATCAACCTGGTCGGCTGGCTCGCCGGGCCGGACTTCGCGAACGGCGCCGTGGGCTACCAGCTGTTCCAGACCTTCGACGCCACCGAGGTGGCGGTGCAGGACTGCATGCTGCTGTACAGCAGCGACCAAACCTCGTCCGCCCCGGTGGGGTACTCGCTGGTCCTGGCGAACCAAGCCGTTAAATCGGAGGCCGACCTCAGCGTCTACGCTCAGCAGCAGTGGTCGGGTTACACCACGGCCCAGTTCGGCCAGTCCCCGCTCACAGACGCAGGCACCTCCAACGCGACCGCGCTGCTGTGGGCCTGGGCCACGCCCGGCAGCAACTCGGGCGTGCCCGGCTACGCCGTACAGACGGCTACCGTCACCTGGTTCGTTCCCGAGGACGGCACCGACCCCGTGTCGCTCACCGACAACCCGGCCGCGACCAGTAACTCGGTGGCGGTGTGGACCGGTGCCCTCGACGTGGTCAACGCCCTGGACCACGACGGGACGCTGAACACGGTGCTGGAGATCGCGCCGGGCTCCTGGCAGCCCGCCATCCCCGTCGTCCCGGGCAAATCAATCGATCAGGACGGCGTCGCCGTGCCCGGCCTGGCCGCCATCTTCGGCGTGCCGACCGACCCCACCCAGTCCACCCTGTTCGCGGTCGGCCTGGACAAGAGCCTGAGCGTGCTCACCCTCGACTCCTCGGGCTGGACCCAGACGCTGGTTCGTCAGGAGGCCACCCAGCAGGTGGAAATCGATTCCTACCGGGTGCAGATCGTCGTGCTCGACGCTAACAACGTGCCGGTGCCCGGCGCCGGGGTGTCGGTGCTGCCCGACCGCCCGGTAGGGATCTGGCAGCCGGACGGCAGCACGTACGCGACCCCGGACGCACTGGCTAACCTGACCGCCGACTACACCGGCCGGGTGACGTTCAGCGTGCCCGCCGAGGAGCTGGACTGCGCGGTGCTGACCGTCCAGCCTCTCGGCCCGGCCGGCAGCCCGCTCACCGTCGTGCCCGACACCGACGTGCGCGGCTTCCTCAACGGAACCGGGTCGCTCACCGACATCGGCCCGATCAACGGGGGGAACGCGCTGCTGGCGGCCAAGAACAGCAGCGGGGGCGACCTGTTCCCGGGGCTGACCGGCCTGTCCGGCGACGCCAAGCAGCAGGCATGCGCCGATTCGGCCAAAGCGCTGAGCACGTTCATCGCGGCCGGCTCTAAGACCACGCCCGCCGACGGTACCCAGTCGCTCCTGTTGCAGATGACCGGCAAGGTCCCCACCGTGCAGTCCTCGACCGAGGCGTTCGCCTTCGGCCCCGCGCCAACCGGCGACCTGACGTTCTCACTCCAGCACGTGTTCGACACGATCGGGCATGCCCTGCGGCACGGCGCGGCCAAGCTGGCCAGCATCACCGCCCACTTCGTGGACGAGGCCACCGGCTGGCTCATCAACATCGGGGCCGAGATCGGCGGCGCCCTGCAGAACTTCACCAACCTGGTGATCAGCGACATCAAGGACGCCTTCCACGCCATCGGCGGCTTCTTCCAGGCGCTCGGGGCCGACATCGAAAACGGGGTGGGGTGGCTCCTGCACAACGTCATCGACTTGCTCAAGGCCGCCTGGGCCAACGGCCAGACGGTGGCCAGCGCCATCGGTGCCGCCCCGGCCGGGCTCGCCACCCAGGTCCAGAAGCTCAACTTCACGGTGGATAACTACTTCACGAACGCGGAGTCCGAGGTCACCGACTGGATCAACAACAAGCTGGCGCCGGCGGTCAGCGGCAAGACGCTGGGCAGCGCACCCAACCAGACCCCGCCCGCCAGCGGCGACACCGGCAGCAGCAGCGCCCAGTCCGGCCTGGCCAAGGACTTCGGCATGTTCACCCGGGTCATCAACGACACCCCCGGCATGTGGCTGTACCACAAGTTCCAGCAGGACGTCCCGCCGATCGTCTCCCTCGGCATGCCCAACGTGACCCAGTCCAAGTACGACACCATCGTCAACGACCAGCTGGCGACAGACTGGGCCGACGGGATCGCCCTGATCGAAGCCCTGCAGAAGTACTCCACGGACATCATCTCGTCCATCTTCGGCGCCAGCAGCACCTCGGCCAAGCAAGGGACGCTGTCCGACCTGTACGCCAGCTTCACCAGCTACAAGTTCCTCAGCGACACCGACAGCGTCGTGGTCAAGGCCCTGAAGTTCTGCGACGACGTCGCCCAGACCCTCCTCGACATCGTGATCATGGTGCTGGAGGACCTGACCACGGTGATCACCACCCCGTTCCAGCTCGTGTCGGAGACATCGCTGCTCGGCCTGCTCCTGGACGACGTGCTGCACATCAACCTCAAGCTGACCGTCGCCGAGGTCGTCGGCATGGTCATCGGCTTCCCGGCCACCCTGGTCGCCAAGGTCCTCGGCAAGGGCGACACGCTCCCGACCCTGCCCACGCTGCCCACCGGCGACGGCGCCGGGACCCTGGCGCTGACCGACATGGACCCGACGGTCAAGCTCTGGCTGGGCATCCTCGGCGGCACCGCCCAGGCGGTCTGGGGCTTCGCCGACATCGTCGGCGACCTGCAGACCTTCAAGGGCGAGGACGGCAAGCGCGGCAGCCAATCCGGCGTCATCGACATGTTCGACATCTGGTGCCCGCTGTTCGAGACGTTCTTCCTGTACCCCTACGACGCGAACAACGGGAACATCGACTGGCTGCTCCCGTGGATCACGCTGTCCGCGCTGACACCGTCCGTGTTCGGCCTGCTCGGGCTGTTCTCCTGGGACAAGGCGACCCAGACGCTGAAGGCGGCCGGCGCGGACGACTCGATCCTGAACGGGCTCAACGACTACGTGTCCCCGTTCGTGCAGGCGTTCTCCGGGGCGGCCAACACCGCGTTCGGCATCGGCTGGCAGGTCGAGACGGGCGACACGTACTGGGTTGACCTGGCCGGCACCGCGCTGGGCAACCTGTCGTTCATGTTCGCCCCGCTCGGCACCTACTGGCTGAACGCCAGCCTCGAGGACGTCCCGGTCATCATCAAGATGATTATCGACGCGATCGGCAACCTCGGCGCCGCCGTCTGCATCTACGAGTCCACCTCGCTGCCGCCCAGCCGGTAGTGCCCCGCCTGCGCGGTGGCAGGCCCGCCGTGGGCGGGGTCGTGCGGTCTGCTACATGACGGGACCGCCTCGTCGCAGAGCTGCCAGAACCTCGGAAAACGGCGGAGAAGCGCGGCCTAGTTGTCTAGCCCCAGGGTGAACGTCGGCTTGGGTGAGGTCTCCGGGAGCTGGTGCTCAGCGGCGAGCCGGCGGATGGCCGTCCCGGTCGCCAGGAACTCGGTCGCGTGCTCGCCCCAGACGTGGTTCTTGACGTCGACCGTCACGCCGACGATGCCGGATGACCGCGCTTCGGCGGCCTCAGCCTGCATGCGCGTCAGCGCCAGCTCGCGGGCCTCATAGACGCCTTGGGTGAACTGCAGCATCTCCTGGTTCTGGTAGGCCTGCCGCAATGACTGCATCACCCCCCGGTGCGCGATGTGGTACACACAGGTGCCCGGCACGAACGCGACCGGCACCGCCCCTGCCGCCAGCAGCCGGAAGAAGTCCTGGACCGACAGGTCCGAGGTGAACGCGCGGCCGTCGGGCGCGCGGTGCGAGCCGTGCCCGGCCATGTGCCGGACGGCGGTGCCAGTCGCCACGAACTCCAGGCACGACTGACCCCAGGAGTACATCTGCATCCGCAGGTGCACCCCGACGACGCCGTCCGCGCCGAGGTGGTCGGCCTCGGCGCGCATCCTGGTGATGGCGAACTCCCTGGCGTTGTACATGGCCTGGGTCAGCACCTGGAGTTCCTGGTTCTTGCCCCACCGCCCGATCTGCAGGCCGACGTGGTAGATCGAGGAGCCGATGACGAAGCCGAGCGGCTCGAAGCCGGCCTCGCCGAGCAGCGCGTACTCCGATACCGACAGGTCGGAGGTGAAGACGCCGGCCGGATTGGCGCCGGCGGTCTGGGCGAGCCGGGTCTCGGCTGCGAGCGGTTCCCACGCGGGCCCGACCTGACCTGGGGCTGGCGGCATTATCGGCTCCTTCTGCTGGTTTCGCCCATGCTGGGCTTGATGGCTGCTAACAAACGGCGGGCCCGCGCCGGCTCGTCGCGAGATCGAAGAGATCCGCCAGCTCACGGGCGTAATGCGCGATGTCGAATCCGGGATCACGGGCGAGCCGGGGCGGTACCGCGTCGATGGCGGCGCGGATCGTCATGGCCATGGCCAGCGGATCGAAGCCGGCCCGGAACTCACCGGTGCCCTGGAAATGGGCGAGCAACTCCCGGAGCTCGGCCACCGCGGTGTCCGGGCCGGGATGTTCGATGAGCGGGCGTCCGTCCGCGCCGCGGGCGTTTCGCGCGATCTCGACGGCCGCGACTACGAGGGCGCGGTTCTCACCCATGAACGCGAGGTTGGCTTCGATATAGGCCCGGAGCATTCCCGCCCCGGTCGGCTCGGCGTCGACCCGCGGCCGCATGTACTCTCCGACGCGGCCAGCCAGCCCGGCGACCAGCTCCCTGATGAGGTCGTCCTTGCCGCTGAAGTGGTAGAGGATCACGCTCTTGCTGGTGCCCGCCGTCTCGGCGATGCGCGCCAGCGAGGCCTGCCCGTATCCCAGCTCGGCGATCGTGTCGATGGCGGCCGCCACGATCTGCGCCCGGCGCGCAGTCTCGGTGAAGGTCCGGTTGACCTTTTTACCGAACGAACTGGTATCTGACCGTATGGTCAGATATTAACGCGACCGGTCAGTAGGTGTCAATGCCTTACCTATGACCAGCGGCGGACTGACTTCCGTCGGGCGCTACGCATCCAGGCAGCCGGTTCAGGGACGAGTAGGGAATGAGCTTTGGCCGCCCTGCATCATCAAGGGTGTGAGCAGTTCTGAGCTTGAACGCCTCGCGCGAACCGCCACGAATCCCACCGCGGGCGCCCAGTCCGAACCGCCCATTCGCGACCGGGCGCCTCAGAAGGGGCCTTAAGCCTCCGGCTGAGGTACCCCAGCTAGGGCGTTTGGCCTGAGCAGCGGAGATAGCGCTACATATCGACACGGTGATCGAGGGGAGCGTAATGTCGGCCCGGTGGAGTCACGGAACCACGCATGAGCATGTCCGCGACGGCAATACCCAGCCGTCTAGCCACAGCTACTCTCACAGCTGCTCGCAACGGCGGGCAGCCGCTCACTCGGTTCTCGGTGCATGAGCAGGTCGACCGGGCCGGCTACATCAACGGATCGATGGCGAACCCGACGCTAACGATCGTCGCGCTGGCGCTGCGCCAGTCGGCCATATCGAGCGGCAGATGAAAGGCGGGGCGCTTTGAGCGGCCCCCCCTGATGGAAAGATGGTTTGCCGGGGCGGGCAAACGCACGCGGCTGCGCGGGCGAGCGGGTGAGTGCGCGCTGCTTGATGACTTGGCGTCGGCGATTCGCCGCGGTCAGAGCCGGTCGCTGGTACTGCGCGGCGAAGCGGGGATCGGGAAGAGTGCGCTGCTCGACTACCTGATCGCGTCGGCATCCGATCTGGTGGTCATCCGCGCCGTGGGCGTGGAATCGGAGATGGAGCTGGCCTACGCCAGCCTGCGGTGAGAAAGGCCAATCCGAGTTACCGCCTTAACGTTCTCCGCACCGGAGCAGCGTGCCCGATGGCGGACACGCTTGCCGTTCTGCGACATCACGCCTGAGCGGACTTCGCATCGGCTTCGATCGCGGCGGAGTCGGCCTTCAACTGCCTGGCCTCTATCTTCCGTGCCTGCTTCATCGCCCGCTCGACATACGCCACGAACGTGTCAACTGCCATCGTCATACCTCCAGTACCTGCCAGATGGGTCGGTCGCGCTACCGATGCATGGGACTGCCAGCCCGGCAGCCACCCGGGCCGATGACCCATCGCTGCCACGGCATTGCGGACCACCCGCCAGGTGACTATCGCCAGCCATTAGTAATCACGACGCCACCGGTAACCCGCCGCACCCAGATCATTCGTAACGGGTGACCCGGGCTTCCAGCGCATCAGCAGCCTAGCTACGGATCATTCCGCGCATTTTCCGGATAATGGTCGTCCCGCGACCCGCGAACAACGTATCGAAGGCCCGAGCCGACGTGTCGTCTACGGTCTGGTGGCGAACCTCGGCGCCATCCCCGGATCTAGCGTTTGCCCGGCTTCAGTGCCCGCCGCCCGCGGCGAAGCACCTTCATGTCGCGGACTTCGCCTCGCACGTTGTACCAGGCGACCGCGCGCCGTACCGGTTGCGCTTGGTTGTTCTTGATCGCGCTGGCCAGCGCGTACGTCCCGATGACGCCGGTAATGACTGTTGTCTGGAAGCGGCGGTCGTGCAGGAAGATGTGCGTTACCACCGCGAGCCAGATCCCGTACCTGGCAATGCGATCGGGGAGACCGGACCGCGCGGAGCCGGGCTCAGCCGGGCCTCCTGGCACTGCCCCAGCCTGGCCAGGCGCCGTATCCGCCGCCATGCCGCACTCCTTCGGTCCCGAAGTTTCCTGACTGCGGCCCGGAAGTACAAGCCACGACTTTATATGAATTGTCGCACGGTGGTCCCCGGTCTGGTAGCGCCAGAAGTCCTGATATCCAGGGGGTCGCTCGGCTGCCGTGCCGGGTAGCGGCGGGCGGTACCTAGACGCCAGACCCAGCTGAGCGGGCGGCGGATGTGGACCCCCGGCATCGAACAGGGTGTGCACGTCCGACCTGGGTAGCAGCCCGTTGTCCAGACGGTGCTCACCGCCCTCGGCCACCGGCCGGATAC
>Ga0302235_10003243_pt1 | contig 11526 bp, 9 predicted proteins | sample II_Palsa_N3_3_FD_193577 | JGI IMG/M metagenome (GOLD analysis project Ga0302235, IMG submission 193577) | Peat permafrost microbial communities from Stordalen Mire near Abisko, Sweden - II_Palsa_N3_3 | ecosystem: Environmental > Terrestrial > Soil > Palsa > Peat permafrost | place: Sweden... | reverse complement strand
GGGATCCTTCGGCGGGCGCGGAAGGTCTATGGGCTGCCCGTGAATGCGGCCGCCGAGGTTGAGAAGTTCCCGCAGCGAAGGAGCGGCGACATCGAGGTCTTCTCGCCGGAGGAGGTCTGGGCGCTGGTGCGGGCGGCGTCGTCCGGTCAGGACGCGGCGATCTACCTGACGGCGGCCTTCACCGGTCTCCGGATGGGTGAGCTCCTGGCGCTGCGCTGGCGCGACGTCGCTTTCGGTGGGTCGGTGGTCCGGGTTCGGTCCAGCTACTACAACGGCGTGCTCACGACCCCGGAGTCGGGCAAGGTCCGGGCGGTGCCGATGGCGCCGGACGTCGCGACGGCGCTCGCGCAACTCGGGCAGCGCGAGCACTGGGTCGGCGGCGACGACCTTGTGTTTGTCGGGGAGGTTGGCGGCTATCTCGACGCCTCAGCTCTGCGGCGCCGCTACAAGGCTGCGCTCGCGGCCGCAGGGCTACGGCCGCTGCGGTTCCACGACCTGAGGCACACCTTCGGCACGCGGATGATCGCCAAGGCGGACATCAGGCGAGTACAGGAGTGGATGGGGCACGCGGACATCCAGACGACGATGCGCTACCTGCACTACGCGCCTCGCAGCGAGGATGCGAAGCTGGTTGCGGAGGCGTTCGCCGTTGAGTCGGGCGCGTTAGGAGGCGGGACGTCCGGGGACGGGTTGGGAGGTCTCGGGACGCAACGGGACGTTGAGGGGACGCTTGGGGACGCTTCACGGGACGTCCCAGGACGTTCTTGAAGCGTTGGCTGATCATGTGCATGATCAGGACGTCCCTCCCCGCTGCGCTCCCGCCCGCGGTCCTGAGGTGGCGTGCGTTCAGGCCGCCATCTGCACCGGACGCGTGTGCATTTGTCGTGGCGTCGCTGGCCACGCTCTCGGCAGGCGGGCCCGCTCGTCGCGCGCGACGTGATCGCCGCGCACGGACGCGCCGGCCCGGTGTCCGCGCGCGACCGGTCCCGTACATAGCCATGGCTGCCTTCTCGCCCTCATTGCCTGCTATCGCCCATGACTGACCTGATCCGGATCCGCGACATCCAGGATGAGAAGACAAGGCGAAGGGCCGCTCGGCAGCTCGTTGCCGCGTATCACGAGCAGCAGCTGAGATCACCGACGGGCAGGACAGCTACCGGCTCGCCCAAGCGACCGCCGGCAAGGGGGTGAGGCCCCTGACCTGACCCCGACCCGAATTCCTGGTGGGGAGATTCGATGGCCACGGGTGGGGAGATCTGATGGCCACCAGCGGGGAGAAATGATGGCCACCAGTGGGGAATTTCGTGGCCGCCAGTGGGGAGAAACCGATGGCCATTGACAGCTCACCAAACCGGCCTGGCCGTCGTCCAGGTCTCCCGCATGGAGGCCCAGTACTCGGGTCCGTCTCAGGAGCCGCCAAGTGGCGTCTACTAATAGGACTTTGGTAGCTGCCTAAAGGCATCTCCCTAGCAGCTTGCCCGGCGGGCGACCGCCCGCCGGATGTGTCCCGCCCCGGGGGCGGGTCGCTGCGCTGGCGTACAGGCAGGCAGTCGTGAGCGGGCCTGACGGCCGTCGCGGTCACGCGCGCGAGCGCCGCCGCCGCGAGCCGGTCCGGCGCTCGGCGATGCTGCCCGTCAGGGTCAGCGACGCGGAACGCGAGCGCCTGCGGGCTCGCGCTCAGGAGGTTGGCGTGACGATGTCCCGGCTGATGGTGGAGTCCGCGCTGGCGAAGGTCGAGACGACGGCCGAGCGCGAGCGTGTGCTCGTCAAGCTGTACCGGTTTGAGCGGCTGCTGGGGAACCTGGCGAACAACGTCAACCAGCTCGCGCATCAGGCCAACATCGCCGGGCAGGTGGTCGCAGCCGAGCGCGTGACGGGCTACCTCGATCAGCTGCTGGAGATGCGCGGGCAGCTCCAGGACCTCGTCGACGAGCTGCGCTGAGGGGGAGTGGGTCGCTGGTGATGCCGAACATCACCCGTGGAGGCAGCACCCTCAGGTTGCTGCGCTACCTGGCTGGGATGGGCCGTCGAGAAGAGCATCAGCGGCCGCATCTCGTCGCCGGGCAGCCGGGCGCGGTCCTGGTCGAGCACGGCGACCTTGTCCTGTCCGCGCGTGATCTTGGCCCGATCGCGGCGCTGCTGGACGAGCCGATGAACGACACTGGAACCGAGGTCACGATCGCCGACAGGGATGGCGAGGGGAAGCCAACGGGTTCGCGACGCGCGGCGCACGTGTGGCATTGCTCGCTTGCGCTTCACCCTGACGAGCCCGAGCTCGACGACGACACCTGGCGGCGGATCGCCGAGCGATACGTCGCCTTGCTTGGGTTCGATCCGCTCGACGGAACCCCGGCCTGCCGGTGGGGTCGCCGTTCGTCACGGGCGCTCAGCCGGCGGCAGCGACCACGTCCACGTGGTCGTCAACCTGGTGCGCGAGGGCGGTAAGGCAGCGAGCGTGCACATGGACCAGCGCCGCGCGCAGGAGGCGTGCCGGAAGCTCGAGCAGGAGTTCGGGCTGCGGCAGGTCGAGGGCCGCGGCCGCGGCGCCGGCGAGCGGGGCGTCAAGCCAGCCGAGCTCGCCGCAAGACGACCGAACCGAACCCGCGATCTGGCCGAGCAGCTCCCGACCAGCCACACCGCCCGGCGCCGGCTCGAGCGTGTCGTGCGCGCTTGCGCGACCGCCGCGACTGACGAGCATGACTTCGTCTCGCGGCTTCGATCAGAAGGACTGCTCGTGCGACCGCGATTCGAGCAAGGCGGCATCAACGACATCGTCGGGTACTCCGTCGCTATCCGACCGACCGACCAAGCAAAGCCCGTCTGGTTCGGCGGCGGGCGCCTCAGCCGGGAGCTGACGCTCCCCCGACTCCGAGCAGCGTGGCCCGAGGTTCACCACGCCGGCCGAGCGGCTGCATGGCAGCGCGCATCGCCTGGCGAGGTGCTCCCTACAGCCCCCCCGCCCCCGACGCCGGAGCTTCAAGCGCAACAGTGCGCGCGGCAGCTCGCGGAGCTCCGCGAGCGGTTGCAGTCAGTTCGCGACGCGGACCAGACGACCTGGGCGCTCATCGCGCGAGACGCGGCCGGCCTCCTCGCCGCCTGGTCACTGCGGACCGAGACAGAGCCTGGTCCGCTCGCCGAAGCCGGTCGCGCGATCGCGCGAACCGCGCAACTACGCGCCGCACAGGTGCCCAACCGGCCACACCGCCCCTTCCCACCGACGCAGAACGCCGCGCGGCTGCTGCTCCGGGCCGCGAATGGCCCTCCCACAGGCGTGCTGCTCTCCCAGATCGCCTCTCTAGCAGAAGCCATCCATGACATGCACGCCGCCGCGGGCGACGCCCAGCGCGCGACCGAACTCAAGCGGACCGCCCTCCGCCACCTCGCCGCCGTCACCTCAACGCCCGAACCGACTGTCGACCGCATGGCGCGCGAACTTGGCGCTGCGCTCGGCGGTCAAAGGCGCTCGCCGACGTCTCTTCGCATGCCTCCCTCACGCGACGTAGAGCGCTAGATCGCTTCTCAGTTCGGTGCGCGTCCGCGACGGTCGCGCGGTGGAAGCCGCGTACGCCCGACGCTCAGGGTCGCTGCACAGCACCATGAAGCGACGTTTCGCGCACCTGATAGAACGTATGTTCGTATGCGTCAGTATCGATTCCAAGTCTCCGAGCACGACGCCGCGCGGCCGTGGATCGTCGTTGGGGAGATCCGCTACCACACCGTGTCGCTCGCGGACGACGTCAACTTCTTCGATTGGTCCTCGGCACAGTGGCCGAGCCCGCGCTTCAAGGTCGAGCTGCTTCCATGGGGCGACCAGTCAGCTAGTACCGCACCACCGAACGTTGGCCTCGTGATTAGCAGGAGCGTTGTTATGTAGAACGAATCCTCCTGGCAGACCCTGAGCCTGCTAGAGGAGGAGCCTGTGGCCGAGCCGGTTCGAGTGCGTGAGATCTCCAACGATGAGGGTGTCGTCTGCTGCGGATCGTTCGTCGCAGCACGGGGTCGGTGGTGACGTGGCGCCGTGCCCAAATGGTCCTGCTGTCGGCGCAGGGGATGGATCCGACCCAGATCGCGCGGGTGGCGTTCACTAGCGCTGATCGTGCGCGGGACGTCATCCATAACTTCAACGCGGATGGGTTTGATTCGTTGTATCCGCGCTATCGCGGTGGGCGTCCCCCGAAGTATTCCGAGTCAGAGCGCGCGGAGATCAAGCGGATCGCGCTGTCGCGCCCGACCGATCACGAGCTGCCGTTCTCGACGTGGAGCCTGACCAAGCTCGCCGAGTACTTGGTCTCAGAGGAGGTGGTAGAGGACATCAGCCACGAGGGCCTGCGCAAGCTGCTCGACGCGGACGGCGTCTCCTTTCAACGGATAAAGACCTGGAAGCAATCCACCGACCCTGAGTTCGAGTCAAAGAAGAACCGGGTGCTTGAGTTGTATGAGATCGCCGATGGCAAGCGCGATCCCGGCCCCGGGGATCCGACCGAGGTGACCTGCCTGGATGAGTTCGGGCCGCTGAACCTCCAACCCCGCCCCGGCCGCCAGTGGGCACAACGCTCGCGTCGACGCGGCGCCGAGCCCGAGAGCACCAGCGAGCGTCGGCGGCGCCTACGCGCGACGTTTCACCGCACCCAGGGCGTCCGCCATCTGTTCGCCGCGTTTGATCTGAAGGCCAACAAGCTCTATGGGCACGTCAAGCCCAGAAAGCGCCGCGGTGAATTCCTCACCTTCCTGCGCTACGTCCGCAGCCTGCACCCAAGCGCCGTGCGGATCGCAGTCGTGCTAGACAACTTCAGCCCGCACCTGACCACCAAGGTCGACCACCGCGTCGGCCAGTACGCCGCCGCGAACAACATCGAACTGGCGTACGTGCCGACCAACGCCAGCTGGCTGAACCGGATCGAACCGCAGTTCACCGGCGTGCGCTACTTCGCGTTGGACGGCACCGACCACCGCTCCCACGCCGAACAAGGCCGAATGATCCGCCGCTACATCAGCTGGCGCAACCGAAACGCGTGCAACCACGAACTACGACGCGTGATCGACGCGGCAAACGTTTGTTGACGCGGCACCTCACGGGTGACCTCGCCAACCGATCGGTCGGGGGTCAGCGCGACCCGCTGCACGCGGCCTCCGCTGTGCTCGACGCTGGCTTCATGGCTTCTCAGGTCCAGCGCGACGACGAGCGCGCCCGAGCCGTTAGCCGCGGGCAGTAGACCCGTCTCCCACCCACGCGCTGTCAGCTTCAGCGCCGCGTGCTGCAGTTGCGGCTCGGGGGGAGCAAGCGCGACGGCCAGCTTGCCGAGAACTTGGGTGTGCGCGTGCAACGTATCGCACGTCTCGCTCCACTCCTCGTAGGACAGCGCCGACCACTCCGAGACCATATCGGCACGCTAGCGCTCCAACCTCCAGCCTGTCCAGCTACAGCGCAACGTCCGTCCAGCGCCATCGATTCCGACGCCTCAGAGCTGCGGGGTGATTTCGCTCGGCATCGGCGACTGGGCTTGAGCGCGCGACTCTCTCGATCGGAGGCAGCGTTCGACGATCGTCTCGAGGAGTTCGCGTCGAATCGGCTTGCTCAGGTAGTCGTCCATGCCGGCCGCGAGGCAGCGATCGCGGTCGGCGGGCATCGCCAGTGCGGTCATCGCGATGATCGGGACGCGGCGCCCGTTCTCGGCCGCACGGATCCGCCGCGTCGCCTCAAACCCATCCAGGATCGGCATCTGGCAGTCCATGAAGATCGCGGCATAGTCATGAGCGGCGGCCATATCGATCGCCTCGCGACCGTCGCGGGCGATTTCCGTGCGCAACCCCAACCGATCCAGGTGAATCTTGGCAAGCGTGCTGTTGATCTCGTTGTCCTCGGCCAGCAGCACCGTCAGACCGCGGCCCGGCGAGCTGGCGCTGGTCGGTCGTTCGGTGGGCTCGCGACGAGATGATCCGGCGAGGGCGTCCGTGATCGCGTCGTAGATCGCCGCTTGGCCGGCGGGCTTGGTCAGGGTTGCCGAGACCCCGAGGCCCTCAAAGTCACTGTGATCGTAGGAGCCCGAGCTGAGCATCACAATCCTCAGCGCACCCAATCCGGGGCGCCTGCGGATCTCCCGTATCAGCTCGATCCCGTCCGTCTCGGGCATGTTGAAATCCAGCGCCGCCAGCTCGAACGGCTGCCCGTCTCGAGAGGCTCGCTCCAGCGCATCGATCGCGGCGCTCGGCCGATCGACGCTCTCGCAGGCAACCCCCCAACTTCGCAGGTAATGCTCCAGAATCGTCCTGTTGGTCGCGTTGTCATCGACAACTATGATCCGCCGACCCTGGAGATCAACGCGAGCGCGAGCGGCCTGTGCGCTGGCGCTCGCTGCCGGCATCACCGCCGAGAACCAAAACACGCTGCCGCCACTCTCGCGAGGCTCGGCACCGATGCGACCGTTCATCAGCTCGACGAGCCGGCGGGAGATCGCCAGACCAAGCCCGGTCCCACCGTATTGCCGGGTCGTCGAACGATCGGCCTGCACAAAAGCGTCAAACAGCGTCCTCGCCTGCTGCTGATCGATCCCGATCCCGGTGTCAAAGACCGAGAAGTACAGCTCGTCCGCGTCGCGGCTGACGACCCGCAGCGTGACCTCCCCGGACGCCGTGAACTTGACGGCGTTTGAGAGCAGATTGAGCAGGATCTGGCGCAGCCGCGCCCGATCACCGGTAACCGTGAACGGCACCTCGCTGTCGACCCAGTGAGCAAGCTTGAGACCTTTGACGTGGGCTTGCTCGGCGAGCATCAACGTCGCCTCCTCGACCACTTGGCGCAGATCAAAGTCCGTCGGATCGAGCTCGAGATGCCCAGCCTCGATCTTCGCGAAATCCAACACGTCGCTGATCACCGCCAGCAATGCTTCACTCGATGCCCCAAGCGCCTCGACGTACCCCGCCTGAACCCGATCAAGCGACGTATGGCGCAACAGGTCAGTCATCCCGATCACCCCGTTCAACGGGGTGCGCAGCTCGTGACTCATGCTCGCCACGAACTCCGACTTCAAACGCGATGCCTCGAGCGCCTCCGCTCGTGCCGCGAGCATACCGGAGAAGAGACGCTGGTGGCTGATACCGTAGCGAATCGAGCGTTCCAACGTGAGCGGGTTGAGTTCCTGTTTGACGAGGTAGTCGGTGACGCCAAGCTCGGTCGCCTCGAGGTCGATCTCGTAGTCGATCTGCCCGGTTAGGATAATCACTGGTGCCAATGGGCGTGACGCAAATCCCTCTCGCACGAGTTCGAGTCCCGTGCGGCCCCCGAGGCGATAATCAACAAGGTAGATGTCGTGACGCTGCTCGGCGATCACCTCCAGCGCCTGGCTGTACTCGGTACACCAGTCGACACGGAAGCGCGCCCGATCTTGGCCGGCGAGCAGATCTCTTGTGATCAGGTAATCGTCCTCGTCGTCCTCGACCAGCAGAACACGAGTTTCCGCAGGTTCAGCCGTGCTCGCCATCAGCCGCCGCGCGGGAGCTCCACAATCTCGAACCAGTACCGCGTCCAAGCCCGCATCACGTCGACGAGGCGGTCGAACGTGACCGGCTTGGTGATGAACGAGTTGACGCCCAGGTCGTAGCTACGCAAGATGTCCTCCTCGTCCCGGGACGTCGTCAGCACGACCACCGGTATCTGGCGCAGAGACTCGTCAGACTTGATCTCGTTCAGTGCCTCGCGCCCGTCCATGCGAGGCATGTTGAGGTCGAGCAGAATCATCCCCGGTCGCGGCGCATCGACCCCCGGACCGGCATATTGTCCCTCGCGACGCAGGTACTCCATCAGGTCCTGGCCATCGACGGCGAACTTCACGATGTTGCTCAGTCGCGCGTCGTGAAGCGCGTCCCGAGTCATCTCACGATCCTCCTCGTCGTCGTCAGCCATCAGGATGACGAACCCGTCACTCACCTCACCTCTGGACATGGATCTCCTTCTCGGAACGCGCCGCGTCGTCGTGCGCATGGTCCGGCTGGTAGTTGGATTCTTCGCGCTGCCCGATCGGAATCGTCAGCGTGAACACCGACCCGACCCCCGGGACGCCATCGGCGACAAGGCCCCCGCCATGACGTTCGGCGATCTTGCGGCACAGGGCAAGACCGATCCCCGTGCCGGGGTATTGCGAGCGACTGTTGAGACGCTCAAAGACGCGGAAGATACGCTCGCGGTACTGCGGTTCGAAGCCAATTCCGTTGTCACGAAAAGTGATCTCCGCGAGCTCGTCGCGAATCTCGCTGTCGACCCAGACCTGCGGCTTGACGCCCTCACGACGGAACTTCAGCGCGTTGGAGATGAGGTTCTGGATCAACTGGCGCATCTGCGACGGGTCGGCTTGGATGATCGGCAGCTCACCGACTCGCACGATCGCCTCTGCGCGCTCGACGGCCGTCTCGAGATCGACGAGCACCTCGCGCCCGATCTGCGCCAGATCGACGCGGGCAAAGGCGCGCGCGTGCGTCGCGACGCGCGAGAACTTCAGCAGGTCTTCGATCAACTGTTGCAACCGTTCGGCTGCCGCGTTGGCGCGCTCGAGATAGTCCCGGCCCTGATCTGACAGACGGTCCGCGTCCATCACGGTCACCCGCTCGGTGAACGTCCGCACCTTACGCAGAGGCTCCTGCAGATCGTGGGAAGCGATCGCGGCGAACTGCTCCAGCTCGGCATTGGAACGAGCAAGGTCGTGCGCCCGCTTTTTGAGGGCGCTGATGTCCTCGACCAACACGACAAACGTCACTGGGGCGCCGCTGCCGTCGCGGATCAAACTGAATCCGACCGCGACGTCGATCGTCTCGCCAGCAGCGTTGATGTAGCGTGTCTCGCCGTGGTGGTCGCCACTCTGTCCCGCGATCACGCCGGTCATCCGCTCGGTCTCTCGGTCGACAAACGCGGGATCTGTCAGCGACTGCAAGGTCATCGCCACCAGACGATCGCGACTGTATCCCACCAGGTCGCAGAAGGTCTCGTTCACATCCAGGATTCGGCCCAGCGCGTCAGGACTCGCCGAGATGATCGCCATGCCCGCCGGCGCGCCCTGGAACGCCCGGCGACGCTCGGCCGCCTCGGCACGCTCTGATATGTCGATCGCGACACCGATGAACCCTTGCGGCTGACAGCTCTCGTCCAGTACCGCCGTGACCGTGAGCTCCACCGCCAGACGCGAGCCGTCCTTGCCGATGTAGGTCCACTCCCGCGTGTCGGCGTTGCCGTGGCGCAGAGGGGCCGCTAGTACTTCAAAGCCGGAGTCGACGCCGAGCTCCTGTGCGCGTTCGGCAAGCTCGCTGGGATCGTGAACCGACGCCATGCTGTGCGCGCCGACCATCTCTTCGGCGGCGTAGCCCAGCATTCGCTCCGCTCCCGTGTTGAAGATCGTGATGATCCCGTCGAGGTCGGTAGCGATGATCGAGCACTCGGTCGCGGCGGCGAGCACCCCGGTCACGAGCTGCTCGCGGTCAGAGATCGCTTGTTCCTGCGCACGACGCTCGGTCAGGTCGCGTGTGACCTTGCCAAAGCCGCGCAGCGTGCCGTCGGGGTCTCGCAGCGCGGTGATCACGACGTTGGCCCAGAATTGGGTGCCGTCCTTGCGTACGCGCCATCCCTCGTCCTCCATCCGACCCGCGGCCATCGCCACGGCCAGCTCGCGCTCGGGCTTGCCTGCCGCGACGTCCTGCGGCGGGTAGAAGGTCGAGAAGTGCCGGCCGATGATCTCCTCGGCCCGATAGCCCTTGAAGCGTTCCGCGCCGGCGTTCCAGGTCGCCACGTTCCCTTCCGGGGTGAGCATCAGGATCGCGTAGTCCTGGACGCTCTGCACCATCAGCCGGAAACGCTCCTCGCTGGCGCGCAGCTCGAGATCGGCAGCCCGGCTCGCGGTCAGGTCGCGTGTGACCTTGCCAAAGCCGCGCAGCGTGCCGTCGGGGTCTCGCAGCGCGGTGATCACGACGTTGGCCCAGAATTGGGTGCCGTCCTTGCGTACGCGCCATCCCTCGTCCTCCATCCGACCCGCGGCCATCGCCACGGCCAGCTCGCGCTCGGGCTTGCCTGCCGCGACGTCCTGCGGCGGGTAGAAGGTCGAGAAGTGCCGGCCGATGATCTCCTCGGCCCGATAGCCCTTGAAGCGTTCCGCGCCGGCGTTCCAGGTCGCCACGTTCCCTTCCGGGGTGAGCATCAGGATCGCGTAGTCCTGGACGCTCTGCACCATCAGCCGGAAACTTTCCTCGCTGCCATCGAGCGCAACTCCAGCGGCGCCACCACGCTCGGCGTCGGCCTCAGCACGACTCCTGTCAGCGGGGTCGGCGGGACGCGAGCTCGCCTCTACGGCTTCGGGCAGAATCCGCCTACCGCTGGGCGGTACCGGCGCGACTTTGGAATTCGAATCTCGGAGCACGGTGTCAGGTCAAGCGGGCCCGCCGTCCCGTCGGTAACGACGAATCAGGCGATACCAACAACGGTGTTATCGGCACGACAATCAAATCCATGAGCAACGTGGCTGGGGTCCGATCCGCGAATCGCACGGCCAGAGGGACGATCGCGCGGCCCCCGCGACCAGAAGGCAACCACCGGTTGTGGCCGCGGCGCGACTACGGCCGCGACGTGGCGATGGGCGGAGCCCGGAACGGTTCAGGACGCTGGCGGCGCCGATGGATCTGGTGGGTCTTGATCCTTGCGGGCGTTGGGTGCCTGGCCGCCGGTGATGGGCTGGCCGGGAGCGCGACCGGATTGCCGTACTCTCCGCCCGCGCCTGCGTCGCCTGGCCCGCTAGCCGTCAACAACGGGGTGTGGAGCGGCAATGGGATGCTCGCGTTCGTGTCGCGTGGCCGCCTGTACGTGTTGAGCTCGGGCGGGAGCTTGTCGCAGATCTCTGGCCCGCCCACCAGCGGCTTTGACTCAAACCCAGCCTGGTCGGCCAGCGGTGACGTGCTTGCGTTCCTGCACACGGGCCCGGCGCAGGGGTGGGACGTTCCACCACCGACGCTGTGGGTGCTCACGGCCGGGGCCGCGCGCGCGACGCGCGTGCCCGCCCAGGCGGTGGGCTCGTTCCACTGGTCGCCGAGGGGCAGTGTGCTGGCATACATCTCCGGCGGGACCGGCTCGCTGTGGCGCCAGTCATTCGCCCCGTCGACGCCACCCCGGAAACTGCTCGCGAACGTCTGGTCGTTGCTGTGGTCGCCATCCGGACGGTCGATCGCGGCGAACGTGGAGGCCCACCGGAGTAGCACCGTCGAGGTGATCCCCGCGACAGGCGGCGTCCCGATCCGCTGGTACTCGACGCGCGAGGCGTGCATCACGCTCGCGTCGTGGTCGCCGACCGGCGAGCGGATCGCCGCCTGGGTCGATCCCGGATGCGACGACAACGCCGACGGGATGCCGCTGTACATCATCTCTCCCCACCTGGCACCCAGGCGGATCGCGGAGACACTGATCGACATGTTCAGCCTCAGCTGGTCACCCGACGGGCAGACGCTGGCGGTCGTCTCCCCAGGCGGCCGGTCGGTCTGGGAGGAGAACAAGGCTGTGGA
>Ga0302235_10003241_pt1 | contig 11527 bp, 12 predicted proteins | sample II_Palsa_N3_3_FD_193577 | JGI IMG/M metagenome (GOLD analysis project Ga0302235, IMG submission 193577) | Peat permafrost microbial communities from Stordalen Mire near Abisko, Sweden - II_Palsa_N3_3 | ecosystem: Environmental > Terrestrial > Soil > Palsa > Peat permafrost | place: Sweden... | reverse complement strand
AGGCCGTGCACGCTGCCGGGGACGGTGCCCGGTTCGCCGCCGCGACCGAGGATGAGCTGACCGGGATCATCTGCGGGCTGGACCGGGCCGAGGCTGCCGCCTGCGCGCTGAAGCAGCACCGCCGCGGTGGCCGAGCTGATCCGCCGCCGGCCCGAGCCCGGCTGCGAGCCGGTGCTGGCGGAGCCGGGGAGGCTGGCTGGGGGTCAAGCTCCGGCACCTGGCCCAGATCCGGCACGCTACCTGCGTCGGGCCGACGTGCCGGCGGCCTGCTCAGCAGTGCGACTTCGAGCATAATATCCCGTACGAGGCGGGCGGCCGGACGTGCATGTGTAATGGCGCTCCTACCTGCCGTCACGAGCACCGGCTCAAGCAGAACCCGCGCTGGAAAGTGGAGCAGATCACCCCGGGAACCTTCCGCCGGACCGCCCCATCAGGCCGGCAGTACAGCACAGAACCAACCCGCTATCCCATCTGAGCAGCGCACGGAAAGCCACGGACCTGGGGCGGAGTAATTGTCAAGATCTGTGGATGGGGTCAGGCTCGGGTGTCTGAGACGGCGTCGGTGATGGGCTCCTGAGGATCGGCCGGGACCCGCTGATTGACCCAGGCGATGATGGCGTTCGTGTCCACGAGCCCGGTGGTGTCGATCCTGAGCGTGGGCCCGATCTGAAGTGGCTGGGCGGTTGCCCGCCAGCGTTCCCATTCCGCGTCGGTCAGCAGTTCGCCGTGGATGGCATGGCGCGGATGGCGCTCTTCGTAGCGCCGGCGGGCAGTTTCCAGCGGGGCCTCGCACCAGATTTCCACTGGTTGTCGACCGCGTGCGCGTTGCAGGCCCTGCGTGACGAAGTGGCGGACGTCCTTGGGCCAGCAGGATTCCAGGACGGCACCGCCGGGGGCATCTGCCAGGAGAGCCCACATGGTCTCGCTGGCTGCCGCGCCGAGCGCCGCGTTCCAGCGCCGCTGGGACCAGCCGGGCGGTGGCTCAGTGCCCAGCACATCGGCGTGGGCCTCTTTGATCGTGTCCTTGCTGAGCAACGGTAGCCTCAGACGCTGTGACAGGGTGCGAGCCAGGGTGGTCTTGCCCGCGCCGGGAAGCCCGTTGACCAGGACGACAATACGCTCGGTCATCAATCGGTAAGGGTCCCCTTCCGAGGTTGACCCACAGCGAGCTGCGGGCGCGGTAGCTGCGGCTATCTGGTGCTGGTCTGGAAGATCGGCCAGCCGATTTCGGTCCGCCAGGCCGATTCGTCGGGTGTGTCATGGCGCCCGCACAGGTAGTACTCGCGGATGGGTCCCTCGACCGCGAGCGCGTGCTGCGTCACATGGGTGCCGAGGGCACCGTAGGCCCGGTCGATGTCGTCGTGCGGGCCGTGGTGGACGATGATTGCCAGCTCCGCGGGCGGCATCTCGACGCCTTCGACGCGGCCGACCGGACGGATCTGCCCGGTACAGGGGATAAAGACGGTGGCCTGGCCGCGCTCGTTGGTGAAGAGGTCCGCGGCGTAGACGCCGCCGGGCGCGCCGCTGGCCGTTACCCCTTGCGCGTTGATGGTCCCTTGAAGTTCACCGAGCGCGCCCTGGTACCAGGAGCTGGCATCGTCGATATCGATCGCAGCGGTGATGGCGGCCGCGCGGGTCCCGGCGACGCTGCGATGACTGATGTCGGTTCGCGCTGGGTCCTGCGTGTGGTCGAGCAGGTCCCGCAGCGAGGCGACCGCGGTCTGGGTGCGCGCTAGGCCCTCTTCTAGCCGGCCGAGATGGGCGGCGATCAGCTCGTTGCGGCTTGGTACGTCGGGCGCGGTGAGGATGCCCCGGATCTCCTCTATCGGCATGTCCAGTCCCCGGAATCGCCGGATGACCTGGGCGGTAGGGATCTGCTCCGTGGTGTAGCGGCGATGCCCGGTGAACTGGTCGACGTCCGCGGGCTCGAGCAATCCCACCCGGTGGTAATGCCGCAGCGTCTTGATGCTCATGTGGGTCGCCCGGGAGAAGTCGCCGATCGGGAGCGAGGAAACCATGACCCCAGTCTGCTACCTCCTCCAGGGGGAGAAAAAAGTCCCGTCCGCCGTCTTGATCCTCCCCGCGGAGCAGGCCGGAGTCTTGGTCATGTCAGGCCGCACGGCGCACCGGCGCCGGAAGGCCAGAACGGAAGAGAGGAACCCGCACCATGATCACTACCGAGCTGACCGGCGTCGTCGCCGAGCACATCACCGCCGTCAACGCACAGGACACCGACGCCATCATGGCGACCTTCGCCCCGGACGCCTACGTCAACGACGCCCGCCGCGAGTTCGTCGGCACCGAGGCCGTCCGCCGCTGGGTCGAGAAGGAAATGGTCGGCGACAAGGTGCGGATCGACGTCCGCGAGGTTCTCGACCACCACGGCGACACCATCGTCCGCGGCGCCTACGACGGCGAGTTCGACAAGACCAACCTGCCGGAGGAGATCGTCCTGTCGAACTACTTCAGCGTCCGCGACGGCAAGATCGTCGGCCTCGTCGTCATCTTCAACCAGCCCGCCGCCTACTGACGAGGTGCCAGCCCGCCGCCTACTGACGAGGCGCCAGCGCGCCGGTCACCACCTGGGCCAGCGTCCGGATGAGCTGACCATCCAGGTCGTGGTCCGGATTCGCCTCGGTAATGACCAGCCCGCCGAACTTCTCACCACCGGTGAACTCCCTCAGCCCGGCGCTGACCTGGTCCAGCGTGAGTCCTGCGAAGTGCGGGAAGTTCGCCAGCGGGAACAGCCCGGTGTGCAGCACGTCGACATCCAGATGCACCAGGTAGCTGCCCACCCGCCGCTCCAGGTACGCGCGAGCCGCCCGCGCGCGCCCGGCCGGGTCGGACCGCACCGCCGGGGCCGGATCCGCGTACAGGTGCCGGCTGACCAGCTCGGTCCACTCTTTGGTGTCCAGTTCGGCGGGGGAGAACCCGAACAGCACCACCTGCTCGGGTCGCAGCAGCGGGAGTCGGCAGCCCAGCCCGGCCAGCCGCGGCGAGCCGCCGCCGAGCAGGTGGGTCATGCCCATCGTGTCGGCCACCCCGGATTCGCTGCGTTCCGGGGTGGCAAGGTCCGCGTCGCCGTCGAAGTACACCAGCCCGGCCCCGGCGGATCCGTCCAGCACGCCGAGCGTGATCGTGCAGTCGCCGCCGAGCACGAGCGGCAGCCGTCCGTCGGCCCGGATCGCGGTCACCTCGCCCGCGACCTGCTGGGCCACGGCGACAACCCGCTCCACGTCGCGCAGCCCGTCGACCGGCGGCACCGCCCGGAACGGCGTCGCGGGCAGGTCACCCCGGTCCTCGACGTCCAGCCCGGCCTGGCGCAGCCCGTCGGCCAGCCCGGCGGCGCGCCACGCGGCCGGGGCCTTTTCCTGCCCGGTGTTATGCGAACCCGCGCTGGTCGGCACCCCGAGAATGCTCACTCGCCGGCCTTGCTCCGCCATCGTCCCGCCTCCAAAGTCGTAGTAACGCAATCTAAAATTCTAGCACGTTACCTCCGCAAATCGCACGCTAATAAACGCACTACTCCAAAGAAGAGCGTTACACTGATGCCATGCTGGTCGAGCCGATGTCCCCTGATGTCCTCGTATGGCTGGTCAACGAATGGGGTTCGGTGCCCCGCACCGCGGCCGGGGAAGAGCAGGCGCCCTATCCGGACACCGATCTGCTGGCCGCGCTGCTGGCCGGCTCCGGTGTCCGCGCCTGCCCGCCGGCCGCACTGACCGGCCCCGCGCTGCGTCAGGTCGCCGACCAGCTGCATCGCGTGTTCGCCGCCGCGGACCTCGGCGAGCGGGTCGTCCTTGTGGCCGGGCTGCTCACCCAGACCGGGGTCACACCTGCCCTAGAGCTCACCGATACCGGCGAACGCCCCGGCGCGACCTGGCGGGTACCCGGCGCCCGCGATACCCTGCTTGCCGCCGCGGCCCTGACCCTGCGTCACCACCTCGCCGAGCACCACCCCAACCGCATCGGCGTCTGCTCCGGCCAGCGCTGCGCGGACGCCTTCATCGATGCCTCGCCCGCCGGCCAGCGCCGGTTCTGCTCAGTGACCTGCCAGAACCGCGCCAGAATAGCCGCCTGGCGGCAAAGCCACCGCCAGAGCCAGAACCAAAGCCAGCGCGAGAACCAAAGCCAGCGCCAGAACCAAAGCCAGCGCCAGCCCTAATCCCGAGCACTGTAGAGCTGCTTGGCGTAGTTCTCCGGAGCGTAGTACGCCTCGAGTTCCGCCAGCGTCTCCGGTGTCTCCTGCACCGCCTTGGTCAGCGCGGCGTGCGAGGGCAGCGCCTCGGGCCGCCAGCTCTGCGGCTGCCACAGCGAGGAGCGCATGAAGGCCTTCGCGCAGTGGAAGAAGATCTGGTCGATCTCGATCAGCAGTGCCAGCACGGGCCGGTGGCCGCGCACCGTCATCTCCTCGAAGAACGGCGCGTCCCGCAGCACCCGCGCCCGTCCGTTGATCCGCAGCGTCTCGTTCCGGCCGGGAACGATCGAGATGATCCCGGCGTGCGGGTTGACCAGCACGTTGCGGTACCCGTCAGCCCGCCGGTTACCCGGCCGTTCACCGATGGCGATGGTGGTGTCGTCGAGCACGTGAACGAGGCGCCCGGCCGGGTCACCCTTGGGCGAGGCGTCACAGTTGCCAGCACCGTCAGACGTCGCGACCACGCAGAACGGCGACGCCGCCAGCCATTCCCTATCCTTGGCGTGCAGCCGGGTTCGTTCCTTCGTCACCGCGCGCCCGGACGGCACCCCGAGCAGCTCCCGCAGCTCCTGCACCGAGCCGAGCTCCGCGTACGTCACGACGCAAACCCCTTACAACTGGGGGAAGACGCGATCCGGGTTGTGCTCGGACAGCACGGACGGCGGCCCGATGATGTTCTTGTCCGGTTCCCCAATGACTTCTTCGTTCTTTCCCTCGTAGTCGAACTTCGCGAGCACGTGCCGGATAGCCGCCAGCCGGGCGCGCTTCTTGTCGTTGCTCTTGATCACCGTCCAGGGCGCCTCGGCCGTGTCGGTGTAATGGAACATCGCTTCCTTGGCCTCGGTGTAGGCGTCCCACTTGTCCAGCGACTCGATATCCATCGGGCTCAGCTTCCACTGGCGTACCGGATCGATCCGCCGGATGATGAACCGCGTGCGCTGCTCGGCGGGCGTCACCGAGAACCAGAACTTCGTCAGGTGCAGCCCGGAGTGGATCAGCATCTGCTCGAACTTCGGCGCCTCCCGCATGAACTCCCAGTATTCGTCGTCGGTGCAGAAGCCCATTACCCGCTCGACGCCTGCCCGGTTGTACCAGGACCGGTCGAACATCACGATCTCCCGGCCCGCGGGCAGATGCGGCACGTAACGCTGCAGGTACCACTGGGTTTGTTCCCGCTCGCTCGGCTTCGTCAGCGCTACTACCGTCGCGCCGCGCGGGTTGAGGTGTTCGGTGAAGCGCTTGATCGTGCCGCCCTTGCCCGCCGCGTCCCGTCCCTCGAACACGATGATGACGCGCTGCCCGGTGGACTTCACCCAGTTCTGCAGCTTGACCAGCTCGATCTGCAGCGGGCGCTTCTCGTACTCGTACTCGCTCCGCGGCATTTTCTCGGCGTAGGGATAATCCTCACGCCAGGTATCGACCGTCCGCCCGTCTGCGTACTGCAGGACGGGATCGTCGTGCTCGTCGTCCTCGACCACCCGCAGGCCGGACAGGAGCTCTTGGTCGGACGCCCAGTTGTCTGGCAGCGCGTTAAACAGATCGGGAGGTTCATTGGTCACGCCACTAGCACAGCACATCCCGGCCCGCTGGTCACGCGCCGGCCGCCCCGAACATTTCGCCGCGACCGCCTTTTTGCCCGGCGGTCGCGTTCCCTCCCGCTCCGTTCACCGCCCGCCCCGAGCCAAAAGCCTCTTTCTTCAGAACGATCCGAGGCTCAACCCCTCATCACCGCGAACAGAAGTACCCGGACCCGTCTAGCGGTCGCCGTGCACCACCGTTCCGCCCGCGACCGTCATCACGACCGAGGTGCTGCCGATGTCGCGGGCCGGGATCGCGTACAGGTCCTGGTCGAGCACGGCCAGGTCGGCCCGCATCCCCGGGAGCAGCTGGCCGGCCACATCCTCCTCGTGGTTGACCCAGGCGACCCCGGCGGTGAACGCGTCGATCGCGGCGTCGAGGGTGATGGCCTGATCGGGCAGGAACGGGTTCTCGCATTCCGGTTTCCCTGGCTGGCCGAGGCGTTCGGACAGCACCCGGTTGACCGCGACGTGGATCTCCTGCAGCGGGTCCGCGCTGGAGACCGGCCAGTCGCTGCCGAACGCGATCCGGGTGCCCGCCGCGGCCAGCGAGCCGATCTGGTACTGCCAGGCCGCGCGCTCGGCGCCGACGAACGGGATGGTCAGCTCCTCCATCTGCGTCTCCGCGCACGCCCAGAGCGGCTGGAAGTTGGCCACCGCGTCGAGCTCGGCGAACCGGCCCATGTCCCGCGGAGTGATGAACTGCAGGTGCGCCAGGTGGTGCCGGGCAGCCCGGCGCGGTCCGGCCGGCAGCGCCGCCAGCGCGTCCAGCGCCGTGCTCACCGCCCGGTCGCCGATGGCGTGAAAGTGCAGCTGGAATCCCTCCGCCGCCAGTCGCCTGGTGATCTCACCCAGCGCCTCCGGCTCGAGGAACAGGCGCCCCTGGTGGCCGCCGGGATGGCCGTCCCGGTCCAGGTAGGGCGCCGACATGGCAGCGGTGAACGTCTCGCACACGCCGTCGAGCATCAGCTTCACCGTGCTCGCCCGGAACCCCCCGCCGCCCTCCCTCGCCCCGCCGCCGGCCTGCTCGCGCCGCGCCAGCAGGTCGTCGATCTGGCCGAGACCGCGGCTGCGGTCCCACCACAGCGCGCCGACGACGTGGCTGCTGAGCATGCCGTAATCGGCGGCCATGAGGTAGGTGTCGAAGGCGTCAGGGATGCCGAGCTCGCCCGCCGCGCCGACGCAGGCGTCCTGGAACCGGGTGATCCCCAGCGAGTGCAGGTGGGTCTGCCCGGCCAGCAGCCCCGCGATGAGCTCGGCCGGATCCGGCGGCGGAACGTGCGTCGCGACCAGCCGCATGGCCCCGTCGTGCAGGACCCCGGTGGGACGCCCCGTGTGGTCGCGCTGGATCCGCCCGTCGACTGGGTCGGGCGTGCTCTCATCGATGCCCGCGAGCGTGAGCGCGGCCGTGTTGACCCACCCGCTGTGGTGGTCCCGGTTCGGCAGGAAGGCCAGCCGCCCCTCGGTCACCGTGTCCAGGTCCGCCGCCGTCGGCAGCCCGCCGGGAAAGGCCGACATGGTCCAGCCGCCGCCCAGCACCCAGGCGCCGGCCGGCACCGCCGAACAGTAGTCGCTGACCGCGGCCAGGCACTGGTGCCTGGTCCGCAGGCCCAGCAGGTTACAGCGCAGGCTCTCAAGACCGCCGGCCACCGCGTGCACATGCGCGTCGCCGAAGGCAGGAAGCGCGAGCCGTCCGCGCAGGTCAACGACCCGGGTGCGGCGGCCGGTCAGCTCCCTGATCTCGTCGTCGCTGCCGACGGCCTGGATCACGCCGCCCCGAACCGCCAGCGCCGAGACGAACCCGGACGGATGGGCAGGCGTGCGAATCCTCCCGTCGGCAAAGACCAGATCCGCCTCGCTGCCGCCCGCTGCCATAACGCCGCATCCCTCGCCTCGTCCACTCGAGCCAACCTAGCAATCTAACCGGTGCTCTGGGCTCCGGCTGCCCGCCGCTACCCGCCCCGTCCGTGGCCGGCTACCCCTGTGATCGGATAGGGGATATGAAGGTACGGATAGGAGTGTCGCTCGGACCGGCCGGAACACCCGCGGGCTTCGCGTCGGCGGTCGATCTGCTCGAGCAGGCCGGGGTGGATTCGCTGTGGCTGCCGGAGAACGTTTACTCCCCGGCGGTGGAGCCGTTCACTGGGATGGCGTTCGCACTCTCGCGGACCCGGAAGCTGAAGGTCGGCACCGGAATCTCAGTGCTGCCTGGGCGCCATCCCGTGCTGGTCGCCAAGCAGCTCGCGTCGATAGCCGGGCTGGCGCCCAGGCGAGTGCTTCCGGTGTTTGGCCTGCAGCCGGCCCAGCCTGCTGAGCGGGTGCTGTTCGGTGTGCCCGAGGGGCAGCGCGCCGCCGTGTTCGACGAGGCGCTGATCCTGCTGCGGCTGATGCTCACGCAGGAGTGGGTGTCGTTCGAAGGGTCTTTTTTCTCCGTGTCCGGCGCGAGCGTCGGCGTGCTCCCGGCCAAGCCGCTGGATATCTGGCTGGGTGCCTCGGCCCCGGCCGGCCTGCGCCGGGTGGGACGACTGGCGGACGGGTGGCTCGGCTCGCTGCTCACCCCGGCCGAGGCGGCCACGGCGGTCACGACGATCCAGCAGGCCGCCGCCGACGCCAGCCGGGAGGTGGAGGCCGATCACTTCGGCCTCAGCATCCCCGTCGTGCTGGACGGCATGCCGGATTCGCTGCTGGCCTCGATCCGCCGCCGCAGGCCGGACGCCGATCCAGCCACGTTGGTCCCGGTCGGCTGGGCCGGTGCGCGCCGGCTGATCGAGCAGTACGTAGAGGCCGGGCTGAGCAAGTTCGTGGTCCGCCCAGCCCTCCCCTTCCCAGCCGCCGGGCCCCCGGTGGCCGCCGCGTCCCCCGCGTCCGCCCCCAGCCCGGCGTCGTTCGCCCCGTTCCTCGACGGTTTCCTCCAAGAGCTCGTCCCCCTCCAGAACTAACCCCGGCCGGCCGACGGATCGTGTGCCCTATGACGGCTCTATGACGGCTCTCATGACACACGATGAGGGCCGACCAGATCCCGCGGCGGCTTACGGTGCATCCGGTAATGCAGCACGAGAAACGGGAAGCCGAACACCCAGAATGCGTGCTCGGCGCGCAGCTGGCCCGCATCGACGTACACGTCGAGCCGCTCGGCGAAACCCCGGACGGCGGCGGTGGTGAGCTCCCCGGTCTGCACGTCGATGTAGGTCAGGTAGTGCCCCGGCTGGTCAAGCTCGCTCCGGCTGTCCAGCACCAGACCGCCGCCCGGCCGGGCCTGCGGCAGCAGCGTGGCGGTGAAGCTGGCCTGCGGCAATGGAAAGCCGACGCTGACGTAGCCCCGGCCCTCGTGTCGGTAGGTCGTGTAGATGCCGACGTAGATGGGTTCGCCGGTGTCGGCGGCGGACCGGATCCAGCCCCGGACCGTTACCGCCTCGCCCGCGGCCGGCGCCCCGTCTCCCGCCAGCCGCGCCGTCCCGGGAACCGGGCGGCCTCCGGTGATCGTATCGATCCGGCTGCGTACCCCGCGCTGCGCCTCCCGCTGGCTCATCGGCACGTTGGCCTGCCCGAGCGGCCGCGCCAGCAGCGTCCGGTACAGGAAGTAGCCGGGACGCACCCATAGCCGCCACTCCGGCACGATGTCCAGGGCGAACCTGGTGGTGTGCTCGTAGAACTCGCGGACCAGCGGATCGGTCCCCGCCGGGTCAAAGGACGGACCGGCCAGCTCGTCCAGGTCGGCCACGATGCCGATGTCGGCCACGTCGGCCGTGTACGTACCGCCGAGGACCTCCGCCAGGGACCGGACGTAGCCGGTGCCGACGTACCGGCCCTGACTGGCCAGCGGAACGACGAACGGAACGGACGCCGGCTTGACCCGCTCGGCCAGCAAACTCACCTGCGGATCGCGAAACACCAGGGCCGATACCACCCGGTACCCGATCACAGCCGCCGCCGCGGCCACCGACCCCGGCACCCGCCCCGCCAGGTCCGACCCAGCCGCCCGCGGCCCAGCCGCCTGCAGCTCGGCTGCCCGCAGCCCAGCCGCCCGCAGCCGGACACGCCGCAGCCCGGTCAGCCCGAGCCCGATCGCGAGCCCGGCGGATGGCCCGAGCGCCACCTTCTGCGGTCGCAGGCCCAGGACCCCGGCGGCCGTGCCCGCGGCCGCCGCGACCGGGACCGGGCCCACGCCGCCGATGTGCTCCGCGGCCCAGCCGAGCGGCGCGGCCAGGGCTCCGCTCATCACGATGCGCGCCCACAGGCCAGGGATCTCGCCCGGCCGCTGCCTGGCCCGGGCCACCGCCTCGACGGCACCGAGCCCGGCGGCGCCCGCCAGCACCCCGGCCGCGACCGAAGTCCGGCCGCGGTGCGCGGTCAGCGCCGCCCCCGCCAGCCCGCCGATCGCGCCGGCCGTACCGATCTGCTGCGCCCGCCCGGCCCCGCGCCCCGATGCCCCGTGCTCTTTAGCTTTGCGATGCTTCCCCACACAGCGAACCTATCGCCTGACCGGAACAAGCTTCCCGGCTCGCCGGTTAAGACTCAACGACCGGGAGGAACCCATGAGTATGGACATAGCGGACAGTGCGGCCGCGACTGCGACCGCCGAAGCCGCCGCCCCCGCCCCAACCCCGTTGCTGCGGACCCTGGGCGACGCGGACGCGGCCGTGTGCACCGACGGCTTCTGCGCGGTGCCCGCAGCGGAAGCGGTCACCCAGCCAGAAGCAGCCACCCAGACGGGAGCGGACAAGTGAAGATCGAGATCTGGTCAGACGTGGTCTGCCCCTGGTGCTACATCGGCAAGCGCCGGCTCGAGCACGCGCTGGGCGAGTTCGAGCACGCCGACGAGGTCGAGATCGCGTGGCGCAGTTTCCAGCTGAACCCTGACACCCCGCCGGGCACCGCGGTGCCGACTTCGGAGTACCTGGTCCAGCGGTTCGGCCCGCAGGCCAGCCAGATGACCGGCCGGGTGGCCGCGCTGGGCCGCGAGGAGGGCCTGGACCTCGACTTCGACGCCGCGCTCACCGTGAACACGCTGGACGCGCACCGCCTGCTGCACCTGGCCGCCGACCAGGGTGTGGGCGACGCGGCCAAGGAACGGCTGCTGCGCGCGCACTTCACCGAGGGCGCCGACCTGTCCGACCCCGAGACCCTGGTCCGGCTGGCCGGCGAGGCAGGCGTGGACTCCGATCGGGCCCGCGAGGTCCTGGCCGGCACCGAATACGCCGATGCCGTGCGGGCCGACATCGAGCTGGCGCAAGCCTTCGGCGCGACCGGCGTGCCGTTCTTCGTCATCGACCGCAAGTACGGCATCTCGGGCGCGCAGCCCGCCGAGGCGTTCCTGCAGGCGCTGCGGACGGCCTACGCGGAAGAAACGCAGGACCGCGGCGCCCCGACCCGATGACACCGCGCTGATCCGGCCGCTCAACCGGTCACCCGATCCGCTCGTCCCTTAAGCTCGGACCAGTGCGGATTAGATCGCTCGGGCTCCGGACGGACGTGGCGCTGCGTGTGCTCGAAGGTGCCGAGGTCATTGACCGCGGCGACTACCTCGTCGTCCGCAGCCTGGATAACCCGGGCTTCTGGTGGGGCACCTTCCTCTTGCTCGATGCGATGCCCGAGGCCGGAACCGTCGGTCCGTGGCTGGCCAGGTTCGCCGCGGAATTCCCCGCGGCCCGGCACGTCGCGCTGGCTGTCGACACCACGGATGAGACGGCGGCGATACCCGGCGAGTTCGCGGCCGCCGGGCTGGAGCCGCAGCACGGCACCGTGCTGACCT
>Ga0302235_10003240_pt1 | contig 11527 bp, 10 predicted proteins | sample II_Palsa_N3_3_FD_193577 | JGI IMG/M metagenome (GOLD analysis project Ga0302235, IMG submission 193577) | Peat permafrost microbial communities from Stordalen Mire near Abisko, Sweden - II_Palsa_N3_3 | ecosystem: Environmental > Terrestrial > Soil > Palsa > Peat permafrost | place: Sweden... | reverse complement strand
TACTAAGAAGTTCAAAAGTAGCCCGACTCGGATCGGCTGATCTGGCAGGATTGCCTTGTGCGGGACAATGACGGCCGGAAGCTCGATCACAAGACTCTTGAGGCACTGCGGATCCGTGCGGTGGACCGGGTCGGGGAAGGCGCGCATCCCGAGGATGTGGCCGCTGCGCTGGGGCTGCACCGTAAGACGGTCTATGACTGGCTGGCGAAGTACCGCGAGGGCGGCAAGGACGCGCTGAAAGCCAAGGCGGTGCCGGGCCGTCCGCCGAAGCTGGGCGGCCCGCAGTTGTCCCGGCTGTATGCGCTGATCGCGGGCCGGGATCCGCGGCAGCTGCAGTTCGAGTTCGCGCTGTGGACCCGGGAGATGGTCCGCGAGGTGATCCGCCGCGAGTTCGGTGTCGCCCTGAGCGTGGTCAGCGTCGGGCGGCTTTTGCGCAAGCTCGGCATGTCGCCGCAGCGGCCGCTGCACCGCGCTTATCAGCAGGACCCGCAGGCGGTGGAGCGGTGGAAGAAGGAGACCTACCCGGGGATCCGGAAGGAGGCCGAGGCGGCGGGCGCGGTCATCTACTTCGCCGATGAGGCCGGGATCCGCTCGGACTACCACTCCGGGACCACCTGGTCCCCGGTCGGGCAGACCCCGGAGGTGAAGAACACCGGAGCCCGGTATTCAGTGAACATGATCTCCGCGGTGTCCGCGAAGGGCGCGCTGCGGTTCGCGGTCTATGAGGGGAACACGACCGCGGTTACGTTCATCGATTTCTGCAAGCGGCTGCTGCATGATGCGGCCGGGCCCGTCTACCTGGTCGTGGACGGGCATCCCGCGCACCGGGCGACGGCCACGAAGGAGTTCGCGGCCTCGACCGGGGGCCGGCTCCGGCTGATCTTCCTGCCCGGCTACTCACCCGAGCTCAATCCTGATGAATGGGTCTGGAAGAACGTCAAGCACGACCGGATCGGCAAGACCGGAGTCACCAGCAAAGCCGACCTGAAATCCAAGGCCATCGGGGCCTTGCGGCGGCTGCAGAAACGTCCGGGACTGGTCCGCGCATTCTTCGCTGATCCGCACCTGCGTTATATCACCGCATAACCAGAATCAGTCGGCCTACTTACGTCCGCCTTAGTAAGTGCAAAAACTTCATCAAGACCATGCGAAGTTGAGGTCAAGTTCCATCTTGGGGCGTAAGCGGCAGGCCAGAGAGCGCCCACCGAGTTCACATCCACGGAACGCATGGGGGTAACCGATCCTTGATGTGTGGTTGGGACGCCTCCGGTTGGGATCTGGCCCACATCTCGTGGCGGACACGAACCCGCATCGCGGGCGGTTCGTTGCCATGTGTGGCCGTAGCAGGCGGCATGGGCGCTATCGGCGTGTTTCCGCAGGAAGTGAAGGAACTCCTGGTAGATCGGCTGGCTGTACACGCCGATCGTCCGCCAGGAGCCCAGCTTGTCATTGTCACAGGACAGCAGATGCTTGTCATGTCAGCACGGTCATGATCTCGGGATGCTCCTGCCGCACCTTGCCGAGGCGGTCGTAGAGCAGGCCAAGCTAGCCGGGGGTTTAGTGTGTATCCGTGCCCGGGCGCGGGCAGATGAGGCGGCCTGCCCGTCGTGTGGCCGCGCCATGCGGCGCGTGCACAGCCGGTATGAGCGGCGGCTGGCCGACGCGGCGGGCGGCGGGCGGCGGGTGGCGGGTGGTAATCCGGTTGCAGGTCCGGCGGCTGTTCTGCGACGGCCCGGCGTGTGAGAAGGGGACGTTCGCCAGCAGGTGCCCGGCCTGTCGGTCCGGTACGGGCGCAATACTCCGCTGCTGGCCGGGATGCAGCAAGACATCGCGGTCGCGCTGGCCGGGCGGGCGGCCGACCGGCTGGCCCGGGCCCTGGGCGTGCCAGCGAGCCGACAGATGCCGTTGCGGCTGGTCATGGCCGCCCAGTAAGTAACAGTAGTTTGAGCTAGTAATTACCCACGCACCACGCCGGATACGTGTCCAAGCGCGCCGTACTCATCGATCCGTGCTGATCGCGACGTTGTAGGGAGCGGTCTGTGGAACCGTCTCCCAGTGGACGGGAGGGTTGCCGAGATTCTGACAACCTTCTCTACGGCTTTCAAGGGCGCGCCTCCGGCACACCAACGCCGGGGCCGCTGGTCCCCGGACGCATGCAGAGCGACGCGAAGCCAACGAGCGGGGATGCGTGATCGAGACGGGCAATCGCCACCAGGACCAGAGCGGGGAGGCGGTGGGCCAGCCGTAATTAGCTACGTGTTGCGGTGAACCGGGAAACTGCCAGACTTGCAGCGAATCCAATGAGTATTAGGTCAAGCCCCATCTGCGCAGCTTGCAGGTATCTCGCCACGTCACTAACACCATTGATATTTCCGGTTCCAGTCATCAAGGTGCCCAGGGCAAAATAAAAAGCGTCGAAATGAGTAAGGGGCACATTGAAATTTGCCGTCGTCCCGTAAGCAAAGTAAAGAAAGGAGAATACGCCAAGAAGGAAGAGGAAGCAGTACATCAACTTCATGACAACCTTGAAGAGGCTATTTTTTCCTCTGGCCGCGTCGATCGAATCCGAAATGCTGATAAAAGTGGCACCAATGAGGATAATCTTCGTCCAAAATGATACGCCCGAATGATCGGGGATAATAACAAAAATCCCCCAGACCCATATTAAGCAAAGAATGTCATATGCCGTAGAAATAAATCGCCAAAATCGTTTAGCCATACGTCCCCTCCGGCGAACCCGAATCCAGTCTAGCTGCTCACCCGAGCATCGGCCAGACTGTCGCCGTTAGACTGCACACACCCCGTGCCAGCCGCGTGCCAGAACCAGGAGGAAACCGGAGACATCGAGCTGTAGCGAGACGATGAGCAAACCGGCGCTGATCAGGAAAGCAGCAGGTGGGCCCCCTGCCTGAAACGACCTGTGACGAAACTCCTTGCCTCGCCGGTGACTGTGTGGAATCGTCGCAGGTGTCTTCTGCTGGCCCAACGCGGGCAATGCCCCTCTGACAAGCCCGTTGGCGATCATGGGGGCTCGTTGGCATGCTTGCGCCGAGTTTCACCCATCCGCGAGCGCCACGTAAGTGGCATGAGGTCTTCTAAGCTGTGGGTCGCAAGCTGACAAGCCTTTCAGGCGCCCTCCCTGGGTGGCGGTCTGTGCCGAATACGTACCGAAACCCATCAGTACTCCGGCTCCGATGCAGGTCAGGGCGTGTTTGCCGGCGGTCTGTAAAGCCGTCGGCTTGGAGTCTGCGGAGTGAAGACTCGCCGCAGGCGCCGCACGTGTAGACGACGCCTTGCACGACCAGTTATTGTGTGTTTAGAGGAAGCAGCCGCCCAGATACTAATCATATATTTGGCTGGTAATCATACTTGCGGACCGAGTGCGGTTATGTGATGTCGGCTTGATCGGGTTCGGGGCAGGCAGGGCCATTGCCTAGTCCGCGATACGCAGCCGAATTGATCCGTATTGGATCAAGGCGGCGACGCTCCGCGTCGCGAGCGATGAGCCTACCCTCATGGGCATAGCAGCCCCGGTTATAGCTACAGGTTCAAGAGCGCATTGGGGCGTCGCGCGAGTTCGGCTTTGCTGCCGCTTGAACTCAGCCCCACAACCTCACGATTTGGTCCTCCCCTGCGCTTGCGAGCAGGTTCCCGTCCGGGCTGAACACCACGGCTTGGAGCCCGCCGGTGTGGCCGGTGAGGGTGCGGACCGGCACTCCGGTGGCCGCTTCCCAGATCCGGACGGTCTTGTCATATCCGGCGCTTGCGAGCAGGTTCCCGTCCCGGCTGAACGCGACGGCCCTGACCTCGCTCCACCCAGGTCGGCCGGTGTGGCCAATGAGGGCGCGGACCAGCGTCCCGGTCGCTGTCTCCCAGATCCGGACGCTTCTGTAATCTCCGGCGCTTGCGAGCAGGGTTCCGTCCGGGCTGAACGCCACTGAGTTCACCGGGTGCTTCTGGCCGGTGAGGGTGCGGACCGGCGTCCCGGTCGCTGTCTCCCAGATCCGGATGGTCTTGTCATCTCCGCCGCTTGCAAGCAGGGTTCCGTCCGGGCTGAACGCCACTGAGTTCACCGCGCGGTTGTGGCCGGTGAGGGTGCGGACCGGCGTCCCGGTCGCTGTCTCCCAGATCCGGATGGTCTGGTCATGTCCGCCGCTTGCAAGCAGGTTCCCGTCCGGGCTGAACGCCACTGATTTCACGCCCCACTCGTGGCCGGTGAGGGTGCGGACCGGCGTCCCGGTCGCCATCTTCCAGATCCGGATGGTCTGGTCACCTCCGCCGCTTGCAAGCAGGTTCCCGTCCGGGCTAAACGCCATGGCTGGAATGCCGCCGTTGTACCAGCCCCTGCCAGTATGACCAGATAGCACACTGACCAAGACCGACGGACCTCCAGGCGGTGGCCCATTCAGAGGCTTTCGTCGCAAGGCATCGCCGACATACGTCAGTGACTCGGACCTGGCTGTCACCTGGTCTTCCGTGCCAGCCCGCTCAGTTGGCCCGGTGACTGCCTCGGCCTGCTGCCAGAACGTCTCCCGCATCTGAGATGCCAACTGCGCGATGGCCTTACGGGCCAGCGGGGAGGTGAACGGCTCGAACCGCAGCTCCCGCCAGTCCGCGAACTGCCGGGACGCCAGCACCCTGGCCATCTCATCGGACTCCCGCACCGCCGGGTCATCCATCTCTCGGGCACTGATGTAATACACCGGCAGAATCAGGTCCGACCGGCCCAGCTCCTCCTCCCGCTGTAGGAACCTGGCTACCTCCGCCCGACACGCCGCGCTCCCGAAGAATCCCGGTGTGACGACTACCAGCAGCAGCGTCACTACATCCAGCGTCTCCATGATGCGCCGCTGCCAGTTCTGGCCCCATACGATATCGGCCCGGTCCTGGAAGATCACGAATTCCCGGCCGGTCTGCGCCCGCACTTCAGCAGCCAGCCGCTCCCGGAACGCGCTCAGCTGCCCGTCATCATGCGCATCATTAAACCGTGCATAACTCATAAAAGCCGCAGGCTCACCGGACACCGCCAACCTCCTCCCCGACCCGACAGCAGAAAGACGGTATTCCATTTTCCCGCCATCCGGGGCATAACAAGACCGACAAGCCGAGCAGACCAGCCGGCGGGGTGCGGCGCGAGGCGCGCATAACTTCTAGGGCAGAGCGTCCATATGGCCCTAGGGCTGACCCTAGAATTGCCCGAGGACGGGCAGGACAGCGAGGGTAAATCCAGGGAGTCGCTAGGGTTGCTGCCCGCCGATCCGCAGGTCACAAGCCAAGAATCGCTACCGCCAGCACCAAGGCGACACCCTGACTACGGAAGAGGTCCGCGGTTCAAGTCCACCTAGCCCCCAGCGCCGATTAGACAACCCGCCCAGGCCAGCCCAGATGATGTAGCGACGGACTAGACGACACCCAGCTCACACGGCTAACGTGTGTTTAGAGGAAGCATCCGCCCGGGACCCGGCAGCGGACACCCCCGACACGCTGCCTCCCATTCGGCCGTGGCGAACACCGATTCCAGGTATGCCGCCGACAGCACCGCAATCTTCCGGATCGCCTCTTCAAGAGCGTCGTGGTACCGCTCGGCGTGGGTGCGGGTGTCGTCCGCGCCCGCCGGGGCGGACAGCGCGTCCAGCACGGTGGCGACGGCCGCGGCGCACGTCGGCGTCAGGTCGCCTCGTAGGACCCCGGCGCCCTGCCAGGTCGTCTCCAGCCAGACCGACCGGTCCTCCAGCACCTCGTCCGGATCGCCGCCGTCCTGGCCGGACGCGCCAGGCGGCCAGAAATATTCCTACCGCGAAGGACCGGCGATCTCGCCTGAACGACGTCGCCCATGACGGTGATCCCCTCCGGGAGGGAATGAGGCTGCCGCCGTCCGCCGCCGTGAAGGACTGGGAGAACTGCCTGGCGGTCAGCGCGGCCATGACCGGGAGATTGTATCAGCGGCGTTATAGCGTGCCCCTAACATTAGGAGCCGCGCGTAACATTAGGAGCCGCGCGCTGCCGCGAGTGAGATGATCATGACGCATGTTTTCATAAGCTATGCCCGGCCGGACGAGGACATCGCCCGCGAGCTTGAGCAGGCGCTTTCTCAGGCTGGTTTCAGTGTTTTCCGCGACCAAAACCCCGAGCAAGGCATCGCCGCGGGGACGGATTGGCTCGATGAACTCCACCGGGCCCTTTCCAGGGCCGGGTGCCTGGTGTACCTGTCAAGCGCCGCTTCCGCGGCCTCGGCCTGGTGCCGGGCGGAGCTGCTGAACTCCTACTGGGAGGGAAAGGTCATCATTCCGGTAAAGCTCGACGACACCGATCCCCCGCTCAGCCAGCGCATCCAGGCGGTGAGCCTGGATAAAACGCCAGGCGGCATGGCTTACCTCATTGACCTGCTTAGCCGGCAGTTCCCGTTCGCGGCATCCTCGCTGCGACTGGAGAAGAACACGAATCCGTATCCCGGGCTGCGGTCGTTCGAGGAGAACGAGGCCGAATTGTTCTTCGGGCGCTGGGACCTGGCCGACGAGATCGCCCGCCAGCTCGCAGCGCCGCGAGCATCGCCGGATGAGTTCATGATCGCTATCAGCGGGCCGTCGGGCTGCGGCAAGTCCTCCCTGGTCCGGGCCGGCGTCCTGCCACTGCTGCGGATACGGCACGACGACATCCGGAGCGTCGGCCCGCTCGAGCCCGGCGTTATGACGGGCGAGACCATCGGCGCGGCCGTGCGCCGCGCGTTGCTTGAGTGTCAGCAGGCCGGCCAGGGCGTTAAGGGGCCCACGCGCGTGGTGATGGTGCTTGACCAGGCCGAGCGCCTGTTCGCCGAGGACAGCTGCTACGACCCGCGAGCGCTCGTGCGGGAGCTTGAGGAGCTGGCAGAAAAGGACGCGTGGTTCCGGTGCCTGGTGGTATTCCGTTCGGACATCTTCGCCACAAGCGCGGTAGACGAGGCGTTCGGCCGGTACACGGTGCACGCCATCCGGGTCCCTCTCATGCGGCGGGATGAAATGCGGCAGGCCATCACCGAGCCCGCCACCATGGTCGGGATCACGTTCGAGGACGGCCTGGTTGACCGCATGCTCGACGACGCCGGAGGGGGCCAGGCGCTGCCGTTGCTCGCGTACAACTTGTGGAGCCTGGCCGAGCCTGCGCCTGGTGACCGCCGGATCACCCGGCAGCTTTACGATCGCAGCGGCGGAGTCCGTGCGACCCTGCGCCAGCAGGCCGATGGCGCGCTGGCCCAGTTGACCCGCGACGACATGCAGCCCGCTGAGGTCTTCAAGGCGCTGGTGCGTATGGTGTCCGTGAACCCGGATCACCCGCCCACCGCGAGCCCGGTCAGCGCCGGGACATTGGCTCGCCACGAGGAGCTGGTGCTGGAAACCTTTGTATCCCGCAAGCTGGTAGTCAAGGATTTCGCTGCGAATCAAGCCTTCTATCAGCCCGCACACGAAGAATTGCTGCGCTGGCCCAGACTGTCGGATTACATCGAGCAGCATCGTACGGACCTTCTCGTCCATGACGGGCTGGAGCGCCAGGCGGAGCTGTGGAGCCTGCGACGGCGGGAACGGCTCGACGGGGAGGATCTGGCCTACGCCCGCTATCTTGAACAACAGAAACTGGCGAGCAGCAAGCTCATCGCCTTCATCGAAGTCAGCCGAGTCATCGAGCGACCCAGGGCTATGATACGCGTGCGGCGTCCTTGGGCGCTCTTCTGGGTCTGGATTCTCCTCCTCCTCCTTCCGGAAGTCGATGTTTTCTTTTCGAACCAGGCGGGCTGGGACCCGACCGGGAAGGGCTGGATTCTTCTGCCCCTTTTTCCCGCGGTCGAATCGCTGTTTTACCTTCTCGTGCGGAGGAAGTACCGGTTCTCACGGTACGGGTTTTACCGGCTTGACGGCGGCCGGTGTGGCGTAAGGCGCCATTTGCTGCGCTGGCTGTTCGTTCCCATGGGCTTGGTCATGACCCCCATCACCCGCAGCTTCCGCCAAAGCCGACTCACCTGGGTAGACCGCGTAACCAAGACCGAGCTAGTCATGATAAAGCGAGACGGCTCCCGCCTCTACGCAGCCCAAGCGCCCCCGCTATAGAGCTCGTCGTGTTCCAGATGGCATCGTCAGCCTGCGCATATCCCGGCACAAATTCCGTGGCCCGGGTGCTCACCCGGGGGTATCACTCTTTCTGACACTCTCCCGATCCGGGACGATGTGCCCGGCTGGCACCGGCTGCGTGAGCTTGGCATCATCCGCCCGCTGGCTCCCTCCGCCTACGCCCAGGACATCAAGGCGCTGGCGCAGCAAGAACTCCGCCACCTACTGCGCGGCACGCCCGCTGAGCAGGATCTGCTCGGGCTGCTCACCGCCGCCCGGGGCGGGCTCAGCGGTCCCGACCTGGCCGCCCTGACCGGCGAGTCCCTCTGGAAGGTCGAGGATGTCCTGCGTGGAGTGTCCGGGCGGACTTTCACCCGGCGGGTGAGCCCCGCGGCAAGCCCGCGGATGGCCCCGAGGTATACCTGCTAGGCCATGAGGAACTACAGGTCACCGCCCAGGCATACTTCGGGGGGCAACGGCTGGCCGGCTACCAGGACCGCCTGCACGTCTGGGCAGAGCAATACGGGGACCGTGGGTGGTCCGCCGACACCCCGGAATACCTGTTGTCGGGCTACTTCCAGATGCTGACCGCCACCGGCGACTCCGTCCGGATGGCGGCTTGCGCCACCGACGCCGCCCGGCACGAGCGGATGCTCGACATCACCAGCGGGGATGCCGCCGCGCTGACCGAGGTCGGCGGTCTCGGGGCGCACTTAGCCTGGATTTCCGCGGCTAGCATGGTGGGTCAGAGTCTGGCTTCGAGCACGTCGACTTTATCGAATGACGGGGCCTCAGCGAACAGATGGGCGTACTTTCGCGAGAGCTGGGGACCGCCTGAGGCCAGCAGGGCGTCCCTGTCCTGGGCGTCGGCGAACGCGGCGAAGGCGCCGTAGGTCGTCTCGCTCAGCCGGAAGGCGAACCAGACGGTGGTACTGGGCTGCGCCTCGACGAGCGGCAGGCCCTCCTTGAAGAAGTCGGCCACGTCCTGTTCCAGGCCGGCCTTGACCTCGAATCTGGCGAGGACTCCGACGGTGACCATGAGCGATCCCTTTCAGTGTGTTGCTTCGCGGCGAAACCCGTTTCCGGAAGGTCCACTCGCAAGACGGCTCCTGCGTGCACGCTGACTATGGCCCGGGGAACACCACACCGAGCCGGGCATCAAGATTCTGACCAACGATATGCCCTGAAATGTCTGACTCACCTGCAGTTCTCGCTGGCCAGAAATCACCGAACGAGCCGGAAGAACGACCGGACTTCCGCGGTGAACAGTTCCGGCTGCTCGAACGCGGCGAAGTGACCGCCTCTGGCCGGCTCGTTCCAGTAGCGGATGTCGGTGAAGCGCTTCTCCGCCCATCGCCGGGAAGGCCGCTGCAGTTCCCTCGGGAAGATGGAGCAGCCGACCGGCACGTCTACCGTATCCACCGCGGCCCCGGAGATCCACTCGTTCACCTGCCGGATGCTCTCCCAGTACAGCCGCGCCGAAGAGGCACCGGTGCTGGGAACCCAGTAAAGCATGAGGTTGTCGAGCAGTTCGTCGCGGCTGAGCACGATACTCAGGTCGCCGTCATGGTCAGCCCATGACCAGAATTTCTCGATGATCCAGGCCGCCAGGGCGGCCGGTGAATCGACGAGGCCGTAACCGATCGTCTGCGGCCGGGTGGCGTGCTCGGCGGAGTAGCCCGAATCCCATTCGGCGGAGTGCCGCAGCGAGTCGAGCGCCGCGCGTTCGGCGTCGGTAAGGTCGCCGAGCGTCGCCGGGTCGGGCCCGGCGAGCGGCGGGATGAGGTGGAGGCCGGCGACATGAGCCCTGTCTTGCTGGCCGAGGCTGGCGCTGACGCTCGTGCCCCAATCGCTGCCCACCGCACCGTAGCGCCGGTAGCCGAGCCTCGACATCAACTCGGCCCACGCCCTGGCGATCCGCTCGACCCCCCAGCCGGTCTGGCCCGGCTTTTCGCTGAACCCATAGCCGGGCAGGGATGGACACACGATGTGAAAGGCATCAGCCCCGTCGCGGCCCGGATCCGACAACGGCCCGATCACCTTGCTGAATTCGACGACCGAGCCAGGCCAGCCATGTGTCATGATCAGCGGCAACGCGTCCTGGCGCGGGGAACGGACGTGCCAGAAGACGATGTTCAGCCCGTCGATCAGCGTCTGGAACTGCGGCAGCGCATTCAGCCGCGACTCGGTCGCCCGCCAGTCATAGCCGTCGGCCCAGTAACCGCAAAGGTCCCGCAGGTACGCGAGTGGCACGCCTTGGGACCAGTCGGGAACGAGCTCCGGTTCCGGCCAGCGCGTCCGCTGCAGACGCCGCCGCAGGTCGGTCAGTTCCGCCTCGGGGACGTCGATCAGGAACGGGACTATCTCCTGGTCCATGTGACGACTCTATGGCCCAGTAGCATTCGGGGATGACGATCATCCCCGACACCAAGGACTGGACGTGGGTGCTGCGGAGGCCCTGCCCCGAATGTGGCTTCGACACCCAGGGCTTCCCCCGCGAAGCGGTGCCCGAGATGATCATGACGAACGCCGCGGCCTGGCAGCACCTGCTGACCGGACCCGCTGATACTCGGACCCGCCCGGCGCCTGGCAGGTGGTCGGCGCTTGAGTACGGCTGTCACGTCCGCGACGTGTTCCGGCTGTTCGACGAGCGGCTCGACATGATGCTCACCGCTGACGACCCGGTGTTCCCGAACTGGGACCAGGACGAGACCGCCGTCGCGGATCGCTACCAGGAGCAAGATCCCGCCAAGGTCGCCGCGGAGCTGGGTCAGTCAGCCCAGGTGATCGCGAACCACTTCCAAGGCGTGACCGGCGACCAGTGGCAGCGGACCGGCAACCGCAGTGACGGCGCCAGCTTCACCTTGGAGACCTTCGCCCGCTATTTCATCCACGACCCAGTGCATCACCTCTACGACGTCACCGGGCTTCGCGTCAACCAAAGCCCCTAGGTCCTCGTCAGGATCTCAGCTCCGCGGGGTCAGTCCGAGGTCACCGTGACCGTGCGCAGGCTCGACGTTGATCAGGCTGTGCGCGGCCATGACCAGGTAGTCCCAGAGCTGGGCCTCAAGCGCGCCGTCCAGGGCGAGCTCGTCGAGAGCCGCCCGCATGTGATGCAGCCAGGCGTCCCGCTCGGCCTCCCCGATGGCGAACCTGGCGTGGCGCATCCGCAGCCGCGGATGCCCGCGCAGTTCGTCGTAGGTGCGCGGGCCGCCCCAGTACTGGATGAGGAAAAGCGCCAGGTGCTCCTCGGCCGGGCCGAGATCCTGGGCTGGGTATACCGGCCGCAGCACGGGATCGGTCGCGACACCCTGGTAGAACCGGTGGACCAGTCGGCGGAAGGTCTCCTCCCCGCCCACGGCCTCGTAGAAGCTGGTCGGCTGGCTCATGCTGGAAAGCTTACGGCGTGCCGCGCTTCTCGCCTTCTTCCAACGGCCCGGCGCCTTCCC
>Ga0302235_10003231_pt1 | contig 11539 bp, 8 predicted proteins | sample II_Palsa_N3_3_FD_193577 | JGI IMG/M metagenome (GOLD analysis project Ga0302235, IMG submission 193577) | Peat permafrost microbial communities from Stordalen Mire near Abisko, Sweden - II_Palsa_N3_3 | ecosystem: Environmental > Terrestrial > Soil > Palsa > Peat permafrost | place: Sweden... | reverse complement strand
GCCGCCGCGACCAGCTGCTGCTCGGCGATGTACATCTCGAAGTACCGCTCGGGGTACGCCTGGGCGAACTCGTCGGCGAAAGTGGAGTTGCTGACCTCGCCGTCCATGGCCACGACATCACGGCGTGCTCCGAGTGCGGCGAGCGCGTCCCCGTAGGCCTTACGGGTGGCGAGCTTTCGGCCGAGCTCATAGGTCGGCAGCTTCACCTGGTCCGAGGCCCCCCGGTCGCGCGCCGGCGCGGCCTGATCGGGCAGCGGACCGCGGACGAGCAGGTTGCGCTCGCCGCCGAGCTCGATGACGGCGCGTTCGGCCATTTCCGGGGGGAGCGGCTTTCCGTGCCAGTTCTCCCTGTCCTCGACCTCGGAGAAGCCGCGGCCCTTAAGGGTGCGGGCCAGGATGACGGTCGGCTCCTCTGTGCTGAGGTCGCCCGCCTGGGCTATGGCCTGGTCGATCGCGGCGACGTCGTGGCCGTCGACGGTGAACACCCGGGCGCCGAATGCGGTCGCGCGGCGGCTGTAGGTATCCAGGTCCCAGGAGAGCTCGGTGGGACCGCGCTGCCCGAGCCGGTTGACGTCCACGATCGCGATGAGATTGGACAGCTTGTAGTGCGAGGCCTTGTCCAGGGCCTCCCAGATGGACCCTTCAGCCATCTCGCTGTCGCCGCACAGGACCCAGACCCGGTACGGCAGCTCGTCCAGGTACTTGCCGGCCAGCGCGACGCCGACGCCGTCGGGCAGGCCCTGCCCGAGTGAGCCGGTGGCCACGTCGACCCATGGCAGGACCGGGGTGGGATGACCCTCAAGCCGGGATCCGAAGCGGCGGTAGCCGGTCATCAGCTCCTCGTCGGAGACGACCCCGACCGCCTTGAAGACCGAGTACAGCAGGGGCGAGGCGTGCCCCTTGGAGAAGATGAGGTGATCGTTGCCAGGGTAATCTGGGTTGTCCCAGTCGTACCGGAGGTGACGGCTCACCAGGACGGCCAGCAGGTCAGCGGCGGACATACTCGATGTGGGATGCCCGGACCCGGCCGATGTGCTCGAACGGATGGAGTCCACCCGCAGCTGCTGGCCAAGCTCGGCCGCGAGCGCCAGGTCGACGTCGGTGGTGAAGGTGGGGGCAGACACGGTTTCCTCCTAGGCGATACGGTTCCGAAGCGGGAGCATTCCGGGGCTGCAGCTTGTGCTGCCCCGTTAGGTGGCTCAAACTCCTGGGAAGCTGCCAGGAGTTACTGCCAGGAGATGGCCAGTTCGTTCAGGATCAATTTAAGAGCCCGGGAGGCCCGGATGAAACCTTCCGGGCCGCTGAAGCCGCCGTGGCGTCCGGCCTGCGCCAGGTGCGGCTCAAGCGACACGAAGCCCCCGAAGTCCGAGTCCCGCAGCGCGGCCAGCGTCTGGCGGACCTGGCCGTCGCCCTGGCCGGCGGGCACCACCTCGCCCGTCGCGGCCAGCGCGTCCTTGACCTGCAGGTAGACCAGGTACGGCCGGAGCAGGCCATAGCCTTGGGAAAAGGGCCTGACACCGCACTGGACGAAGTTCGCCGCGTCGAACGTCGCCCGCAGGGCGGGGGAGCCCACCGCGGTGATCAGGTCATGACAGCGGTCCGCCGTGTCGCCGTAGATTTGTTTCTCGTTCTCGTGGGCGAGGACCAGGCCGCGCTCGGACGCGATCTGGGCTAGCGCCGCCATCCGGTCGATGACCCGCTCGCGGTGCTGCTGCGGCGGGTCGCCCGGCGAGATGAAGAAGGAGAACACGCGCACGATCGTGGTGCCGAGCTCACCGGCGATATCGGCGATGCGACGCATCCGGTCAAGCTCTGGGCCGAGCGGCGCTTCCAGCGGGATCTTCCCGATGGGCGAGCCGATGGCCGACACCTGCACCCCGGCCCGGTCCAGGGCGCCGCGGAATGCGGCGACCTGCCCGTCGGTGAAGTCGGCGACGTTCACCGACCACGCGCTCCGCAGCTCGAGGTGCGTGATCGACTCGGCCAGGAGCGTCGCGAGTTGCTCGTCCGGATCGGGGGAGATCTCGTCCGCGAACCCGGACAGCACGACGGTCATGAGCGCAGCGTCACCGTGCGGCCCGAGCGGGAGGACTCATAGACGGCGCAGACGATCTCGAGCGCGGCCCGGCCTGCCTCGCCGTCGACCGCGGGCGCACGTCCCTCGTCGATCGCGCCGAGCAGGTCAGCGAGCTGGGCAGCATGGCCGGAGAAATCCAGGGCTGCCGGGTCAGCCGCCGCCCCCGGACGCGGTCCCCCCTCCGCTGGCTGCCGCACACCGCCGTCCGCAGGCTGCACGTCGTCCCCGAGCGCGCGGCTGACGAGTCGTCCGTCCTCGATGATCACGGTGCCCTTGGTGCCGGTGATCTCCAGGCACGCAGCGAAGCCGGGGAAGGCGGCGGTGCTCGACATGATGGTGCCGACGGCGCCCGAGGTGAACCTGACGATGGCGAGCGAGGTGTCCTCGGCCTCGATCTGGTGGGTCTGCGTCGTGCACACCGCGGTGACCTCGGCGACCGGCCCCATGCACCAGCGAAGCAGGTCGACGTAGTGGATGCCCTGGTTCAGCAGCGAGCCGCCGTCCATGGCCCAGGTGCCGCGCCAGGCGGCGCTGTCGTAGTAGGCCTGGCTGCGGTACCACTTCGTGCTGGCCTCGCCGAGCACGAGCCGGCCCAGGGCACCCTCGTCGATCAGCCCCCTGGTCTCGATCAGCCCCGGGTCGAACCGGTGCTGCGACATCACGGTCAGGGCCACCCCGGCGTCGCGTGCGGCTCCGATGAGACGATCGGCGGCCTCCAGGGTCACATCGACCGGCTTTTCGACCGCCAGGTGCTTGCCCGCCTTGACCGCCCGCAGGCCGACCGCGGCGTGTTGTCCGCTCGGTACGCAGACGCACACCACCTCGACGTCGCCGCGGGCGAGCAGCGCGTCCAGATCCGGCTCGGCTGCGGCGCCGTAGCTGGCGGCAAAGGCCGCGGCGGCGCTCGCGTCCACGTCGGTGACCGCGGCCAGCCGCGCGCTGGGCAAGGCCGCGATGGCGTCGGCGTGCATGGCCGCGATGATCCCGGTACCGACGATGCCGAAGCCGCGAGAACCTGCGGTGGGAGTCACTGGGGCCCCTCCAGCCACTTATTGAGCAGCTCTAAATCCTGGGGCGAGAAGGGCTGGCGTGATAACGGTTCTTGGTCTTAGGGGTCTTTCTGGGTAAGGCCCGCCCCCGGTGGGGGGGTACCGGGGGCGGGCCGGCTAAGTGCCCCAGTAAGGAGCTTAGCCCTGCGGAACCAGGTGCAGGATCACAACTTCGTCGGTACCTGAGCCGGGACCGTTGTTCGTCCCGGACGGCTGGCCCGTCTCGTAGGGGTTCTGCTGGGTCGGCCAGCCGGAGTAGTTCTGCGAGTTGTACTCGAACCACTCCGACGCGGTCGTGGTCGGGATGATCGGCAGGTTCGCGGCCACGTACTTCTCGATCGGGGTCAGCGCCGCGGTCTGCGCCGCGGTCGTGGCGGCCCCGGCCAGCGTGGCCAGGTCGGCGTCGATGGCCGGGCTGTTCAGCCGTTCGAAGTCGCCGGTTGCGGCCGAGCCGGTCGCGAGTGAACTGTCCAGCCAGTTTTCGTACATGGTGAACGGGGTGAGCCCGTTGGTGGACCAGTGTGAGGTCAGCTGGAAGTCACCGTCGGCGATATCGGTCTGCCAGGCGTCCACCGACTGGCCCACGAACGTGGCGTTGATGCCGGCCTGCCGCAGTTCCTGCGCGACGATGGCGTCGTCCTCGGCGTAGTCGGTGTAAGCGGACGGGTCGGTGATGCTGAGCGTGACCTCCTGGCCGCCCTTGGAGAAGTAGCCGTTGCTGCCCAGGGTGTAACCGGCGTTCTTGAGCACCTGCTTGGCGGCGGCCGCGTTGCTCGTGGCCGAGACCGTCATCGAGGCGACCGGCGCGCTCCAGGCGCTGAAGGTCGGCAGCGTCAGGCCGGTGGCGTTCAGGACCGGGTCTTCCAGGCCGGCCTCGCCCTCGGAGGCGATGACGCTGCGGTTGATCGCCAGGCTGATCGCCTGCCGTACTGCTAGCTGGTTGGTCGGCCACTTGTTCAGGTTCGGCATGAGGCTATTGGTGCCGCCCGGTGCCTCCCAGTAGTGGTGGGTGCTAGGCGAGGTGTCGACGAAGCTCTTCTGCAGGCCGGGGATGAAGTTCCCGGTCCAGTCGATCTGCCCGGAGAACAGCGCGCTGAGTGCGCCGGTGTTGGAGGTGTAGACCGGGAAGTAGACCTTCGGCACCTTGACGCTGGCCGCCTGCCAGTAGTCCGGGTTCTTGGTCAGCGTGAAGCCCTGCGGCGTGAAGCTGCCCAGCACGTAGGGTCCGGTGCCGACCGGGCTCGCGTCCGGGTACGTCGCCGGGTTGCCGACCTTGCTCCAGATCGACTCCGGCACGATCGCGGTGCCGGCGATATTCTCCAGGTTGGTGTACTGGGGTGTCGCGAAGTTGAGCGTGACGGTGTTGCCGGACGCGCTCACGCTGGAGATCTTCAGGCCGTCAATGTTGACCGACGCGTTGTTCTTCACCAGGTTGAAGGTGAAGACCACGTCGGCGGGAGTGAACGGCGTGCCGTTACTCCACTTCACGCCCTGGCGGATCGTGAAGGCGATCGTCTTGCCGCCGTTGGACCAGGCGTAGTTCGTGGCCAGCCACGGGTAGTACTTGGGCGGCGCGGCCAGGTCGAACTCGATGAGCGGCTCGTAGATGAGCCCCGTCGCGCCCATGCCGTAGGCATCGCCGGTGATGACGAACGGGTTGAACGCCTGGGTGATGGAGGTCTCCGGGGAGCTCTCCATGACCAGGGTCTTTCCTGTGGTGGTGGCGTTGCCGGAGCTCGCTGAGCTCGAGCTCGTGCTCGACGAGCACGCGGCCAGCCCGCCCGCGAGCACCCCGGCGGCTGCTACCGCCAGGAGCCGTCTAGATCTGTGCAATCTCCTCATCAGTCCTTCTCTCGTTGTGGTTACGGGGGTTAGTTCGCGGTTGTACGTCGGTCATCTGGTGATCCAGAGACAAGTTCGGGCGCGGCCACGTCTAGGCGCCAGCAGGCGGCTCCCCGGGTGGCGGAGATCTGCACCAGGGCCGGGTCTTCCCGATGGCAGCGGTCGTCGGCCAGCGGGCACCGGGGGCTGAACGGGCAGCCGACCGTCGTCGCGCTCTCTGGCTTGTGGGGCGCTTGAGATCCCTGGCGGTGCGTGGTGTCTTGGGCGCTGGTTCGGTGGGCCCTGCTTCTCAGGGCGCTGCCGAGATTGTCAGGGTCTGGAGCCGAAGCGACGAGGAGCTGGGTATAGGGATGCGCCGGCTGCTGGGTGACCTCCTCGGCCGGCCCGCGCTCGACGATCTCCCCGGCGTACATGACCAGCACCTCGTCCGCGAAGTAACGCGCGGAGGCGATGTCGTGGGTGATGTAGAGCATGGCCAGCCGGAAACGCTGGCGCAGATCGTCGAGCAGGCTCAGCATCTCGAGCCGGATCGAGACGTCCAGCATGGACACCGGCTCGTCGGCCAGCAGCACGCTCGGGCGGGCGGCGAGCGCCCGGGCGAAGGAGACCCGCTGACGCTGACCGCCGGAGAGTTCGTGCGGGTACTTGGCCAGGAAGTGCTTGGCTGGCGTGAGCCGTACCTGCTCCATCAGCGCGCTGACTTCAGCGTCCACGTTTGCCGCCTTGCCCTGGTGCAGCTTCACCGGGCGCTGCAGGTGATAGCGCACGGTGTGCACCGGGTTCAGCGAGGAAAACGGATCCTGGAACACCAGCTGGACATAGCTCTTGTAGCGTCGGAAGTCGCCGCGGCTCGTCACCTCGACCGGCTTGCCGTCCAGCCGGATGGCGCCCGAGGTGAGGCGTTCCTGCCCGGCCAGCAGCCGGGCAGCGGTCGACTTGCCCGAGCCGCTCTCGCCGACGAGCGCGACGACGGCGCCGCGGTAGAGGTTGAAGGAGACGTCACGTACCGCGTGCAGGGTCTGGCGGCGGCCGATGCGGAAGTCCTTGCTGACCGAGATCGCCTCCATGGCGAGCGGCCCGCGTTCGGCGGCCGCGGACGTCAGCACCTGCGTCTGCTCGGTCATGTTCCCAGCTCCCCGCCGGTTTCAGGCTGCGATTCAGGCGTACCGGATTTGCCCGGCACCGAGGTTTGCGGGAGCACGAACGGGCAGGCCGTCACGTGCCCGGGGGCCTTGGAAGCGGTGACCGGCAGCAGGTCCATGTCGACCTCGCGGCACGCCGCCGTGCCGTATCCGCAGCGCGGCAGGAACGGGCAGCCCGGTGGCGGGTTACGCAGATCCGGCGGTGAGCCGGGAATGCCGGCCAGCTCGCGGCGCGGGCCGTGAAGCGACGGGAACGAGTTCAGCAGGCCCCTGGTGTAGGGATGCGACGGCTCGTGCTGGATCTGCTCGGCCGTGCCGATCTCAAGCAACTGCCCGGCGTACATCACCGCGATCCGGTCGGCCAGCTCGAGGAGCAGGGACAGGTCGTGCGTGATGAACAGGATCGAGAAGCCGAGGCGCTCCTTGAGCTCCACGATCTGGCTCAGGATGTCCCGCTGCACCACGACGTCGAGCGCGGTGGTCGGCTCGTCCATGATGACGACCTCCGGCTCGGTGGCCAGCGCCATCGCGATCATCACCCGCTGGCGCATGCCGCCGGATAGCTCATGGGGGTAGCTGCGCAGCCGCGAGCGGGGTATGCCGACCAGGTCGAGCAGCGACGCCGCCCGTTCGCGCGCCTCGTCCCTGGGCATCCGCAGGTGTGCGTGGATGACGTCGAGCAGCTGGTCACGGACGCTGAGCACCGGGTTAAGCGCGTTCATCGCGCTTTGGAACACGATGGCGATCTCGCGCCAGCGCAGCCGCCGCAGCTCGTCCGGGCGCATCCGGAGGACGTCGGCCGGGTCAGCGCCTTGGACCATCCGGCGTCCGGAGTACCGGACGCTGCCGCTGGTGATCAGGGCGGGTGCCCGCAGTAGCCGGGTGGCGCCGTAGACCAGGGTGGACTTCCCCGAGCCGCTCTCGCCCGCCAGGCCGATGACCTCGCCGGCCGCCAGGTCGAGGTTCACCTTGTCCACGGCCCGGACATCACCGCCCGGCGTGCGGTAGACGACCGACAGGTCCTGGATCTCGAGCACCGGATTCGGGCCAGGACCGGGGGCGGTCGGGGAAGCGGCGATGAAGGTGGGGGCGTGGTCCGGGTTCGCGCTCATCGGAGCTGGCCCTTCTCGGTCTCATCGAGCAGGGAAGTGCGGGAGAACGAGTGCACGAATCCGGCCAGCTTTCCGCGGTACTGCGAGACTTCGGCCAGCACCGGCGTTGGATCGGCGGGGGGGAGCCAGTGCCCGGCGATCCGGCTGGCGCTGGTCGCGTCGCGCAGCCGCGGGTTGCCGAGCTCGTCGATACCGGTATTCAGCAGCACCAGGCCGGCGCCCATAAGCGCCACCACCACGCCGGGCGGGATGAACCACCACCAGGCCCCGAGCTCCAGGGCCTGCTGGCTCTCCGCCCAGTAGAGCATCGTCCCCAGGCTCCAGCTGTTCAGGTCGGCGACGCCGATAAAGGCCAGGGCGACCGAGGCGCCGATCGCGTAAAGCACGGTGTTCACGAAGCTCGCCGCGATCAGGCTCACCTCGTTGGGAACGATCTCGAAGGCGATGATCCGCCATGATTTCTCGCCGGTCTCCTGGGCGGCCGCGATGAAATCGCGATTGCGGATCGCCAGCGTCTGCGCGCGTATCACCCGCGCCCCCCACGGCCAGCCGAGCCCGCTGAGGACCAGGATGGTCGCGTCCTGGCCCTTGGTCTGCAGGTAGCCAAGCAACACGATGAGCAGCGGTAGCGCCGGGATGACCAGGAACACGTTGGAGAACAGCGACAGCAGTTCGTCCCAGACGCCGCCGAGGAAGGCGGAGGAGACCCCGACGATCACAGAAAGCGCCGTGGCGACCACGCCAACGATGACCGCGAGCTCCCCGGTGAGCCGGATCCCCGTCAGCAGCTGGGACAGCACGTCCTGCCCGGTCTGCGTGGTACCGAGCAGGTGCGCGCCGTAGGGCGCGTGCAGGGATAGGCCGGGCGCGGGATTCTGGTACCCGGGATCATATGGCGCGACCAGGGGTCCGATGATGGCCGCGAGTACGAACAGGCCGAGCAGGACGGCGCCGACCTTGGCCTTGGGCGGCATCCGCCGCCAGCGGCCGGGCTGGGCGTCTTCTTGCGGCAGCGCGGCGGCATCGGCGCTGAGCGGCAGGACGGCGGTCATCGCGTCGCCTCCCTGGCCCGGGCGCGTGGATCGACGAACACGATGATGAGGTCGATGATCATGTTGGCGACCAGCACCGCGAACGTGATCACCAGGAAGATCGCCTGCATCAGCGGATAGTCATTCGAGGTAACCGCGTTGAGCAGCAGCTCGCCGATACCCGGGTAGGAGAAGACGATCTCCATGACCAGGGCGCCTGAGACCACGAAGCCGAGCGCGAGGCCGAACCCCTGCAACTGGGGCAGGATCGCGTTGCGCGCCGCGTAGGTGAAGATGACCCTGCGATTGTGCAGGCCCTTGGCCTGAGCCGCGATCACGTAGTCCTCGCCGACCGTCGTGATCATCACGTTGCGCATCTGCAGCATCCAGCCGGCGATGGAGGTGAGCACGATGGTCAGCGCCGGGAGCAGCGAGTGGTAGATGGCGCTGCCGATGAACGCCCAGTGCCAGCCAGGCACCAGCCCCTCTCCGTACCCCTGGCCCAACGGGAAGACGTGCAGCTTGGTGGCGAACAGCTCGAGCAGGATCAGCGCGAAGAAGAAGTAGGGCATCGCCTGCAGGAACATCAGGCCGGGCAGCGCCCGGTCAAGCGCTCCGCCGTGCCGCCAGCCGGCCGCGATGCCGAGGCCGGTGCCGATCAGGAAAGCGATCACCGTCGCCGTGCCGACCAGGGTGAGGGTCCATGGGATGCTCTCGCCCAGCAGCGTAGAGACCTGGGCGGGGTACTGCGTGACGTCCGTGCCGAAGTTGAAGTGGGCGACATCGACCAGATACGACCCGTACTGATGCCAGATCGACCCTGGATGCCCCACCCCGAGCATCGCCTCCAGAGCGCGGTAGGCGGACGGCTGCAGGTCGGGGAACTTCGCCATGATGCTCTGCACCGCGTTGCCCGGCATGGCGCGCGGGATGAAGAAGTTGATGGTGAGCGCCACCCAGGCTGCGACGGCATAGAACGTTAGGCGGCGGAGAATAAAGGACATGGCAGCTCCTAGGCCTTCGCTGCTTGCCGGGCACGCCGGCGGGCTGGCTTGGGATCGTGCGAGAGGGTCAGCAGAGACGCCGCGGCCGGATCCGGGCGCGGCAGGTCGAGCGTCGGCACGGCCTGACGGATGACGGTACCGGGCGGGCACCCGCAGCTTGACCGCAGCACGAGTTCGGTGGGCAGCAGTTCGACCGCGGGAGGCAGCGCCGGGTTGGCGATGCGATCGAGCAGGCGGGCGCAGGCCCGCTCGCCCAGCATCCGCATCGGCTGATGAACGGTGGTGAGCGGCGGGTCACACAAGCTGCCAGGGAAGATGTCGTCGAAGCCGACCACGGCCACGTCCTGCGGCACCCGGACGCCGGCCCGGGCCAGCGCCTTGAGCACCCCGATAGCCATCTGGTCGTTGGCGGAGACGACCGCGTCGGGAAAGTCCTCCCTGGGCATGGCCAGCAGCGCCTCGCCCGCTTCCTCGCCGCTTTGCACGCTGTAGTAGCCCTGGTAGAAACCGACGAGCTGGCATTGCGGGTTGGCCCGCAGCACGTGGTCCAGGCCGAGCCGCCGCTCGCGGGAGTCGGGCGAATCCGCGGGCCCGTGCACCCAGAACAGCCGCCGTCTGCCGTGTTCGCGGATGAGGTGGGTGACCACGGCGGCCGAGCCGGACAAGTTGTCCGCCGTCACCACGTCGGCGGCCTGCTCGTCCGGGGTGCCCGCGAAGATCACCACCGGGACGCGCGCGGCGAGCCGCTCGATGAAGGGGGACGGCACGATTCCCTCACCGATCAAGATCCCGTCCGCCTTGCCGGTGAACGTCTCCAGCCGGGGGAAGCCGGGATCGTTGGCGCCTTGCAGGAAGGTGATCAGCAGCGACCATTCCTGATCGCGGATCCGCGCCTCGACGCCGCGCAGCACCTCGTCGTAGAACAGCAGGTTCATGTTCTCGATGTCGTACTGCTGTGCCGGGCGCTCCACGCACACCAGGCCGATGACGTCCTTGCGCCGGCGGGATAGGCTCTGGGCGGCGCCGTCGGGTACGTAGCCGAGTTCCTCGATGGCCTGCCGCACCCGGATCCTGGTGGCCTCGCGCACCCGGTCCTGGCCGTGCACCACCCGCGAGACGGTCGCGGTGGAGACGCCGGCCAGGCGGGCGACATCGTAGAGAGTTACCACAATTTCCCGATCAGCGGCATTGCTGCTTCCCTTGAAACAGGTCTACGAACGGAAACACCAGGTCTGAGAGCTCGACACCTAGGTGTCACAGAGAAGACATGTAAGCGTTTACAACCGAAATCTAAGCGCTTACACTAACCCTCAGCACAGGGGCCGTCAAGGGTCCGTGACCACACCGAAACCGTGAAAAAGGAGAGGCTGATGACGGGACCGGCAACAGATGCTGACGGCGCCCTCGACTTCCCTGAAGGGTTCATCTGGGGAGCATCGACCGCCGCGTACCAGATCGAGGGAGCAGCGAACAGCGACGGCAAGGGCCCCTCAGTCTGGGACACCTTCAGCCACACGCCGGGCAAGGTTCGCGGCGGCGACACCGGCGACGTCGCCTGCGACTCCTATCACCGTTACCGTGAGGACGTCGCGCTGATGGCCTCGCTCGGACTGACCTCTTACCGGTTCTCGATCTCCTGGCCGCGGGTCCAGCCCGGCGGCCGCGGACCCGCGAACTCCCGGGGCCTGGACTACTACCGCAGGCTGCTCGACGAGCTCGCCGAGCAGGGAATCGCGGCCACCGCCACGCTTTACCACTGGGACCTGCCCCAGGAACTTCAGGACGAGGGCGGCTGGGCGGTGCGCAGCACGGCCGAGCGGTTCGCGGAATATGCCGCGCTGACCGCGGAGGCTCTTGGCGACCGGGTCGCCCGCTGGATCACCCTGAACGAGCCGCAGGTCGTGTCCAACAACGGCTATCGCACCGGCGACCATGCCCCCGGCCTGCGCGACGCCGATGCGGCGGCGGCGGCCACCCATCACCTGCTGCTCGGGCACGGACTGGCGGCTCAGGCCCTGCGCAGCCTGGGTGCGGCCGAGGTCGGCATCACCCTGGACGTGCATCCGGTCCGCGCGGGTGAAGGCGGCGACTCCGAGGCCCTCGAGCAGGCGCGGCTGATCACCGACGCGACGGCGAACGGCATCTACCTTGAGCCGGTGCTGCACGGGCGGTACCCAGAGCATGCTCCGGCCGCCCTGCTCCCGCCCCCATCGTTGATCGCCGACGGTGACCTGCAGACGATCAGGCAGCCGCTGGACTTCCTGGGCGTCAACTACTATTCC
>Ga0302235_10003225_pt1 | contig 11552 bp, 7 predicted proteins | sample II_Palsa_N3_3_FD_193577 | JGI IMG/M metagenome (GOLD analysis project Ga0302235, IMG submission 193577) | Peat permafrost microbial communities from Stordalen Mire near Abisko, Sweden - II_Palsa_N3_3 | ecosystem: Environmental > Terrestrial > Soil > Palsa > Peat permafrost | place: Sweden... | reverse complement strand
CGCGCAGCGCGCGAGCTCTCTGACGTGCTGGCCGCCCGCCACTTCACCCACGTCGGCGAGCGCAGCCGGCAGACGCTAGCCGCCTGAGAAAGTGGCACTGCATTAGGCCTGCTATCGTTCAATTAGGCCTGCTATCGTTCACGCATGGCACGTTACAGAGTTACCCACGACACCCATTACCAGTACGACGCGCCGGTGGCCTTGTCGCGTCAGCTACTGCACCTGACGCCGCGCGAGCTGCCGCGCCAGCAGTGCCTGGATCATCGGCGCAACATCATCCCCAAGCCGAGCTTTCAGCGGGAACACGACGACGCCTTCGGCAATGCCGCCGCGATGCTTGCGTTTGAAGCGCCGCACGATGAGCTGTGGGTGCGCACCGAAAGCATCGTCGAGGTGTTTTCGCCCGACCCGGCCAGCTTCGCCGATACGCCAGCGTGGGAAACCGTGCGCAACCGCCTGCAGTACCACGCCGGCGAATCGCCTACCGCGGTCACGCTGGCCGCATTGCAGTACCGCTTCGGCTCGCCGTACGGGCGGATCAAACGACGCTTCGCCAACTATGCGGCGGACTGTTTTCCGCCCGGTCGATCGCTGCTGGACAGCGTCGTTGCGTTGAACGGAAAGATTCATCGCGATTTCGCCTTCGATCCGGAAGCCACGACGGTCGCCACGCCGGTGGCCGACGTGCTGACGCGCCGGCGCGGCGTGTGTCAGGACTTCGCCCACGTGATGGTGTCGTGCCTGCGCTCGATCGGCCTGGCCGCGCGCTACGTCAGCGGCTACATCCTCACCACGCCACCGCCCGGCCAGGAGCGGCTGGTCGGCGCCGATGCCTCGCACGCCTGGGTGTCGGTATGGTGCCCAGGCGAAGACGAGGATCGGTGGATCGACGCCGACCCCACCAACAACCTGCTGCCCGGCAGCCAGCACGTGACGCTGGCTTGGGGCCGCGACTTCGGTGACGTGTCGCCGCTGCGCGGCGTGATCCTCGGCGGTGGCGAGCAGGAGCTGAAAGTCAGCGTCACCATGCTGCCTCTGGACGAGCTGCCGCTGCATAACGCTACCAGCGATGCGCTGGCGCAATGGCAGAAACAGTCGTGACTACGCGGGCTTCACTGGCGCGTCGCACGCACACCGTACCTCTCGCGGTGGCGCACCATGCCAGCGCTGACCAGAATCGAAAGTGTTAAACAGGTCGACCGACTCGGCCGGCACCGTGATTCACTTCCAGCATGCGCGCGCATCGACAGAATGCCCGTTCGAAGGTTCGCAAGGGCGCAGCCAGAGGGGTTAGCAAAGGTCATGAAAACGTTCCACTGCAATAGCTGCAACCAGCAGGTATTTTTCGAAAATGTGCTGTGCGAGCGCTGCGGCCATATGCTGGGCTACGTCTACGATCTGGATGAGGTGACCGCCTTCGAACCGGACAGCACCGGCTTTTGGCGCAGCCTGGATGCGCGCAGCAAGGGACGCAGTTACAAGCAGTGCCAGAACTACATCGCCGAGCACGTATGCAACCGCATGATCCCCATGGATGATCCTGAGTCGCTGTGCCAGTCGTGTCGGCTCACGCTGACCATCCCCACGCTCTCGTCCGACGAAAATCGCGAGTACTGGTACAAGCTCGAGCGTGCCAAGCGCCGCCTGCTTTACACGCTGACGCATCTCGACCTGCCTATCGAGTCGCGCGAGGAAAATCCGGAGACCGGACTCGGCTTTGAATTCCTGGAAAACCAGCAGGGCGAGCCACCGGTGCATACCGGCCATTCCGACGGACTGATCACGCTCAATATCGCCGAAGCGGATGACGGCTATCGCGAGAAAACCCGTACGCGTCTGCACGAGCCGTATCGCACCCTGCTCGGTCATTTTCGCCATGAGATAGGCCACTACTACTTCATGCGCCTGATGCAGGAAGGCCCGCTGATGGACGAGTGCCGCGCGGTGTTCGGCGACGAGCGCGTGGACTACGGCGAGGCGATCGAACGGCACTACCAGGAAGGCCCACCGGCGAACTGGGAGTCGTCCTACATCAGCGCCTACGCCACCATGCATCCGTTCGAGGACTGGGCGGAAACCTGGGCGCATTACATGCACATGGTCGACACGCTGGAAACCGCCAGCGCGTGCGGCCTGATGCTTGTGCCGTCCAATCCCAGCGAACCGTCGCTGCAGATCGAACCCGTGGACGTGGTGACGCGCTCCTTCAGCGAGATGATCGAGCGCTGGTTCCCGCTCACCTATGTGCTCAACAGCCTCAACCGCAGCATGGGTACGCCGGACGGTTACCCGTTTGCGCTGGCGCCACCGGTGATCGACAAGCTGCGCTTTATTCACAAGGTGATACGCACGCAGGGCAATGTGCCGGCGACGGCGCAGCCCAGCGTCGAGGCCAACGCGGCGTAATGCACCTTCCAACGTGCCGCGTCGATAAAGGCGCGGCACGCTGAGTCATAAGGCCGCATCGTTGCATCGATGCATTGGCCCTGCTGCATGCTTCGACGCCTAAACGATTCGCGGAGTCGCGCATGTCACACGTCATATGGATCACCGGCGCCACGGGCGCCATCGGTAGCGCGCTGGCACGACGGCTGGATTCGCGCGGCTGCCAGCTGGTGCTCACCGCACGCGACGCCGACCGCCTCGCCGCGCTTGCTGAAACGTTGAGCGGCGAAGCGCTGGTGCTCCCCGGCGATCTGGTCGAACCGGGCACGGCCGCCGCCCTGCTGAAGCAGGCTGAGGAGACGCTGGGACCGGTCACCGGCTTCAGCCACTGCGTGGGATCGACCCTGATCCGGCCGCTGCACCTCACTTCCGAAACCGATCTGAACGCGATCTTTCAGCTCAACTATTTCAGCGCGTTTCATGCGCTGAAGGCCTTCGTGGCCGCGGCGCTGAAGCACAAGCAGACCTCCAGCGCGGTATTGATCGGCACGCTGGTAGCGCAGGCTGGCTTTCCCAATCACGAGGCGATCGCCAGCGCCAAGGCCGCGGTGGCCGCGCTGGCCATGAGCGCCGCGTCGAGCTACGCGGAGAAAGGCATTCGGGTGAACTGTGTGCATCCCGGCCTGACCCGCTCGGCGCTATCGGCACGGCTTACCGGCACGCCGGAGGCGATCGAGCGCAACGCCAAGATGAATCCGATGAACATCATCGGCGAAGGCGAGGACAGCGCGGCGATGATCGACTTTCTGCTGAGCGACGACGCGCGCTGGATCACCGCGCAGCAGCTCAGCGTGGACGGCGGTCAGGCGGTAATCCATCCGCTGCCGAAGAGCTGACGAGAGCAGCGACCGACGTCAGTAACCGCGTACTTTTGCGGGGGTCCGTAGGCAGCAATACAAGCACGCGCATGGATAGGCGCGGCAAGACGTGCCGTGTCGTCGAGCCTCCGTGTGCCTCACGTTTTGCGCATGAATACGTATGCATAGCGCTCTCCGGCGACGGCGGCGGCCCTACCATGGCCGCTTCCAGCACAGGGATAGACGATGGCGGTCGATCGGAAAAACAGCGGCACATTGGATCACTTCTGCAGGACGCCGATGCGCCGCCGCTCCGGCGCCTTGCTTACATCGCTGCTTGCCGCCGCGTTGGTGGTCGGACCGCGTGCGCACGCCGGCACCACCGCGGCGCCGTCAGCTTCGCGGTCGACAGCTTGCGGAAGCTGCCTGCTTATCCCGCTCAATCAGGGTGAGTTGACGATCATGCTGGTGGAAGCCAACACCGTGCGCGTGCGGTTTCGCGCAAGCCGAACCATCGGGAACGTGAGGCCGACAGCCAGCACCGATGCACTGGTGCTCGATCCGGCATGGCAACCTGCCAGCGTGCCGAATGTGCGGCGGCTGGAGACGACCTCCACGCTGGAGCTCGACGCGCCCGACGTCCACATAGTCTGGGACAAGGACCAACGCGAGCTGCGCATCGAGGATACCGACCATCGTCTGCTGCTGCGCCAGCACGATCTCGCCTCGCTGGCGCAGGGCAAGCTGCAGCTCACCCACGATGCGGCCGATGCGATGTACGGCATCGGCGGCTATAACGCGACTGAAAGCGCATCGGCAGGACTCCTGCGACAGGGTCATCAGCGCGCAACAGCAGGCGCGCAGGGTCACGCTGGCGCGCCCTTCGTCTGGAGCACGTCGGGTTACGGACTGCTGGTGAATAGTCAGGGCGTCGGCTTCACGCTCGTCGATGGCCGTTTGGACGTCCAGACGCCCGTTGGCAATATTGATTATTTCATCCTGCTGGGCCGGCCGGCCGAGCTCTTCGGCACGATCGCACAGCTCAGCGGCCATACGCCGCTGTTTCCGAAATGGGCGATGGGCTTTACCAACAGTCAGTGGAACATCGATCAGAAAGAGCTGCTGTCGATCGTCGACACATATCGCGCCAAACACATCCCGATCGACAACTTCACCCTCGACTTCGACTGGAAGGCCTGGGGCGAAGACGACTACGGCGAATTCCGCTGGAACCGGGTGAAGTTTCCCGACGGCCCCAACGGCCAGCTGAAGTCGCTGCTCGATCAGCGCGGCATGCATCTCACCGGCATCATGAAACCGCGCGTGCACGTCGATACGGTCGAAGGGCGTTATGCCACCGCGAACGACCTGTGGCTGGCCAGCACGCCAGTGAGCGACGACTATTTCTCGCACAAGCCGGTGCGCGTCATCGACTTCGACAAGCCCGCCGCGCGCGCCTGGTTTTTCAACGACGCGCTGAAACACTCCTTCGATACCGGCATCGTCGGCTGGTGGAACGACGAGGCCGACGACAGCGGCAGCGACAGCCAGTTTCTCAACATGCAGCGTGCGCTCTACGACGGCCAGCGCGCGTATTCGCAACAGCGCGTGTGGTCGGTCAACCGCAATTTCTGGCTGGGCTCGCAGCGCTACGCCTACGGCCTGTGGTCGGGCGATATCGCCACCGGCTTTGCCAGCATGGCCGGCCAGCGCGCGCGCATGCTCAGCGCGATCGACGTGGGCGCGATGCAGTGGGGCATGGACGGCGGCGGCTTCACCCACGGCCATCCGTCGAATGAAAACTACGCGCGCTGGGTCGAGTTCGGCGCCTTCACTCCGATCTTCCGCGTGCACGGCGACTTCAACGAAAAGCGCCAGCCCTGGCTGTACGGCAGCGACGCCGAGGCGGCAGCCACCGACGCGATCCGCCTGCGCTACGCGCTGCTACCGTACATCTACAGCTATGAATTCGCGCGCCACATCGGTGGCGTCGGCCTGGTGCGTCCGCTGGCCTTCGACTGGCCGAACGACCCGCAGGTGCGCAACGACGTCGACGCCTGGCTGTTCGGCGATAGCCTGCTGGTATCGCCCGTGGTGATCGAGGGGCAGACGTCGAAGGACATCTATCTGCCGGCCGGCACCTGGACTGACTGGTTCAGCGGCCAGGTCTACCGCGGCGGCCAGCGTGTGCGTATTGCGATCGACAGCGCGCACTGGCACGACATCCCGCTATTCATCCGCCAGGGCGCGATCATCACGATGCAGCCGGTGATGGATTACGTCGGCCAGCATCCGGTCACCCAGCTCGACGTCGACATGTTTCCGGACGAGCGGCGCACCACGTTCGACTATTACGACGACGACGGCAGCACCTACGCGTACGAACACGGCGCGTCGTTCCGCCAGTCGTTGGCCCTGCAGCGACAAGGCAGCAAGGTGCACATCGAGATCGGTAGCGCCATCGGCAGCTACACGCCAGCGCTGGCGTTCTATCTTCTGAAGATCCACGGCGGCTTGGCCACCGCCGCGACCCGCGGCAGCGCCGCCCTGCCCTCGTTCGACAGTCTCGACGCGCTCGTCAAAGCAGGCGGCGAAGGATGGTCGAGCGGTCAAGATCGCTATGGCGCGGTGACCTATGTGCGGGTCAAGGCCGTCGTCGCGCAGAACATTGTGCTGTCGCTGGCGCGCTAAGGCGATGATCCTGAAGCTGCCGCCTCGACGCAGAAGTCGATGAATACGTATGCAGCCGCTGGTTGCTGCATTGCGACGCTGATTACCATGGCGTCGTGCGCCGCGCCAATGCGGCGAGGCACAGCGACATCACGCGGCGGGGAGCCATCGATGACATCACGCACCAGCCACCGGCTGCACGCCTTGGCAGCATGCTGAGCCTGCTTCTCACGGCGGCGCTGGTTGCCGGCGCTGCCACCCCGACTCCGCAGTGGCAGGACGGCCTCGACTGGCACGGCGTGCACGTCGCGATGACGCGCGGCGCGCAGGGCACTTACACGTTGGCGTGGCCATACGGCCAGCGCGCGATCGCCGCGCAGGCGATGCGGGTCGACACGGCAAACACGCTGTTCAACGGCCTATTCGCGATGGCGCAGGACGATCTTGCCCAGGATTCGGTCAGCGCGATCCGCGACGACGCCTTCGATCACGGCCAGCCGATTCCCTGCCAGTGTTTCGAGACCGGGCTGAAGTGGCCCTACGTGTGGACGCGCGACCTGTCGTACGCGGTCGATCTGGGCCTGTGGCGTTTCGATCCCGCGCGCTCGCGCAACGGCCTGCAGTTCAAGCTGTCCGAGGTGCGGTTGCCGGCAGGCGCAGCCACCAGCCAAAGTATGGTGATGCAGGACACCGGCTCCGGCGGCAGCTGGCCGATCAGCACCGATCGCGTGGTGTGGTTTCTCGGCGCGCGCCACCTGCTGGATGACCCGGCGTTCGCGGCGCAGGTGTACCCCGCGCTGCGCAGCACGCTGGCGCAGGATCGCACCTATGCATTCGATGCGCGCTTCGGGCTCTATCGCGGCGAAACTTCGTTTCTGGACTGGCGCGAGCAGAGTTATCCCGCGTGGACGCGGAACAACGTGGTCGCCATTGCTAAGTCGTTCGCGCTGTCGACCAATGTGCTGCATTACGGCGCCTTGCAGATGGCGGCCGCGCTGGCGTTATCGCATGGTGATCCCAGCGCTGCTGCGGACTATCGCGCGCGGGCGGCGGCGCTGAAATCGGCGATCAACGCGCGCTTCTGGCGCGACGATCGCCATCTGTACATGAGCTATATCGGCGGCGACGGCACGCCCTACGACAACTACGATCTGCTCGGCATCGCGCTGGCCATCACCAGCGGCGTGGCCGAGGGCGATCGCGCGCGCCAGGCGCTGGCCAATTACCCGACCTGGCCGGCCGGCAGTCCGGTGATCTGGCCCGAACGCGTCGATCAGCCGATCTATCACAATCGCGCGATCTGGCCCTTCGTCAGCGCCTACGCGCTGCGCGCGGCGCGGCGCGTCGACGATCCCGCGCGCATCGCGCACGAGCTGCAGTCAATCATGCGCGGCGCCGCGCTGTACGGGTCCAATATGGAAAACTACGAGCTGCTGACCCAGGGCCAGCACCTCGACGACGGCTCGCTCAGCGGGCCGGTGGTCAATTCGCCAAGGCAGCTGTGGTCAGTGGCGGCGTATCTGGCTGCCGTCACCGAAGGTGTGTTCGGGCTCAACGACGATGGCCGCGTCGAACCGAAGCTGCCGACCTCGCTGGTGCCGATGCTGTTCGGCGCGCGCCGCACCATCACGCTGATCTTGCCAAAGCAGTCCGTCACGCTGCAGCTGCCTTCCACGCTGGGCGACGGCAATCTGCTGGTTGCCGATCACGCCAGCACGTCGGGTACGACGACGCTCGTCACGCTGAAAGCGATTCGCGTCGCCGACGAGCCCTTGCGCACCGATGCGCCGCTGTACGCACCGGTGGCGCCGGATGCGCCGATCGTCACTAGCGTGGACGATAGCTGGCGCGTACAGGTCGATGGCAAGGCGATGATTTATCTCAACGGCCAGCGGCTGCGCGCAATCGATCAGACGACGACTATCCCGAAACAGTCCGGCCTGCAGTGCGTCAGCGCCACGCGCGTCGATGCGCACGGCCTCGCATCCCTGCAAAGCCCAGTAATGTGCGTCGGCGATAGCGCAAAAATCGGCGGCGAGTGGCCGCGACAGTGGACGGCCACCACAAGCGGCAGGTATCGCGTATGGCTGAACTACGCCAACGATCACGGGCCGATAAACACCGGCATTACTGCGGTGGTAAAGATGCTGGTCGTGCAGTGCGATGACGGCGAGGCACAGCGCGTCCCGCTGGTGATGCCGCACAGCCTCGGCGTGCAGGCCTCCACCTATGGCGAGTTCGTCGCCAGAACTGGCAACCATTGCAGCTTCAATCTCGACGACGGCTTCAACATGAGCTATCTCGCTCACTTCGCGCATTACACCGGCGGCACCGGCGGTGATAGCGGGCCGTCGAACGACGCCAATATCCACGAATTGCAGATCGCTCTGCTCGCACCCGGAAACATCCCACCATGAATGCCAAACCCATGCTGTCGTTCTGGCAGATTTGGAACATGTGCTTCGGCTTTCTCGGCATCCAGTTCGGCTTCGCGCTGCAGAACGCCAACGTCAGCCGCATCTTTCAGACGCTCGGCGCCAAGGTCGACGACATCCCGGTGCTGTGGATCGCCGCGCCGCTGACGGGCCTGATCGTGCAGCCGATCATCGGCTACTGCTCCGACCGCACCTGGAACCGCTTCGGTCGCCGTCGCCCGTATTTTTTCGCCGGCGCGGTGCTGGCCACGCTGGCCTTGCTGGCGATGCCCAACGCGCCCGTACTGTGGGTGGCTGCCGGCCTGCTGTGGATCATGGACGCCTCGTTCAATATTTCGATGGAGCCGTTCCGCGCTTTTGTCGGCGATCAGCTGCCACCCTCGCAGCGCGCGCTGGGTTACTCGATGCAAAGCGTCTTTATCGGCGTGGGCGCGGTGGTGGCTTCGTTCCTGCCGTACCTGCTGACACGTTGGGGCGTGGCCAATACCGCCGCGCCGGGCGAGCTGCCGCATACGGTGAAGTTCGCCTTCTATATCGGCGGCGCCGTGCTGCTGGGCGCCATGCTGTGGACGGTGCTGCGCACGCGCGAATACCCGCCGGAGCAGCTGCAGTCCTTCGACGAACCGGCGCTGGTCGAGGAGCCGACGAATGCCGCCGGCGCCTGGAAACCCGGCGCGCTGTTTCTCGCGCTGGGCGCGCTGATGCTGTTCTTGATCGGCCATTTCGCGCTGGCCAAGGAGCTGTATCTGCTGGCCGGCGGACTGATTCTGTTCGGCCTGCTGTTTGTCTGGCTCACGCTGACTCGCAGCACGGGGCCGCTGCGTCAGATCATGGGCGATTTGCACGGTATGCCGCAGCCGATGCGTCGATTGAACTGGGTGCAGTTCTTCTCGTGGTTCGCGATGTTTGCCATGTGGATCAACACCACCTCGGCCGTATCGCAAGCGTTCTACGGCAGCAGCGACACCACCTCGGTAGCCTACAACGAGGGCGCCAACTGGGCCGGCGTGCTGATGGGCACTTACAACGGCGTCGGCGTGCTGGCAGCCGTGCTCATTCCGTTGCTGGTGCGCCTGCTCGGCATGCGCGTGAGCCATCTGATCAATCTTTGGCTGGGCGGTGCGGGGCTGATCTCGTTCGTATTCGTTCGCGATCCGCACTGGCTGCTGGTGTCGATGGTCGGCGTCGGCTTTGCCTGGGCATCGATTCTCTCGCTGCCTTACGCACTTTTGTCGGACAACCTGCCCGCCGCGAAAATGGGCGTCTATATGGGCATCTTCAATTTCTTTATCGTCATTCCCCAGCTGCTCGCGGCCAGCGTGCTGGGCGTGCTGCTGAAAGTATTCTTTCACGGCCAGCCGATCTGGGCGCTGGCGCTGGGGGGCGCCAGCCTGATCGTCGCCGGCCTGTGCACGCTGCGCGTGCGCGAGCCGCTGGCGGCGAAGCTCACCGGACGGTGAGTGAACGCGTTGCCGACACGCGTAGTGCTATTGGACGCCAGCGGTTTAGCGCGCTGCGCGTCCTGTTTTCGGAGGCGTAGCGCTTTTCTGGCTGGAACGCCTCACCATCAGCCTGGCCGGTAGCACGACGCTCTCGGCGGGCTGGCCGCGGATCAGGCTGAGCAGCCGGTCGACCAGCACCTCGCCGGCGTGGCGTGTGTCCTGCACCACAGTTGTCAGCGGTGGATTGACGTAGCTGGCCATCGCGATGTCGTCGAAGCCGACGATCGCGACATCCTGCGGCACGCGCAGGCCGTGATCGGACAGCGCGCGCATCGCGCCAATGGCGATCAGATCGCTGGCGGCGAATATCGCGTCGAACCGCTGCTTGCGCGCGAGCAGAGCCTGCATCGCCGCATAGCCGGAGTGCTCGGTGCTTTCCGCATCCACCTGCAGCTCGGCCTTTGCGGCGAGGCCGGCTTGCGCCAGCACCTCGGCGTAGCCGCGATAGCGTTCGAAAAATTCCGGGTAGTGGCTGGAGGCCTCACCGAGAAATGCGATGCGCTGACAGCCCTGGTCGAGCAGATGCTGCGCGGCCGCCGCGCCGCCTTCGAAATTGTCGCAGCCGATCGACAACCCGGGCTGATCGGGCAGCACGGCGCCCCAGCGCACGAAGCAGGTGCCGTGTGTCACCAGCTTGTCGAGCTTGTCGCGATAAGCCAGGTAATCGCCGTAGCCGAGCAGGATGATGCCGTCGGCCTTCTTGCTCTCGGCGAAATCGGCGTGCCAGTCGTGCGACAGCTGCTGAAACGAGATCAGCAGGTCGTAGCCCTGCTTGGCGCAGGCGCGGGTAATCGAGCCGAGCAGCGACAGAAAAAACGGATTGATGTGCGACTCGTCCGTGGTCGGGTCTTCGAACAGCAGCAGCGCGAGCGTGCCCGAGTGCATGCGGCGCAGGTTGGAGGCGTTCTTGTCGACCTTGTAGTTGAGCTGCTCTACCGCGGCCTGGATGCGCCGACGCGTCTCCTCGTTCACCAACGGGCTGCCGCGCAGCGCACGCGACACCGTGGACTGGGAAACCCCGGCCAGATGCGCAATATCGAATGAGGTGGACTTGCCTTTCATGCGTGCTGCCGGCTGAACCCCTGTAGTGCGGCACGGTCGTGCCAAGGCACGCCAAGTCCTTGCGGCCATGCCCGCCAATTGTTGCGTGTAGGTGACCGGATCGCCCGCCGCAGCGCAGCACGAAACGGCAAAAAGCATGTCAGGCGAAGTCGCTTCGTCCGATCCTTGGACCGGTTATTCCTGCGCGTTGATGACGGCCAGAAAATCTCGACCGTAGCGCTTGAGCTTGGCTTCGCCGACGCCGCTGATCGTGGCCAGCTCCTCTTCGTTCGCCGGCAGCGCGCGCAGCATCGCCAGCAGCGTCGCATCGTGGAACACCACGTACGGCGGCACGCCGTGCTGCTTGGCCAGCTGCGTGCGCACGGCGCGCAGCGCGTCCCACATCGACTGCTCGTACGCCTCGATACCGAGGCTGCTGCCCGTGACCAACTTGCTGTCGCGCCGACGGCTGCCGCCGCGCGGCGGCCGTACGTCCTCGCGCAGCTTCACCGTCTGGCCGCCGCTGAGCACGGCGCGGCTGGCGGGCGTCAGACGCAGCGTGCCATAGCCCTCGGCATCCGCCTCGAGCAGGCCGGCCGCCAGCAGCTGGCGAAATACCGAGCGCCACTGCTTTTCGTCCATTGACGCACCGATGCCGAAGG
>Ga0302235_10003224_pt1 | contig 11553 bp, 6 predicted proteins | sample II_Palsa_N3_3_FD_193577 | JGI IMG/M metagenome (GOLD analysis project Ga0302235, IMG submission 193577) | Peat permafrost microbial communities from Stordalen Mire near Abisko, Sweden - II_Palsa_N3_3 | ecosystem: Environmental > Terrestrial > Soil > Palsa > Peat permafrost | place: Sweden... | reverse complement strand
CCCCGCCTTGAAGGCCATCCCCAGGATCCCGACGGTCATCGACTCCAGCTTGAACCGCTGCTCCAGCCGATGTATCACATACAGCGGCAGGCCCTCGTTGATCGCCATCGCCGAGTGGCCGAGCGGGAAGTTGTTGTCGTTGTAGGCGGCGAGCTGCATGGTGTCCTTGAACAGGCACGGCCCGGCCGCGAAGCCCGCGGCGGGCATGTCAGCTGCCCGCGGGTAATCCTCGGTCAGCCCCATCCGGATCCGTTCGAAGTCAAGGCCCCGTTCGTTCGCCATCATGTAGAGCTGATTGGCGGTGGCGAACTTGATGTACCGCCAGACATTGGTGAACAGCTTCGCCAGCTCCGCCTCCTCAGGCGACATCACCACCAGCTTGCTCGTCAGCCTCTGAAAGAGCCGGGACGCCCGCTCCGTCCCGGCGGCGCTGCGAGCCGAGATGATCTGCGGCAGCTCGAACAGCTCCGTCATCGCCTTGCCCTCGGCGATCCGCTCCGGGCAGAACGCGACCTCTATCTCCAGCCCAAGCCCGGCCACCATCTTCTCCACCAGCGCCGTCACCCCGGGGAATACGGTGCTGCGCAAGACAAGCAGCTGCCCGTTATGCAGGTAGCCGACGCACCCGCCGAGCGCTTTCGGTATCGCCGTCTGATCCGGGTTCAGGTGCTCGTCCACCGGCGTGCCGATCACCACCACCACATGCTCCGCCGTCCCCACGACGGCGGGATCGGTCGACGCCTCGAGGCGCCCGGCATCGAGCACCCGGTGCAGCACCTCACCCGCTCCGGGCTCCGCGAACGGCATCCGGCCCGAGTTCACCAAGGCGACCGCAGCCTCACTCAGATCATAAATGGCCACCCTGGCACCACGGTCAGCGAAAGCGAGCGCGAGCGGCAGGCCCACATGACCGCATCCCCCGATGACGACCACATCCCGGTCGAGGAGATCAGGCAAGTTCACCGTGTTATACCTCCGGCTGTAATAGCAGGCCTCCGGGGGCCTCGGGTAGCGCCGCATTGGGCGCGCCTGCGACACGTCTCTCTGGCGCTTCACCTTACCGCCATCCATCCCAGCGAAGGGGCTTGTTATGCTGCTGTCGCTGCACGCCAACCTGCCCCTCAGGTAGCAGGCGAACGCTCCTTTCCCGGAACGACCCGTGGCGTCAGAGTTCTTCACCAGCGAATCGCTCACGTACGGTAAGCTCTCGGATCGATCGAAGCGCGGCTGGCCTGGCCCGCTTGTCAAGGAATGCCCCAGAGAGCCAGGTCAGGAGCATGTATGGCGCGCAGGCAGGTCGCGGCGTCGGTCATGCCGGACGGTCCGGAAGTGGCCACAGGGGACAGCCGCGCGATCGCCGCCACCAGCGATTCCGGTGGAACCGGCCCGCAGTCGCCCACCGGCAGGACGGACCAGCCCGCCGTGGCCGGCCTGATCGCCCTACTCGCCGCGCTCGGCTTCGCGCTGGCCCGCTGGCAGACCTGGGCCCACGGCAATATCAGCCGGTTCATCCTGGTCGGGATTCATTTCGCGAAACCGGCCCAGCTGCCGCCCGGCGTGGCGGTCGCGCCGACCTACGGTTACGACGGCCAGTTCTTCTACCGGCTGGCACTCAGTCCGCTGAACCTTAGCAAGACGGCATACGGCATCAGAATGGACCGGCCATATCGGTACATGCGGATCGGCTATCCCGCGCTGACCTGGCTGTTCTCCTTCGGCCAGCACTTCCTGGTGCCCGCCGTGCTCGTCGCCGTCAACATCGCCGCCATCGGCGCCATCGGCTACCTGGGCGGCATCTTCGCCCGGGACAGCGGGCGGCACGCGCTAGCCGGGCTGCTGCTGCCCGGGTACTTCGGCCTGATTACCAGCCTGTCCCGTGATACCGCGGAGCCGCTCGCCGCCGCCTGCCTGCTGGCCGGACTGCTGGCCGTGCGGGCGCGGCGGCCCGTCCTGGCCGCCCTGCTCCTCGCTTACGGCGCACTGACCAGGGAAACGGTCATGGTCGCCGTGGCCGCCATCGCCATCATGCGCGTCATCGGCGTCCTGCGCCGCGGCCAGCGGCCCGGCCGAGACGATCTCGTGTGGGCGGTACCCACCGGGGTCTTCGTAGCCTGGGAGGTCGTGGTGAAAGCCGCGACCGGAAGCATTCCGCTGCTGGCCGACGGCGGCCGTAACGCGGGTACGCCGTTCGTCGCCCCGTTCCAGGCGTTCAAAAACAACCTCACCCACATCAATACGCATCAGTTCGACCAGTACGACCAGTGGTTCTTGGAGATAGCCATCCTCGCCCTCTTCGTGATCGCGGCGCTGGCTTCGCTGCGGTCCACGAGCGCCCCGGTCTATGAACGGCTGGCCTTTGTCCTCTACCTGATCGAGATCTGCGTGGTGACGCCGAGCACGTGGGGCAGCCTCGACGCCGACCTGAGATCTTTCATCGAGGTCTACCTGCTGGCCGTGATCATTCTCCTGGGCACGCCCAGGCGCGGCCTCGGGGCCCGGCTGCTCCCCTCGCTCGCCGCGCTCACGCTGCCTGCCCTGGTCGTGGTGACGCAGCGCAGGCTCACCATGTCGTGACCGCAACGTGCGATAACTCAGCTGAGCTCGTTCAGCAGGTTCTTGTTCCAGACCAGGATCGTGTAGGAACCGACGTGGTAGGTTCGCGCAGGCTTGCCGAACGTCGCCAGCGTGGCTCGCTCGTTGGTGAAGCCCGGATACCCGGCCACACCGGGGAAAAGCACCACGAAGTTTGCTGCATTCTGCTTGGGGTCGTACCACTGCGTATTCGACTCAAAGGCGCTGGGGATGAGTCGTCCGCCGGACAGTGCTACTTGCCGGATCTGGACCCGGTCACCGCTGGTCAGCGTGACGACATTCGACTCCCAGTAGCCGGACAGGCCGGTGTGCAGATGCCGGGCCAGCAGCCAGGAGGTGAGCTGGGCGTTCTGCGCGGTGACCGTCGGCTGGCTGATCTCTCCCGTCAGGCCGACTAGGTAGCCAAGGCCCGCGACGAGCAGGAGCGGTATGAGCTTGGCCGCCTTGATCCGCCCGGTCAGTAGGTGCCCGCCCACCAGGCGTCCGGCCAAGGCAGCGCTAAACGGCAGCACGGCTACGATCTCGCGGGTCTGCGTAACGACGTTGGCCTTCGTGCTGAGCACATAGACGGCCAGATTGATAACCACGCCGGTAAGCAGCAGTTGAGCGACCAGATCGTGGTCCCGCAGGAAGCGCCGCGCCGCCAGCCATATCCCCGATGCCGCTAGGAATACGCTGACTACGTGCAGCATCGTGAACGCGGTACTGGCCGTCAGGCGCAGCCCGAGGAAGTCGGCGCCGCACAGTAGCAGGAACCCCTGGGCGGCGATGTCAAGGTTGCGCGCCAGGGCGGCGCCGCTGTGGACGAACTGCGCGGCGGGCGACGGCATGAAAAACCCGCCATGGGCATGGATGACGTGCAGCGCCAGCACGCCCGCCGCCGCCCCGAGGAGAGCGGCAGCGCCGAGAGCCGTGTCGTACCATTGCGACGCCAGTGGCTTCCGCTCGGTGGCCACGGCCTGGCAGGTGCGGGCCGCGCATACCGCCGCGAGCGGCAGCACCCCGATGTAGAGCACCAGCATGTCCGCCACCTCCGCCCAGCCGAGGAACGCCCCGGCTATAACCGGGACATACCAGCGGGGACGGGCACGGTCCAGGATCAGCCACACCACCATGACCGCCGCTGACGTGCCCATGTGGTCCGGTGAGGAGATAAGGATGTTCACCCCGGAAGCCAGCTGCGGCGCGAGCATGATGCCGACAGCGATGAGCACTCGCGCGACCGCCTGACGCCCCGTGGAATTGCCCTTGGCCAGCAGCCCGGCCAGCAGCGCCGCCAGCGTGTAGGTCATAGCCGCGGCCACGTGCACGACGCCGGAGTTCAGCCCGCGGATGAACTCCACCAGCATGTACTGCGGCAATTCGGTGGTATAGAACGAGACGTCCCCGAGCAACCAGCCGTGCATCAGCAGGTTGCCGTGCAGCATGTCCCAGGCCTGCAAGGCCTGGCTCGCGCCATCGGAGTTGACGGCCCGCGTCCGCGCCAGCTGAAGGTAGCACGCAAAGGCGGCGATGACCCCGAGCACCCATGCTGCCGTTATCGCCCATGGGCGCACTCGCCGGGCACGAAGCCTTTCGAATCCCGTCGTAACTGGCGGTTCGTGATCCTCAGCTTCGGGAAGCTGTGCGTTGCCGGCACTCACGGACCCCGCCCAGCGGTCACCACGGCCTGGCGGAGCCGGTCGATGACGGTGCTGCCGCGCGGTCCGGTGTGAGTGAACCAGAAGATGCGGCCCGCCGTGATTTCCGCGCTCGTGCAGATGAACTGGGTGGTCACGATGACGGTCCACGCCGGGTTCGCCACGCACGCCCGCACCCCGGTCCGCTCCGCCTGCACGAGGAAGCCGGTGATGTCAGGCCAGGAATAGTGGTCGAACCGCAAGACGATCATCCGGCCGCCTGAACGCGCGGCGAGCGCGGAGACGACACCGGGCAGCGCCGGATCGGTGTCGGGGCCGCTACCGAGCACGGCCGGATCGCTGCTGTTGGTGCTGGTCTGCGTGTTCGGTGCGACCGCCAGGGCGGCGAGCGCGAGCACGGCCGCGACGGTGACCGCGACGGCACCCAACCGCAGCGGCAGCGCCTCGATCACGCCAACCGCGATGACTAGCAGCGTAATGACCGGCGCCGACCAGTAGAAGTAGCCGACGTAGTGCGAGGAAAGGTCGTCTATCCCGGTCGCGGCGTAGTACAGGAACGCCAGCGACGACACGGCGTTGACGGCAAGCAACGCCACCAGGAAGCGGCGCAGCGGAACGGGGGCAAGCCACCTGGTGACCGCGGCAGCGACCGCGTATCCCGCGACCGGGACCAGCCCAGAGACCAACGCATCCCGGTACGACCACCAGTACCACAGCGCATCACGCACCACTCGCGCCGCGCTATGGCCGCGGGCCTTGTTGGAGGACGTGTACTTCAGGTAGAGGCCGAATTGACCAGGCCAGTGCAGCACCAGGTTGAGGACGATCGGGAAGGCGAACACGGCGCTGATCACCGCCACGGGAACCCACACCCGCCGCTGCGTGGCGAAGAAGGACCGCACTGAGGCGCCGAGGCAGCGGCGCCGGGGCCACAGCACCGCCGCCAGCACGGCGCAACTGATCACCGGCACGAAGAAGAGGAAGCACGCATGCCCGTGAATCAGGAACCAGCCCGTCAGCGCCATTATCCAGAGGTCTCGCGCTCGCCCCGCCGCCACCGACGCGGCCGCGACGAGAAAGGCAATGTACGTCGGCACGTAGAGATACGGCATCCAGTCTGAGCTGAGCACGGCCGGGTGCACGGACGAGAAGGCGACCACGGTCGCGAAGCACGCCGCCGCACCGCGCAGCGACCCGGTCCAGCCGTAGCCCACACCGACCACGACCGCCACGAACATGCTGTTCAGCAGGTATACCGCGAACAGCTGGCCGTTCCACGCGGTCGGGACCACGTGTAGCCACGCCCACAACAGGGATTCGCCTGCTGCCTGGACGTACATGTATGCGGGGCCGGGATGGTGGAAATGGTCCCGGGAGTAGTTTCCGACCAGCAGCGTAAAGTGTCGCGCCTGCTCGATCAGGATTGAGTTCGCGCCCATGTCCGCGTCCTCATATAGCCGCGTGGTGAAAAGGAACCGGTTACGGACGCACAGCAGCACGAACAGCACCGCCGTCGCCACCGCCATCACCCACCACCGGCCGCGGCGACCCGGCATGGTCGCACGCCCGGTTCCGGCCCGCACGGCGGGGATGGCCGTTGCGCGTTCATCGCTGACGCTCACCTGGTGCTCTCCCTTAGCGTGGGATGCTGCTGAGCAGGTTCCTCTCCCAGACCAGAACGGTGTAGGGGCCGGTGTGATACGTCCGGGCAGGACGGCCGAAGTACTTCAGGACGAGGGCCCGCGGCTCCCAGTGGTTCATGAAGCCCGGCCGGCTGTCGAGGACGATGAAGTTGGCATAATGCAGGGTCGGGCTGTACCACGAGACGTTGGACATCCACAGGTCGCGTCTCAGGCTGAACTGCGAGAGCGCCCGGATATCGACCCCCCCGTCGCTGTCTACCGTGACACTGCTGCTTGTCCAGTAGCCGCTGAGCCCATAGGTGAGATGGTGGTCAAGCAGCCAGGACGCGAGGCTGGTGTTGGCCGGGGGGGCCGTCGGCTGGCTGATCTCGTACCCGAGCCCCGCCGTATAGCCGGCCAGGACCAGGATCCCGGCGGCGAAGCCGGCCAGCCTGACTCGGCGGGCCCAAGGGGGGTCGCTCCGGGTCAGCACCCGCGCCGCCAGCGCGGCGCCGAACGGCACGATGATGGCGACTTCGTGCGCTGCTTCGTCCGAAGCGTTGGTGAGCAGGTAAAGCGCCACGTTGAGGACGATGGCCGCGGCGAGCACCTGGTCGACCAGGCTGACGCTGAAGAACCGCAGCGCCACCCGCGTCAGGGCCCACAAGACCACGAGCACGCTGGCCATGTGCAAGAACGCGAGAGCGAGCCAGATACCGCTGAGCCCAGTGGAGTTCGCGCCGAAGACCTCAAGCACCTTCCAAACGGCCGACGCGTTGTGGCGCAGGTCATGCCACGGCGTCAGGTGGAACGGCAGCCGGTTCACGGTGAAGCCGCCCAGAGCGCTGAGCAGGTTATTGACGACCCACGCGAGCCCGACCGCGGCCACGGTCGCGGCACCGAGGGACAGGTCGTACCACTGGGCGGCGATGCGATCGGGCCAGTGACCGGTATCGGTGAAAAAGCCCCGGACGACCCGTGCGGCGGCGACGGCCCCCAAGGGACCAATCCCGACCACGTACACGATGGGGTCGGCAACCAGCACCCAGGTGAGCAGCATAGCCGTCGCAAGGGGGGTCCGGGGGGATGGGTCCCCCCGGGATCGGGGGGTTCCGGGGGGACCCATCCCCGGGCTAGCACCGTCAAGTAGCAGCCAGATCAGCAGCAGCGGGACCGAGGTGCCGATATGGCCGACCGAGAGGTCCAGGGCGAAGACGCCGAGGCCGAGCTGCGGGGCCAGCATGATCCCGGCCGCGATCAGCGTCCTGACCAGGGCCGCGCGCCCGCTGGAGCCGCTCCTGGCCAGCAACACGGCGAGCAGGAACGTCAGCGTATAGGTCATCGCCGCGGCGACGTGCGCCGTCTGCATATGCGGGCCGAGGAGGCCTTCCAGCAGGGCGTACTGCGGCAATTCGGTCGGGTAGAAGGACACGTCCGACATGTACCAGCCGGGCAGCAGCAGGTGGCCGCGCAGCAGGTCCCATCCCATCAGCACGATGTTGGCGCTGTCGGAGTTCAGCGTGTAGGTCTCGGACAGCCGCAGGTACACCGTGAACAGAACCACGCCGGCCAGCAGGTAGGTCGCTATCGCGGCCCAGCGTCTTCGGCCACCGGGCAGGCGCTCGGGCTCGGCCGACCCGCCGGATGACGCCGCCCTGGCCGGTGACTGGGGCTCAGCGCCGGTTCGCGGTCCGCCCATGGAAAGGGAAGCTTAGCCGCTCCGGCGGGTGAAGTGGAAAGGGACAGAATGGCGGGTGCGTCACCAATTGGTAGCGATGTACTTCGTCTCGGTGAACTCCAGAAGTCCGTCGTGCGCGCCCTCGCGGCCGATGCCCGACTGCTTCACGCCACCGAACGGGGCGGCCGGGTCGGACACGATCCCGCGGTTGAGGCCGACCATGCCGGTTTCCAGGGCCTCGCTGACCCGAAGACCGCGGCTCAGGTCACCGGTGTAGAGGTAGGAGACAAGCCCGAATTCGGTGTCGTTAGCCCAGGCGACTGCATCTGCCTCCGCGGTGAACCTGACCACGGGCGCGACCGGCCCGAAGATCTCGGTGCCCAGGATGCCCGCTCCCGCAGGCACCTGGTCGATGACGGTCGGCTGGTAAAAGTATCCGCGTCGGCCCGGTGCCCGGCCGCCGGTGACCACCTTGCCGCCGTCCGCGGTCGCCGACTCGACGAGCTCAGCGACCTTGGTCCGGGTCGGCTCGTTGACGAGCGGGCCCACGTCGGTGGCCTCGTCAATGCCCGGCCCGACGACCATGGCGTCGAGCCGCGCCGCGAACTTGCGACTGAACTCGTCGGCCACCGCCTCGTGCACATAGAAGCGGTTGGCGGCGGTGCACGCTTCGCCGCCGTTGCGCATCTTGGCGATCAGCGCGCCCTCGACGGCGGCGTCGACGTCCGCGTCTTCAAAGATGATGAAGGGCGCGTTGCCGCCGAGTTCCATCGAGCAGTTCACCACCGTATCCGCGGCCTCGCGCAGCAGGATCCTGCCCACCTCGGTAGACCCGGTGAACGACAGCTTGCGGACCCGGGGATCGTTCAGCATCGCCGAGACGACCGCACCGGACTTCCGTGACGTCAGCACGTTGACCACGCCGTCAGGCACGCCCGCCTCGGCGAGCAGGGCGGCGATAGCCAGTGCGGTCAGCGGGGTCTCAGAGGCCGGCTTGAGCACCACCGTGCAGCCCGCCGCGAGCGCGGGCCCGATCTTGCGGGTGGCCATCGCGGCCGGGAAGTTCCACGGGGTGACCAGCACCGAGACGCCGACCGGCTGCCGCATCACCAGGATCTTGTTCGCGCCGGACGGCGCCTGCATCAGCACGCCCTCCATCCGCACCGCCTCTTCGGCGTACCAGCGGAAGAACTCGGCCGAGTAAGTAGCCTCGGCCTTCGCATCGCGCAGGGCCTTGCCGTTCTCGGCCACCATCAGGCGGGCCAAGGCGTCGACGTTCTTGGTCATCAGCTCGAAGGTCCTGCGCAAGCATTCGGCCCGCTGCCGCGGCGGCGTCGCCGCCCATCCCGGCAGCGCGTCCTGCGCCGCGCTGACCGCGTCGAGGGCGTCTTGTTCGGACCCGTTCGCCACTTCGGCCACAACCTCCTCGGTGGCCGGGTCGATCACGGGTATCGTGCCGTCACCGCGTCCACTGGTCCACTCACCGCCGATCAGCAGGCCAGTGGGTACCTCGATGCCTACCAGTTCGGCCAGGTTCTTGCTCACTGCTCGTTTCCTCTCTCGCCGGCACTCGCGTGATCTTCGAGCTAAGCCGTCGGTAGCTAGGCGGCGGCGTTCGGGGTGCGAGCCGCTTCCTGGGTTTCCTCGCCTGCCTCACCAGGCGGGACCGCCGCGCCGTTCGACCCGGCGACGTGGCCGGCGATGGCCTGCGCCGGCGCCGCGGCCTGATCGACCCAGCGGCCGATGCGATCGACGAGATCCTGACTGCAGGCGGCCTCGGCATGGCCCATTCCCGGCACCAGCCAGAGCTCTTTGGGCTCCCGGGCCGCCATGTACAGCTGCCGAGCGTGCTCGGGCGGAAAATAATGGTCCTTGTCGCCGTGCACGATCAGCAACGGAACCGGGGCGATCTGTGTCGCCGCCTCGGCCGGAGGGACGGGGACCAGCTGCCACCCTTCCGGGCTGATCCGGGTCTTCAGCCATCGGCGGGTGACAAACCGGCCGAGCCTGTGCTCAACCGCGAAGTGCACGCGCCGCATGGGTTCGGTGCCGCGGTAGTACCACCGGCCCGGGCCGCTGACCGACACCACCGCGTCGAGCCCGCCGATCAGGCCAGCGTGGCGGAGAACGACCGACGCGCCCATCGAGAAACCGACCGCGGCGATCCGCTTGTAGCCGAGCCGGCGCGCGTAGGCGACCACCACGTCGAGGTCCTTGATCTCGCGATCACCCAGCGTAGACAGGCCACCGGAGCGTCCGTGGCCACGGAAGTCGAATGTCAGCACGCCAGCCGTCTGGTTAAACCGGTTGGCAATGCGCCAGACATTAGGTCGCTGCCACGACAGCGTGAATCCATGCGCGACCACGATCGCGAGGTCCCCGGTCCCGGGAAGATGGATGGCCTCGATCGGGACACCATCTTCCGTGACCAGGGTTGTTGCCGTGACAACAGGCTTGGTCATAGTTTCACCCCGCCAGCCAGGTTACCGCTATGATCCGGCGGCCTATATACCGGTAACGACTTATACCGGCATATAGGCCAGACAGCCGACCGCGCGCCCGGGCACCCGCTCGGGGTGCCCGGACGCGCGTCCGGTTTACGCTGCGGCCGCACGCAGCGCAGGCCCTAGGAGCGGGGCAGACTACCCCCCGTCCGTCGTGCGTGCCGTCTTCGGCTCCATCGACGTCGGTGATGCCTCGTCGGCCATGGAGGACCCGACGCTGACCAGGTCCTCGGACGGGTACGCCTCCTCGCCGTGCACCGCGATGTCGCCGATCTCCAGGTCTTCGTCGGGTATCCGGAGCTTGACGAACAGGCCGATCCCCTTCAGCAGCACGAAGGTGACGGCCGAGTCCCAGATGATGATCGTGAGCGCGGCACCGGCCTGGATCGCCAGCTGCTTCGGGTGCCCGTAGAACAACCCGGTGCCAGATATCGACGGATTCTTGCCCAGCCCGATGTACTCGATCATCTTCGGGTCAGCCAGCAGGCCGACCAGCAGGCCGCCGAACAACCCGGCGATGCCATGCGTGTACACCACACCGAGCGCGTCGTCGACCTTGTTGAACGGCCATACGTACTTCGGCAGCGTGTACCAGGCCACCCAGACGACCGAAGAGCAGACCAGCCCGATCACGATGGCACCGAACCCGTTCACGTAGCCGGCCGCCGGCGTGATGCCGACCAGGCCGCAGATCAAGCCGTTGACACCGCCGAGGAAGGTCGCCTTCTTCTCCTTGCTCAGGAACATGTCCATGAGGATCCAGGTCATCATGGCCACGGCCGTCGCGAGGTTGGTGTTGATCACCGCGGCCGAGGCGTCCTGGCTGGCGAAGTAGGGGTCGCCGCCGTTGAAGCCGTTCCAGCCGAGCCACAAGATCCCGGCGCCGACCGCGACGAACAGCAGGTTGTTCGGGATAGCACGCTCGCGGTCACGCTTGAGCCTGGGCCCGATGATCCACGCCGCGGTGAAGCCTGACACGCCCGCGGCCAGGTGGATGACGTAGCCGCCGGAGAAGTCGAGCGCGCCCTTGCCCGCCCAGTAGCCGCCGCCCCACAGCAGGAACGCGTTCACCGAGTAGGCGAACGTGATCCAGAGCGGCACGAAAATCATCCAGGCCTTCAGGCTGATCCGGCCGATGACGCTGCCGATGAACAAGATCGGCGTGATCGCCGCAAACACGAACTGGAAGTACACCAGCGACGACTCGGGGAACCTGAACGCGGGCATCAGGCCGTTGAGCAGCGGGATGTTCGCCTGTCCCTGCTCGGCGGCGGCGCCCAGGACGGTCCGCGGATCGCCGACAAACGTACTGATCAGCGGGGTGCCGAAGCCCATCTTGAAGGCCCAGAGCACCCAGGCGATCAGGGTAAGGCCGAAGGTGGCGAACACCATGATCACGGTGTTCATGGCCCACTTCTTCTGCACCAGGCCGCCGTACAGCACAGCCAGGGCCGGGATGGACATCAGCCCGACCAGCGTCGCCGCGGTCATCTGCCAGGAGTTATCCCCTGAGCTCA
>Ga0302235_10003216_pt1 | contig 11579 bp, 10 predicted proteins | sample II_Palsa_N3_3_FD_193577 | JGI IMG/M metagenome (GOLD analysis project Ga0302235, IMG submission 193577) | Peat permafrost microbial communities from Stordalen Mire near Abisko, Sweden - II_Palsa_N3_3 | ecosystem: Environmental > Terrestrial > Soil > Palsa > Peat permafrost | place: Sweden... | reverse complement strand
CCGGCCGGGCGAGCTGGGCGGCATCGGGCCGGTCGACCCCGACCTGGCCCGCGACCTGGCCGAAGCCGCGGCCCGTAATCCCCGGTCGAAGTGGTGCGTCACCGTCACCGATCAGGACGGGCACGCGGTCGGGCACGGCTGCGCCCGGCCGGTCAGACGGCGAAAACCCGACGGACACGACCCGCCCGGAGGGCCAGCGTTCACCTTCACCCCCACCGATCAGCCCGGCCCGCACGGCGGGTACGGCACCTGGCGGTTCACCACCGGGCAGCAGGACTTCCTGATCGAGATCGGGCCGCTGCCGACCGGGGACTGCGATCACCGGTGGGAAGCAAAGGGCCACGACCCCGGAGTCACGCTGCGGCATCTGGCTGAGGTCCGGCACGCCACGTGTACCGGGCCTGGCTGCCGGCGTCCGGCCGGGCGGTGTGACTTTGAGCATAACGTTCCGTACGAGGCCGGGGGCAGGACCTGTTTGTGTAACGGGAACCCCAAGTGCCGGTTCGACCACCGGGTCAAGCAAGATCCTCGATGGCAGGCCGAACAACTCGAAAACGGCAACATCCGCTGGACCATGCCGTCGGGGCGGCAGTACGTCACTGAACCGACCCGCTACCCGACCTAGGTACTCGCGTCCGAACCCGGCGAAATTGGGACGCGGCGAAATTGGGACGCGGCTAAAAGTCCGTAGATGGAGGTGGCCGTGCCCGAGAACACGGCCTCCCGCTCGGTGGCGGTCAGGCCAGCCGTTAGGTCCTGGGCGGCCGCCAGGACATCGGGGTAGCTGGCGGCCAGGGTGCATACCGGCCAGTCGGAGCCGAACATCAGCCGGGCCGGGCCGAAGGCGTCGAGGGCGACCTCGGCGTAGGGACGCAGGTCGGCGACCTGCCAGCGGCGCCAGTCGGCTTCGGTCACCAGGCCGGACAGTTTGGCCACGGTGTTCGGCAACGCGGCCAGCCGCCGCAGGTCCTGCGCCCACGGTTCGCTACGGCCCGCGGCGATGGGTGGCTTGCCGAGGTGGTCTAGGACGAAAACTAGATCTGGCACCGCGGCTGCGGCCCGGGTCGAGGCACTTAGCTGCCCGGCCGTGATGACCAGGTCGTAGACCAGGCCCGCCCGGGCGACGGCGGCTAGGCCGCGCAGCACGTCGGGGCGGGTCAGCCAGTCCGGGTCGGGTTCGCTCTGGACCTGATGACGCAGGCTCACCAGTTTCCCGCCGCCAGGCCGGTCCTTGACGGCGGCGATGCGGTCGGCGAGGTCCGGCGCGGTCAGGTCGGTCCAGCCGACGACCCCGGCGATCAGGTCGCTGGAATCGGCCAGCGCGAGCAGTTCGGGGGTCTCCCCCGGTACGGTGACGGTCTGCACCACGACGCTCGCGGCCACGCCGTTCGCCTTTGCCGCGGGCTGGTAGTCACCGAGGAGGAAATCGCGGCGCAACGGCGCGAGGGCCGGACCGGTGATCCAGTCCTGGTCGCGTACGCCCAGGTCCCATACGTGGTGGTGAGCGTCGATGATCCGCATGGCCGTCATAGTTCCCAGGCGACGGGCAGTACGGCGGCGGCCCCGCCGGCCCAGTAGTCGTGGACGACATCGAGCAGTTCGGCCATCCGTGCCTGCCAGGCAGCATTGACCGGCTGCGCGTTCAGGTAGGCCAGCAACGCCGTGTAGTCCTCGCACTCGATAACGTGGAACAGGTCGGTGCCGCTGCGCCAGATCGTCCAGCGGTGCGCTCCGCCGGCGCGGATGGCGTCGACCAGCTCGGCCGGCACGGCCCGATGAGCAGCCTCGTACTCGTCAATTCGGTCGGCGCGCACGCGCGTATGCAGGGCGATTCTCACGATGTCTCCGTTCTCGCGCATGGCGGGATATGCCATACTCGGGACAAACATCCGATCTTTGCGGAGCGGGGGCGTACGCGCAGTGGCCGTCACCGACGAAGCCATCGAGAAGATCAAGGGCATGATCACCTCCGGCGCGCTGCGCGCCGGCGACCGGCTGCCCCGGGAAGCGGATCTCGCTGCTGAACTGGGCCTTTCGCGCAGCTCGCTGCGTGAGGCGGTGCGGGCGCTGTCCCTGGTCAACATCTTGGACGTGCGGCGCGGCGACGGGACGTACGTGACCAGCCTCGAACCGCGGCTGCTGCTCGAGGCACTGAGCTTCATCGTGGACTTCCACCGCGACGACACCGTGCTGGAGCTGCTGCGGGTCCGCCGCATCCTCGAGCCGGCCGCCACCGCGATGGCGGCCGAGCGGATCACCGACGCCGAGACCGAGGGCCTGCGCAAGCTGCTGGACAGCATCGGGCCGCACCCTGAGCCCGAAGAGCTGGTCGCGAACGACCTGGAGTTTCATCGGCGGATCGTGGCGTGCTCCGGTAATTCCGTGCTTTCCTCGCTGCTGGAGTCGATCTCGGCCCCAACGACCAGGGCCCGGGTCTGGCGCGGGCTGACCCAGACCGGGACGATGGCCCAGACGCTGGCCGAGCATCGGGCCATCCTCGACGCACTGGACGCCCACGAACCCGAGATCGCCAGGTCGTGGGCCACGGTGCACATCGCGGGGGTGGAGCAGTGGCTGGCCTCGGTGCTGTGACGACGGGACACCGGTCGGCCGCTGGCCTCGGTGCCGTGACCGGTCCGTCATAGCGGGCCGGCTAGGTCCGCCCAGAGGGCGTCGGGGATGGGCAATTCAAGGTACCCGGCGTCGGCGCGGATCTCCTCCGGAGTGCGCGCGCCGACCACCGCGGCGGTGACCGCGGGGTGGCGCAGGACATAACGCAGGGCCGTGGCCGCCACCGGGATGTCATAGCGGGCGCAGACTTCGGCGATGCGGCGGGCCCGGGCCAGCACACCAGGCGCGGCCGGGGCGTAGTCGTAACGGGCGCCGTCGGCGGGATTGGCCAAGATGCCGCTATTGAACACGCCTCCGGCCAGCACCGCGACCCCGCGGGCCAGGCACAGCGGGAACAGCGACCGGGACGCGGAGTCGTCCAGCAGCGTGTACCGCCCGGCCACGAGCGCGCAATCCAGGTCGCAGCGGGACACGAACCACTCGGCCAGCGCCGCCGAGTTGACCCCGACCCCGATCGCCCCGACCGTGCCGTCCGCGCGCAGCCGGTCCAGGGCCGGGTAGGCGCCGTCCAGCGCCTCGGCCACGTGGTCTTCCGGGTCATGGATGAGCGCGATATCCACCCGGTCCAGCCGCAGCCGCCGCAGGCTGTCCTCTAGCGATCGCAGCGCGCCGTCGGCGCTGTAGTCGCGTACCCGGCTCAGCGCGGGTGTGTCGTAGAACTCATCGACGCCGTCCGCCGAGGCCGGATCGGCGGCGGGCACCAGCCGCCGCCCGACCTTGGTGGACACGACGAACTCGACGCGCCGCCGCCCGGCCAGGAAATCGCCGATCCGCCGCTCGGACAGCCCTACCCCGTAGTGCGGGGCGGTGTCGAAGGCGCGGATCCCGCCGTCCCACGCCGCCTGGAGCGTGCCGGTGGCCGCCTCGTCGCTGACCGGCGCGTACAGCCCGCCGATGGGCGCGCCGCCGAAGACCAGCGAACCCCGGGGAATCACGCGCCGGTCCGCCAGGCCGGACCGGACGGGTAGGCGAACTCGGCCAGGGCCTCGGGCAGGATCTCGGTGGACGCGCCCGGAGCTTCCGGCGCGAGGTAGCGGCCACGGGATACGACGGCGGGCGTGGCGAAGTGCTCATGCAGGTGGTCGATCCACTCGATCCGGCGTCCCTGCGTGGTACCGGACAAAGCCACGTAGTCGAACATCGACAAGTGCTGGACGATCTCGCACAGGCCGACGCCGCCGGCGTGCGGGCAGACCGGCACCCCGAACTTGGCGGCCAGCAGCAGGTTGGCCAGGTTCTCGTTCACCCCGGCGACGCGGCAGGCGTCGATCTGCATGATGTCGATGGCCTGGGCCTGCAGCAACTGCTTGAACATGACCGGGTTGGCGACGTGCTCGCCGGTGGCGACCTTGACCGGCCGGACACCCTGGCGGATGGCCGCGGTGCCGAGAATGTCATCGGGGGCGGTCGGCTCCTCGACCCAGGCGGGCCGGTAGGGCGCCAGCTCCCTGATCCAGCCAACGGCGGTGGGCACGTCCCAGACCTGGTTCGCGTCGATGGCCATGCCGAAGTCGCCGCCGAGCACCTCGCGCGCGATCGCGCACCGGCGCTTGTCGTCCTCGAGTGCGGCGCCGACCTTGAGTTTCACCGTCGTGAAGCCCTCCTCGACCGCCTCGGCGCACAGCGCCGCGAGCCGCACGTCGGAGTACCCGAGCCAGCCGGGCGCGGTCGAGTAGGCCGGGTACCCGTCGCGCCGCAGGGCGGCGATCCGCTCGGCCCGGCCGACAGCGCCGCGTTCCAGTAGGCCGACGGCCTCGTCGGGAGTTAGCGCGTCGGACAGGTAGCGGAAGTCGAGCAGCCCGGTGAGCTCCTCGGGACCCAGCCCAGCCAGCAGCAGCCACAGCGGCTGGCGGGCCCGCCGGGCGGCCAGGTCCCAGCACGCGTTCAGTACGGCGCCGGTGGCCATGTGCATGACCCCGCAGGACGGGCCGAGCCAGTGCAGCGGGCTGTCACGGACCAGCCGCCGGTACAGCTCACCCAGCCGGCAGGGCCCGCCGAGTTCGCCCAGGACCTCGTCCAGGTCCTGCCCAGCCAGGAACGGCTCGAGCACCCGGATCGCGGCCAGCTGGACCTCGTTGCCGCGGCCGATGGTGAACGCGTACCCGTGTCCGGCCAGATGGTCCGCGTCGGTCCTGATGATCACGTACGCGGCGGAGTAGTCCGGGGCCCGGTTCATCGCATCCGACCCGGCCAGGCTCCGCGATGTGGGAAACCGCACGTCGTGCAGCTCGAACCCGGTGATCTTGGTCATGGGAGGGTCCTCATTCGGCGCTCGCTTCACCGCCGATGACCCGGGCTAGGATCAGCGCGAACAAGATCACGCCGCCGTCGATCGCGTCAATCCAGTAGTTGGGCGCGTTCTCCAAAGTCAGGATGTTTTGCACCACGCCGAGCAGGATGACGCCGGACGCGGCGCCGACCATGTTCCCCCGGCCGCCCTGCAGGGACACCCCGCCGATGACCGCCGCGGCGAAGACCGGGAAGATAATGCCCTCGCCGTAGCCCTGGGTGGGCGTCACCGAGGAGACCCGGCCGGCCTCCATCAGGCCGCCGATCGCGGCCAGCACGCTGCCGGCCACGTAGACGCCGATCCGGACCTGGTTGACCTTGATCCCAGCGGCGCGGGCCGCCTCCCGGTTGCCGCCCACGGCGTAGATGGCCCGGCCCAGCCGGTGATAGCGCAGGAACAGCCCGGTCAGGACGAAGATGACGGCCGCCACGATCAGCGATACCGGGACCGCGCCGAGCTGCGCCGAGCCGAGGTAGCCGAACGCCGTCGGCAGGTTGAACGGGGCCTGGCCCTTGACGATGCCCTCCTGGATGCCAGCCAGCAGGATCGTCATGGCGAGGGTCACGATGAAGCCGTTAAGCCGCCCCCTGACGATCAGTAGCCCGTTGACCAGGCCGACGGCCGCGCCGACGGCCAGCAGGATTGCAATGCCGAGATAGGGGTTGAGCAGCAGGCCGTCGCCGAACGAGGCCACCGGGACGATCAGCCAGGCGGCCAGCATGGGCGCGAGGCCGAAAGTGGACTCCAGCGACAGGTCCATGCCGCCGATGAGCAGGATCAGGGACTCGCCGACCACCACCACGCCCAGCGCGGAGCTCTGCTGCCCGATCCCGGTCACGATGTTCGACACGGTGAGGAAATGACTGTTCAAGATGGCGCCCACGACCAGCAGCACAGCCAGCACGGGCAGTAGCGCGGCCTCGCGGATCCACGAGATCGCCGCGGCGCTCCGGCTGCGCCTGCGCGCGAGCGCGGCCTCCACGTCGGCCGCCAGCGCGGTGAGGTTGTTCTTCGTGTCGCTCATGTAGCTCCCAGGCCTTCGGTGGCCGCGATCAGCGCTTCGCGGTCGAAGGGCGGCTCGGTGAACTCGGTGAAGATCTCGCCGCGGACGAATACCACCACGCGGTCGCAGATGACCAGGTCGTCGAGCTCGTCGCTGGCCAGCAGCAGGCTCGCCCCGGTTTCGGTGGTGATCCGGTCGAGCTCAGCGAGCAGCAGTTCCTTGGACGCCACGTCCACGCCGCGGGTTGGGGTGATGGCCACGATCAGCACCGGGTCGCTGGCCAGGGCGCGGGCCACGGTCACCTTCTGCTGGTTGCCGCCGGACAGCTCGCGGACCGGCTGGCCGAGCCCGGCCGAGACCAGCGACAGCCGCCGGGCCAGTGGCGCGGCCCGCGCCTCGCGGCGCTTGGGAGCGATGAAGCCGAAGCGGGCGATCCGCTCGGTGATCGTCATGGAGATGTTCTCGGCCGCGCCGAGCAACGGTACGAACCCGTCCGCCTGCCGGTCCTCGGGGATGTAGCCGATGCCCGCTCGCAGGGTCCCGGCCCGGTCCCCCGGCCGCAGCACGTAATCACCGAGCCGGATCTGGCCGACGTCGATCGTGGCCGCGCCGGCCACGATCCGGGCCAAAGTGGTCGCGCCCGAGCCGCGCAGCCCGGTGACGCCCACCCGCTCCCCGCCCCGCACGGTCAGCGACACGTTGCCGAGGAACACGCCCGGGGAGGCGTAGGTCACGCCGTCCACGACTAGGTCGCGGCCGGCGTCGGAGGCGGGCACCACGGTGGGCTGGCGCGAGCTGGGGGCGGCCGCTGGAGCCACGCTCCGTTCGGTAGAGAGGTTCTCCTGCCCGACCATGGCGGTGACCAGGTCATCCTTGGTCACCTCGGCCAGCGGCGCGGTCAGCACCATCTCGCCGTCCCGCAGCACGGCGACGTCGGTGCAGATCTCGAAGACCTCCTCGAGGTGGTGGGAAATGTACAAGATCGCGACGCCCTGGGCCTGCAGCTGGCGGATGCTCTCGAACAGGCGCTGCGCGGCGCCGCGCTCGAGCGCCGCGGTGGGCTCGTCGAGCAGCAGGCAGCGGGTGCCGGCCGCCAGCGCCCGGGTGATCTCGACCACCTGTCGCTGCTCGACGGTGAGGTTCCCGCAGGCGGTGTCCGCGTTCACGTCGAAGCCCCAGTCGGCCATGACCTTCCGCGTCTGCTCACGCATCCGGCCCCAGTCCACCACCCCGCCGCGGCGCCGGGGCTGGCGGCCGAGGAAGACGTTCTCCGCCACGGTGAGGCCCGGCACCACCATGGAGTGCTGGAAGACGGTGGCGATCCGCCCGCGCCAGGCCGTGATGTCACCCAGCGAGGGGGCCTGGTGCCCGTCCAAGCGGACCTCGCCCGCGTCCGGCGGGTAGAGGCCGGACAGGATCGAGACCAGCGTGGACTTGCCGGCCCCGTTGCGGCCGACCAAGCCCAGGCAGCGGCCCGGCTGCAGGCTCAGGTCCACGCCGCGCAGCGCGCGCGTGTTGCCGAACCGCTTGTGGATCCCCGCCGCCTCGACCGCGGGCGCGGCCTGCGGGTCGGCGGCGGGGATAACCGGTTCGTGCATCGGCTGCTCAGGACGCCGAGGAGCTGCAGACGCCACCGTGGGCGCTGCCGTAGACGTTGCCCCACAGGGCGGTGTCGCCGACCGAGGTGGTGGTCACCGTGCCCGACTGGCCGTCCACCGGGGTGATGGTGAAGGTCTGGGTGGCCTTGGTCACGAACGGGGCCACGATCGGGTCGCCGAGGTTGGTGTCGCCCGCATAGGTCACCATCTGCAAAGTGGGCGCGCCGCCGCCCGGCTGGCCGGCGCTTAGCGTCACGCCGTTCGCCGCGTCCAGCGCGTACTTCAGCGCCCAGTACGCGTACAGGTTGGCGGGCTGGGACTGCGAGGCGTTGATCGAGCCATTGGAGATGTCGCACATCTCGAACGGAACGCCGTCATCGCTCACCACGAGCACCTTGCCGGCCAGGCTCTTGCCCTTCAGCAGCGGGAGGATACCCGTGTCGGGGCTCGACCATTGCGAGTAGATCGCCTTGAGCTGGCTGCCGTAGGCGTTCACCGCGTCCTGCGCGTCGGTGACCGCCGTGGCCTCGACCCAGACCGTGGGGTCCTTGAGGATGTGGACCGCCGGGTCGTTCGCCGCCATGCAAGCATCAAAGGCGTTCGTTCGGTCGGCGCCGTTGGAAGAGGTCAGGTCGCCCTCCAGGTCGAGCACGTAGCCAGACTTCACCTTCGAGCTGATGTAGGCGCAGGCGTCCAGCCCGTACAAGATGTTGGACGCTCGCACCACCATGTACACCTTGCCCACGCCGACGATGGTGTCGACCGAGATTAGCTGCACGTGGTGGGCAGCGGCGTACTCGATCGCCGGACCCAGGCTGGTGGCCGTCTCGGGGTTCACGATGATGGCCTTCGCGCCCTCGTTGACCAGCGTCTCGATCTGGGTGTTCTGCAGGCTGGCGTTGGCCGCCGCGAGCAGCGGGCCGAGCAGCTTGATGTGCAGCTGCGCGGCGTACTGCGTCTCGTAGTTGATGTAGGCGGCCCAGAAGGCCGTGTCGTTGTAGGTGAGGTCGACACCGATGGTGGTCGACCCGGTGGTCGAGGCCGAGCTACTCGAGCTGGCTGAGCTGCTCGAGCTGGCGTTGGAGCTCGACCCACTGGAGCTGCAGGCGGCGATGATCATCATCGCGGCGACCGCGGCCGCTGTGGCGGATGTGGCGCGGAGGGAGCCCGCGCCCACGCGTCTGCGCAGTGTCATGGAACCTCCTGGGGGCTCTCTCCGGGCTTGCGGAGCACGCCGGTGCGGGCTACGGGACTGGCACCCGGAGTGCCGTGTGTGACGAAAAATAGATCCGATGTCTGCGTGTGTCAATCCCCTGAAACCGCGCGAAACAGGGGTGAGATCAAACAGATACCCAAGATGTCATCCGATCTTTACGTTCAGAGCCGTCCCGGGACAGTCAGACATCCGACGTACGGTATCGGCCGCTGGCGGCGGCCAGGGGGACACCCAGACGGCCGCCGGTTGTCTAACGGATCGGTGACGTCTTCGCGGCATGACAGCCAGAAATGTCAGTGCGCATCGTTAACGTAGTTGGAGAGCCGCGCTGCGTGAGGCGGCGGGCCGGTAGAAAAAGGGAACGTGCCATGGCGTCGGTAATCATCGCGCTCGTTGCCGGAGTTCTTACCGGTGCGTTCGTCGTATGGCTGGTAATGCGCGGACAGGGCCAGGCAAATCCCGCCGTCATGCAGTCACAGGGTGAGATAAAGGCCAGGCTTGATGAAACACTGGTGCAGGTACAGCACCTCGGTGTGATTTTCGCCAATGCGGGCCAGCGTGGCCGGGCCGGTGAACTGGTGCTGGAGAATCTCCTTGAGGCGACCGGGATGGATCAGCACCGAGACTTTGAGGTTCAGGTCGTCGTTGACGGCAGTCGTCCGGACGTCGTGCTGACTTTGGCCGGGCGGGGCAAGCTTGTCATTGATGCGAAGTTCCCGCTCGATGAGTTCCAGCGCGCGACCGCCGCAGAGTCGCCGCAGGAGCGGCGCCGAGCCCTCGGCGCCCACGCCAGAGCGGTCGCCGGGCACGTCAGCGCGCTGGCCAAGCGAGACTACCCCTCCAAGATCAAAGACGCTATCAATTTCACGGTGTGCTTCGTACCGGCGGATGACCTTCTTGCGGCGGCCTGCAAAGAGCGTCCCGAGCTGTTCTACGACGCGATGCGGCAGCGAATCCTGATTGCGACTCCGACCACGCTCGTCGCCCTTTTGTGGGGCGTCGCATACGGTTGGCAGCAAGACGCCCGCGCCCGCCAGGCTCAGCAGGTCGGGGATATCGCCGCTGAACTCCACGAGCGGTTCGGGATCTTGATGCAGCATTTGCATAAGACGGGCCGCTCGCTGAACACCGCGGTCAGTGGGTACAACGCCCTGGTCGGCTCGGTCGAAAGCGGCGTACTACCGAAGATGCGCAAGCTAGAAGACCTGGGCATCCTGGCGCCGGGGACACAGTTGCCGGATACACGGACAATAGAAACGCAAACCCGGCCGATCCCGTTCGCGCCGGATCTGATCGGCAGTGGTTCACTAGATAGAGAGACCGGAACCGTGTAGGGCAGGCAGGCTAACGCTGGTAGCGGCGGTCAAGCTCGTCGAGATGCCCTCTGACGGCCGGCCAGTCGGCGGCGGTGACGCTGAAGCGTGCTGAGTCCCGTGGCTTGGAGTCCGTGCCGAGCCGGTGCGCGCGCAGGACGCCCTCGTAGCGCAGGCCGATCCGCTGCATGGCGTCGCGTGACCGCTGGTTCCGGGCGTCGGTGTGCAGGGATACCGAGGAGACCTGCCAGACCTCGAAGGCGTGCGTGAGCATGAGGCGCTTCATCTCGGTGTTCGCGCCGGTCCTGATGGCGTTCGGGCTGAGCCAGGTGTAGCCGATCTCGCAGGTGTCCGGTCCGGTCCGGTCGCGGCCGTCCGGCCAGGCCCAGTAGCCGAAGTCGAAGAACCGGGTCGAGCCGATCACGGTGTCGTCGCAGGTCCGGACCACGGCGAACGGCACGGCCGTCCCGGCGTCCCGGGCCGCGATCGCCGTCTCCACGTACTGGCGGACCTGTGCCTCGTCCTGCGGCACCGCGGACCAGCGGTAAAGCTCAGCGCCGTCGGCTGCCGCGGCGGCCAGCCCGGCCACGTGCTGGTGCTGCAGCGGCTCGAGGCGGACCACCTTGCCCGCCAGCGTCCCGGCGGTGGCGGGCAGCTGCCGTGGTAGCGCGGCTTCGGCTAGCGGCGCGCGCTCCATGTACCGATGGCTCGGGGTGGCGAAGCCGAACTGCCGGTACAGGCCGTGCGCGTCGGAGGTGTGCAGCATCCAGCGCAAGCCGGCGCCCGGGCCCTCGTCGATCATCACCCGCACGATGGCCTGGCCCAGCCCCGCGCCGCGGTGCGCAGGCAGTACATAGACGTCGGACAGGTAGGCGCACCCGCTGTCGCTGTGGGCACGGGCGAAGCCGACCATGGCCCCGGACCGGTCGTAGACGCCCACCACCCGCCAGGCCGCGGCGATCTGGGCCTTGATGTCCTCGGCGCCGCGCCACCGAGCCCAGTACGCCTGGGTGGTCAAGAACGCCACCGCAGCGTCGGCGTCGACCCGGCCCGGATCGTCGTCGATCTCGTAGTCGCCTGCGCTCGTGCGCGTCACGGCACCTCCAGGGTGTTCAGGGCCTGACCGATATCGGTAATCAGGTCGGCGGCTGGTTCGACGCCGACCGACAGCCGGATCAGGCCGGCCGGTGCCGTTTCGGCTGGCCACCGGGCCCGCCGCTCCCAGGTCGACTCCACGCCGCCGAAGCTGGTGGCGGGCAGGATCAGGCGCGAGTTGCCCACCACCCGGTCCGCGGCGGCGGCGCCGTCGACGTCGGAACCGTGGACTTCGAAGGACAGCAGCGGACCGAAGCCGTCCGGCATCTGCCTGCTAGCGAGCGCGAGGGTGGACGGCTCGACGCCGGGGTAATGAACCGCGCGTACCCGGCGGTGACCGGCCAGGTACCGGGCGACGGCCAGCGCACTGCCGGACTGGCGCGCGATCCGCAGCGGCAAAGTCTTCAGCCCGCGCAGCGCCAGCCAGGCCTCG